>Ga0163212_1000506_pt1 | contig 17269 bp, 17 predicted proteins | sample Malawi_45m_30L_FD_113532 | JGI IMG/M metagenome (GOLD analysis project Ga0163212, IMG submission 113532) | Freshwater microbial communities from Lake Malawi, Central Region, Malawi to study Microbial Dark Matter (Phase II) - Malawi_45m_30L | ecosystem: Environmental > Aquatic > Freshwater > Lake...
AAACATTATTGGCGACGTACAGGGACTGCAAATCGTTGCTGCCGACGACGATAACTTTTTGACACATGTCGCGGGCGATCGGCAAACCGAAGCCGCCGCAGACCACATCGCCAAGGAAATCTAGCAACACGTAATCGAAACCCCAGTCGTGGAAACCGAGTTTCTCGAGAGTCTCGAACCCATGGATGATGCCGCGGCCGCCGCAACCGCGACCGACCTCAGGCCCACCGAGCTCCATCGCGAATACGCCGTCGCGCTTGAAGCACACATCACCGATCTCGACCTGCTCGCCCGCGAGCTTTTTGCGCGATGACGTCTCGATGATGGTCGGACAGGCACGGCCGCCGAAGAGCAGCGAAGTGGTGTCGCTCTTCGGATCGCAACCGATCAGCAGCACCCTCTTACCTTGCTGCGCCATCATGTAGCTCAGATTGGCGAGCGTGAAACTTTTGCCGATACCGCCCTTGCCGTAGATCGCGATGATCTGCGTTTGCTTGGTGACCGGTGAAGCCTGAGGCACCATGGGCTCCAGCGCCGCTTCAGCGCGCAAACCGCGCTTCAGTTTTTCCACGGGGATCGAAAGTGTATCGCCGGGGGGGGTCATGCAGCGTGCCTCCAATCGAGAATCATCTTCAGGCACTCGGCATCACCGAAAGCCTGTCGGTAGGCCTGATCGGCCGCGGTGGCTTCCTGCCGGTGTGTGATAAGACCATCGAGCGACAGGCGCTCTTTAGCCAACAAATCGAGAACTGCCGTAAGATCACTATCCTTCCACTCGGCAGCCACGCGAATACGCACTTCGCGCATAAACGCGAGCGTGAAATTGAAACTCATTTGCTCGGTGTAAAAGCCGGCGAGAACGATTTCGCCACCCGGCGCGAGGCAACCGATCAAAGAATCGAGAGTCTTGGCATCGCCACTAACGTCGTACACCGCGCCATAATCCCGACGGGTGTCTTCGTCAGGAACGCAGACCCGGTAGCCGCTGGCACCGTCACTGCGCACTGCGTTGCGCTCCCAGACGGTGGGCGGCGGCGCACCGAGTGCGATAGAAATCCGGGCGAGCAGTCGCCCGAGAACACCGTGCCCGACGATGAGTTCGGGGGCGCGCGCATGGGGCGCTGCGAGTGCGTGATGGGCAGTGGCCGCGAGCGCCAGCAGCACGGCGCGCTCACCCAAAGATTCGGCGACCGGGGTCACGCGACCGGCGGGGATCACGAGCCGCGATGCCGCACCACCAAAGAGACCGCGGACTTTGCCAAAACAGCGCGCGCCGGGTACGAACACGCGCTCGCCCACTCGGCGCTGCTGGACATTGCGGCCGACGCCGATGACGCGGCCCACGGATTCGTAGCCGGGCACGAGCGGATAGCCCATCCCGGGAAAAGGCGGCATTTTCCCTGACCAGAGCAGGCGCTCGGTGCCGGTGCTGATACCGCTCCACTCGGTGGCGACAACGAGATCGTCGTCCGCAGGAGACTGCAGGGCGAGTCGGTCAAGCGCCAAGCGCTCCGGCCCTTCAATCACTACGGCGAGAGTGTTCAACCCCTGATTCATGCAGGCTCCCTGGCCTGACTTCCCAACTGTCAGTCTACGCTTACGCTTATATGTGTCAACTTCAAACGACACTTTTTCGCTGGGATCGGAGCCGCCCTAGCCCGCCCGCTCGGCCACCAAAACGCTCGTCTGCAAGGGGATCCGCGTTGGGCAGCGCCGAACCCTGGAAAACCCCGCGTTTTCGAGCATTCGGGTTAGCTCTTGGGGGCTGCGCGGCCGACCGCTGCCCATCGCCCAGAGGTAGAGGCCGAAATAGGCATCCCCCATTCGTTCGGCCCCGCGGATTCCGGCCATCGGCTCGGCGACCAAGATGCGGCCCCCGGGGGGTAAAACGGCCGCGGTCGCCCGTAACAGTCGCTCAACAAGGGGGTCGTCATGATCGTGCAGCACGCGCACGAAACTGACGAGATCAGCGCCTGGCGGCAGCGGATCGCGCGAAAAATCCCCACCAAAGATTTGGATGCGCTCAGCGAGAGCCGCCGCTGCGAAGCGCTCGCGGGCGAGCGCTGCGACGCCCGGCAGATCGAACAGCATCAAGTGCGTATGGGCCGATCGACGCGCCAGCGCCCGCAAGAAGCTGCCATCACCGCCACCGACATCGAGGATCGCGCGATGACCCGTGACATCGTAGGCATCGAGAATTTCATCGGCGACTAAACTTTGCGAGGCGGCCATCAGTCGCGTGTAGTCGTAGGTCTTTTCTGCTTCGACCTCGCTCGGCTCCGCGGCGCTTGCATAGGGCCAATAGTTGGCGAGTGCGGTGGCGCCCCGTGGCGCGCGCAGCAGCGCGAGCGGATCGGCGAGATCACCATAAAGCACCGCGTGATGCTCGATCATGGCGAGCACACCCGGATTGCCGAGCAACGCCGCGCCGCGTCGACCTAGCGCCCAGCCGGCGCGGTCCTCGTCCAGGTTGGCAGCTTCGAGTAGCTCGAGCGCCGCCGCAGCCCGCAGCAGCGTTTGTGCGGCAGCGACGCTCAGCCCCACGGCTTCGATCAGGATCGATTCAGGCACACGGCCGGCACGCACACGCTCAAGCAAACCCAAGCGCACACAGCTTAAAGTAATCTGCGAGTAGGTGAAGCCGGCAACAATGTCGAAGAGTTCGCGCGCCTCGCGCCGCGCCCGCGGTCGCGACAACCAAAAAGCCGCGGCGGCACGCTGAAAGCGCGGACTCGTCAACAGGCGATTGCGCCACTCGCGCCAGGTATCGCGCCACACGGCGGAGGATTCACTCAGGCAGCGCGCTGCAGCAGCGAGGCCGGTAACAAGCGTTGCGCCTCGAGATCAACGAGTTCACGCAAGAACTCCGCACCCGGGCACTCGGGAATCGAGGCGGCAGCTTCGGTGATCAGACGCTCGAAGCGCTGCACTGCGCCCCGCATGCCAAGTTCTGCAAGGGCGGTAGGCCGGCCGAGATCGGCATCGCGGCCGGCGGGCTTGCCGAGTTCTTCTTCGGTACCCAACGCATCGCGAACATCGTCAGCAATTTGATATGCCTCACCCAAGCGCTCGCCCAAGACGCGCCACGGCGTCGGGTCAGCGCCCGCCGACAGCGCGCCACCCACGGTCGCTGCAATGAACAGCGCACCGGTTTTTTGCCGACGATATTCTTCGAGTGGCGTCGATTCCTCGCATTCCCAAGCTTGGCCAGCCACCAGGCCTCCGGGCGCGCCCACCGCGCGCGCCAGCGCCAGCACTAGCGGCGGCAGACGATCCGGTGCGTTGGCAAACACGCGCGCCACGTTCTGAAACGCGAGCACAATCAGCGCATCGCCAACCAAAAGCGCGATTCGCTCATCGAAGGCACGGTGCACGGACGGTCGATTACGACGCACTTCGGCATCATCGAAACACGGCAGATCGTCGTGCACCAACGACGCGCAGTGCAGCAACTCGATCGAGGCCGCGGTCGCAATCGCGAGCGGCGACTGCGGCTCGCCACAACCTGCGGCAATCGCCAGACATAATCGGGGGCGTACGCGTGCACCGCCTGGAAACACGGCATAGCGAATCGCCGCGGCGAGGCGCGGCGGACACCCGAGCGCATCGCAAGAAGCGACGGCGGTTTCGAGCGCGGCTTCGATTCCCGATGCAGTTTCCATGGTGCGCCTCCGCGGCTACAAGGACCGGCACCGACGTGACTGGAAAACGTCAACTTCGGTTGTCAGACTAGACTGTAATGCAATATAGACACCCCCCCGTGGTGAGTCAAACCGGTCCGGATTTCTCTGCCGCGGTGCCGCGCGATGGCTACGCCTGGTGGTACGTCGATGCGCTCAGCGACTGCGGTCGCCACGGGCTCACCATGATCGCCATGCTCGGCTGCGTATTCTCGCCCTGGTATGCGGCCGCACGACGCCGCAGCGCGGGTGACCCACTGGCCCACTCCGCCCTCAACCTGGCGCTCTACGGCGACGGGGGTCGGCGCTGGGCACTGACCGAACGCGGCGCCGGGGATGTCGAGCGCAGCAACGCGCACCTCGCCATTGGCCCCAGCACTTTGCACTGGGACCGCACGCGTCTCGTCATCGAGGTCAATGAAATCACCGCCCCGTGGCCGAGCCGGCTACGCGGTCGAGTGACCGTGCATCCCTCGATACTGCTCTCACAGGCCTATGCGATCCATTCAAGCGATCGTCATCTTTGGACGCCAATCTCGCCGTACTGTCGCGTCGAGATCGAGTTCATGCAGCCTGCGCTGCGCTGGCAAGGTACGGCCTATCTCGATGCCAATCAGGGCTCCGCGCCACTCGAAGCGGATTTCGATTCCTGGAACTGGTCGCGGGCCTCGGCGGCTGATTGCAGCCGGATTTTTTACGATACACGCTGGCACCCGGATGTTGCCGCGGAATCTTCCCATGGACGTTCGATTTCTTTAAAGATTGATGCTCAGGGAGACATCGAAGAATTGCCACCACCCCCACGCCAGCGCTTGGCCGCAACGCGTTGGGGCATTGCCCGCGAAACCCGTTGTGATCCCGGCGCCCGGGCCGCAGTGCTCGAGACCTTGGAGAGCGGCCCGTTCTATGCGCGCTCGTTGGTGCACACAAGGGCCGAAGGTCGCGACTGGACCGCGTTTCACGAGAGCGTTTCGCTGCGCCGCTTTGCGGCGCGCTGGGTGCAGGCGCTGTTGCCGGTACGTTTGCCGCGTCGCCCCTTGCGTTGAAGCCCGCGCGCGCAGCCTTACTCGCTCAGGCGCGCTCCAAGCGCTCGAAGACGTCGAGCACACGCGAGAGCTCACGAGTAAACAAGGTCTCGCCTGCGAGTGGATCGCCACTGACTCCGCGCGCGCGGTCGTGACGGCTGATGGCATCGAGCAGATACTGCGCTTCTGGCAACACGGAATGAGCAGTGCCGCCGGTGCGTCGCGTGGCCGCGATTAACGCCTCGGCCAATAAAAACAGCTTGCGCCGGCCCGACACCACCGCGCGACTCGACACCGAATCGCCGCCCCGTCGACTGACTTCATCGCCGATCGCGGCATACATCAGCCGCGCCGCGTGAATGGCGGGTCGGCATTCGACCGGCAGCTCGTCGACACCCGCTGCCGAGCGCTCGTACAGCATGCGCGCCTCAGCCAATAGACGATCGATCACCGCGCCAAGCCGCGGTTCGAAATGCGGCTCGCGTAACCACGCATCAGGGTCGAGGCCGGCTTCGCGCAGCCAATCGCGCGGCAGATACAGCCGACCCATACGCGCGTCCTCACCGACATCACGCGCGATGTTCGACAGCTGCATGGCCACACCGAGATCCGCCGCGCGCGCCAGCGCATCGGTCGAACGCACACCCATGAGTAGCGACATCATCACGCCTACGGTTCCCGCAACCCGCACCCCATAGGCGCGGACGCTCGACAGATCGTGATAGTCGCGGACCGTGGCATCCCATGCAAAGCCTTCGAGCAAAGCTGCAGGCAAGGTCTGTGGAATCTCGAACTGCGCGACCACCGCCGCGAGCGCACGATCGGCCGGGTTGTCGAGCGGATCGCCTCGATAGGCACGATCGAGTCGACGCTGCAATTCTTCGAGCGCACGCTGCGGCTCACTTGAGCGATCGATAGCGTCATCGGCTTCGCGACAGAAGGCATACAAGGCGATTGCCGAGCCGCGGATTCGTCGCGGCAACAGCAGCGAGGCCGCATGAAAAGTTTTTGAGCCCCCGCGGATCGAGGCACGGCAAGCGGCCAAGTCGGCAGGCGCCGCGACCAAGTCGCGGCCGGTCACACGCACCTGCACAATTTCCGATGCGTCTGCCGTCGGCGGGCTTGTCACGCTGTCGCTGCTGGCCATTGTCGAGAGACCCTATTCTTTATTTTACTCTACGACCTCGGCGCTGGCGCCTGCAACTCGGCAGTGCTTATCGGCGCTCCAAGCAAAGTCCAGCATGGCCACTTCGCCAAACGTCATGCGCTTACTTGCGGCGAGCGCAATGATGTTCCACGCGGTATATGGCATGACGATGAAAGGCCACGGATCCTTGGCCTCCCAAGTGACTTCGCGAGCCTGCAAAAGACACTGCAAATTGCGGCGAAATTGCCGGGTGAACATGGACTTTTGAGTTTCGGTCAAACAGGGATAAAACTGCTGCGCAAAACGCGCCGTGCGCAAAGCGGGCGGCGGGGCGGTCTGCGGCTCGAGCAGCGCCGCGGCCAAGCTCCGAGGTTCGACGAAATGGATACCACTCGTCGCCCGTGGGTTGCACTCGATGCCGTGTACCTGCCCTTCAGCATCGATCATGAGATCAAAGGAAATAAAGCCATCGAATTGTGTATGTGCAACAAAACGACGAATCCATTGGTCGACGGCCGGCGGTGCATCAATCCTTTCAAAACATACCGCGACCGTCCCCTGCATCACAGCACCGCGATACAGCACGGTGAGCCTGACCTCGCCCGCCCGCGCAATACTGAAACTGCTGACGAGCTCGCCCCGCAGCAAACGCTGTACGATGGAGCGTTCGGTCACGGCCGGCACCGGATCGCCCGCGTTGAAAAACCGTACGCCGCGCCCGGAGCAGGACGAAGTTGGCTTCAATACATAGTCGAACTGCGCCGCGAGCTCGCGAGCGCCCGCGTGTTCGCTGGGATAACTCTGCGGCGCGCTCACCCCGGCTGCGGCACAGGTCTCGATGAACCGCCTTTTGTCGTGCACCGCAAGGATCTCGGCCTGCGACATCGATAGCAGTCGACATGACGCGGGCAGCGCCCCGTGCAGCGCCGACACGTGCACGATTTCCTCGGAAATCGGCACCAGTAAATCAACTTGGTGTGCAACTACGAGTGCCTGGAGATCATCGAGATATCTTTGACCATCCACCGCAGGCGTGGTGACCCTGAAGCTCTGCGCGACTGCCTTGGAAACTCCGCTCAGATGCCGCTCGAAAGGTTCGGCCACCAGCACGCGTACTCCGACACCATGCAGCGCGCGCGCAACCTCCAAGGCCTTCGGCAGACGACCGAGCGTCAACAGTGCGGTGGTCACGCCAAGCTCATGCCAACACCCCCACGGCGTAGCGACGCTCCGATCGACGCTGCACGCTCGCCATCAACTGGTGCTGGGGACGAATCGTGAGGCGGGCCACCGGTCGTACCTTCCGGGCGTCTTTGACGACGAGATCGTAACGTCGGATGAGGCGCGCCAGAATCAACGTCGCCTCTAGAGTCGCAAACCCGGCGCCGATACAGGTCCGCGGCCCGAGCCCGAACGGCAGATAAGTACCGGCGACGAGCTCGTGCTCACGCTCGGCCGAAAAACGATCCGGGTCGAACGCGTGCGGGTTGCGCCAGTAGTCGCGATGTCGATGAATGGTCCAGGGTGCGATCATGATCATCGCGCCTTTTTTGATGCTGTATTTGCCGATCTTCGCAGCCTCGGCAGCGACGCGCGGAATAAACGGGATCGGCGGATAGAGTCGCATGCTCTCACGGAATACATTGCGCACCAGCGTCATGCGGCGTGCCTGCTCGAGCTCCAAGGGGCCATCACTGGCAATCGAATGGATCTCGGCGCGTACGCGCTCAACCAGCTCCGGCTGCATCGACAGGATGAAAAACGCCCAAGTGAGCGCGCTCGCCGTCGTCTCATGTCCGGCGAGAAACATCACGCCAAGCTGGTCAAGCAGTTCCTTGCGACTGAAACCGGCGCCCGACTCCAAATCGCGCGCTGCGATGATTTCGGCGGCGATATCGTCCCAAGCCGAGGACCCCGTCGACAGATGGGTGTCGATTAAATCACCGAGGTGATGGCGAATGCGCTCGCAAGCCGCGAGCACGTCCGCATGCTGCGGAATCTGCGTGTAGGGCGGATCAAAAATCAGACGACGCAACTCAACCTGCGCACAAGTGCGCTCGAATACCGTGAAAGCCTCGAACACATCGACCGCAGTCTGCGACTTGAGCGAGGTCGAAAATACCGTCCGACAGATGATGTCTGCTGTCAGATGGCTCATCGCCAAATCGAGTGAAAAGTGACCGCCACTCGCCGCGAGCTCATCGAGTCGCGTTTCGTAATCGTCGACGGCTGCGGTCATCGAGACGAAAGCCTTGTTGAGTCGCATATGCGAGAACGAGGGCTCGATCATACGTCGCTGGCGTCGCCACACCGTACCACTCGAGACAAAGATCGAGTTGCCCACTAAGGGCTCGAGTGCACCCACCATTAGATCGCTCTTCGGAAATACATCGAGTGGGTCGGTCAGCACATCGCGCAATAAATGCGGCGCATTGACGATCAGAATCGAGCGACGCGAGTAGCCCAGCCAGCCAGCATCGACCCGATAAGCCTTGCGCGGCAAAAGACTCAACAGGTCGCCGTCGCCCTGCGCAGCAACACGCAGCAGCGAGGCAATCGCCGCGAGCGACGTCGGTCTAGGCGGTTCGTACATACCAACACCCTAGCGCCACTCGCCTCGCCTTGCCAATCGCGCGATGCGTTGACAACTGCGACTCGGCGAGTACAGCATCTTTGCTATGCTTGCGCAAAACGTACAAACGGTCGTGCTGGCCTTCGACGGCTTTGTGATCCTGCATATCCTTGCCGGCAGCTTGGGCCTCGTGTCGTTCTGGGTACCCGTGCTCGCTCGCAAGGGCAGCATGCTGCATCGGCAATTTGGCCGAGTGTTCACCACCTCCATGCTGGTCACGGGTTTCGCGGCCATTGGTATCAGTACTTGCACGCTGATAGACCCGCTCGCGACGCATCCGCACTTGCCTGATGCAGCCTGGGTCAAGGGAATCTTTGGCTGGATGATGCAAGGCCTTGCAGTGCTGACCCTGAACCTCGCCTGGTATGGTCACAGCTCCCTCACTAATCGTTACGATCATCGCCGCAACCTCGAGTGGCGAAATGTCGCCCTGCAAATACTGCTCTTGACCACCTCGATCCACTGCGCTTGGCAGTCGCTGCAGATCGGTCAACCGGTGATGCTCGGAATGCCGGGGATCGGCATAGCGACGGTAGCCAGCAATCTTCGGTTCATTCTCAAAAAAAAACCTGGAAAACTCGACTGGCTGAGAGAGCACATTAAGGCTTTGGTAGGCGCTGGCATCTCCGTGCACATCGCCTTTTTCGCTTTTGGAGCCGTGCGAACCATTCCGACCTTGGCACTGCACCCTGGCCTCTGGTCGGTTCCACTCACCGTCGGCCTGGCGCTGATCACTTACCACCGCCGGCAGGTCGATCGCAGTCGCGCATACGACGACCGCCAACGCGGCGCTCTGGCCGGCTGAGTCGTGCCGCATATCGCCGTCGTCGGTGCCGGGATGGGCGGCTTGAGCGCGGCGGCTGATCTCGCCCGTCGCGGTTACCGAATCAGTGTCTTCGAAAAAGAAACCTCGCCGGGCGGCAAGCTGCGGCAGGTTGAGGTTGGCTCGGGCGCCATCGACGCCGGGCCGACGGTCTTCACCATGCATTGGGTTTTCGAGGGGCTCTTTCGCGATGCGGGCGCACGACTCGAAGATCATCTGACGCTCGATCGAGCCGAGGTGCTCGCGCGTCATGCCTGGCCCGATGGCGGGCGTCTCGATTTATTCGCTGATCGCCTGCGCTCACAACACGCAATCAAAGAATTCTCAGGTCATCGTGAGGCGGCCGGCTTTCGCGATTTTTGTCGCCGCAGCGCCACCGTGAATGCGGCGCTGCGCGACAGTTTCATGACTCGCGCCAAGCCCTCGCAAACCGAACTCATCGCGACGCTCGCACGCCGCGGCTTGGCCGCCGATGGCTTGCGCGCCATGCTCGGCACCCCACCCTGGCAGAGTTTGTGGCGGGCACTCGCCGGTCACTTCCACGATCCGCGACTGCGGCAACTGTTCGGCAGATACTCGACCTACGTGGGCTCATCACCTCTGGCGGCACCCTCCACCTTGATGCTGATTGCCCATGTGGAACAGGAGGGGGTGTGGCTCGTTCGCGGTGGCATGCGCAAAGTGGCAGATGCGCTGCAACAACTCGGCGAGAGCTGCGGTGCTCGCTATCACTTCGGCACAGCGGTGCGCGAACTAATTTTGCGCAACGGACGATGCTGCGGCCTGAGGCTGGCAACTGGTGACATTATCGAGGCCGACGCGATCGTCTTCAATGGCGATGCCAATGCACTGGCTGCAGGCTTCCTTGGTCGCGATGTCGTCAGCGCCGGGATGCCGATGGCGCGCGCCGCGCGTTCACTCTCCGCGGTCACCTGGTGCGTCAAAGCGCCGACCCGAGGTTTCGAGCTCCAGCACCACAATATTTTCTTTGGTAATCGATATCCCGAAGAGTTCCAGACTATTTTTTTGCGACGCCATATCAAGCCGCAGCCGACCGTGTATCTCTGCGCACAAGACCGAGGTGCAGCGACGACTGGCACGACCAGCGGTAATGCCGCCAGCGGCGAACGCATGCTCCTGCTCGTCAATGCGCCCGCCGATGGCGACACGGGCGGGATCGACGACGAACGACTAGCCACCCTCGAGCAAGAAGTCGGCGAGCTTCTAAGTCACTGCGGACTGCAGATCGAGCGTCGCGCCGGTGATTACATCGTCACCCGACCACAAGATTTCGAGAGGCTTTTTCCGGGTACCGGCGGCTCACTGTACGGACGGGCCAATCACGGTGCGTTCGCAAGCTTCGCGCGGCCCGGCGCGGCGACGGCGATCCCCGGACTTTATCTCGCCGGAGGCTCTGCGCACCCCGGCCCCGGCATCCCGATGGCGACCCTCTCGGGCCGCATTGCCGCGGCGAAGATTGCCGACGATTTCGCCTGAGTCAGCCGGGCGGCGGCACGACCTTGTCGAGAATATTAGCCGATGAAACCACGCCGGGCAGGCCTGCGCCCGGATGCGTGCCCGCCCCGACGAGATAAAGCCCACGTACTTCCTCGCTGACGTTGTGCGGCCGAAACCATGCACTTTGGAATAACTGCGGCTCCATCGCAAATGCCGCACCATTGACCGATGACAATCGATCACGGAAATCGAGCGGCGTCAGCATGTGTGAGGTGGCGATGGAGCGGCCGAGCCCCGGCAGCACCGTATCCTCGAGTCGACGCTCCACCAGTGCGCGGTAACTCTCGCCCACGACCTTCCAGTCGGTGCCGCTTTGCAGGTGCGGTACGGGCGACAGCACATAGAACGAGTCGCAGCCCGCTGGCGCCAAAGTCGGATCGTTGGCGCTCGGCCGATGCAGATAGAGACTGCAATCTTTGGCTAAGACCTTGTGACGGAAAATGTCATCGAGCAGACCGCGGTACCGCGGCCCCAACACCATGGTATGGTGATAGACATCATCGAAGCGCCGATTGGTGCCGAAGTACCAGACAAACAGACTCATCGAGAAGCGAGCCCGCGCAATCTTGGCGTCGGTCCAACGACGTCGCGGATGCTTGGCGAGCAAACGGCTGTAGGTGAAGGCGGCGTCGGCGTTGGAGACCACGATATCCGTTGCGATTTCTTCTCCGTTCACCAACCGCACGCCGCAGGCCGCGCCATCATTGACCAGAATTTCGGCCACTTCGGCGTTGCAGCGCACCTCGCCACCATTGTACTCGACCAGCTTGACGAGTCCGCGCATCAGCGCCCCCATGCCACCCTCCGCATAGTGCACGCCATAGGTCCGCTCGAGGTGCGCGATAAGGCAGTAATAGGCTGTGGTGGTGAACGGATTGCCGCCAATCAGCAGCGGATGAAAGCTGAACAGAACGCGCAGCTTGTCGCTCTTGAAGAAGCGGCAAACTTCTTTGTAGACCGAGCGATAACCGCCGAGGCGAACGAGATCTGGTGCGGCGCGCAGCAGCGTGCCTATTTCATGGAACGGCTGCTCAGCCTGGCCCTTGAAAGCGACTTCAAAGATATCACGACTGACGCCAAGAAAACGATTGAATCCCTCGACGTCGCGCGGCTCGATACGCGCGATTTGCTCACGCATAAGTTCGAGGTTTGAGGTGTAGCGGAATACGTCGCCATCGTCGAAGCGAACCTCATAGAACGGATCCAGCGCACGCAGCGTCACATCGTCAGAGATTTTACGACCGCAGAACTGCCACAGATCAGTGAAGAGATAGGGCGCGGTGATGATGGTCGGACCAGCATCGAAGGTGTAGCCATCGCGCTGATAAACATAGGCACGACCACCCGGCCCATCGAGTTTTTCCAGCACCGTGACCTGGTAGCCGCGCGCGCCGAGGCGCGCCGCTGCCGCGAGCCCACCAAACCCGCTGCCAATGACGATTGCGCGCCTGCCGCGCGCGGAAGATCCGCTCATTTACATGCCTCTGCCGGCTTCGCGACGCTGCGTCGCACTCTGCCGACCGAATTGTAAACGAGTGCGACACCCAGCGGGATGCGGATCGCCGGCATGCTGCCGGCGTCGATCGGCCAACCGGCACCGGCCAGACCATCGGCACGACATTTGATCAGCCCGAAGATGTAATGGGTGACCGCCGCGGCTGATAAACCCTCGAGCGTCGCCTGCAAACGCAGCTGCGCCGCCGCGTGCTGATTCATCGATTCGAGTAATTTCTGATTCTGTAATTCACGCGTGCTGCCGATATTCGTCGCCAGCAGGTGCGTGACCCGCGTCACCCGCCACGACCAAGATCGCAGCTGCGCGATGGCGGCGTTTCAGATACTCATGGCGGGACCCAAACGGCGCCCCATGAATTCTTGCCAAGTCTGCAAGCTGCCAAGCCGCTGCTCGCGCACCTGCGTACGGTGACCCCGCACGATCTCGTAATAAACCTCAGCGGCACGAAAGCAATAGTGATGATCCGCCTTGTAGGGCTCGATTTCCCCTTGCAGAGAGGTCAGGCGATCGAGCAGCAAAGGCTCGCTCGCTGCATCGGCATTGACGAGCAGATCGGCAATCGCGGCAAGCTCACGTTCAGCGCGCAACGACGGCGGCGCGAGCTGACGGGCAACCGGAAAAGCCAGTGAGCCAACATGCGATAAAGGTCGATTTCGAGCAGCGATCGCACCACACGTCCCGCCTGCGCGGGCGTGAGCCCGCAATCGATCAGCAGCAAACGACCGTGGCCGCCCTCGTCGATGCGCAAGTCGGTGAGCGCCGTTGCTTTGTCGTCGGCAATTGTGGAGCAGAACAGAGGACAATCGCAGAAGCCGCTACAAGCGAGACTGCCGAGATCGGTAGCATCGCAAGACCTCGCGACGATGATCTCGGCGTTACCTAAAAATAATTTGCCCAGGCACCGCGGCAAGCCAGTCGGCAGCGACTACTTCGACCGCAGGGTTCGCGAAGGGCGCACAGAGGCCGCCATCAATCAATGTGCCGTCGATTACGAAAACGTGCCTACTGAACTTAGTGAGACGCTCCTACTTGAGATAAAAGCAGTGAAATCGGGGGAAAAATAGCGTTCCGGCTTTTCGGCCAGCGCAGTACCGTGGCGCGCGCCGAGCGCGCTTAAACCCCGCCACTCACGTTCACGCAAGTCGTTGACGACGAGCAGCGCAAGACAGGTCACTCGCGAAGGCGAAGCGACCGGCAACGGCAGTCGGGATGCACCTCGTCGTGCAACTCCTCGCGTAGCGGATTGGAGGCCGTCGGTAGCATCAGGGATTCTGAATGGAGAACCCATCGAAGGGTAACAGTACGCCGCGCAGCCGCGCATGCGTCACCACCAGCTCGGCAATGAGATCGGGCCGCTCCTCGTGCGCGAGATGTCCGAGATCGGGAAATTGCACAAGCTCCGCCGAGGGTAGCAGGCGACGAACTTTACTCGCTTCGCCGGGCAGGATCATCCGATCACGTGAACCCACCACGAGCGTCAACGGCACAGATAACTGCGCCAGCTCGCGCTCGAGGGGTCGCACATCCCAAACCGCCATCATGGTGAGCGCTGCGCCCGCCTGCGCCGGCGAACGCGACAAGCGTCCGTAGAGCTCCATACCCCGCGCATCTACCGTCGAGCCGGTGGCTGCCAACATGCGCGCGACTTCACGCGGCGACTCTAAACGTCGGGCAAAGAAACGGGAGACCCAATCACTACTGGCGATCGCCCGTACCAGTGGCGTTACTGCGGGATGCTTGAACCCCGAGAGCGGCAACAGGGCGCCATTCAGGCTTATTATCTCTGCGGGTTGCAAGGCGCGGTCGATACCGAGTTTACAAAGAATTGCCGCGCCTGCGGAATGACCGACCGCGATCTTCGGTACAAGATCAAGTACCGAAAGCAACGCCACGATGCCGGCCGCCATTCCGGCCAGCGAGAGCCCCTCGTCACTCGCCGGCCGCGTGGTAAATCCATGCCCCGGCAAATCAGGTGCGATCACCTGAAAGTACTGCGCAAGGCGCGGCAACAAATCGCGAAACGAATGCGTGGAGGCGCCCGTGCCGTGAATCAGCAGGCACACCGGCCCGCAGCCGGCCTGTTGTACGTGCCAACGCAAACCCGCCGCCTCGACGAAGCGACTGTGTTCACGGTTCGGCCAATCCGCCCCATCACGATCCCAGTCTGGTGTGCGCAGTCCGCTCAAAAACAACGCCCATCAAGTACGATGCGTTTGATGATACGCCGCTTGCTCCGCATTCTCGCCGGCACTCTCGCCCTGCTGGCCATTCTCTACCTCGCGGGCCCAGCCTATGAACTCGATACCCGCACCCATCCCACCGCTATGCCGCGCGACCCTGCAGCACTCGAACGTTGGCTACAGGATGCGGAGGCGAGCCTGGGTGATGTCGTACCCGGCGCGGAAAAAACCGTTCGCTGGGAGCATCAGGATCGACGCCGCACGCCACTCGCACTCGTCTATCTGCATGGCTACACCGGCACGCGTCAGGAGGTCGATCCACTCTGCGACGAACTGGCGACAGCGCTGGGCGCCAACGTCTATTACACGCGCCTCGCGGGACACGGACGTAACCCTGCCCGCATGGGTGAGGTCACCGGCAACGATTGGCTGCAAGATACGCGCGATGCCCTCGAGATCGGTCGCCTGATCGGCGAGCGGGTGATCGTCGTGGGCACCTCCACGGGCGGCACGCTGGCCCTGTGGCTCGCGCAGCAGCCGAACGCTGCCGCGATCGCCGCACAAGTGTTGATCTCACCCAATCTCGGCCCACGAGCACGCCAGAGTGAACTGCTGACGGGCCCCTGGGGTGCCGAGCTACTTTCTTTGTTTGTCGGTGATGAGTACCGCTGGACCCCCACCAACGCCGAGCATGCACGCTACTGGACTTGGCGCTATCCCGCACGCGCCCTGTTGCCCATGATGGCGGTCGTCCGCACCGTGCGTGACTCGCAACTCGAGCGCATACGCATACCGACGCTGGTGCTGTATTCGCCCGATGATCGCGTGGTCAACACTGCGAAAATCGTTGAGGCCCATGCACGACTCGGTACAAAGATCAAACCTTTGATCGCGATCGAGGACAGTGAAGACCCCGCGCACCATGTGCTCGCCGGTCGTATCCTCGCCGCCGCAGATACCGCAGCCGTGCGCAGGAAAATTATCGACTTCTTTGGTACGCTCGGCCTCAGGAGCACGCCCTGAGCGTCTCGCGATAGCGCTGCGCGCGCCGGGCGTAACTCGCCGCGGCACCGCGAATCAGCGCGAGGTCGCGCTCGGTCACCTCGCGCACGATTTTTCCTGGCGAGCCCATCACCACGCTGCCGTCCGGAATCTGTTCGTCCGGCGGAATGAGCGTCCCCGCCGCAATCAAGCAATGACGACCGATGACGCTGCGATCGAGCACCATCGCACCATTGGCGATCATCGACTCATCGCCGACCGTGCAGCAATGCAGGAATGCCATGTGTCCTACTGTCACCCGCGCACCGAGCCGCGTCGGCACACCCTCGTCAGTGTGGATGACCGAACCGTCCTGAATATTACTGCTCTCACCAATTTCGATCCAGTCGCTATCGCCGCGCAGCACCACGTTGAACCACACACTGGCGGCTGCTGCGATGCGCACGGTGCCGATGACGTCGGCCGAGGGCGCGATATGGGCGTCAGGCGCAATATCGGGAATGCGTTCGCCGAGGGTGTAGATCATTCGGGCGCACGGCTCATCGTGGTACGGGAGTGGTATCGCGGGCGGCCTTGCGATCAGCCTTCATACGCGCAACATCGATCGGTCGCAGGTCGACGATCGGACAGCTGTCGCGTCCCGCGATCACTTTCTCGAAGCGACTGATGCTACGACCGGACTGTGTGACGCTGATCGAATTAGCAAACTGCAGATCGGTGCAGTTATCCCAGACCCTGAGCAACCACGCTTCATTGATACCCGTCCAGATCACGAGCTGGTTGCGCGATACAGGCGTCCAGCCATCGACGCCGCGCATCGCCGTGATCTGCTCAACGGGTTCACCGACGTAATCGATGTACTTGAGCTCGATGTCGCCCTGCCGCGACAGCCCTGCGCCGCAGCCTGCCAAATAAAGCAGTACAAGCATGGGAAAAATGAATATTTTCATGAGCGTGACTCTCTGAGGGAAGTCGCTGTCCAATCCTGCCCAGACAGTGTATCTACCTACCAATCTGGCACAATGCGCCGCCCCACCAAACCGCTCCTTCAGAGGTTCAACCTCCCCATGAAGCTCGATAAACGCTGGATCATTGCCGGCCTCGTTGTCCTTGCCCTGCTCACGCTGTTCGGATCTCGTCGATTCTCCGGTGGGGGTGGAATTCCGGTCGACCTGACGGCCATCGCCGCCCAAGAGGTACGCCCGAACATTCTGGCCTCAGGCACACTCGCCTTCCGTACCGAGGTCAACCTGACCGCGGAAGTGACGGCGCGGGTCGCCGGGATCCTCGTCGAAGAGGGCGCGACGGTCAAAAAAGGCCAACTGCTTCTACGTCTCGACCCGGAGTCCTACAACAACATCATCGCCCGCGAGGAGGCCGGCGTTCGGCAAAATCGCATCAGCATAGAGCGACAGCGCGCAGTGGTTGCGCTGCGCACACAGCAGTTCGAGCGCAGTCAACAACTGGCTGCGGTAAATGTCATCGATAAAAATCGACTGGCGGAGGATCGGAACCAATTTATCGTCGCCGAAGCCGATCTCAAAAGTTCAGAAGAAGCTTTACGTCGTGCAACTGCCACACTCGGTGACGCGCGCGAACAGAGGGCGAAGACCGAAATCCGTGCGCCCATCGACGGTCGTATCGTCTCGCTGCCAATCAAAGTTGGCGAGGTCGCCATCCCCTCGACCGCTTCGCTCGCGGGCGCGCAACTCATGAAGATTGCCGACATCTCGGCGATTCTCGCCG
>Ga0163212_1000510_pt1 | contig 17208 bp, 14 predicted proteins | sample Malawi_45m_30L_FD_113532 | JGI IMG/M metagenome (GOLD analysis project Ga0163212, IMG submission 113532) | Freshwater microbial communities from Lake Malawi, Central Region, Malawi to study Microbial Dark Matter (Phase II) - Malawi_45m_30L | ecosystem: Environmental > Aquatic > Freshwater > Lake...
AGTTTTGTAGTAGCAAAAATGGCAGGAGGGTAAAATCGAATTTCATACTCCTTCTCTTTTTTTATAACGCGGTATTTTTGTTTTTCAATATTTGAAAAGGCCAAAAATGACTGAAATGTAATAAAAGCGAGGATTAGCAGAAAAAAAGTGATTAATACTGACTTCATACCAGATATTTTATGATAAACAATTGAAATTGACTTTTTGTTTAGTTTAGTGGGTACAGATAGGTACTAATTTTTTATAAACTATCAGGAGCCGTAAGAATATCTAAAAATTAATACTAAGTTTAGTATGAAATTCAATGATATATGAAAAAAACACTCACCCTCCTTTTGTTAGGGTTACATATTAGTTTTTTACTACTTGGCCAAACTTTTGAAGTTACCCTACCGGCAGGGATTTCGAAAAAACCTCTTGATGGCAGGTTATTTATTATGCTATCTAAAAATCCAACACGAGAGCCACGCTTTCAAATCTCTGATGACGAGGGAACACAGCAGATATTTGGTATAGATATTGAGGGCTGGAAGCCCGGCACCGTAATGCAGTTAAACCCTGATGCTTTCGGATATCCAGTTACCTCCTTTGCAAAAATTAAGAGTGGCGCCTACACGGTACAGGCGCTTTTACATTTATATGAGACTTTCACAAGAAAAGATGGTCATGTTGTAAAGCTTCCAATGGATCGTGGGGAGGGGCAACACTGGAATACTGCACCTGGGAATATCTATTCAAAGCCGGTCGTTATTAATTTTAAAAATGCTCCATCATTCAAAACAAAAATTGAAATTAATTTAATCATTCCACCGATTAAGGAACCTGCGGATAACAAGTATGTAAAGCATGTTAAGATACAGTCTAAACTTTTAACTGAATTCTGGGGAAGACCAATGTATCTTGGTGCACATATTTTATTGCCTGAGGGATGGGATACACATCCAAATGTCAAGTACCCATTAGCAATATTTCATGGCCATTTCCCAGATGATTTTAGCGGTTGGAGAACAACCCCCCCCGATTCTACACTCGTACCCGATACTGTTAAAAGATTCAATTTGATTGGATATAACAAAATTGTGCAGCAAGAAGCCTATGATTTTTATAAAAAATGGACGGGTCCTGATTTTCCAAGAGTTATCGCTATTGAAATCCAACATGCTAACCCCTATTACGATGATTCTTATGCTGTCAACTCTGAAAATCTTGGCCCATATGGGGATGCTATTACTTACGAGTTAATTCCTGAAATCGAAAAACGTTTCAGGGGGATTGGTCAAGGTTGGGCAAGATTCCTATATGGAGGTAGCACGGGTGGTTGGGAAGCATTGGCTGCACAGGTGTTCTATCCGGATGAGTACAACGGCAGCTATGCTGCTTGTCCAGACCCCATCGATTTTCATCACTACATGACCGTTGATCTCTACAATGATAAAAATGCCTATTACCGTGAGGGCTCATTTAGAAGGACGCTGCGTCCCGGCCACCGAAACTACCTAGGGCATGTGGATGCCATGGTGAGGGATATGAATCACAGGGAATTAGCCTTGGGGTCCAAAAGTAGAAGTGGTGATCAGTGGGATATTTGGGAGGCTGTTTATTCCCCTGTTGGGAAAGATGGTTACCCAGTTCGCATATTTGATAAAAAAACAGGAAAGATTAATCAATCAGTCGTTTCATTTTGGAGAGAAAATTATGACCTCACCCATATCATTCAACGTGATTGGCCAAAGATTGGCAGTAAGTTGAAAGGGAAAATTCATCTCTACGTAGGTGATATGGATAACTATTATTTGAATAATGCAGTCTATAGTGCGGAAGATATGCTGAAGCAATTAAAAAATCCAACTTGTGATTGTGAGGTAGATTATGGAGATAGAGCAGAACACTGCTGGAATGGTGATCATAATAATCCAAACTATATCAGTAGGCTTCGCTATCATAGTATGTTCATAAAGAAGTGGGCTGAAGAAATAAAAACACGCTCACCCGAAAATTCGGATTTGACCTCTTGGAGGTATTAACTAATCGCAATTGAAATTTAGTAAATAAATATTTCTTTATTTTTTTATAATTTCTTTATCAAGGGCGGAAATATCATTATTTTATATAGCAACAAATAACGGGGTACTTGTCCATAAATGTTTTTTGAGTTTAGCTATTTACTATGAAAAAAAAATTATACTTACTGGTTGTACTTATTTTATTCACTCCTCTTTTTATAATAGCACAGGCTTCTTTCCCTTTTAAAGGCAGCCTGATAATTATAGGTGGGGGGGCTATACCAGATACCATCTATGATTTATTTGCTCAGAAAATTGGTGGTAAAGATCAATTAATTATCTACATCCCAACCGCAACACAAGACGAAGTGTGGATACAAGAGGGGGGTCATTTAAACAAATTCATAACCCGGGGGTTCACCAATTTGAAAACTGTTCATACTCGAAATAAGGAGCAGGCGAATGAGGAAATATTTCCAGCGTTAATTGATCGTGCCAAAGGTATCTTTTTGGGCGGCGGCGATCAGGAGAACTTAGCTAAAATTTTTGGAGGTACCGCTACACTGCAAGCTATGTACTCACTTTTGCAAAGAGGTGGTGTTATCATGGGGACTTCCGCGGGGGCAACTATCATGGGCTCATTATTAATTGGTGGAGACCATCGGAAAAGCCCACATATCCCTGTTAGCTTTGGGGAGGGATTTTCATTTTTGAAGCAAACTGCAATTGACCAGCATGTGCTGGTTAGAAACAGGCAATTTGATTTAGTACCTATTTTGGAGAGGTATCCAGGCACATTAGGGCTGGCACTGGATGAATCAACTGCTGCTCTGGTTGAGGGCGACTCCATTAAGGTAGTAGGGAATTCGTATATGCTGATTTTTGATCAATTTGATTGGAAAATTCAACGTAAAGATTGGGGCCGTGTCTATCAGCCATTTAAAATGCTCTCCCCAGGTAAAGTATTTACAATAAGAAAGACTCAATGATTATCGCCTAAGTCAGACCCTTTGTTGGCGTAATTACTTCTTCCTCTTACTTTTATTATTTGGCTTTTATGAATCCTGTCACCTTTATTATATAGCATTATCTCCCAACTATCTCTTACAAGTGTGATTGTTGGCAACTAATAGAAAAAAAAGAAAAAGTAAAGCACTGCCTCTATGCGACGTACTCCTTCGAAATACCCAATGGTTGATCCTGAGGATGACTTGACTCTCCCATCTTCTATATATCCGATGGTAGAACCACTTGAATTTTTTACACGATCATCCTCAAAGTATCCTATTGTTGATCCACTGCTATTGCGAATTCGACTTAAATCAAAATATCCAATGGTTGATCCTGAGGATGACTTGACTCTCCCATCTTCAATGTATCCGATAGTTGATCCACTACTATTTTTTACCCTGCCATTTTCTATGTAACCAATGGTTGAGCCATTTTTATTTTTAAGCCTTTGAGCAAAAAGTGATGTAGAAGTGAGTATAAAGAGTAGGAAGATGAGGAATATTTTATTATTCATTAATCTAATTTAATCGAAATATGTTAATTAAAACCCTTTTTATTTCTGAGTCTTTCCCCCCTGTTTATATCAATCTATTATTTACATCTTCTTCATTAGCACTGCATGATATTTTGCTCTTTTGCCTTCATGTAAAACATGAGCAAGTATTTTGGTAATCTTCGTATTTTCAAGGTATGAGAATACTACTCTTTTTGCTGACGCACCTAGTAAGCCTATTTGTTTTCGCGCAGCCTAATATTTTACAATGGGAAAAACAAGCATCGCAAGTCACTATCATTCGGGATCAGTATGGTATTCCGCATATATATGGTAAAACTGACGCCGATTGTGTTTTTGGGTTATTATACGCACAATGTGAAGATGATTTTCGTCGCGTGGAGGAAAATTACATAACTATGCTAGGTAGAAGCGCTGAAGTAAAAGGTAAGGACGTTTTATTCGAAGATCTTCTTATTCGTTTGACTATTGACTCAGCGGAGGCCCGTAAAGACTTTGAACTCGCACCTCTCTGGTTAAAAAAAATTCTACAAGCTTTTGCCGACGGCATCAATTTTTATTTGCATAAACATCCAGAAGTGAAACCTGCTTTAATACAAACTTTTGAACCATGGTTTCCGCTGATGTATACGGATGGCAGTATTTCGGCTATTCAAACTGGAGGATTAACAGCAGATGATTTAAAAGATTTTTATGAAGGTAAAAGTTTATCACCTATATCTAATTACCGGCAGAAAGGTGAAGAAAAATTAGTAGGTTCTAATGGTTTTGCAATTGCTCCTCAAAAAAGTAAAACAGGTAATTCGTTATTTTTTATCAATCCACATGTTACGTTTTATTTCCGTCCCGAAGTCCACATGCAAAGTGAAGAAGGACTTCATGTGTATGGCGCAGTTACATGGGGGCAGCCTTTTGTATACCAAGGATTTAATGAATTTCTTGGATTTATGCATACATCAAGTGAGGCAGATGCTGCTGATTTATATGCCGAGTCTATAATAAATAGCCCAAGCTTACCGCTTGAACGTGGTGCATTGTCTTTCCTTTATGAATACGATGGTGAAAGCAAAAGAGTAAAAGAAAATCTGGTAACTCTCCGGTATGTTGAAAACGGGGTATTACAATCAAAACAATTTGTGACTTACTCTACACATCATGGCCCAATTTTAGCAAAGCGGGGGGACAAATGGTTAAGTTTAAAAACAATGAATCGCTCTTTGGCAGGGTTTATTCAATCTTGGGAGAGAACAAAAGCAAAATCACTCGAACAATTTAAAAAGAATTTAGATCTGCGAGCTAACCTTTCTAATAATACAGTGTATGCAGATAAAAACGGAAATATTGCTTACTGGCATGGGAACTATATACCCAAGCGAGATCCATTACTAAACTGGGATAAACCTGTTGATGGAAGTACCTCCAAAACTGAATGGCAAGGGATGCATTCAGTCGCGGAATTGGTACATGTTATTAATCCCAAAAATGGTTGGATTCAAAATACAAATAATACTCCTTTTTCTGTTTCTGGTAACCAAAGTCCCAAGCGGGCATTGTATCCTTCTTATATGGCTCCAGATGGTGAAAACTTTCGTGGGCTAAATGCCGTTCGTTTACTCAGCCAGCCTGAGAAATTGGGTTTAGATGATCTCATCAAATTGGGGTATGATCCACATCTTTCTGCCTTTGACTCATCTTTACCCGTTTTGATTGCAAAATATAACGCCATACAAAAGCATGACCCGCTTTTACATAAAAAATTAGCTGAACCTATAACAATTTTATCAAAATGGGATCGAAACGCTTCTATTTCATCCGTTGCACAAACTTTGGCTATCGGATGGGCTGAAAAAATGAATATTTTATTCCGTACGGACGACCCAGAAATGTTCAGTGATTTTGTTATTAGCTATGCAGAAGTTTTAAGAAAAACTGATGAGCAAAAAATTCTACAGCCACTAGCGGCATTGATTGATTCGCTGCAATTACAATTTGGCACCTGGGAAATTCCATGGGGGGAAGTGAACCGTATGCAACGACTTCAAAATGGGGCCACTTCATTTCATTTAGATAATGTGGAGAGCATTCCTGTAGGTAGAGCCTCCTCGGTATGGGGGCAATTACCATCATTCAACAGCCGTTTATACGCAGGTACAAAAAAACGATATGGGTACGGGGGGAATAGTTTCGTATGCGCAGTAGAATTTGGGGACCGCATTAGGGCTAAATCCATTTTGGCTGGAGGGAATAGCGGGGATCCAAATTCAATACATTTTTTTGATCAGGGAAAAATGTATGCTGATGGAATATTCAAAGAGGTATATTTTTATAAAGAGGATGTGTTAAAACATGCCAAAAAAACGTATCACCCTGGCCAAACCGCAATATCAATTGAGCAGCATTTACCGTTAATTGATTCGTTGATAAGTCAGTATGCTAGAAAAAATAATATTCCAGGCTTTGCTTATGGGCTTGTTGTAGACGGGAAATTACTCCATACTAAATATGCTGGTCTTGCTAATATTAAAGAGTCTATAAGTGTAGACCCTCTATCTACTTTCCGTATTGCGTCTATGACCAAGAGTTTCACAACCATGGCTATTCTCATGCTTCGCGACCAGGGTAAATTATCTCTTGATGATCCAGCGGCAAAATACATTCCTCAGTTAAAACACATAAAACTTTTGACAGATGATGCTCCCTTGATTACCATTCGTGACCTTATGACGCATCGTGCTGGATTTCCAGAGGATAACCCCTTTGGAGACAGGCAAATGGGAAATACGGATGAGCAACTTGAGGATTTGATAACATCAGGTGCAGCTTTTTCTAATGTTCCCGGTATAACTTATGAGTATAGTAACCTGGGAATATCATTACTCGGATTAGTAATACGGAATATCACTAACATGCCTTATCAGCATTACATAGAAAAAAATATATTCAAACCACTTGGAATGGTCAATACCTTTTGGGACTATACGCAAATACCCAAAAAACAATTAGTACATGGTTATCGATGGCTTAATACTAATTGGGAAGAACAGGAATTTGAGAGCGATGGTTCATGGGGCGCGATGGGGGGGCTTATTACTACCATTGAAGATTTTTCAAAGTATATGAATTTTCATTTATCTGCTTGGCCACCAAGAAATGGTAGTGATGGTGGTATAATTAAGCGTAGCTCAATACGCGAAATGCATCAAGCATGGAATTATGATAATATTAATTCAAGTTATAAATATCCAACTACAAGAAGCTGTCCAACCACTTACAGCTACGGGTATGGTCTAGCAATTATGCATGATTGTGAACGCAGAATATTTATTGGCCATGGCGGAGGATTACCTGGTTTTGGATCACATTGGCGAATCATGCCACAATATGGTCTTGGAGTAGCAGTTTTTAGTAACAAGACCTATGCAGGCTGGGGGGGCATTACTCTACAAGTGCTAGATACATTGATTGCACTGAATAAATTCGAGTCACAAAAGCCTTTTGTATCAGAAATCCTTGAAAAGCGAAAACAACAGTTATTAAAATTCCTGCTTAATTGGGCCGTTGTCAAAAATTCAGAAATTTTCGCTGAAAATTTTTTTCTTGATAATCCGCTTGAGATACTAAAGAGTAAAAGTGAAGAATATTTTAAACAAATAGGTGCCATCAAAAGTATATCATCAATGCGCCCATATAATGCCTTACGCGGCGAATTTGACATCATTGGTGATAAAGGCAAGATGACAATATTTTTTACATTGAGTCCGGAAGCAGCAATGAAAGTACAGGCATTAGTAATCAAAAATTAATTGATACCATTTTATGAAAAATTGTTTACTAACTTTTTTATTATTATTTTCTTTTAGTGTTTTTGGACAGCAAATTATGTGGGTGAGCAATAAAAATGATATTTTTTCAAATTCGGGACTTACGGTCATTTCCGAGGACAGTATTCTTGAGTCGGCATTAGATTTTTATGAAATATATGGTTACTATAGTAGTTTGAAAACATCAAATAGGCTAGATGGTTTTAGTGAAATTGAAAATTTTCTTTCTTTTACTGAAAGTGACAATAAAAAATGGTCTGAATTAAAAAAACTTTTTTTTGAAATAAATACTTTTACTGTTATCTGTATGAAACTTGAGACATCACATGGCTCTTCAGCCACAATATTTTTTATAAAAAATGGTAACTATAGGCTAATACATTTTTCAAATGAATTCAAAAATAATACAACTTCAACCTACAATGGTGTTTCATCTAGGATGAATGATGAAAAAATCCGTTTCATAAAATTTTATAAATCTATGTGGGATGATTAGTTTAGACTTTCTTTGTACTGCTTTTTTTAAGGCATGAATTTTCATATTTCCGTAGCCGAGGTAGGCTAAATCGCTTTAGACCGCTTCCTTTGTTATTCATTTTCAAGCAGTAACCAAAAATATTCTTTAATTTATTTTTTTAGTAAATTAGTCGTCTTCTCTTTTTAATTCCTTCAAAATGAAAAAAATTGCTGATATTTTTAAAAGGAAAGGTACTGGCAGTATACACGTCTCAGCTGACGACTCAGTTTTACATGCGTTGCAAATAATGTCACAAAATAATATTGGCTCTGTTATTGTATTGAAAGATCAGCAGTTTATAGGACTGATTACAGAGCGCGATTATGCCAGAAAAGTAATTTTACTTGGAAAAAATTCACACGAGTTGACCGTTTCTGAGATCATGTCAAGTGATTTGCCAAAGGTTACACTGCAATCAAATATGGTAGAGTGTATGGAGATAATGACAACTCATAATATTCGTTATTTACCAGTTTTTGATGGCACATCATTCATCGGAGTTGTCAGTATAATTGATATTGTTAAGGAAACTATTGATGAGCAAAAAAATATAATAGAAGAACTACATAATTATATCTACTCTGCCCAGTAAATGTATAGCCGTCTGCCTGTTTGAAATTTGTATCAGTGATGTGTTAATTTGAAAATCTTTTTTGGCTCAGTATTTATGTTTTCCTGTTGTCCAATTCCTTTTTTCCAAATATTTTTCCCCAGATTCTATCGCCTCTTTCTCTAGTTCTGTTCCCATTGAGTCATTCCATCTATTTAAATACCCAAATAAGGCGATGACGCCGGTAATCTCTACAATTTCGCCATCATCCCAATGCTGCCTGAGATTTTCCGCAATTCTATTATCCACCGCATTTGGAGTGATTGAGCTAGCAATAGCAAATTCTAATGCAGCTCTTTCAGCCTCTGAAAAGGCTTTATATGTTCTAAATTCCCATATGTTATTTATTTTTTCCTCCTCTGCACCATATCTTTCAGCTGCTCTAATGGTATGTGCCTGGCAATATTTACAACCTGCAGAATGGCTACTGATGTAACCAATCAGCCGTTTAAGTGAACTGGTGACAGATCCTTTATTTGTCATGATTGCTTTGTTAAGTGCAATGAATGCGATTGCAATTTCTGGACGGTGATACATTGTCATTACACTATTTGGATAAAATCCGAGGGTTTCATTAAAAAATTGAATTAATTCACTAAATACTTGGTTTTTATTTTCTTTTGAGGGGTATACAAGTGGTCTTTTCATATGCTTTTAATTATTTTCTTTAAAAAAACTTATTATGCCCTAATATCCAAAATTTTTTTGATGTTGTCTCCGGTCTTGCGACAGAAAAAATAATATTATATATTTAATTAAAAAATGAAAAAATATTACTTCCTCTTGGCACTAGTAATAATTTATTTCCATGCGGCAGGGCAAACCCCGGAAATGAATCTAAAAGCACTTGGTATTGAACTACCCAAACAGTCAGCACCAATCGCTAATTACGTAAATTATGTTCAAACAGGCAATCTAATCTATTTTTCAGGATCGGGTCCTAGAGTAGAAGATCAAGGGTATATCAAAGGGAAACTTGGGAAAGACTTAACAGTTCAGCAAGGTGTGGAGGCAGCACGTATGACAGCAATAAATTTGATTGCAAATTTAAAGACTGCTATTGGGGATTTAAGTAAAGTAAAAAAAATAATCAAAGTTTTAGGAATGGTGAACTGTTCTGAAAATTTTACAGAGCAGCCCGCCGTACTAAACGGATTTTCTGATTTAATGGTGCAAGTATTTGGCGAAAAAGGTAGACATGCCCGATCTGCGGTAGGAATGAACGCGCTACCAATGAATATGGCAGTAGAAATTGAAATGATTGTTGAAGTAGAGGAAAAATGAATTATGCTGATGATCTAATTCACTCGTGCGAATGATTTCATAGAATAAGATTCATAATTTATTTCTTTTAGTCGTGAAACTTGCAAAATAAGCTTGGTAATCACAATCTTTTGGTGCTCTTTATTGCTATTTAATTTTTTAATGATGTCCATTTTAGACTTTTTTGATAGTTAGCGGTTGATTAAGTCAAAACGTAATCTTTTAGTATTCTCCGTGTTAAAAAGTACAACTACTGATGTTTGTCCAATTATTTCATCTGTTGCGTCAGATAGGGTTAGTTGGAATTTATAATGTAAAATATCAAGTGAGTAGTTTCTTGGATAATTATCAGCGTGGCAAATAGTAGACACTATAAGCGCAAAAAGTGATAAAAAATTTTGTAGATATTTCATGGAAGTATTGTAATCTTTTTCAAATAGTAGCCATTTGCGTCAACAATTGGGGGTGTAGCGCTTTGTATTTTAATCCCCTCTTTTTCGATAGTGTGCCTGCCTTTACCATTCGAAGTAGTGATTTCCAGCGGTAGTGGCATAAAGAAGTTATTTAGTTTTATTGTGTATTGCTGAAAGCCGGTTTCCTTGATGCTAAAATCCAGCATATCGGTGGTTCGCATATAAAAATCGAAGAACGGCTTAAGATCTTTCTCTGCAGCTTTGCTGAAAAGCTTTTCAACATCATTTGTGGTAACGAAATTATCATAGGTATAAGCTGGATCTACAGCAAGCTTCTTGAGCGTAGGCAAGAAAATATCGTCTCCAATAAGAAAGCGTAGGCTATGCATAAAGAACGACCCCTTTGTATAAATGTCCGTAAACGCATAAGTTTCGTCTTCGGATAGTTCTTCACCACCCACCATTGGCTTTTTGTATTTAATAGATCTTCTGTGCCCACTAATTATTTTATCGTAAGCAGCTTGCCCACCTAATTCGTAATGTGCCAGTGCTTCTGCGTAGGTTCCAATACCTTCCTGTATCCACATGTGTGCCCAATCCTTATTGGTTACTTTGTTCGCCCACCATTCGTGGGCATATTCATGGAAAAGATTGTCGGAGTAATCGTTATTTCCAACTCGGGTGTAAACAAACTTATTTTGAAACGTAATATTTGTTTGATGTTCCATTCCAGAATTAGGTACTTCACAAATCCCAATTTTTTCTTTAGCCCAAGGGTATTCACCAAAGTACTTTTCAAGTATATGTGTATCTCGTGCTTTGAGTTCTATCAGTTTATCAGCTTCTTTTACGTCTTCTTCTAGAACATAGAACACAATCGGCACAACATTATTGTTGATTGTTGTAAAATCTTTTTGTACAACTTTATACTTGCCAATATTGAAAAGAACACAATAGTTACTAATGGTATAATTAGTTTTCCAGTGATAAGTAGCTGTTTTTTTACGCTTTGTTATTTTTTGTAGTAAACCTGGCCCTGAAACTACCAGTGTATCTGGAATTGTTATGTACATATCTACTCCTTCGTTAGGTTCGTCACTGGGATGATCTTTACAAGGAAAATAAATACGCCCGCCTTCTTTTTGACAATTAATAGCAATCCAGGGATTACCGCTTCTGTCTTTTGTCCAGGTAAAACCTCCATTCCAGGGAGGTCTTACCGCCACAGGGGGCTGACCACTATAATTAACACGAATGGTAAGGCGTCCCTCTTGAAATCCTTTATCCGAATAGATGAAAAGCTTATGGTCAACATGATTAAATGGGTATACTTTGCTATTTACAGTAATGGATGATACCTGATAGAGATTAATAAGGTCTAGTAACAGCGTATCAGTTTTTGTAGCAAGAATAACATCGACATCCGTAAAACCGCTTATATACTCTTTTGAAACATCAATAGATAGCGAAAGTGAATAATGTCTAATATCCATATTTGCCTGAAGCGGATTAAGCTTCCCTCCAGAAGACAACTTACTTATATCTCGATCTTGCCCATTCACTAAAAAAGTCATGCAGGTTAGTACTAGGCTGCTTAATACTTTGAATGATGCAGCGTTAATTTGGGTAAAATGCATTTTTTTGAGTTAGCTAAAATTTAATGACATATTGAAATTGGCGGTACTAGGCTTTGGAATTGAAAATTAGCTGAATTCTCTTGTAATGGCTGATGAATTTCCAATTTTTTGGCTTTGCGGTTGGGAGCATCAACTTTTAATGACCCTATCCTAGCGCAGTGCAAAAAATAATACCAATTGGGGGGGGGCTAGTAATATATTTTTCTGTTTGATTTTAGTATATTTACGTCATCTGCCAATGACTTTTATAACAAGGCGTGTTTTGATCAAAAGCACTCTAAGAAATGAACGAATTGGCTTTTTTAAAACCAAAATGAATAACACATGAGAAAATCAGTCCAAAAACTGGTTCAATTTATGCTACTTCTGTTGATACCCTCCATCGGGTTCAGTCAGTACACCGTTACTGGAAAAGTAACAGGCGAGAGCAAGCAAGAACCCGTTTCCAATGTAAGTGTAGTCATTAAGGGTACGCGAATTGGTACAGTTACCGACGCACAGGGACAATTCAGTATTGATATTCCCGGCTCAAAATCTGCAACACTTGTATTTTCCTTAGTGGGTTTTGTATCGCAGAGTGTAAATGTATCGCGAGGTGCCGCTCCCTTGGAGTTATCAATGAAAACCGATGTGCTAAATCTGACTGAAGTAGTGGTAACCGGTCTGGCTACCTCCGTGAAGCGAAGTAACCTAGCCAACGCCGTTACTTCTATTAGTGCAAAAGAGCTTACAGGTACTACTCAAATTCAAACCACGGACGGGGCATTATACAGTAAGGTACCTGGCGCTAACATTCGTATGAACGGTGGCGCACCAGGCGGTGGTATGTCGATTCAATTACGTGGTGTTTCATCACTGGTTGGAGCTTCACAGCCGCTCATCATTTTAGACGGAGTATACATTAATAACTCTTTCCAGCGTTCAGGCAGAGCCAGTATTACGCAGGCCGGTGGCGCCAACCAAGATGATGGTTCTAACCGCCTTGCGGATATCAACCCCAACGATATTCAAAACATTGAAGTTTTGAAAGGTCCCTCCGCAGCTGCTATTTATGGAACCAGAGCAAATGCGGGGGTAATTATTATTACCACAAAAAAAGGTGCTAACGGAAAAACCAATATCAGCTTTGGTCAGGATTTTGGTGTCGGTAGTCCGCTTCGTTTGATTGGAACTGATAATTGGAGTGTTGATAAGATTAACTTCTTCTTCACTAATCCTGTCAAGCGTGCAACCGAATTAGTGCGATTTCAGCAAGCACAGACTACAGGGCAGATTTTTGATTTTGAAGATTTATTTTATGGCAACACTTCAGCACTTTCAAATACACGTCTTAGCGCTAGTGGGGGTAATGACAAAACCAAGTTTTTCGTAGGAGGGGTACTCACTAATGAGGAAGGTATTATTAGAAGAACAGGCTTTGAGCGTTATTCAATACGTGCCAATATTGATCACAAACTCAGTAAGCGTATTAGCTTTTCAATTAATTCAAACTTTATTCGTAGTAATACCGATCGTGGTTTCACTGGCAACCAGAACAACACTGGTGCCTCGATAGGATATAACATCGCTTACATTCCCAACTACTACGATCTGCGTCCCAATTCAGCTGGTCTTTATCCTGATCTAGATTATGGCGGACCACGCGAAAATCCCCTTGCGGTTACTGATAAAGCAACCAATAATTCATTGGTCAATCGTTTTATTCAGTCGGCTACTTTTAATTGGCAAATCATTGATCGCGACAACTCATCTCTGAAGTTTCAGATGACAGGCGGCTTAGACTTTGTTCAAAATTCAACGCTGATTCATTTACCGGAGGATCTTCAATTTCAACGGGCACAGGCCAACCCCGGAGATGTATTACATGGCCGTCAGGAAGCATTTAACAAAAACTTCCAAGCCGCGTTGGTACACAACACCACTTTCCGCAATATCAATTTCACTACACAGGCCGGTATTGTACGCTTAGAGTTTGATAACAGCGCATTCTTTATGCGTGGCCGAGGTTTAGCACCCGGACAGAGGAATGTGCAACAGGCTACTGTACAGCAAGTTGAGCAGCAGTTCCAGAGTAAAATACAGGAGGCAGGTATTTTTGCACAGGAAGAAGTGAATTGGGATGATAAGGTGGTTGGTACAGTAGGTATTCGATTAGACAAGTCGACATTGAATGGAGATATTGACAAGCTTTATGCTTTCCCCAAGGCTTCACTGGCAGTAAATCTTACCAATTTTGATTTTTGGAAATTTAAATCCATCAGTCAGTTAAAACCCCGTGTAGCATATGGTGAAACGGCAGGTCCTGTTGGTTTTGGGGCAACCTTTACGCCTCTGGGCGGGACCAATACTGGCGGGTTGCTTGGCTCTGTGGTTTCAACGCAAATTGGAAATACAGCGATTCGTCCAGAAACAGCAAAAGAGCTTGAGTTTGGTTTAGATGCAGGTTTTTTCAATAACCGCGTTTCTTTGGAAGCCACCTATTACATCAAGCGTACTAGCAATAATATTCAAAATTTGAATCTTTCTCCTGCTGCCGGTGTATCATCTACTCCAAGCAATGAGGCAGAACTTGAAAATAAGGGTATTGAACTCTCACTGGGGGCTACTGTGGTGCAAAACAAAAATTTGCGTTGGTTTTCACGTGTAATGTGGTGGAAAAATGATGTAGTGGTAACTAAACTAGGCATCCCCTCTTATCTTACTGGTGCTTTTGGTTCAGGTTTGGGAACCTTCCTTATCAAGCAAGGGATGAGTCCTCTTACTATCGTAGGTACACCTGCGGTTTCCACTGGAGTATTTACCGAATGGGGTGAAAATAATCCGAATTTTACCATGTCGTGGTTTAATACCTTCACTTTCCTCAAGCATTTTGATTTTAGTATGATGTGGGAGTGGAGAAACGGTGGTGAAAACATTAACCTTACCAGCTTTTTAACTGACTTGGGTGGTACTACCAAGGGATGGTTTAATGATGATGATAAAGACGGTATTCCCAACGGGCGTCAGCGCCCTCCGGCACCTTATAATAATGCAGGTCGCTGGGTACAAGATGCTAGCTTCATTAAGATGCGTGAGGTGGGTCTATATTACAATGTACCAGACGCAAGCATCAACCGAATTTTCAAAGGTTATGTAAATGGAGTTCGCATCGGTGCTTCTGGAAACAATGTATTACTGTTTACAAAGTATGAGGGATACGATCCTGAAACATCTACGTTTGGTGCGCAGTCTATTTCAGGTAATGTTGATGTTGCCCCATACCCCACTACTCGTAGGTTGTTCTTCCACATCAATATTAATTTCTAACAATCAAATTACCAGCATATGAAAAATAATTTTATCAAATCAGTTCTTGCGATTACAGCTATTGTTGGCTTTGCCGCATGTAATCCCATGAAACTTGAGCGGGTAGTCGATCCCAATAATCCGTCCCTGGGCAGCGTTGCCAACAATGCTTCCAGGGCGCAGATACAGTTCTTGATTACTGGACTTGAGTCGCGTCATCGCGATTATCTCTTTACCGTTACCGCTGCCTTTGGTACTTTTGGTAGAGAAATTTGGTATTTTAATGCATCTGATCCGCGTTTTCAAACCGATTGGCTAGGTCAGGGTGGGCGTCAGCCTGATGCTGCCTATTTTGGTTTTGGTGCCACTGGCGGGGCGGCTTATGCAACGCCTTATCAAACCATCCGTCAGGCAATTGTATTGCGTAATTCAGTGCTAAATACTGCTGCCGTCAACGAGCAGGAGAAAAAAGCAGTTACCGGTTTTGCAAAAACCATCATGGGGTATCAATTCATGATTCCGGCTAATTTTCTGTATGAAAATGGTATTCGAATCAATGTAGAAGATCCCATGAAACCCGGTCCTTTTGTGCCTTACCAGGATGCGCTTACGTACATCAAAGGCATTTTGGATGAAGGCTTAAATGACCTCAATGCAGCAGGTACAAGTTTCCCCTTCAACCTTACTGCTGGTTGGGCAGGCTTCAACACTATCGAGGGACTAAAAAGAGTGAACCGGGCTATTGCTGCGCGTTTGGCGGTTTATCGTAAAGACTGGGAGGGTGCACTGAATGCCGCCAATGCTTCTTTTATGAGCTTGGCAGGTGATTTGAATACCGGCCCCGCGCATGTCTATGGTGCTGCACCAGATGCATTCAATCCGCTATTTTATGTATTAAATGCAAATATCAGTACCGTCATCGTGGTACATCCTTCCATGATTGCCGATGCGAGACCTGGAGACCTCAGGGTAGCAAATAAATTTTTCCAGCGTGCTAGTGCCGTGAGCGTATCCACCGACGCCGGAACACTCTTCGGATCGCATCAGGATCGCCGTTGGCCCACCAACATTACTCCCATACGGTTCATCCGTAATGAAGAACTAGTATTGATTAAGGCAGAAGCTCATGCACAACTGAATCAGTTTTCACAAGCTGTGCAAGCTATCGATACGGTGAGAGTGCGTGCAGGTATCGGCTCTTATACCGGTGCTCAAACTCAGGCTGCGTTGATAAATGAAATTCTGTATCAGCGTCGTTATTCTCTTTGGGCTGAACCCTGGGGACATCGTTGGATTGATACACGCCGATACGACCGCATGAATGAAATTCCGGTTACATTGGATGGAGGCAGAGTATTCCGTCAATTTCCCAAGCCACAAGCAGATCTCAATTGGAATTTATATGTGGGAGGATAAGTAGGCATAAACAGGTATTAGTTGCGGCTCGGAAAACCCGGGCCGCTTTTTTATTTCCTTTTTCGACACAGCATACTTTTATAATTCACTGTACTAACTGCAATTTCAATTGCTGTATTAATTTATTATTGTTAGTTTTTACCGAACCAAGTAAGCGTTGATAATTTAAATATCGTGAGAGATATACATTAGTGGTGTAAATAAAATCATCCGATGTTAGTATAGATTTTGTGCATTTAAGACCTAATAAAAACTTTCGATATTTTTTTGAGTTAATGAATCCATCCTCAAATCCAGCACTTTTGTATATATTAGGTAAAGTTAGTCTGGGATTTATTCCATGATTGAGGACCAGGTAGTTATCTAAATAATTGATTCCTACATCATCGAAAAGTTTATTGTTATCATTTATTCTTTTGAATAGTACCTCATAATAATACGACAGGCCTGTCTTTAAATCTTTATCGGCAACATAACTAAGTAGTCCGCTCGACTGCATATTTTTAAATGTTGTGTTATTGATAAATAATGTGGTGTAGCTGGGTATTCTATTAATATTATAAATGGTATCAAAAAATTTTTTTTCAGTAAAGCCCCCCGTTTTATATGTATATAAAGCATTCGATAAAGTAATTAAATTAGTAACATTTTTAGCTTCAGTGAAAATGCTATCAATTTTAAAGCTGTCTTGCTCTAAATCCATAATGATTGCAGCGTA
>Ga0163212_1000516_pt1 | contig 17097 bp, 17 predicted proteins | sample Malawi_45m_30L_FD_113532 | JGI IMG/M metagenome (GOLD analysis project Ga0163212, IMG submission 113532) | Freshwater microbial communities from Lake Malawi, Central Region, Malawi to study Microbial Dark Matter (Phase II) - Malawi_45m_30L | ecosystem: Environmental > Aquatic > Freshwater > Lake...
CAGAAAAATATCGCTGGTGGCCACCGAAAATCCAACCCGAGCCATCTGCACCAGCATGTTGGGGCTCAGGAACAGAATGACCATTGCGCTGGCGGCGATACCCATCGAGAAGGCAACCGGTATGCCCAGACACAGCAGCACGGCCAGAATCGCAAACAATATCAGGGCAAGGCCGAACCAGTCCAAGGGGTGGATCCAGGTTAGGAAAGGCGTCTGAAGCGGCCGATCAGCATGATCAATTGCACCAGCATCGTGAGTGCGACCCCAAAGGGCATGACCCACTGCACGGCGGCGACTGGCCAGCCCAGCGTGGTTTCATCGACGCGACCACGTACCAGCGAATCGTGAAACACCGCCCAGACCTTGCTGAAAAACAGCCACAGAAAAGCCAAGCACAGCGCGTCGCCCACAATGCGGGTGATGCGTGCGAAACGGCCCGGGAACAGTTCCTGGAGCAGATCCACTCTCACATGGATGTTCTGCTGAAGCGCATTGCCGATTGCGAAATACACCACAAAGGCAAGCAGGTAGGCGGCCACTTCGTAAGACCAGGTGTCAGGGTCACCCAGCACATAGCGGGTGAAGACGCCATAGCAGCAGAGCAGCGCGATCACCAGAATGAGCCAACCCGAGACCCGGGCGCAGACCAGATTGATCTGCGCTACCCAGGCCTCGACCTGCTCGAATCGCGAGCCCACTTAGCGCGCGCTCCAGCGGTAATCAGGACGGGCAGGCAGCGGTATCGCCTGTGGTGGGACGCGTGACCACCTGAGAACGGTAGCGATTGATGAGTTCGATAAGTTTTTTGCCGTCGGCACTGGCCTTGGGCGTGATTTCTTTTTCGAAGACATCATTGGCCGCTGCTACCAGACGCGAAAACTCCTTGGCATCGGGCACGCAGAACCGGGCGCCAGCGTCGGCCAGGCGCTTCAGGGTTTCACCGAAGATGCGCGAGTACTCGGCAATACCCCACTGAGCCACATCAGCCCCCACCTTGAGCATGACTTTACGGTCGGCTTCAGAGAGTTTGTTCCACACCGCATTGGACACATTGATGCTGCCGGCGGCAATCGAGTGATCGTTGCGGGTAACAAACTTTGCCGGCTCATAAAGCTTGAGCGACAGCACGCCGTTATAGATCATGAGCGTGCAGTCAACCGTGCCGCGATCCAGGGCGGTGTAAAGCTCGCCTGGGGGAATGACGGTTGGGCTGCCCCCCCAGCGCCTGATCGTTTCGGCCTGCCAGCGACCCGCTGTGCGGATCTTGACGCCTTTCCACTGCTCGGGGCTGCTTACGAAACGGTCGCGACAGGTGACGGGGTCAGGCAGCAGCACCGGCGGCACGGCAACCACCCGCGATCCGCGTTTCTCATAAATCGCATCCAGAATGGGCAATGCATCGCGGTTGAAATCGCCCAGCGCCTTGGGCTCGGTTGGAAAACTGAAGGGCACGTCCATCGGCGCAAGATCAACGATCTCGCCCGACACATACGGAGTGAAGGACAGGGCGGCGTCAACCACGCCATCGCGCATGCCGTCTACCATTTTGTTGCCGACCAGACTGCCCGCCCAGTGAATACGGAACTTAATGCGACCGCCGGTTTCTGCGGTGACGCCCTCGGTCCACCGCTTGACCAGTATCGAGGAGAAATCAGACTCCGGAAAGGCGGTGGCGAACTGCAGCGTCTGTGCGCCGGCGCCTGCAGCGAAGAAGGTTGCGGCACCAACCGCGATGCCGCGCAACCAGCGTGTGCCCTAAGATAAGGTCAGGCGATTCATGAAGTGTCTCCGATGGTGTGTTGTTGTGTCGGCGCGTGGCCGCTTCAGGCACCTCAACACAAACGCCAGGCAGGATGGGGTTGCTGATAGCGGGAAGCGAAACGCAGGACCCTTGGCTGACCATGGTTGTCCCGGCGGGCTTATGCTTTGTTCGCCAGTGTCTCTCTAGCCTCGCGCTGCAGCACGAAGCGCTGAATCTTGCCGGTGGTGGTGCGCGGGAAGTCCTCAACAAGGCGCACGAACCGTGGCACCTTGTAGTCGGCCATCGAAGCGCGGCAACGCCTGATCAGCTCGGCCTCCTGGAGGGTCTTGCCCTCATGCAGCTGAATGAAGGCATAGCCGACCTCGCCCAGCCGCCGATCGGGCACGCCCACGACCACCGCCTGTTTGATCTCTTCAATGGCCTGCAGCAATTTTTCGATTTCAGCCGGGTAGGCGTTCGAACCCCCGACAATGAACATTTCTTTCAGGCGACCGGTGATCTTCAGGTAGCCGTTCGCGTCGATGCTGCCCAGGTCGCCCGTGCGAAACCAGCCGTCGGGCTGAATGACTTCCTCGGTCGCCTTAGGGTTTTTGTAGTAGCCCAGCATGACGATATGACCGCGGACTCGTACTTCGCCGATCTCACCTGACCCAAGCGCTCGGCCCGACGCGGGGTCGAATACGCCCACTTCAAAGTCGCCGATGGGCTTGCCCTTGTTCTCGCACAGGATTTCAAGCGGGTCGTCGAAGCTGCTGAAGCTGGTGGCCGCGGTCGTTTCGGTCATGCCGTAGACCGCCAGCAGACCCTTGAGTCCGAGTTCTTCGCGCACCGCCAGCGCGACATCCGGTGTCACGGGTGCGCCGCCTATCCAGGCCGATTTGAGGCAACTGACATCGCGAGGCTGGCGTCGAATTGAATCGAGGCAGTCGATGAAATGAGTGGGGATTCCGCCAAAAATGCTTACGCGCTCACGCTCGATGATGTCGAGCGCCTCATCGGGCTGCCACTGCGCCATGGTGATCAGCGTGCAGCCCAGCAGCACCGTGGCCGAGCATGCCGTGATGGCGCCCGCCACGTGATACAGCGGCATATGCCCCAGGATGACATCGCCCGGTTCAATGTGCATCACCCGGCATATGTTGGCGGCATTGCGAAGAATCTGGTGGCTGTGCATCGCGCCCTTGGGATGCCCCGTGGTGCCCGAGGTGTAAACGATGATGACCGCGTCCTCGGACCGGGCAGGGGCTAACTGTGCGCCGCTGGCCAGTGCCTTGGCGCCTTCCTGGCGAAGTTGGGCGAGATTGGTCGTGCCGCTTGCCTCGACCGATTCCCAGAGAACGATCGATCGCAGGCTGGGCAGCCGCTCGCTTTGTAGTTGCCCCACGGGCGCATGGCGACTTTCGGGCGCCATCTCGCGGATCATTCCCAGGAAATCGATGTTCCAGAACTGATCCATCGCGATCAGAACCTTCGCGTCCGACTGCCTGAGGATGTACTCGGTTTCCTCAAGCTTGAAGCGCGTGTTCACCGTGACCAGCACCGCACCGAGTCGGGCGCATGCCATCCAGCACATCACCCAGTCTGGGCAATTGGTCATCCAGATCGCGACCTGATCGTGCCGACCGACACCCATCCCCGCGAGCCCGTGGGCAAGTTCATCAGCAGCGCGATCGAGTTCGGCGAAGCTCATGCTTTGCCCCATGCCGACCAGCGCTTTGCGCTCTGGGTACAGCGTGGCGCATCGCTTTAATGCGCCGCCGTAGGTCAACGTGGTCCAGTCGTGCTCAAGCCAGGGCGTATTGGTACTCGCGTTAGGCATGGATGAAGTCCTTGGTTGTCAGGCTTCGGATGAGAAATGAAAGTCTGCTTCGTTGACTTCGCGCGTCATGTGCCAGTAGTCCACCAGCCGCCAGGGCATGGGTGAAAACACCCGTCCACTTGCATTGCGGTACCAGTTGGTCATACCGGGATGTGCCCAGACGAGTTCGGCATGTTCGGCATCAACCCGCTGGTTGTAGTGATCGTGAACATCTCGCCGGACTTCGAGGGAACTTGCGCCGCGCTTTGCCAGGGTCTGAAGCATCGCTATGATGTAGCGTGCCTGGCATTCGGTCACGAACAGGACGCTGCCGCCGTGGGCAAGACCCGTGTTCGGTCCGGAGATGATGAACAGGTTGGGGTAGTCGGGGACTGTAACGCCGAGAAATGCGCGGGGATCATCATTGGCCCAAACCTTGGCAAGGGGTACGCCTGACCGACCGCGGATGTCGACTGAGGCCAGCATCCTGGCGGGTTCAAACCCGGTAGCAAAGATGAGCACGTCAGCCTCGTGCGCTTCGCCCGACGCAGTCATGATGCGAGAGCCCGCGATGCTGTCCACCGCCTCGGTAATCAGACTGACGTTGTCGCGTCTAAGGGTCTGGTACCAGCCGTTATCAATCAGGATGCGCTTGCCGTAGGGGGGGTAATCGGGCAGACATTTTTCGATGAGATCGGGCCTGCCTGCCAACTCGCCCAGCAGGTACTCGGTGAGCTGGATTCGCTGCTTGTCGTTGCGAGAATTCATGGCCCGGTCTGTATGCGGCCAGGCAGGGTCGCGGCGCACCGTTGGCAGCAGACCATCGCCAAAGCGCCACATCAGACCGAATCGGTACCAGGCGTAGTAGTAGGGCACATGCTTGAGCAGCCAGCGCGACTCAACGGTGGTGGTGCCGTGATAGTCCTGCGGCGGGCGGGCCCACTGCGCTGAGCGTTGAAAAATGGTGACATGCGCGGCTTCCCCGGCGATGGTACGCAAGAACTGCATGGCACTTGCGCCCGTTCCAATCACCGCGACACGCTTGCCCCGCAGGTCCACATCGTGTCGCCAGCGTGCCGAGTGCCAGGCGGGGCCGGGGAACGAGTCGATGCCTTGAATGTTTGCAAGCTTTGGGATGTTGAGATTGCCTGAGGCAGTGATGACCGCGTGGTAGCGGCGCTCATTCTCGGCGCCTGCCTGATCGCGACAGGTGACGCACCAGACGGCGTCGGGCTCGCTCCAGCGCATTGCCACCACCTCAACACCAAACTCGGTGTGTGGCGCCAGTCCGCTTTGCTCAAAAACCTGTTTCTGATACGCCCATACTTCGGCGCGCTTGGAGTAGTTGCTGCTCCAGTCGAGATTGGGTGCAAACGAGAACGAGTAAAAATGATTGGGCGTGTCAACGCCCGCCTCGGGGTAATCGTTTTCGAGCCAGACGCCGCCCAGATCCTGAAGCTTCTCGACAATGTCGACGTTCAATCCCAGACGCTTCAGTTCGCGACCTGTGGCAATGCCGGAAAAACCCGCGCCGATCACAAGCACCCGAAAGCTTTCCGCCACAGCTTGCGCCGCTTGGGGCCAGTTGAGCCCTCTTTCGCGATAGCCCATTTCCTCCATGGCCATCTCGGCGTATTCGGGCGGAACCTTTTCACCGAGGCATACGCTCATCATTTTGACGAGCGTGGAGGGGTCGGGAAGCGGGGGAAGCACGCGCTGGCCCGAATCCAGTTCATCAAGCACCTGTGCCATGGCCTCGCGAACGGCCGACTGAACAACCGGGTCAAGCCCGCCCGATGGATCAGCAAAGATCGAGATATCGCGCTTGGGCAGGTAGGGATCCTCCAGCCATCTGGAATCGCCCGTGATCTGCGCCAGGCACATGATGAGCACAGGCACCGATGCCTGTTCAAGTGAACGTTGTCTGTCGTGAGTCAATCCCGGGCCTCGCATGACCGATCCAAGCGCATCAGTATCGATGATCGATCGCGAGCGCTTCCTTTCGGTTTCAATAATCGGTGGCGCGCCGCCCGCCGAGAGATGCCGCGCGTGAACGTAATCGGCCATAACCCGGTCTGACTTCGCTTGTTGGCGTGTTGAGTGTTTCGCGCGTCTGACGCATGATCACAGCCATCTCATGCGTCGATTGGGTCACTGGCACCCAGGAGTCTTCAAGATGGCTTATTTCCCCAGGCCCGCCGAAGCGGTTGCGCTGAAGCGGCTGTTGCACTCACCCGCCAGACGAGCATGGCTGGGTGCGGCGGGTGGCCTTGCCACCGGTGTCGGTTTACCTGGCTTCGCTTTGGCAAGCCCCGCTTCGATGCTTGCGGCCATGTCAGGCGGGCTGCGTCCGGCACTTTCGCCAGGCAACTTTGCCGATCAGAGCACGCAAGTGAGCGCGGCTCGGCTTGACGCGCTGGTCGCACGCAATTATCCCCACTTCAACGTGCCGGCCGTCCTCCCACCGTTTGATGCCGCCCGCCACGGTGCGCGTCACGGTGTGGCGTTGCACCGGCTGGTTGTGCCGATGATGATTCCGGAGACGGGCGAGTCGGTCACGGTAAGCGGCCTGCTTGCGCTACCGGTGGACGTCACAGGACCACTCCCGGTTGTGTCCTGGCAGCACGGCACGGTGCTCACCTTTGATGGCGTGCCCTCCAACATGCTCAAGCTGGCGGATCCCTCTTATGTGATGTCCTACCCCACGGATTCCGCCGAGACCCTGTTCAATATCCAGCGCTTCGCGGGCCAGGGCTATGCGGTGATCGCCGCCGACTATGTGGGTAAAGGCCCCTTCAGAAATGGTCGTGGCGAGGGCTACGTCGTGAAGGACGTAACGGTTCAGACCTGCCTTCGAATGCTTGAAGCCGGTCTGATGACGATAATGTCCAAAGGGCTTCAGATCGGGCCGCTTTTTCTCAATGGCTGGTCACAGGGCGCCGCCAATTCGCAGTGGCTGCATCAGGAATTGCGACGGCGAAAGGTTCCCATTGTGGCAACCAGCGTTTCCAGTCCCTTCAACGACATGTCCGAGACCCTGCGCTTCTGGAGCGGCCACCAGACCTATCCCACGCCCACAGGCGTTACACACTTTCCGGCTGCCCCAGATTGGATTTCGCTCTGCATGATTGTGATTCTCGGAAGCTATGAACTCAACTACGGGCTGAAGGGTTTACTGCAAACCGCTGTCGCGCCCCAGTTCCGCGAATTCGCGGCAAATTTTTGGCGAACCTACGACCTTCGCGCTGACCCATCCAAGCCCTTTCCCTCAGGCAAGACGCTGCTGGTACCGGGGTTCTTCGATAGCTTCACACACAATACCAACAGCGCGTTTCTCAGGCAGGTGGCGGCCAACAGCGCGACAAACTGGCACTACGACTCGCCAATCCGGTTTCATATTGGGCTGGTGGATGAAGCGCTACATCCCACGCTTGCCAGGCGGCCCCTGGCTGCCGGCGGCAGCCAGGCCACGGAGGTCACGGTGGCGCAGGGAAGCCATCGGGTCACGTTCATGGCGTCTCTGTATGGCGATCCCAGGCATCTCGCCGGAAAAGAAAACGCGCTCGAATGGTTCAACAGCCTGCGCCGAAACTGATCAAGGAACTCCGTGATGAATGCACCGGTACGACTTGCGCCGGAGGGCGTCGAACGCTTTCCTGAAGGCCTGGTGGTTGAGCGCGACGGCGGGGTCTTGACCCTTACCATCGAACGCGAGCACGACATGAACCGGTTGTTGCCTGAGGTTCTTGCGCGTTTGGGCTGGATCGCAGAGGCCTTGCGTGACGATGAGCACACCCAGGTGCTGGTCATCACGGGCGCCGGCGACGCATTTTTTTCAATGGGCATCATGAATCCCACAATTCGTGCGCAACTCTCGAAAGACGAGGTTGTGCGACTGGTGATGGCAGCGAACCGGATCTTTGACGCGATCGAGGCTTTGCCGCAGATCGTCATTGCAAGCCTGAACGGCAAAGTGCTCGCGGGTGCGGTTGAACTCTGTCTGGCCTGCGACATCCGCTATGCAGCAGAGCACGCAACGCTATGCATGCCCGAAGCGGCATGGGGTGGGTTTCCGGGGGCAGGCGGGCCAGTGCGTCTGCCACAGATTGTTGGACGCGCGCGCGCCCTCGAAATGATCTGCACCACCCGCGAGATCAGCAGTGCCGAGATGTCGGACTATGGAATCGTGCAGGGATGTTATCCAGGCCCGGAGCTGCGACAGTCGGTTGCTGCGATCGCGGCGCGAATTGCGGCAAGCGGACCGCTGGCAACGCGCGGCGCTAAAAAAATTGTCAATGCACGCCTCGCCCCGGGGTTCGCGCCGGCGCGTGAACTCGCTGATACGCTGCGGCGGCATCTCGAGTGGAGCAGCGATGTGGCGGAGGGCATTACAGCCCATCGCGAAAATCGAAAGCCGCGCTTTACGGGGCGCTGAATTCGAACCGTAAGGAAGAAAATACGGACAGTTCCGAGAAGAAAAACGAGGAGAGTGATTTTGCACACCATTAGTTTTAAGCGGCTATTGAGCATTCTGGTGGCAGCGACCGCCTATATCAGCGCTGATACCGTCGCGGCGCAACCCTACCCCTCGCGTCCGGTCAGGATGATTGTTCCCTACGCGGCAGGAGGCGCTACCGATGTCGTCGCGCGTCAGTTGAGCGCGCGGTTAAACGAGGTCTTGGGCCAACCCTTTGTCGTTGAAAACCGTGCGGGGGCTGGAGGCAACATTGGCGCCGATCTTGTCGCGAAGGCGGCTGCCGATGGCTACACGCTACTGGTGGCAGATCTGGGGGCTTTCACCAGTGGTGCTGCGGTGAATCCTAATTTACCCTTTGACCCGCTTACAGATTTCACGCCCATCACCATGCTGATCGGATCGCCCTACGGGCTGGCTGTGAATCCGTCGCTTCCGGTGTCCAGCGTGCGTGAGTTGCTCGCGTACGCGAAAGCCAATCCCGGGAAGTTCAACTATGCGATGCTTGGTAACGGCAGCGCGTCGCATCTCGCGGGAATCGAGCTCAGTGCGCGCGCAAACGTTCCCATCACATTTGTACCGTATAAGGGCGGTGTCCCGGCGCTATCCGACGTCGCCGCTGGGCAGGCACAGGCGCTTTCCATTGCAATGCTCTCCACCTATCCGTTCGTCAAGGGGGGCAAACTAAAGCTGATTTCAGTAATGAGCGGTAGCCGCATGAGCTTCCTGCCGGATGTGCCCACCGTCGCAGAGTCTGGCTTTCCTGGATTTGTGGCTGGGCAGTGGCAGGCGCTCTACGGGCCCAAGGGGTTATCGAAGGAAACTGTCGAACGGTTGCGCGCTGAGTCCACGCAGTTTTTGAACATGCCTGAGGTTAAGAAGCGCTTCGCAGAGCAGGGAGCCGAGGTTGCCACTGGAACCCCTGAGGAACTTACCCGCTTTGTGGCGAGCGAGCGGGCCAAGTTTGACCGCCTGGTGAAAGATCACAACATCAAGGTGGATTGATAGAAAGAGCCAGGCGCGCCGCAACCGCAATGACTGCACTCAAAGGCTTTGCCTGGGTCCTGATCTTTCAATGCGCAGGCGAAATCATTGCGCAGGTTGTCTCTGGGCTTTGGCCAGGGCCAGTGATTGGCATGCTGATGCTGGCCCTTGCGCTAGCCTGGCCGCCGCTGCGTGAGCCGGTGGCCAGCGCGGCGAATGCTTTGCTTCCGCATCTTTCATTATTGTTTGTTCCCGTTGGCGTAGGGGTCCTGCTGCACACCGACCTGATCATGCTTGCGGGTTGGACCTTGCTTGCGGTGCTGACGCTGTCGACCTGGATCGGCATGGTGGTCACCGCGCTCGTTCTGCGCGCCCTGTGGCAACGATCGTCCCAAGGCGAAACCGATGAGTGACTTCGTTGAGCTTTGGATTTATCTGTCGGCCACACCACTGTTCGGGCTCACCGCCAGTCTGTCTGTTTATGTGATGGCCCATACGCTCTATTCGCGGCTCAATCAGACACCGATCGCCAATCCTGTGCTGTGGTCTGTCATTGTGCTCGCCGGGATCCTGCACCTTACGCGCACGCCCTACCAAACCTACTTCTCGGGCGCGCAATTCATTCACTTCCTGTTGGGGCCAGCGGTGGTGGCGCTCGCATGGCCGCTGTGGGAGCGACGGGTTGAGCTGAAAAAGCGGGCTCCCGCGTTAATTGTTGCCGCGATTGCCGGCGGCTTGGCTGCAGCGCTGTCGGCAGTGGTAATGGGCTACGTGCTGGGGCTGCCGGATGAAGTGCTGCGCTCGCTCGCACCCAAGTCGGTGACGGCGCCCGTGGCAATGGGGGTTGCTGAGCGGATCGGCGGTATTCCTGCGCTTGCTGCGGTGTTTGCGGTGATCACAGGCATGATCGGGGCGCTGAGCGCCAAATATTTGTTCGATCGCATCGGAATTCATTCACCCGCTGTTCGCGGATTCGCGCTGGGCACTGCTTCCCATGGCATTGGTGCTGCGCGGGCCATGCAGGTACACCCCGATGCGGGCGCGTACGCTGGGCTGGCGCTGGGCATTCAGGTCATTGTGGCGTCGCTATCGTTACCGCTGATTGCGCGTCTGTTCTGACAGTAGAAAGAGGGTGCCTAAGTTTCAACGCGGTCGAGGTGAATGCACGGGCTCAGTCGCCCGCACCGGGTTTCGCCAGCACCCCGCTGATCGTCTCGTCCGCGTGAAAAATCGGTTTCTCGTAGTAGTGAGGGCCATCATAAATTTCGATCAGAACACTTTTCTCATGGGCGATCGTCGGTCCGTGGGGGTGGTCCTTCGGGTTCATGTAAAACGATCCGGGCTTAAGCCGTAGACCGGTGTCCGTATATTCGTAATCGCCCTGCAGGCAGTACATGAACTGATTGGATGCATGGGTGTGCTTGGTGGGAATGCGCCCGCCCTTGTCGAATTCGATGATGGCGATGCTGGCGCCGTTGTCGGGATTTTTCCAAAGGAAATACTGGCGCAGTCCGTAGTCCGGAAAATTCAGCCATCTGGCTGGATCCAGATCTGAGGTATGGATCAGCAGCTCAAAGGTTTTCATTAACGCAGGGGTGGGTTGATTCATGGCGTGCTCCGAAGCGTCGGAATTTATTACCCGGTGGTTAGATGGCAGGCCGACCCGCGCTCACCCATCGCGCGAATTCCTCGCGACTCTGTGCTGTCGCGGGAAACAGTCCGAAAAGTGAATGTCCTTTGGAAATACGAGCGGCGGCAAAGGCTTCGTAGTCAGCGTTGGCGGCCGCTTCGCGCGCCACGTCTTCGAGCAGGTGTCGTGGAATGACCACCACACCTTCAGCATCACCCACCACGATATCCCCCGCATACACGGGCACACCGGCCACACCCACCGGAGCGTTCAATTCCACCGGGTGTAGTCGGATAGGCGTTGCGGGACCTGATGCGAGGCGTTGGAAACACGGCAGCCTGGTCGCACGAATGCCGGGCGTATCGCGGTAGCCGCCGTCGGTAACAACGCCTTCAACGCCCCGTGCTTTGAGGCGCAGCGCCATCATGCCGCCCATTACCGACACGCCGCTGTCGCCGCCGGGTGCAAGAACCAGTACAGCGCCTGCTGGACACTCCTCGATGGCTCGCCGATGCAAGTTGTCGTCGCGGGCGTAGGCCGCCAGCGTGTCAAGGTCTTCGCGTGATGGAATGAAGCGAAGCGTGAAAGCGGGCCCAATCAACGGGGGCTGATCAGCGATCAGGGGCTGCAGTCCCACCATGAAAGTATTGCGAAGACCGCGGTTCAAGAGACAGTTTGCAATATTGGCGGAACCGCCCCTTGCCAGTGCTGCACGCACGTCGGAGGGCAGTGGTTGAAACAGGGTGTCGTTCACGCAGGCTCCTTGGAAATGGGGCTGCGGCGCATGACCGGCTTCTTCGGTTCAGCTGCAGCGCCTGTGCGGCATCAGTCGGGACTTGGTATTTGATCGTCTAGCGATGCGCAAGCCCTCCGTCCATCGTGATGCATGTGCCACTCAGGTAGGTGGCCTGATTTGACGCGGCAAAGACGATCATCGCTGCAACCTCTTGCGGCTCAGCGAGCCGGCCAAATGGCAGGTCGGGCAGTGCCTCCTTCCAGCGTGACTCGTCCCCCAGGCGATCCTTTGCACGGCGACGAGCCAGTGCGAAATACCGTTCAGTGCGAGTGGGAGGCGGATGTATGCCGAGCACCCTCACCCCGTGGTCCGTCGAGTGCGACCCAACAGCCTGTGTGAACGCCGAGAGCGCAGCGTTACCAGAGGTTCCGCAAACATAGTCATACCGGTTCAGAACGCCACCGCCTATGACGTTGACGATGACGCCCCGCCGACGCGCGACCATGTGCCGAAGCATCTCGCGCGTGGCATTGATGTAGCCGAATACCTTTACGTCCCACGCGGCGCGCCAGGCGGATTCGTCGACGGACTCTATCGATCCTGCCGGCACGGCGCCAGCGTTATTGACCAGTACCGAGGCCTCTGGACACTGGTTGATCATCTCAACGACCGCCGGGCTGCTGGCCATGTCCATTGCGATCGGTTTGACGGTAACGCCATATCGGGATCGAATCTCGGTGGCTGCCGCCGTCAGATTCACTGCGTTGCGGGCAACCAGCGTTAAATCAGCCCCGGCCTGAGCGAAGGCGTGCGCAGAAGCAAGGCCGATACCCGCGGACGCCCCGGTGATGACAACCTGAGCACCGCTTAATCCAAGATCCATGGGCTGTATCCCCGATGCTGGAGCCTGATTATTCGGGTACGACATTGGCTTCGCGCGCTGCCCGTATCCAACGCTCATACTCCCTACTTACCATGGGCTCTGGCTGCGCAGGTGTGACCAGCACACCTGCCCCTTTCAGCCGCTCTTTCAGACCCGGCGCTTCCAGCGCTTTGCGTATGTCAGCCGCCATGGTCCTGACGAGGTCGGCGTCCATGCCAGGAGGCCCGTAGTTGACATGCCAGGGCTGCATCTCAAAGCCTGGCAGCGCCTTTTCGCCCAGCGTGGGAAGATTGGGCGAGTCGGCCAGGCGCTCCTTGCCTGCTGAGGCGATTGCCGTCAGTCTGCCGGAACGGATGTGAGGCATGACCGTGTTTTCGTCTGCCATACCGAAGCTGACCTGGCCGCCAATGACGTCCTGAATCGCCTGAGCGGTGCCCTTGTAAGGAACATGCACAGCCCTGGCACCCACCTGGTTCAGGAGCGAGGCAAAGGTGAGGTGCGCCGCGCTGCCCACACCGGAGGACGCGTAGGAATAATGATCGGGTTTCCCTCGTAAAGCGGCAATCATCTCTTCTGGTGTTCGAATACCCAGAGCAGTGTTTGCCACGATGACCCAGGGCACGCTTGTTACCTGAAGGATGGGGGTGAAGTCCTTCAACGGGTGGTAGGGCATGGAGCGAATAACACCCGCATTCATCGCATGCGTCTGGACTCCACCGATCAGCAAGGTATAGCCATCCGGTTTTGACTTCGACACGGCGACGCCGCCGATCATGCCTGAACCTCCGCCAATGTTATCGATCACGACGGGCTGACCCCAAACTTTCGCCAACTCGGGCTGGAGGGAGCGCGCGATGAAATCGACGGGTCCGCCTGCCGGGTAGGGAACGACCAGCCGGAGAGGCTTGTTTGGAAATGGCTGCGCCTGCGCCGACTGAAGGCAAAAGGAGGTAGAAAGCGACAGGAGCAGAGGCAGGAAGAACTTTTTCAGCTTCATAACAAACTCCCATTCAACAGACACTTCAAAGGGGGCTGATATCCGAGCGGGCGCGCAACGAACCGGCGGGTGCGGCGAGCCGCGGCGCCTGCTCAAACCTCGCGCACGATCAGATGCCCAAATTCGTCGACCGTCGCACGCTGTCCAGCAAGAATCCAGGTGGTGGCGTCAAACTGCTGCACGATCGCCGGGCCGTCGAATGACACGCCCGCTGATAGCAGGCTGCGTTCATAAATCGGACAGACGCGCCAACCGGATTCGGTCCAGACATTCTGGCTTCCGACCTGGGCGTCTTGGGGACGCACCGACCCGCTCAGTCGCGTGATGGCGGGTTTTGCCATGGAACCGATTGCCTGAACATGGAGCTGCACCAGTTCGACCGGTGCGTCGGTCTGCGAGAATGTGTAGAGCCTTTCATGTTCGCGGTGAAACGCCCCAAGTGCGTTGTTGAGCGCTTCGACCGAGGCATCACCAGTGGGCCAGTCCACGGTAAGTTCGAAGCCCTGGTGCTCATAGCGCAACGCCGCCATCCATCGAAGCGAACGGCCTGACTGCGGCACCTGCTCTCGGTCCAGCCAGGCATTTGCCTCGCTCACCAGACGCTCAAACGTGCTTTTGACCCGAGTGAGATCGTAAGCGGGCGGACGTTCGAGGCAGGTGGCGCTGAAATCGCTTTTCAGGTCAGAGACGAGCAATCCCAGGCTGGACAGAACCTCTGGCGAGGGCGGCGGCGCCGGCAAGAAGGGCCGCGCCGAAAAAGCGCGTCAGCATGCGGTGGGGCGAGACGGATGGCATCGGGGGCTCCTATGTGTCAGACACAATGAGGACGGCAGGATCGCGGGCGAGTTCCAGCAGAGCTCGATCCCGAGCGAGCAGTCGAGCGGCACCCGGAAAGGTGCTGGTGACGGTTTTGAGTGGAGCCGTCAGGTTTTGGCGGGGTCGGCTATGGTTCGATTAAGCGGAACGCACGTCGGGCGTCGCTTCAGTCCTCGATATCAACCCGCTTCGCGAGCACCTTATCAATGGTGTTGCGGTCCATGTCCAGGATTTCAAGCTCCCAGCCCTCCCAGAACACCTTGTCGCCCTCCCTGGGCAGCTTGCCACTTAGCAGCATGAACATGCCGCTCAGCGTGTGGTACCGACCCTTTTCCTCATCGGGTACCGATGCAAATCGCAACCGATCTTTCAACTCCGGGATCGGGATGTGACCGTCCAGAAGCCAGGTGCCATCGTCACGCTGGACGGCCCACGACTGCGTGGGGTCGCGCGGTTTGAACTCGCCGGTAATGGCCTCAATCAGATCCTTCAGGGTGACCAGCCCGAGTGCTTCGCCATACTCATCCACTACAAAAGCCAGTTGCCGACCTGAGGTGCGAAAGTTATTGAGCAATTCCATGCCGGTAAGCGTCTCGGGAACGTAGAGGGTTTCCTCCAGGCCCAAGGTCAGGTCTGGCGAGGCGCCTCCGGCAATTTTGGAGAGCAGCTTACGTGCATTGACCACGCCCATGACGTTGTCGAGGCCCCCTTTCACCAGCGGGTAGCGTGCGTGATCTGAGCTTTCGATCAGGTGAAGCGATTCGGTCAGGGGGGCGTCCTGATCGAGATAAACAATGTCGGCTCGGGGCACCATCAGCGAGGCGATTTGCCTGTCATCCAGCAGGAACACGTTCTTCAACATCGCGTGTTCCTGGCTTTCAATCAGACCTGCCTCGGTGCCCTCGGCCAGCACCGCCTGAATTTCTTCGGCGGTGACCTCGGGCTGAGTTCGCTCAGCAACCCCCAGCATCTTCAACACAAACGCGGTCGAGACCGATAGAAGGCGGACGAACGGACGGGTCAGGACCGACAGGCCGGCAATCGGCTTGGCCATCAGCCGCGCAACCCCTTCAGGATTGGACTGACCCAGCCGCTTGGGGACCAACTCGCCCAGCACGATTGAAAAATAGGTGACCAGCACCACCACAATGCCGGTGCCCAGGTAGTCGGAGTAGGGCGGCCTGAGCCCGATGGCCTGAAGAGAGTCAGCCAGCGGCCGCGCCAGCGCGGCCTCACCGACAATACCGCTCAGTACGCCAATCGAGGTAATTCCGACCTGGATGGTGGACAGGAACCGGTTGGGGTCTTCGCCCAGGGTCAGGGCGAGTTGGGCGGAGGAGTCGCCCGCCTCCGCAGCCTTTTGAAGCTTTGCCCGCTTCGAGGTGATCAGCGCGATTTCGGTCATCGCGAAGATGCCGTTGAGTAAAACCAATGCAAGCAGCAGCAGTATTTCCATAAAAAAGCGTGCGCCCTTGAGGGCCACGCAGTGATTAATCCAGCAGCAAGTCTAAAGTGAGCAGCCTGGTCGACCAAATTTCCCTGACTCGCCTTGAGGCGAAATCCTTGATCCAACCTCTGAATTCAACGTGCCCCATACCGTCACTCTGATCACCACGCTGGCAGCGGGTTTCGGCCTTGCCCTGGTGTTTGGCGTTATCGCGGCGCGACTGGGCTTCCCGGCCCTGGTCGGCTATCTGCTCGCAGGCATTGCAATCGGGCCCGCCACACCGGGCTTTGTGGCCGATGCACAGATCGCTGCGCAGCTGGCTGAAATTGGCGTGATGCTCCTGATGTTCGGCGTCGGTCTGCACTTCTCGCTCGATGATCTGAAACTGGTCCGAAAAGTGGCGCTGCCCGGCGCCGTGGTGCAAATGGGGGTGGCCACTGCAATGGGCTACGGGATGGCGCGGCTGTGGGATTGGACCCCCGGGGCTGCACTGGTCTTTGGGGTGGCGCTATCGGTGGCGAGTACGGTGGTGCTCGTGAAGGCGCTCGAGTCGTAACATCAGTCCGATTCCGCCAACGGCCGGATCGCGATTGGCTGGCTGGTGGTCGAAGACCTTGCGATGGTGCTGGTGCTGGTATTGCTGCCGGCGTTGGCGCCGCTGCTGGGTGGCGAGTCGGGCAGCGCAGGCGCGCATGCCGAGACCAACCTCTGGCTTGAATTGTTCCGAACGCTTGCGCGGGTCGGGGCATTCATCGCGTTCATGCTGATTGTGGGCCGTCGACTTTTCCCGCGGCTGCTTTGGCACGTTGCCCGAACAGGATCGCGTGAGCTGTTCAACCTGTGCGTGGTGGCCGCTGCGGTGGGGATTGCGTACGGGTCGGCGGCGCTGTTTGGCGTGTCGTTTGCGCTGGGCGCTTTTTTTGCCGGAATGGTGTTGCGCGAATCGGAGTTCAGTCAGCGCGCCGCTGAGCAGACGCTACCGCTCCAGGATGCTTTCGCGGTGCTGCTCTTTGTATCGGTCGGAATGCTGTTCGATCCGGCTGTGCTGATCGACATGCCGCTGCATGTGTTGGCCACCGTACTGATCGTCGTGGTCGGCAAAACCCTGGCTGCCATGCTGCTTGTGCTCGCGCTTCGCTATCCGCTTAACTCGGCGCTGACCGTGGGTGCCAGCCTTGCTCAGATCGGTGAGTTCTCGTTCATTCTGGCAGGCCTGGGTGTCAGCCTGGGGTTATTGCCCAAGGAGGGGCAAAACCTTATTCTCGCGGCCGCGCTGCTGTCGATCGCATTGAACCCGCTTGTGTTTCGTGCCACCGGACCGATTCAGCAATGGCTCATGCGGCAACCCTGGATGGCAGACCTTGCTCGCCGACAAGATCCGCGTGAAAGTCCGCTGGCAGAGCTGCCCATCGATACCGATCGCCGGTTTTTGTCAAACCAGGTGGTGTTGGTGGGGTGGGATCGCGTAGGCCAGCGCGTCGCCGCATTGTTGCGCGAGCAGGGTGTTCCGTTTGTGCTGACCGATGACCAGCGCGAACGGGTTGAGGCGCTGCGCGAGCAGGGCGTAGCC
>Ga0163212_1000524_pt1 | contig 16948 bp, 20 predicted proteins | sample Malawi_45m_30L_FD_113532 | JGI IMG/M metagenome (GOLD analysis project Ga0163212, IMG submission 113532) | Freshwater microbial communities from Lake Malawi, Central Region, Malawi to study Microbial Dark Matter (Phase II) - Malawi_45m_30L | ecosystem: Environmental > Aquatic > Freshwater > Lake...
CCTTCATCGTGCTGCCGATGCTGACGAACCCGGCGAAAACGAATGCGTTCACCCGGTAAAGCCCCGGCAACAAAGACGGTCTTCGCCTCGCGTACCACGCCCTCGCCGTTATTATTGAGCGCAGCGACCGCCGCCTCTTCGGGCGGACCGGGGAGCCTCGGACTGCGACTCACGATGCGGTCGGCGGCCAGGCCGCGAGAAACTCCGCGAAATGCGGTTCATCGGCCGCGGCGAGTAGCTCGCGTACACGCGCCTCTTCAGCGGCGAGATTGGTCGCATCGATTCGACCGCGCATCATCTCGAAACGCAAAAAAATAAGCCAAGTATTGAGGACATCGGTTTCGCAGTAGCGCCGAATACCCTGCAAGTTGCCCGCGGTGTAGGCTTCCCACACCTGATCGCCCGAGAAACCAAGCTTGCCCGGCAGACCCAGCAGATAGGCCATGTCGCTTAGGCTCGCCTTGGCACGCGGCTGGTAAGCCGAGAGCACATCCATGAGATCGGTGTGCCGCTCGTGAAACCGACTCAGATAATTATTCCAGCGAAAACTTTGATCCTCGCCACCGGTCTCCCAATAGCGACGCGCTACCACGCCGTGCTTGAGTGCCCGGTAGTGCAACACGGGCAGATCGAACCCGCCGCCGTTCCAGGAGACGAGATTCGGCGTGTGCCGCTCGACACCTTCGAAAAAACGCGTGACGAGGTCGGCTTCGGTGGACTCGTGATCGCCGAGACTCCACACATTGAGCGTATCGCCACGACGCATAACGCACGAGATCGCCACGATGCGATGCTGCTCATACGGCAAAAAATCGCTGCTGCCGTGACGACGTGCCTGCGCGAACATCGCTTTCGCGACCTGTACGTCAGCGAGTCCTTCGAGACCAAAAACCCGCCGACCAAGTTCGACGTCGGGAACGGTTTCGATATCGAAAACAAGTGTCGTCATGCGCGAGCTGCCATCATCAGGGCCTTCATGTCGCGCACAGCTGCGGCAAGGCCGGTAAAAACGGCGCGTGCGATGATCGCGTGGCCGATGTTAAGTTCGGTAATCTGCGCGATCGCCGCCACGGCGTGCACGTTTTCATAGTGCAGCCCGTGACCGGCGTGGGCCTCGAGACCGAGCGTGGCCGCAAGCCGCGCTCCCGCACGCAGACGTTCGAGTTCATGTGCCGCGTCGGCACCCGTCGCTTCGCAATAGCGGCCAGTGTGCAATTCGACCACAGGTGCGCCGGCGCGCACCGTCGCCTCGATTTGCGCGGGCTCTGGATCAATGAAAAGCGCTACACGGATGCCGCTGGCCGCGAGCAGCGCACAACTCTCACGCAGTCGACCGATCTGTCCCACGACATCCAGCCCTCCCTCGGTGGTGATCTCGGCGCGACGCTCCGGCACCAGGCAGCAATCGGCGGGACGGATACGCCGTGCGAAGTTGATCATCTCGTCGGTGACTGCAATCTCGAGGTTCATACGCGTCTGCAGCAGCGGTCGCAGCGTTTCGACGTCAGCGTCTTGAATATGCCGGCGATCCTCGCGCAAGTGCAGCGTGATGTTATCGGCACCGACCTGCTCGGCGGCGAGCGCAGCCTCGATCGGACTCGGATAAGTCACGTGTCGCGCCTGCCGCAGCGTTGCCACGTGATCGATATTGACACCAAGATCGATGCTCACAGTCATGAATTGTTTGTCTCCTGGCGACGTGGCCGACGGCTGATCGTCCGCGCCACCGCACGCGTGTTCAAATCGCGACCCTCGAGCGCACGATCCAGTGCCGTTCGCAACACCCGCCGTGCCGTATCGAGCACGGCCGGACCCCGATAATCATCCTCGGCGATGGCCAGCAGGTCGCATCCTGCCACGGCCGAGGTCGGCGGCGCGCCCGACACTTCGATGAAACCGAGATCGGGGTGGAAATGATAATACGCATCAGTGCGCAGCGCGGCGCCCTCGCGGGCCTCGGCGCGAAACTCGACCCCGTAGCCAAGTATCTCCAATAGCTGCCGCTCGAAGCTGCGCAGCACCCCGGACACCGGCTCCGTCGCGCGCAGGCGCTCGAGGCTTTGATGATAGAGATCAAAAACGAGTGGCTGCGGATCATGGCGCAGCGTCAGCTTGAGCACGAGCTCATTGAGATACCACGCGCTGAGCAAGGCAGCGGCGGGCAGCGCCTGCCACTCGCCCGCTGCCGGCGCTGCCTCCACCTGCTTGAGTTGTCCCGCATCCCCGGTGCCGGTCCAGGAGCCGAGCAACAAGCGGAACGGCTGTAGCACCGAGGCGCTGCGCGATTTGGGTCCGCGCACTCCGCGCGCAAACAGCGTCAGCCGACCATGCTCGCGCGTGAACACATCGAGCATGCGACTGGTGTCGCGCCAAGGGCGATGATGCAACACGTACAGTTCGGCGAGGTCGACGCGTCGGCTGCCTTTGACCACCGCAGCGCTCCGCTTACTCGAGGCCCAGCGTTCGCAGCGCCTGGACATTATCCGCCCAGTTCTCGCGTACCTTGACCCACAGCTCGAGGTGAACGCGATGACCAAGCAGTCCAATGATTTCGCGACGGGAGGAGCTACCGACTCGCTTGAGTCGCGCGCCGCCGGCGCCGATTACGATGGGCTTTTGACCCTCGCGATCAACCCAGATCACCGCGTGAATGAGATCGCGCGCGTCGCCATCAGCCATTTCGCGTTCCATTTTTTCAATCTCGACAGCGATGCCGTAGGGCACTTCCTGATTGAGATCCAGCGTAAGTTTTTCACGAATGATTTCGGTGATACGAAAGCGCAGATCGCGATCCGTACGATCGGTCTCGTCGAACAGCTGCGGCGACAGCGGCAGCTCGCGCTCGATGGCTGTGATCAGCTCCTCGAGGTTGTCGGCACGCACCGCCGACACCGGTACGATGGCGCGAAATTCATGTCGCTTCGCGAGCTGCGCAATGAAGGGCAGCAAACGATCGCGAGGCTTTACGGTATCGACTTTGCTGACCACACACAGCGCCGCACGCTCACTCTCGCGTATCCGCTGCAGCACCGCTTCGTCCTCCAGCGTCCAGCGCGATGCCTCCACCACGAACACGACGAGATCGGCATCGAGCAGCGCCGCCGCCGCCGTGCGATTCATCGCGCGATTGAGGGCGCGCTTACCACCCGTGTGCAAACCCGGCGTATCGACGAAAGCGATCTGCAAGCCAGAACGGTTAGCGAGCCCGGTGATGCGATGTCGCGTTGTTTGTGGACGTGGCGTGACGATCGACACTTTCTCGCCGACTAGCGCATTGAGCAGGGTCGACTTGCCGACATTGGGTCGACCCACAAGCGCGGCGAACCCGGCCCGAAATCCTGCAGAATCGCACAACTCGTTCATGTGCTTTCACCTATTTGTGCGAGCGCACGCTGCGCAGCTTCTTGCTCGGCGCGCCTTCGGCTCGAGCCCTCCCCCATAGTGCTGATATCTTTGGCTGCGATCTCGCAGCGTACCACGAAATGCTGATCGTGTGGCTCACCGCTCACGCTCTCGACACTGTAGGCGGGCAAGGGCAGCGTGCGTGACTGCAGCCACTCCTGCAACCGGGTCTTCGAATCTTTGAGCGAGTCTGCTTGCGGCAGCGCCTCAAGCAGCGGCGTGCAGAATCGAATGACGATAGCACGCGCCGCCTCGAGTCCAGAATCGAGGTAAACCGCGCCCACGGTTGCCTCGAAGGCATCGGCCAGAATCGACTCGCGACGAAAGCCACCGCTCTTGAGCTCGCCCGAGCCTAGCTGCAACTCCTCGCCCAACCCCAGACTCTGCGCGATACCGGCCAGCGGCCCCGCGCTCACGAGACTCGCGCGCAACCGACTCAGATCGCCCTCGTCGGCTGCGGGGAACCGTTGATAGAGCAACTCGGCAACCAAAAGACTGAGCACTGCGTCGCCTAAAAATTCGAGTCGCTCATTGTTACGACCCGACGCGCTGCGGTGAGTCAGCGCCGCTGTGAAAAGCGCCAGGTCGCGCGCCTCATAGCCCAGCGCTGACTGCAACCATCGCTGCGGCCAATCGGGACGCATCACGCTCACCGCTTGCTCACTCAATTCGAGTGAAAATACGCGACCAGTTCGGGCCCCCGGTGCGCTGCAGATCCCAATTGAACCAGATCGCACTCGCCCGGCCCACGAGCAACGACTCATCGATAAAACCGAAGACGCGACCATCTGCGCTGTTGTCGCGATTGTCACCGACCATCAAATATTGACCCTGCGGTACCTGCATGAAGCGATCGCCCGAGTCTGGATTGATGCCGGCAGTGGACTCATTGCAGATGTAACCCTGCATGATGTTGCGGTTACAGGACGGCGGCGGTGGCACGGCCAGCATGTCCGAGCTCAGGCAGTGCAGCACGGCGTGCTTGCGCCCGTCGAGGTCTTCCTCGGCAAGCCGCATGTTCTGGTAGCAACCGTCCTCGTAGCGACTCTGCTGCACGAGCGGCACCGGCTTACCGTTGATGATCAGCTGATCGTTGCGCACTTCGACGAGATCGCCGGGCAAGCCAACCACGCGCTTGATATAATTGACGGCGGGATCGGCCGGAAAACGAAACACGACGACATCGCCACGCGCAGGCTTACCGACCTCGACGATCTTGCGATGCACCACCGGCAAGCGCACACCGTACGCATATTTGTTGACCAAGATGAAATCACCATCGAGTAGCGTCGGCATCATCGAGTCCGAGGGGATTCGGTACGGCTCATAGAAAAACGACCGCAGAACGAGCAGCACCGCCATCACCGGAAAGAAACTGCGCGCGTAATCGACGGTACCCGGCAACTGCAGCGACTCGGGCTCGCGCTTCGCTGCAAGCGCCGCTGCCAGCCGACGCGGCGCGAGCAGCCAATGATCGAGCGCCCAGACGATCCCCGAGGCCACGGTGATGAGGATCAGCAGCAGACTGAAATCCGCCCGCTCTGCCGACATCAGCTGAAAGAACCAGGCAATCACCAAAAACGGCAATACACCGTAGAGCACGCGCATCACGAGCGGATCGGGCGTCGGCTGGCCATCTTTGACCACGAGCTGACGACCGGGACGCACGAACCAGTCGTCGATCACGCACAGGAAAGCGACCGGCAGCGCAAGCAAGGCCAGCGTCGAAATAATGAGATCGATCACGGGGTCACCTCCTACCGACTTTGAGCACCGCGAGGAAGGCTTCCTGCGGAATCTCCACGGAACCCACCTGCTTCATGCGCTTTTTGCCTTCTTTTTGCTTCTCGAGCAGCTTGCGCTTGCGGCTGATGTCGCCACCGTAGCACTTGGCCAATACGTTTTTGCGCAGCGCCTTGACCGTGGCCCGCGCGATCACGTGTGAGCCGATTGCCGCCTGCACCGCCACCTCAAACATCTGCCGCGGAATGAGCTCTTGCATCTTATCGACGAGTTCGCGACCGCGCTGATAGGCGGTATCGCGGTGCACGATGATGGAGAGCGCATCGATCCGATCACCGTTGATGAGGATATCGAGCTTGGAGAGCGGCGCCGTCTGAAAGCGACTGAATTCATAGTCGAACGAGGCGTAGCCGCGACTCGCCGACTTCAGTCTGTCGAAGAAATCGAGTACCACTTCGGCAAGCGGTAGCTCGTACTGCAGCGACACCTGGCTAGCGAGATACTGCATCTTCTTCTGCGAGCCGCGCTTCTCGGTGCACAGCTGCAGCACACCGCCGACATACTCAGGCGGCACCAGAATGTTGGCGATGATGATGGGCTCACGAATCTCCGCGAGCTTGTTCGGTGCCGGCAGTTTCGCCGGGTTATCGACGTATTCGTTGGTGCCGTCGGTCAAGCCAACCTCATAAATCACGGTAGGCGCACTCGTAATCAGGTCGAGGTCATATTCGCGCTCGAGACGCTCCTGCACGATATCCATGTGCAAGAGACCGAGAAAACCCACGCGGAAGCCGAAGCCGAGCGCTCCAGATACCTCGGGCTCGTAGTGCAGCGCAGAATCATTGAGACGCAACTTCGCAAGTGCATCGCGGAACGACTCGTAGTCGTCGGCATTCACCGGGAAGAGCCCTGCAAATACCCGCGGTTGCACCTGCTTGAAACCGGGTAGCGGCGCCGCGCAGGCCTTGTTTTCGAGGGTGATGGTGTCACCCACCGGTGCGCCGTCGATTTCTTTAATTCCAGCGATCACGAAGCCGACCTCGCCCGCGCCGAGCTGCGGCGTACCGATCGACTTCGGGGTGAAGCGCCCGAGCTTGTCGACCAGCCAGTTACGGCCCGTCGACATCACGCGGATCTTATCGCCGGTCTTGAGCGTACCGTTGACGACCCGAACCAAAGAAACCACACCGACGTAGTTATCGAACCAAGAGTCGATGATCAGCGCCTGCAAGGGCCCATTCCGATCTCCTTTGGGTGCCGGGATACGCTTGACGACGGCCTCGAGCAGCTCAGGCACGTTCTCGCCGGTCTTAGCCGAGACGCGGACCGCATCCTGCGCCTCGATGCCGATAATTTCTTCGACTTCGCGAATGACTTTTGGCGGATCAGCCGACGGCAGGTCGATTTTGTTGATGACCGGTAGCACCTCGAGCCCCTGCTCGATCGCGGTGTAGCAATTGGCGACGCTCTGCGCCTCGACCCCTTGCGAGGCATCGACCACGAGCAGTGCGCCGTCGCAGGCCGCAAGCGAGCGTGACACCTCGTAGGAGAAGTCGACATGCCCCGGCGTATCGATGAGATTGAGCTGATAGCGCTGGCCATCTGCCGCGTTATAGTAGAGCGTGACGCTCTGCGCCTTGATGGTGATGCCGCGCTCACGTTCGAGCGCCATCGAGTCGAGCACCTGACTCTGCATTTCGCGGGCCTCGAGGCCTCCACAGAGCTGGATTAATCGATCGGCGAGCGTGGACTTTCCGTGATCGACGTGAGCGATGATCGAAAAATTGCGGATGTTCTGCATTCGGGCTCAGGTGATCGCCCGGCCAAAGACTCCGGGGCTCGCGAAAAGGCGCGGAATTATACCGACTGACGGGCCCAGCGCCCTCAACGAACGCGAAACAAACGCTCGATCTCGCCCGGATCGAGTCGAGTGACGGCGATCGGCGCGCCGTCCCAGAGCAAAACCGGGATTTTATGACTGTAGCGACGCCTCATTTCGGGATCGGAATCGACATCGAGCGTCTCCAGCGGTGGCAGCGCCAGCGTGCCGCCAAGCTGCGCCAACTCGTCGGCAAATTCCTTGCAGAGCCCGCAACCCTCGCGAGTCAGCAGCGTGAGGCAGCCAGGATTGACAGTCACGGACCCTGCGGTGCGAACGCCGAACGCGGCGGAACGACCCCTATGGCTTCTCGTGACCGTCCAGGGACACCAGGTCGCGCGGGCTCGGCGGGACGACGAGCCGGTGCCCCGGGTTCACCCGGCGCGAGCTCGGCCGCGATCACGCGCGCCGTCTGTACCGGAATCTCGCCAATCACCACCACGTGATGCCCGTGCAGAAAGGTCGAAAACGCGGTGGAGGCACCGCTCTGTCGCTCAAGCGCTATTTCCTTGGCCGAGCGGGGCGTCAGGCGCGCGCCGATGAATATCGACACCGAGGCAAGGCCATCAGAGAGCACGATATGCGAGACCGGATCTTCACTTCCGGGCAAGGATTGTTCGCCACGTTGCGTCACCTGAAATCCACGCGGTGCGGTTCGTAGACTCCACACCGCAGCAGAATCATTGACGGCGCGCAAGCGCACGCCGGCGTCACTTTCGATGCGCCGAAAGCCCTCGGTAGATACCGCCGGCTGGAACACGTCATCGGGAATATCGGCGACCCGCTGCAAGTTGGCAAACGCGATACGCTCGAGCACCTGCCCGCTGCGATCGTAGACCTCGGACTTCAGCGGCAAGCGCGTCCGGGCGTCGATCCAGATACGATGGCCGTAGCGGTAGGGATCGAGCGGAACCAAAGAAATCAGCCGCGCATCGCGCTCGACGAGCCGCGTGCGCTGCACCGCGTCGAGTCGATATAAGCGCGCCGTGCGTTCATCAAAGCGCGGGAAATTCGGCAACAGACCACCCCGCCGCGGCCGATTTTCGATGATTACCTTACGCTGATCAGGTAATACGTAAGAGAGCTCTTCACCCAAGCGAATGAACTCGCGGCGCGAGCCGTCGAGCGACACGAGCCGTTCGGCGACCTCGCCATTTTTGACCCGATGGTGAATCCGCAGCGATTCGGACTGTCCGTCACGCTCATGAAAAAACGTGCCTTCGTAACTTTCCTCAGCAAGCGCGCGATTCATGCGCTCCAGCCAATCGCGAGCGTCATCGGCGAAAGCCGCAATCGGCAGCATCACCGATACCCCGGCAAGCAGCGACGCCCAGCGCCGCAGGGCGCGTGGCGCAAAGCTTGCCGCAAAACTCACCGAGCGTCCCCGGCCGGCGCATCGACCGCAATGACGGCGCTCATCGACGAATGTCGCAACATCGGCGCCGACACCGCAGTGTGCGCCCCGACATAACCCGCAAGCGGAAAAGCCGACTTTTCAGCGCCCGTCTTGAGCGGCGGCGTGACGTAGCTCATCGGCTCGCCGTTGCCAGCAGGTTCAGCAGAAGTCACCGCCGGCACCGACGTTTTCGCGAGCATAGATTCGCTCGGCATAGCCGGGATGATGACCTCTTCGACCTTGCTCTTGGCTACCTTGGGCAGCATTGAACTGGTGACTACGTTCTCGGGCGGCGCCGCGCGGAACCAGAAAAGACCGAACACGCCTACCACGGCAATAGCGGCCGCGAGCCCGAGCCCACTCGCCGGCACCGCCCAGCGCGGCAGGCGCGGCGCGCGCTCGCGTTGCGCACAGTTACCCTCGGCGATCTCGGCAGCAACCTTTGCGGCCAAGCGATTACCGGCTACGGTTTCGCTGCGCAGCACGCTGCCGATCAGCGCATAGTTTGCCCAACTGCGTCGCAGGTTCTCATCGCGCGCGAGGCGCCGCGCGAGCAGCTCGCATTCGGCCTCTGGCAGTTCGCCATCGAACATGGCCGACAACTGGCTCTCGCGTTGCACGAGCAGATCGGCGCTGCCGTCACTGCCGGCGGCACCCTGAATGGTATTACCGTTCATCCCGTTACCTCCCCCCGCCCGAGACCACCCTCAAACACTTCGCGCAGACGGGCATCGATGGCCTCGCGAGCACGAAAGATTCGAGAGCGTACGGTCCCCACTGGACAGTCCATGGCGTTGGCGATTTCCCCGTAAGACATGCCCTCCAGCTCACGCAGCTGTATGGCGGTTCGCAAATCCTCGGGCAGTGCATCGATAGCCGCGGTCACGATAGAGCGAATCTCCTCGGTGAGCGCCAAAGCCTCGGGCGTAGCCGTGTCTTTCATGCGTGCCAAGACCTGGCTCGACTCTTCGCCCTCGGGTAGGTCGATCTCGAAGCTGAGCGGGCTGCGACCACGGGCGGCGAGGGCATTTTTGGCCGTGTTGATCGCGATGCGATAAAGCCACGTATAAAACGCGCTGTCGCCGCGGAAGCGTGGCAACGCGCGATACGCCTTGATTAAGGACTCTTGGGCGATGTCCTCGGCCTCGGCCGGATCGCGTACGTAGCGCAGTACGAGCTTGACGACCTTGTGCTGATAACGCCTCACCAGCGCATCGAAGGCCCCGGCGTCGCCACGTTGCGCAAGTTGCACGAGGCTGAGATCGCTTTGCTCTGCGTTACTCACGGCAGACCACTCGGGGCCCGCGGGAACGTGTCGAAGGAAAGTCGCATTGGCAACATGCATTTGGCTTCCTTTGACCCGCGCCCTTTGCCAAAGTTCGCAACCGAGAAGATTGTGACGCGGCAGATCACGGCGGGGTTCTCATTAGGCGGCCAGTCTAACCGCATGGCGGAGCGCCATCAGCCCCGTCGGATACCCTCGATCAGGCCCCGCAAGGCCGGATCGGGATGCGGCTGCCCGGCAAGCAAGTAGAGGGCGAGTTCGGGGTCCTGCAGCTCGAGCAGCGTCTCGAAGTCCCGCCGCTCTATCACGCTCGCCTGCGCGTGCCGCCGATCGAGCCAGCGCTCGAGCAACGCGTCGAGCTCTTTCATGCCGCGCCGACAGCGCCAACGCAGGCGCCCGTCACTCACCGAAATCTGCTCAAGTGTGTTCGCGCTCAGCCATCATTTTTTTTATTTCGGCGATGGCCTTGGCCGGGTTGAGATCTTTGGGGCAGGCCTCAGTGCAGTTCATGATGGTGTGACACCGATAAAGCCGAAATGGATCTTCAAGCGCATCGAGTCGTTCGCCCGTGGCATCGTCACGGCTATCGATGATCCAACGATAGGCCGCAAGCAACGCTGCCGGCCCGAGATAGCGATCGCCGTTCCACCAATAGCTCGGACAGGACGTCGAGCAGCAGGCACAAAGAATACAGGCCGAGGGCCGATCGATCTTTTCTTGCTCCTCGGGGGCCTGCGGCCGCTCGCGATCGGGCGGCGCTGGCGTACGCGACTGCAACCAGGGCTTGACCGAAGCGTACTGCGCATAGAACTGGGTGAGATCAGGCACCAAATCCTTGACCACCGGCATGTGTGGCAGCGGATATATTTTGACCTCTCCTTTCACATCGCCGCAGCTTTTGGTACAAGCGAGCGTGTTGATACCATCAATATTCATCGCACAGCTGCCGCAGATACCCTCACGGCAGGAGCGACGAAACGTCAGCGACGGATCGATTTCGTTTTTGATCTTGATCAGCGCATCGAGCACCATCGGTCCGCACCGGTCCATGTCGACCTCGAAGGTGTCGACGTGCGGGTTCTCGGCCGCACTAGGATCGTAGCGATACACCTTGAAGGTGCGCACGTGGGTCGCGCCGGCGGGCGCCTTGTGCACCTTGCCGTGGCGGTTAATCCGCGAATTTTCGGGCAGTCTCAGCTGGACCATCGGCTTGATCCTCTAATGTCAGTAGGTACGCGCTTTGGGCGGAATCGGCTCGACATCGGCCGTCAGCGTGTTGAGGTGCACGCCGCGGTAATCGATGCAGGTGTGCCCCTTGTCATCGACCCAGCACAGCGTGTGCTTCATCCATTTGACGTCGTCGCGATCCTTGAAATCTTCGCGAGCATGCGCACCGCGGCTTTCCTTCCGATTGTCGGCGGAGCGAATCGTAGCCACCGCCTGGCCGAGCAAGTTGTCGAGCTCGAGCGTCTCAATGAGATCGGTATTCCAAATCAGCCCGCGATCGCTGGTCTGCACGTTGGCGAACGAGTCGACCGTCGCCTGCAATCTTTCACAGCCTTCCTGCAGCGAGCTGCCGGTACGGAACACGGCGGCATCGGTCTGCATGATCTTCTGCATCTCGAGACGCACGTGGGCGGTCGGTCGATCACCCTTGGCATTGCGGAATTTATCGAGACGCGTAAGCGCGAGATCGCCTGCATCCTTGGGGAGCGGTTTATGCGAGCTGCCCGGCTTGACGATCGAGGCAGCGTACCGACCCGCTTCGCGACCAAATACAACGAGGTCAAGCAAAGAATTGGAGCCAAGGCGGTTCGCGCCGTGCACCGACACGCAGGCTGCCTCGCCCACGGCCATGAGTCCTGGCACCGTGGTATCGGTGTCACCATTTTTAAGCGTAACCACTTCACCGTGATAATTGCAGGGAATTCCGCCCATGTTGTAGTGCACGGTGGGCAGCACCGGGATCGGTTCCTTGTTGACGTCGACACCCGCAAAGATGCGCGCCGTTTCGGCGATGCCGGGCAGACGCTGCTTGATGACCTCGGGTCCGAGGTGCTCGAGATGCAGATGGATGTGATCGGCCTCATTACCGACGCCACGGCCCTCACGAATCTCGATGGTCATCGAACGCGAGACCACATCGCGCGAGGCGAGATCTTTGGCGTTCGGCGCATAGCGCTCCATGAACCGCTCGCCACGCGAGTTGGTGAGATAACCGCCCTCGCCGCGCGAGCCTTCGGTGATGAGACAACCCGCGCCATAAATACCGGTCGGATGGAACTGCACGAACTCCATGTCCTGCAGCGGCAAACCGGCGCGCAGCACCATGCCGCCGCCATCACCCGTGCAGGTATGCGCCGACGTGCAGGAGAAATATGCGCGGCCGTAACCACCAGTCGCGAGAATAACGAGATGGGCTCGGAAGCGGTGGAGGGTGCCCTCGGCGAGATTGAGCGCCACCACGCCGCGACACTCGCCGTTTTCCATGATGAGGTCGATGGCAAAGTATTCGATGAAGAACTCGGCTTCGTTCTTGATCGACTGCTGATAGAGCGTGTGCAGCATCGCGTGTCCGGTGCGGTCGGCTGCTGCGCAGGTGCGCTGCGCAATGCCATTGCCGTACTGAGTCGTCATGCCACCAAAGGGGCGCTGATAAATACGCCCATCGGGCGTACGCGAGAACGGCACGCCATAGTGTTCGAGCTCGATGACGGCGGCCGGCGCCTCCTTGCACATGAACTCGATCGCATCCTGATCGCCGAGCCAGTCCGATCCCTTGATGGTGTCGTAGAAGTGATAGCGCCAGTCGTCCTCGCCCATGTTGCCGAGCGCGGCCGAGATGCCACCCTGCGCCGCCACCGTATGACTGCGGGTCGGGAATACTTTGGTCAGGCAGGCGGTCGACAGCCCGGCCTCGGCGAGGCCCAACGTCGCACGCAACCCGGCGCCGCCCGCGCCGACCACGACGACGTCATAGGTGTGCTCAATGAAATTGTAGGCAGCCATCGAGCCTTACCCCTGGGCAAGCGTCGTGAAGGCGATCCGCAGCACGGCATAGCTGGCGGCGACCGCAACGACGACATGAATGAAAGTATTGGTAAGCAAGGCCGTGAGCTTGACGGCTTTGTTGGGTACATAATCTTCGAGCACCACTTGCACGCCGAGCGCCGAATGCCAGGCGAGCGTCCCGACGAGCAGCAACAGCAGCACCGGATTGAAGCCGCTCGCGATCCACTCACGCACCGCGAATTGATCGGTCGTCGGCAGATGCACGACCTGAAAGGCAAACCACAGCGTAAGCGGCACGAGCGCCACCGCGCTCACGCGCTGCGCCCACCAATGCGCCACGCCCTGCTTGGCCGAGCCACGTCCGAGCACCTTGCCGAGCGGCGTACGCAGACTCATCGCGGCACCCCCGAGAAGAACGCTGCGAACACGAAGGCGAGCGCGAGCACCGCGCTCACCGCGATGACGACCGCGGCACTGCGCCGCGCCTCGGCTTTTTCGAGGCCGCGACCGACATCCCAATTGAGATGACGCAGTCCGTTGCAAAGGTGATAGCAAAACGCGATCAACCAGCCGGCGAGCAACAACTTGCCGAACCCACCGCCGATAACGGCGACGGCGAGAGCATAGCCCGCCTCATCACCCGCGGCGGCTATGAACCACCACGCGAGCAACAGCAAACCGACCGATAGCACGATGCCGCTCGCACGGTGGGCGATCGAGGTCGCCATGGTGTACGCAAATCGGTAAACGCTAAGGTGCGGGGATAGGGGTCGTTGAGGCATCGGTAAGTTTCCAGTGATCAGAAATCGATGCAGCGGCCGTTCTTTTCCCAGTCGCCGAAACGCGTCGGCTCGGGTCCGCTAGGTCCGCCGATCTCGGTCGGCGGAATCGGCACTGAATCGGGCGCATGTGGGGTCGTCGCGGCGGGCGCAGGCGCGGTCGCTGACGCGGGCCGCCCCACCCCCTGGGGATCGTTCTGCATCGGGACCTGATAATGCCATAAGCCTTGCATTCCGACCACCCGCAAGCGGCTGAACTTCATGCACAATCCAGGCGCGAAACCCAACGCTTTCACAAGTTTTTTTCACAACCCTTCGCAATATCTCGCGTGCACCTACCCGTCGCCGACATCACTCCTCTCCCCCACCTCGGTGTGCTTGCCGTACGTGGCGTCGATGCCCGGAAATTCCTCAGCGGCCAGCTCTCGCAGGACATACTTGCGCTCGCTGCTGATCGCGTCGAACTCGCCGGCCTGCACAACGCGCAGGGTCGGGTGCTGGCGCTGCTGCGACTCGTGGCACAAGGTCCCGACGATGTGCTCTGCGTGCTGCCGCGCGCCTTGCTCGCCGACACGCTGACCCAGCTACGCAAATTTCTGCTGCGCGCCAAAGCCACGCTCAGCGACGAATCGCCGCTCTGGCAGATCGAGGGGCTCGCTTCGACAGCGCAGGCGCTACCGGACACCGTGGGCAGCGCGCTGCGTGCGCCACCAGATAAAGGCGGAAAGGGTCACGGTGAGATCGTGATCTGGCGTCATGCAAACGACGGGCGACTGCTGCGTCTGCGCGCCGCTGCCGAGCAGCCGCAAAACGCCCCTGCGGATGCCTTGCTCGCTTGGCAGCGCGCCGACCTCACCGTCGGTATCCCCGAGATCACGCCCGCAACCCGCGGCGAGTTCGTCGCGCAAATGCTCAACCTCGATGTGCTCGGCGGCATTTCCTTCACCAAAGGCTGCTACACCGGTCAAGAGGTCATCGCCCGCGCGCACTATCGCGGTCGCGTCAAGCGTCGTGCTCAAAGATTTCAGCTCGAGCCTGGGCCGCTGCCCGCACCCGGTGACAAGCTCGAACTCGAGATCGATGTGGCCGGCACAAAGATTCGGCGCAGCGTACAAGTCGTTAACGCCGTAGTTGTTCCGACGGGTATTGCGGACATCGACGGCCTTACCGGCGTGGAGTGCCTCGCCGTCGCAGCCTTTGCTACAGTCGAGGGGATGGCTACCGCAGCTACTACCGCCGATGCCGCAACTGAGGGTTCTGCAAACGCGACGCCGGCTCGTGCCGCCCGCGTTCTGCCAATGAGTTATTCACTGCCGGACTAAGCTCGCTTACCGACAGAGCACCAGGCCTACTCTGGCCGCATCTGCGGGAACAGCAGCACGTCGCGAATCGAGGGCGAGTCTGTCAGGAACATCACCAGACGATCGATGCCGACGCCGAGTCCCGCTGTTGGCGGCAAGCCGTATTCGAGCGCGCGCACGTAATCGGCGTCGTAGAACATGGCCTCGTCGTCACATCATTCTTTGCGCGCCACCTGCGCCTGAAATCGTGCAGGCTGTTCCTCGGCGTCGTTAAGCTCGGAGAACCCGTTGGCAAGCTCGCGCCCACCGACAAAGAATTCGAAGCGATCGGTGATGAACGAATCAGCATCGTTAGCCCGCGACAGCGGCGACACCTCGGCGGGGTACGCGTAGACGAAGGTTGGATCGAGCATTGTCTGCTCGCCGGTCTTCTCGAAGATTTCGATCTGCAGCTTGCCCGGGCCATCGCCCGACTTCCACGGGATGCCGCGGGATTCGCAGGCCGCGCGCAAGTAGGCAAGATCGCGCAGCCGAGACCGATCGAGATCCGGATTTTCGCGCAGGATGAGATCTTCGACACTAATGCGCACAAACGGCCCGGACAGATCGTATTGCCGCCCTTGCGAGCTGAATTGCAGCGAACCCACGACGGCTTCGGCGGCGCCGCGCAGCATGCGTTCCACGAGGTCCATCAGGTCGTGATAATCCGCATAAGCCTGATACAGCTCGAGCATCGTGAACTCGGGGTTATGCCGCGTCGACAAACCCTCGTTGCGGAAATTGCGGTTGATTTCATAGACGCGCTCGAAGCCGCCCACGGTGAGCCGCTTGAGATAGAGCTCGGGGGCAATGCGCAGATACATGTCTATATCGAGCGCGTTGTGATGGGTTACGAAGGGCCGCGCCGTGGCGCCGCCCGGAATCGGCTGCATCATCGGTGTCTCGACTTCCATGAAGCCGAGCGCATCGAGCATGTCGCGCAGATAACGAATGAGACGGGTGCGCTTACGGAAAATCGTGCGGCTCTCCCCGTTCATGATGAGATCGACATAACGCTGGCGATAGCGCGCCTCGGTGTCTGCGAGCCCATGCCACTTATCGGGCAGCGGTCGCAGCGACTTCACCAACAAGCGCAGCGAGTCGACCCGAACCGTGAGCTCGCCTGTCTTGGTGTGAAAAAGCGTGCCTTCGGCGCCCACGATGTCGCCGATGTCCCAGTCTTTGAAGGCTTCGTAACTCTCGCCAAGCAACTCGCGCTGCAAAAAGAGCTGTACCTGCCCCGAGGAATCTTGAACTTTGGCAAAGCTCGCCTTGCCCATGATGCGCCGCAGCATCATGCGACCGGCGACGCGTACGCGTACCGCCTGCGCCTCGAGTGCAGCGGCCTCCATGTCATCGAAACCCAGATGCAGCTCGGCCGCGAGCGAATCGCGACGAAAATCATTGGGAAATGCGGGCTCGACACCCTGGCGCAGGGCGGCGAGCTTCTGGCGCCGCTCGCCAATCAGTTTGTTGTTGTTGGTGTCGCTCACGTCACACCCCCGCCTTCAGCGAGGCCTCGAGAAACTGGTCGAGATCACCATCGAGCACTGACGTGGTGTTGCCGACCTCGACGTTAGTCCGCAAATCTTTGATTCGCGACTGGTCGAGCACGTAGGAGCGGATCTGGTGACCCCAGCTCACATCCGACTTCGACTCTTCGAGTACTTTGGCCGCGGCATTGCGCTTGTTGACCTCGAGCTCGTAGAGCTTCGCCTTTAACATTTTCATGGCGGTGGCGCGGTTCTTATGCTGGCTGCGTTCGTTCTGGCACGCAACCACGATCCCCGAGGGCAGGTGCCGAATGCGGACGGCGGATTCGGTCTTGTTGACGTGCTGACCGCCGGCACCGCTCGATCGATAAACATCCATCTCGAGATCGGCAGGGTTGATCTCGATGTTGATGTCGTCGTCGATTTCCGGCGAGACGAACACCGATGCAAACGAGGTGTGACGCCGATTACCCGAATCGAAGGGTGACTTGCGCACCAGACGATGCACGCCGGTTTCGGTGCGCAACCAACCGTAGGCGTGATCGCCCTTGAATTCGATGGTGGCGCTTTTGACGCCGGCCACTTCGCCGGCGCTCGAGTCGATGACCTCGGCCGTGAA
>Ga0163212_1000527_pt1 | contig 16933 bp, 12 predicted proteins | sample Malawi_45m_30L_FD_113532 | JGI IMG/M metagenome (GOLD analysis project Ga0163212, IMG submission 113532) | Freshwater microbial communities from Lake Malawi, Central Region, Malawi to study Microbial Dark Matter (Phase II) - Malawi_45m_30L | ecosystem: Environmental > Aquatic > Freshwater > Lake...
CCGCATGGGTGGCCGCGCGCCAACCGAGCCCGAGCAAGCGGGCGATGATCGCCACCAAGATTGTTTTACCCACGGTCAGACCGGCGGCGATGGAAAGCACCAAGGCCCAGTCGTCGATGAGTGGGCGCAGTTCGATACCCAAGCCAACGGACACGAAGAATATGGTCAGGAAGAGATCCTTGATCGGCGCGACGTCCGAAAGGATGCGGTGCTTGTACATGCACTCGCTCACCGCCAGTCCGGCCACAAACGCCCCGAGCACGACACTCAACCCCATCACCGCGGCAAGAAAGGCGACGCCGAGGCAAAGTCCGGCCACAGTCAAAGTGAACAGTTCGCGACTCCGCGAGACCGCGACGGCATGCAGGACACGCGGGATCACGTAGCGCGCCAGCAAAACGGCGATAGCGACGAAAGCCGCTCCTTTGGCGGTAACGATGGCGATCGCGGGACCGAGTCCACCCCCCTCTGCGGACCCGGCAGCATGATGGCGGGCAGAAGGACCAAAAAGAAAATGACGAAAAGATCCTGAAAGATGGCGATGCCCAAGGCCAGCCGCGCGCCGGAACTGGCCGATATTGCCATATCCTGAAAAAGCTTCACGCTGATCGCGGTGGAACTCGGCGCGCAGGCGACCGCGACGACGACCGTTTGCGTCATGGAAAAACCGAAGAACCACCAAGTCGCCACTCCGGCCGCGAACATGGTGAGACCCATTTGCAGCATGCCGCCCCGGAACGCGTAGCGACGCAGATGGCGCAACTCCCCGAGCGAAAACTCCATGCCAAGGACAAAAAGGAGCTCATCACCCCGTATTCCGACATGCTGGCCACCGCGGTTTTGGCTCTCTCGCCCGCCACCGATTCGAGCAAACCCGTGTTGGCGATGGCCACACCGCAAAGAAAGTAAGCGACGAGCAACGATTGCTGCAGACGAAGCAGAAGCAGCGAGACGGCCACCACGCCAACCAGCATCAGAGCCAGCAGGGAAAACATCGGACTGACATCCGTCAGGGCGAGAACCATGCGTCGCTTCGGCCGCAAACTCCCCCATCGGGCAAACCCCGATATCAGCGCACGCGCGAGGGAATGGCGACCGATTGCAACACCGCGAGTCCGGCGACAAAGAAAATCAGAGTGACGAAGATGGACTCGCGGAGACCGAACATATCGGCCAGCACACCCATGGCCAATGGCCCGACAATTGCGGCGAACTTTCCGAAGACGCCCCAGAATCCGAAAAATTCCGCGGCACGGTCGCGCGGTGAAAGCAGCGTGACCACGGCCCGGCTGGCGGCCTGACTCGATCCGATGGCCAATCCGGCCAAATTGCCCACGACAAAGAAAGCAGTTTTGCCCGCGCTGAAATAGGCCCCCAGGGCCACAGCACACCACAGCAGCAGCGAAACCGAGAGCATGGCGCGCGAACCGACTTTGTCCTGCAGCGAACCACAAGCAAAGGCGCCGACCGCGCTGCTCAGCTGCAACGAGGCAAAAAGAACGATGTTTTCCGTGCTGGAGAATCCGAGGACTTTTTCCGCATAGATCGCGGCAAAAGCCACCACCGCCCCGAGCCCACTCATATAAAAAAAGAAAGAAACGAGAAATCTGAAAAGCTCGCGGTGAGAGGGAATGTCCCGCGCCGCTTGCAGGATGCTCTCCCAGCCGAGCCTCATCCAATGTCCGCGGAGTTCTTCCGCTTGCTTGCGCTCGCGCAGCAAGAGAACCACGGGAACGGTCGCCGCAACCATGAGCAGCGCGGTGACCGGGAAGACCGAGGGCACGCTGCCGGAAAGACCAATCACGCCGAGAGCGAGTCCCAACGCGATCAATCCTCCGAAGTAGCCGAAGCTCCACCCGTATCCGGAAACGCGGCCGACATTCTCCGGGGTGCTCAATTCGCTGAGGAAACTCGCGCAGAAATTCTCGCCGAAGGAGAAGGCTGCGTAAGCCGCGACAACCAGCGTTGCCGCCAGCCAAACCGTGCCCGGGCCGGTGAACCAGAGCAGCGCGGTCGAGGAGGCACAGATCCACATCATGGAGAGAAGAAACCTCTTCTTGCTCGCCGTGACATCGGCCATCACCCCGAGGGCCGGACCGAAAACGATCACGATGGCCTGCGAAACGGCGAGCAAACCGCTCCAGAGCATGTTGGCCGCGGGACTCCCCGCAGCGATCACGCCGGTGAAATACGGACCGAAAACAACCGTGATGACGACCGTGATGAAAGCCGAGTTGGCGAAGTCGTAGCAACACCATCCGAAGATCTCGCGCCTGCGCACCGTTTCACTCATGCGCCGCGCATCATGGACGCCCAGTTTGCCGCAAGCGACGGAAATTAGACGCAGAGGACACGGCGATCGCAGAGGTCTCTAAGCCCCACCCGACAAAGCCTCTGTGACCTCTGTGTCCTTTGCGGTTTCTCTAAAAACCGTTTTCGATGACGACCTCGTCGTAAGCCAACTGGCCCGGACGCGGCCAAGAGTCCTGCGTTTTCTTGCCGACTGCGATCATGAAAGCAATGGCGTGGTCGGATGGCAGATTGATGATTTTGCCGACGGCGTCGAAATCAAATCCGTCCATCGGACACGTGTCGTAGCCCATCGCTTTGGCCGCGAGCATGATGGTTTGCCCGGCCAGTCCGCACGAACGCATCGCTTCGTCGCGCTGCACCTGTGGTTTGCCTTGGTAATATTGGTCGATTGCCGGAACGAGAAACTCCTGCACAGGTTGCGGAGCGTTGCGCCAGTAGCGCTTCGGATCTTGTTCCCATGCCTTCACGTTGGCGCAGAGAACGATAAGCAGTGAAGCGTCGGTGACCTGCGCTTGATCCCAAGCGACAGTCCGGATCTGCTTCCGGCTCTCCGGATCGCGCACCACGACAAACCGCCAATTTTGGATGTTGAAAGCCGTTGGGGAAAGCATGGCCAACTCGAGCAATTGCCGCTCCTCATCGGCCGACATTTTGTGGTTCGGGTCGTAATGCTTGATCGCGCGGCGTGCCTTGATTGCTTCGATGGTATCCATGAGAAAAAAAAATGGTGCGCGATACAGGGTTCGAACCTGTGACCCCTACCGTGTCAAGGTAGTGCTCTACCACTGAGCTAACCGCGCAATTGGGTCTCGAAGGAGCAGGAATACCTAATCCGGAGCGATGCCGGATTCAACCATTTTCAGGTCCTAGACCTCAGCAGGAACACCCTCGTGCAGGCGGGCAGCGACCCGTCTGGTCCAGAGCGCAAGCAGGAGGATTGCCGCGAAATAGACGCTGTAGCGGTTGAGCTCGAAGCCTCCATAGACCACGTCGAAACGACCAAGCAAATCGAGCATTGCACCCCAAGCCATCGGCGCGGCACCGAGCGCCAAGCCGGAAAGAACGGCATACAGGGCAAAAAAGTGATTGCGCCCCATGAGCGGCACGCTGCCCATAACGATGCGCGTGCTGGCCACGCCGAACATCGCTCCGGCCACACCGCCCGAGAAATTCAACGCACCGACCACCGAGGCCCAATGCGGGAGAATTCCTCCGGCAAGGAGAAGCCAGCCGGCGACAACAAATTCGAAAAGAAGCAAAGCCCGCGAGAGCCAAGGCTTGCTGCCCGTCTGGTCAAGCCACGGCCCCGTCAGCGCCAAACCCGCCAACGCACCAACGAAAGCAAATGCGCCGAGAAAGAGAATCGTGTTCTCGCCGAACTTTTCCTTCCCTGCGAGGAACTCGACGGTGAACACGCCAAGCCCGCCGATGACCACGCTGTAGAGCAGACTGAAAACCAGAAGCCGCGCGAAGGGCGCGTGCTTCATCATGGCCAACCATGGAACCGGGACAGCCGAACGCCGCATGTCCTCCGCGGAGTAAGCCTCGGGAATGCGGCGGATGAACCACATGCTAATCAGAGCGGCGGCCGCTCCTACGCCAAAGACCGCGGCATAACGGTGCGGATCGGGTTGGCCGCTGGACATCCAGGACGAGACGACCAATGCGACAAGGCATCCGAGGTGCATAAAGGCTTGGTCGCGGGACAGAAAACGCCCGCGCACATTCTCGGGAACGATGGCCGTGAGCCACGGAAGCCATGCACCGGAGGCGAATCCTCGCAATGCATTGAAGGCAACCAAGGCCGCGAGCAGAAGCCAGAGCCTCTGTTTGTCCTCGAGTCCTGGCCAGAGAGGAAGCGTGGCGATAATGCAGGTGAATATGCTGCGTGTACCCCAACCTGCCAGCACCAAACGACGGTAGCCGGTCCGATGAAGGAGTCGCGCCGCAGCGAATTGCAGCACGGTCAGGAGCGGAGTGAATCCGGCGATCGCGCCAAGGACGAAAGATGAAGCACCAAGCGACTTGGCGTAGAGCACAACGGGCGCGCCGATGATGATCTGGAAGCAGACCGCGTTGAAAAAACTAAAGCCGTTGACATTGAGGGAACCCGCGGGAAAAGCGGGCGCCGGGCGGTCTGTCATCCGCCGAATGGTATAGCCAATCGCAGCGCAGCGCGCATGAAAATTCCGCTGGAGACTGCCGGCGGCGGGACTCGAACCCACACGGGACTTTCGTCCCAACGGATTTTAAGTCCGTTGTGTCTGCCATTCCACCACGCCGGCGCACGCGCCCCGACAAGTTCCCGCACTGCCACAACCCAAGCAAAGACAAAATCGCACGATTTGGTTGTCCTCGGCCTCCAGATCGCGGAAAACAGGATCCGACAAATGCCGAACGAAGGTCTGGACGTTATAGCCATGCACGGTTGGGCCGGCGATGCGCGGTGCTGGGAACCGTGGAAGGCAGCGACGCGCCCGGCGGGCTGGAAGTGGGAGTCGGGAGAGAGGGGCTACGGGGCTCTGGAGCCCCGCGTCCCGGCATGGCCGGACCGGATCGATCCGAATGGCCAGCGGTTGGTCATCGGGCATTCGCTCGGACCGCATTTTTTGCCAGACGAGGTGTGGTCATCCGTCGACGCGGTTGTCTTGCTCGCCAGTTTCGGAGCCTTTGTTCCACCCGATCGTCCAGGGCGCCGCGTGCGCGCCGCGCTTGCTGCCATGGCGGCGAAGTTGGACGAGCCGAACACGGCGTGTGAGATGTTGCAGCAATTCCTGGCCAATGCCGCCGATCCGGAACCGGCCGGGCGCATGCCGCAAGGTCCGAATAACGAAGAGACGCTGAATCTCGGGCGGCTCCGCGAGGACTTGGATTTGTTGGCAAACTGCGAAGGATTGCCCGCCGGATTTCCTCAAGACGCGCGCGTGCTCATCGTCGAGGCAGCCTGCGACAAGATTGTCTCGCCCGAAGCCCGTGCCATGCTGCGCAGCAACCTGCCCGCCGCGGATTTCGTCCGCTTGGACGGTGCAGGTCACGCCTTGCTACGGACGACCGTCCTGGAGACCGTGATGAACTGGGTGGAATCTTGGCGATAGCGGCTGGATTTTCGCAACGGGGTGGTTTTGACTGATCGGCAACGAGTTATGGAAGGCACGGAACAAGTGGTGCAGACCGGATTCTTCGGGTTGGCTCTTTGGCTGAAGTGCGCTTTGGCTGGAACGACTGTCGGGGCCGCGGTTGCGGCAGCGCAGGTTTTTCCCGGCCGTTGGCATCCGGCTTGGGCGCGGCGACTGGCCTATTGGTTCAGTTGTCCGCTCTTCGCGGGTCTGGCCGCGGCAGTGATCATCGCGCTGCGCGGTGTTCCCCCGCTTTCCGATGCGCGCGCGTTTTGGTTGGTTCTCTGCCTCGTCATCGGCGCGTTCACCGCACTGGTAGGCGCGGCAGCCGTGGCTTTTCTTTCGAGAAACTACGACCCGGATGTGATCGACAAGTCCAAACGCGCAACCAGACGCTCGTCGCGACGGGGCGTTTCCTCCCTCGAGCAATGGGAAGATAAAATGCGCGTGCTGTTCCGTCCCCCGCCGACGGCAGGAAGCGCATCGGCTCAGGCTGACGAAAACGCTGGCGGACCCAGCCGAGCTCGCGAGGCATCCACTATTCCGGGGCAGAAGGCGAAGCTTCCGCCGGCACGCTATCCAGCGGGCGAAGTGAAAGTCCGGGTGCCGCACTACGCGGGCAAACCCCCGCGGGCTCCGCGCCCCGACTCGGAAGGTCAGGGCAAGTTGGAGGAGCCCATCAAGTAGCGGTCGCACTCACGGGCGGCGGCGCGGCCTTCGTTGATCGCCCAGACGACGAGGCTCTGGCCGCGGCGCATGTCGCCCGCAGCGAAGACGCCTTCGGCGCTCGTTGAGAATTTGCCGTAGTCGGCTTGCACGTTGCTGCGCGCGTCGGTGGCGAGACCGAGTTTTTCCACGAGCGGTTTTTCCGGTCCGAGGAACCCCATGGCCAAGAGCACGAGTTGTCCGGGAATCACTTTCTCCGTGCCGGGAACATCGACGGGCGCGTAACGGCCGTTCGCGTCGAGTTTCCATTCGATCTGCACGGTGTGGAGTTCGTTGACGCGTCCGTCCTTGTCGCCGACGAATTTTTTTGTCGTGGTGCAATAGACACGCGGATCGGCGCCGTAGAGTGCGGCAGCTTCTTCCTGTCCGTAGTCCATGCGGTAAATCTTCGGCCACTCCGGCCACGGATTGTTCGCCGCGCGGGTGGCCGGCGGCTTGGGGAGAATTTCCAGCTGCACCACGCTCTTGCAGCCTTGGCGGATGGACGTGCCCACGCAGTCCGTGCCGGTGTCGCCGCCGCCGATGACCACGACATGACGGTCTTTGGCCGAGAGATGCTCCGGCACCTCCGTGCCATCGAGGAGGCACTTGGTGTTCGTGGTGAGGAATTCCATCGCGGGATAGATCCCCGCAAGATCACGTCCGTCGACCGGAAGATCGCGCGCTTGCGTCGAGCCGCAGCAAAGAACCACGGCGTCGAAATCTTTGAGCAATTTTTCCGCGGGGTAGCTTTGTCCGACATTCGCGTTGGTCACGAACTCGACGCCCTCGGCAGCGAGGATATCGACGCGGCGTTGCACGATGTCCTCTTTGTCCAACTTCATGTTGGGAATGCCATAAGTGAGGAGTCCGCCGATGCGGTCGGCGCGCTCGAGGACGGTGACGAGGTGACCGGCTTTGTTCAATTGGTCGGCGCAGGCCAGTCCGGCCGGACCCGATCCGACCACGGCGACTTTTTTACCAGTGCGGTGTTTCGGCGGGTTCGGGACGACCCAACCTTCCTCGAAACCGCGTTCGATAATGGAAAACTCGATGTTTTTGATCGTCACCGGCGGCTCGATGATGCCGAGCACGCAGGCACCTTCACACGGCGCGGGGCAGACGCGGCCGGTGAATTCCGGGAAGTTGTTCGTCTTGTGCAGGCGGTCGAGCGCTTCGCGCCAGAGGCCGCGGTAGACGAGATCGTTGAATTCCGGGATGAGATTGTTGATCGGGCAACCGCTGGCCGCGCCATTGAGGATCATGCCGGTCTGGCAGAAGGGCGTGCCGCAATCCATGCAGCGCGCGCCCTGCTCGCGGAGTTTCTCTTCCTTGGTGTGCGCGTGGAATTCTTCCCAGTCGCGGATACGCTCGAGCGGCGAACGATCGGCGGGGAGCTCGCGGGTGAATTCTTTGAATCCGGTCGGCTTACCCATAAATCAATTGCCCCCCACCCGCGCGAGGTCGCGCGCATTTTCCTCGAAGGCGGCCATGACCGCTTCGTCACCGCTCAGGCCCGAGGCAATAACACGATCCATGGCCATGAGGACGCGCTTGTAGTCCTTCGGCAGGACCTTGACGAATTTCGGCAGGGATTTGTCCCAGGTGTCGAGCACCTCGCGGGCGCGCGTGCTGCCGGTCAGTTCGGCATGGCGCTCGATCATCGCTTTGACTTCGGCGATCTCGGCCGCATCGGACAGACGCTCGAGATCGACCATGTCCATATTGCAATTGGTGTGGAACGTGCCGTTGTTGTCCAAAATGTAAGCGATACCGCCGGACATGCCCGCGGCGAAATTGCGTCCGGTCGGTCCGAGCACGACCACACGTCCGCCGGTCATATACTCGCAGCCATGGTCACCGACGGCCTCGACGACCGCATTGACGCCGCTGTTGCGCACGCAGAAGCGCTCGCCCGCCATGCCGCGGATATAGGTCTCGCCCCCGGTCGCACCGTAGAAGGCGACGTTGCCAATGATGATATTTTCCTCGGCTTTGAAACCGGATTCGGACGGCGGATGGATGATGATCTTGCCGCCGCTCAGGCCTTTGCCGACGTAGTCGTTGGCATCGCCTTCGAGACGCAGGGTCAGTCCGCGCGGGGCGAAAGCGCCGAAGCTCTGTCCGGCCGAGCCGATGAAGTCGAGCGTGATGGTGTCCTCGGGCAAACCTTCGAGCCCGTGCACTTTGGAAATTTCGTAGCCCACGATGGTGCCGACCACGCGATTGACGTTTTTGACCGGGATACGCGAGTGGACTTTTTTGCCCTTCTTGATGGCCGGCTCACAAATCTTGAGCAGCGTCGTCATGTCGAGCGACTTCTCGATGCCGTGATCCTGCTTCATCGTGCAATAACGGCCGACCTCCTCGCCGACTTCGGGTGAGTAGAGGATGCGGGAGTAGTCGAGGCCCTGCGCCTTCCAGTGGTCGACGGCTTTGCGCATGACCAGCTTGTCGACGCGACCAATCATTTCGTCGAGCGAGCGGAAACCGAGCTTGGCCATGAGTTCGCGCACTTCGGTGGCAATGAAGCGCATGAAGTTGACCACGTGATCGGCGTCGCCCGTGAATTTTTTGCGCAGTTCGGGATCTTGCGTGGCCACACCGACCGGACAGGTGTTGAGGTGGCAGGCACGCATCATGATGCAGCCCATGACGACGAGCGGCGCGGTGGCGAAACCGAATTCTTCCGCGCCGAGCAGCGCGCCGATGACCACGTCACGTCCGGTTTTGAGCTGTCCATCGACTTCGACGACGATGCGGCTGCGCAGATTGTTGAGCAGAAGCGTCTGGTGCGTCTCGGCCAGGCCGAGTTCCCAGGGCATGCCGGCGTGTTGGACCGACGAGAGCGGCGACGCGCCGGTGCCGCCGTCGTAGCCGCTGATGAGCACGACATCGGCGTGCGCCTTGGCCACGCCGGCGGCAACGGTGCCGACGCCGACTTCGCTGACCAACTTGACCGACACGCGGGCGTGGCGGTTGGCATTCTTCAGGTCGTGGATAAGCTCGGCCAGATCCTCGATCGAATAGATGTCATGGTGCGGTGGCGGTGAGATGAGGCCGACACCCGGCGTGGAGTGACGCACTTTGGCGATCCACGGATACACCTTGGTGCCGGGGAGCTGTCCGCCCTCGCCCGGCTTGGCGCCCTGCACGATTTTGATCTGCAGTTCCTTGGCCTGCGAAAGGTAGTAGCTGGTCACGCCGAAGCGTCCGGAGGCGACCTGCTTGATCGCGCTGTTCTTCGAATCGCCATTGGGTAGCACTTTGTAGCGCTCGGAATCTTCGCCCCCCTCGCCCGTGTTGCTCTTGCCGCCGATGCGGTTCATGGCGATAGCCAGCGTTTCGTGCGCTTCCGAGCTGATCGAACCGTAGGACATGGCGCCCGTCTTGAAGCGCTTCATGATCGACTCGACCGGCTCGACTTCTTCGATCGGAATGCCGCCGTTGGCCGGAAATTTGAAATCGAGCAGTCCGCGCAGGGTGGCCAGCTTCTTCGACTGGTCGTTGACCGAATCGGTGTATTTGCGGAAGACGTCCATGTTCCCCGTGCGGCAGGCGTGCTGCAGGAGATGGATGGTCGTCGGGTTAAAGGCGTGGTGTTCGCCGTCGTGGCGCCACTTGTAAATGCCCCCCGGATCGAGCACTTCGTCGCGGTAGTCGCGCCCGGGGTAAGCGCGGCGGTGGCGTTCCTCGACTTCGCGGGCGATGCCGGCGAGGTCGATGCCCTCGATGCGCGAGGCGGTCCATTTGAAATAGGTGTCGACCACTTCGGTGTTCAGGCCGACCGCTTCGAAAATCTGCGCGCCGCGATAGCTTTGGATGGTCGATATGCCCATCTTGGACATCGTTTTGACGATGCCCTTCACCGCGGCTTTGACATAGTGCTTGATCGCTTTGGAAACGTCGATGCCGGTGAGGTTTTGGCGGCGGATGATGTCCCCGATCGATTCAAAAACGAGATACGGATTGACCGCACCCGCACCGTAGCCCGTGAGCAGGGCAAAATGATGGACCTCGCGCGGTTCGCCGGACTCAAGGACGAGACCGACCTGCGTGCGCGTGCCATTGGCCACCAAATGGTGGTGCAAACCGGACATGGCGAGGAGCGCGGGAATGGCCGCTTTGTCTTCGCTTATGCCGCGGTCGGAAATGATGAGGATGTTGACGCCGTCGGCTATAGCTTTGTCGGCTGCGGTGAAAAGTCCGTCCAGCGCCTTTTCCAAGGCCGGTCCCCCGCCCGCCACTTCGTAGAGGATAGGCAGGGTGATCGAGTTGAAGCCCGGACGGTCGAGCGCGCGGAGTTTTTCCAATTCCTCGTTGGTGATGACCGGCGAGGTCAGCTGGATCTGGCGACAGCTTTGCGGCGTGGGCTCGAGTAGGTTTCCCTCGGAGCCGAGCGTGGTAATGGTCGAGGTGACGATTTCCTCGCGGATCGAATCGATCGGCGGGTTGGTCACTTGGGCGAAGAGCTGCTTGAAATAGTTGTAGAGAAGCTTGGGCTTGTCGGAGAGGGCGGCGAGCGGCGCGTCATTGCCCATCGACCCGATCGGCTCGACGGCCGTCTTGGCCATCGGCGCGATGATGAGATTGAGGTCCTCCTGCGTGTAGCCGAAGGCGAACTGACGCGTGGTCACCGTGTCGTGATCGGGATGCGCGGGTTGCTTGCCGGACGGCAACTCTTCGAGTTTGACCAAATTGTCTTTGAGCCACTCGCCATAAGGATGCTCCTTGGCCAGCGACGATTTGATTTCCTCGTCGGAAATGATGCGGCCTTCTTTTGTGTCGACGAGGAAAATGCGGCCGGGCTGGAGGCGGCCTTTTTGCGCGACGCGCTCAGGATCGATGTCGAGCACGCCGACTTCGGAGGCCATGATGACCAGGTCGTCCTTGGTTACATAGTAACGGCAGGGACGCAGGCCGTTGCGGTCGAGCACGGCGCCGATTTGCGTGCCGTCGGTGAAGGCGACGGCGGCCGGACCGTCCCACGGCTCCATGAGCGAGGCATGGTATTCGTAGAAATCGCGGAGATCCTTCGGCATGGTGCCGTGATTGGCCCACGGCTCGGGAATCATCATGACCGCGGCCTGCGCGAGCGAACGGCCACTCAGGACGAGAAACTCGAAGCAGTTGTCGAACATGGCCGAGTCGCTGCCGTCCTGGTGGACGATGGGCTTGAGCTGCTCGATGTCCTCGCCGAAGAGCGGCGAGGCAAACTGCGACTCGCGGGCGTGCATCCAGTTGACGTTGCCTCGCAGGGTGTTGATCTCGCCGTTGTGCGCCACGTAGCGGTAAGGATGCGCGCGGTCCCAACTCGGGAAGGTGTTCGTGCTGAAACGCGAGTGGACCAGCGCCAGCGCGCTTTCCATCCTCGGGTCGGACAGGTCGGGATAAAACTCGGCGACCTGCGCCGTGGTCAGCATGCCTTTGTAGACGATGGTGCGGGAAGAAAAGCTCGGGATGTAGAAAAAGCTGCCGCCCGGGGCGCCGGCGTAGCGGACTTCGTTGAAAAGGCGGTGACGGATAACGTAAAGCTTCCGCTCGAACGCGAGAGCGTCCTTGATCGCCGGGTTGCGTCCGACGAAAGCCATGCGGATTTCCGGTTCCTCCGACTTGGCCGTCTCGCCGAGGGTCGAGTTGTCGGTCGGAACGGTGCGCCAACCGAGGAACTTTTGTCCCTCGGCTCGGACCACTTGCTCGAAGCGCTCTTCGATTTTTTGGCGAAGCTGTTTGTCCGGCGGGAGAAAAACCATGGCCACGCCGTAGTGCCCGGCCGGCGGCAGGTCGATGTGCTCCTCCTTGGCCACGGCCCGCAGGAATTTGTCGGGCATCTGGATGAGGATACCCGCGCCGTCGCCGGTGTTTTCCTCGAAGCCGCAGGCTCCGCGGTGCTCGAGGTTGACCAGAATCTGCAGGCCCTGCTCGACGATTTGGTGCGACTTCGCGCCCTTCATGTTGGCCACGAAGCCTACCCCGCAGGATTCGTGCTCGAACTGCGGGTCGTAAAGTCCTTGGCGTGCGGGTCTTTTCATGGTCTTGGCCGGTCGGAACCGGACGGATCGTTTAAGGTATGGATTTCGGCTTGGGGCGCAAAGCAAAAGTGGCCCTTCGGCTTCAGGAAAAGCAACGTCCGTGCCAAGTCCGGCGGACGCGATTCAGCGCCGTTTGACCGGGGGACGTTTGGCGGGGCGTTTTCCGCCGCGGGTGCGTCGACGTTTTTCCGATTCGGGCCGGGCGCGCAGCTCGAGGACGAGCGGGAGTCCGGGATATTCGCGCACGCGGCGGATTTGCGCGGCGAGATAGGTCTCGTAGGTCGGCGTGAGCAGTCCGGGAGCGTTGACGAAAAAGAGGAACTTTACCGCGGCGAACGGACGCGGGTCGGTCTGTTCGAGTTGCGTGGCGTAGAAAACTTTGAGCCGGCGCGTGCCCTTCATCGGCGGCGGATGGAGCGTCATGGCATCGCGGATCACTCGGTTCAACTCGCCCGTGCCGAGGCGGCGCGTGGCGTGCTGGCGGACTTTTTCCAGCGTCGTGCCGAGCCGCTTCAAGTTGTCGCCGGTTTTGGCCGAGAGCAGGACCATCGGGGCGTAGGGCAAGAAGAACAGGTGCGACTGCCACGCCTCCAAGGCTTCCTTGAGGCCATCGCGCTTTTTCGAATCGGCGGGCAGCAGGTCCGCTTTGTTGACGGCAATGACCACGGCCTTGCGGGCTTTTTGCACGAGTCCGGCGATGCGCTTGTCCTGCTCGGTCACGCCGGACTGCGCGTCGATGACCAGCACGCAGACATCGGCCATGCGGATAGCCTCTTCCGAACGCATCACGCTGAAGACTTCGACCGAAGTGTTGTGCCTGGACCGGTGACGAATCCCCGCGGTATCCAGCAGCAGGTAGTTGTGCCCGCCCAACTCGCACGGAACTTCGAGCGCATCGCGCGTCGTGCCGGCAATGTCGCTGACAATGGCCCGCTCGCTCCCGAGCAGCGCGTTGGTCAATGAAGATTTCCCCACGTTCGGCCGTCCGATGATGACGATGCGCGGCGGAATCTTGGTTTCGGGAAGTTCCGCATCTTGGTCGCGTGCGCCGAAGGCCTTCTCGATTGCCTCGAGGAGATCGTCTGTCCCCCGTCCATGCACCGCGCTCACCCCGACCACATTGGGAAAGCCGAGTTTCACAAACTCGGCTTCCAGATCGTCGTGCTTCGGGTTGTCGAGTTTGTTGACGACGAGAATAACGGGACGCGAGGCGCGCCGGAGCTTGCCGGCCAATTCGGTATCGAGCGGGAGGAGTCCGTCCTTGCCATCAACGACAAAGAGCACGACATCGGCACCCTCGAGGGCATCGTCCGCCGCGCGATGCGTCGCCTCGGCAAAGTCTGGGTCGGGCGCGGCGCCGATTCCGCCCGTGTCGACAATGCCGAAGGGCGCAGCGCCGAGCTTGCACACCGCTTCGATGCGATCGCGGGTAACTCCGGGCTGGTCGTGGACGATGGAAATGCGTCGTCCGGCCAGACGGTTGAAGAGCGCGGACTTCCCGACATTGGGGCGTCCGACGAGAACGGCTTTTTTCATTCCGCTTTTGCCGCCCCGCCCATCGAGTGCATGCCGCGCCAGATGTAGCCGAGACCGCTGAGAAAAGTGAAGAGACCGGCTGCCCAGACGACCCAATGTTCGTGGGGAATTTGTAACAGCACCCAAGCCACGGCGCCCATTTGCAACGCGGTGGCAATTTTCCCGAGCATGCTCGGACGGACCTCGACATCGCCGGTGATGAACTTAAGTAGTCCGCAGCCGACGAGGATGACGATGTCGCGAGCGATGACCAAAACGGGAAACCAAAGCGGCAGGCTGACCGGCCACGGATAAAGACTCAGCGTGATGATCGCGGTGAGGAGCAGTCCTTTGTCGGCAATGGGATCGAGAACAACCCCGAGGGCGCTGCGCTGGTTGAAACGGCGCGCGATCCATCCATCGAGACCGTCGCTCGCCGCGGCGATGACAAACGCGGCCACTGCCGCCCACCGCAACCAATCTTCCGGCATCCCGTTGCGAACGCTCGCCGAGTAATAGACGGCGAAAACGACGAACACCGGAATGAGCAGAATGCGCACCAGCGTGATTTGATTGGCCACCGTCATGATGAATGAGGGTGCCGATCAGCAACGTGCGAGGCAACAGATTCTTCCTGCATTTCGCGGGCCGCGGCCGCATGATGCCCCCTGCAATGAATGCCCCCCTGCTCCATTGCCGCGATCTGCAATGCATGCGCCCGCTCTGGCGCGAGGGCGCCTCGCATGTGCGCGGGGTGAGTGCGGAATTCGCGGCCGGACGCTTCCACGCGATCAGCGGCGCGGCGGGCTGTGGCAAAAATCTCCTGCTTCACTTGCTCGGAATGCTCGAGCAGCCGGATGATGGCGAGGTTTGGGTCAACGAAACATATGCGACAACGTTGTCCGCGGCAGAACGCGACAGTCTTCGCCTGCGCAGCTTCGGATTTCTTTTTCCCGCCTGCGCCCTCCTGCCTTCGCTCAGCGTGCTGGAAAACATCGCTTTTCCCGTGCTCAAAGCCGGCGGCACAACGGAAGCGGAACAAGCCGAGCAGACATTGTCCGCCTTGCAATTTTGCGGCCTGGAAGACGAAGCGGAAAAACCGGTCAGCCAACTTGCTCCCGAACGCCAAGCGGTGGCCGCTTTTGCCCGCGCCATGATCCATCGTCCGCCCTTGCTCCTCGCCGAATCGCCGTTCGCGGAAGAAATTCTCGTTCCCCTCGCCCGCCGCGCAGTCGACGAACTCGGTCTCACCGTGATCTGGGGCGCGCGCCAAGACGGACCCGCTTTGAAAGCCTCCGACCGCCGGTTGCACATGGTCGACGGCAGGATCGAGGCTGCGTGAACCCGCTGCTTCCGCCCGCCCAGCTCGACGCGACCCGCATTGTGCGGGCGAGCAAATCGAGCTTTGTTCCCGCGTTCCGCTTGCTGCCGCCGGAGCAGCGGCGCGATCTCGAGCTGTTCTACGCGCTGTGCCGCGAACTCGATGACATCGCGGACGCCGGGAATTATCCAACCGGGCACCGCCACGAAGCCCTCGAGGCTTGGCGTGCGGGGTTCCGTCATCCGGACTTCCACGGACTTCCTGACAATGTGGCCGACTTGATGCGGCGGCGTTCGCTCGACCGGAGTCTTTTTCTCGAGTTGCTCGATGGCGTGGCCACGGATCTCGCGTCGAGCGTGCGCATGGGGACGCGGGCGGACCTCGATCTTTATTGCCATCGCGTGGCGGGGACGGTCGGTCGGCTGTGCCTTCCGATCTTCGGCGCGGACGCGCAACGGGCCGGCGATTACGCGGAGACGTTGGGACGCGCACTGCAATACACGAACATTTTGCGCGACACGGCATCGGATCTGCAGCGCGGACGAATCTACTATCCGCTCGATGAACTGCCTGCGGCGGGAATTGCCGAGTCGGCTTTCCCCAAGGGATCGGACCCCTACTTTGCAGGCTTCGCGCAGCAGGCGGATCAACTTTTCGAAGAGGCCGCCAAGAAATTGCCATCCCCAGATCGCGAGGCTCTGAAGCCCGCGCGCATCATGGCTTCAATCTACAGGAGCCTACTGCACAAGATGCAGCGGGACGGATTGCGGGTGACGGAAAAGCGTTACCGCTTGAGCGCGCCGCAGAAGCTCTGGGCGATCGTCCGAGCTCTCGCAGTTCTGTAGCGTCGCCGTCCCCGGCGACGGCAGTTGGTCGAAAACGACCGGCGGCAGGGATGCCGCCGCTACAAGAACAAAACACTTAGTAGCCCGCCTTCTTGAGCATGCTCGAAACACCTTTGGTGTTCTGCGCCAGATCTTGCATGCGGAAGAAAATGTGGCCGGACGGACCGCTGCCCACCGTGCGGGACAGCCCGACTTGCTTCACGATTTCTTGGGCCGGCCAGCCTTGTTCTTTCATGCGGTAGGAGGCGATACCCGGATAGACCGGCACGCGGCGCGGATTGACCGAGGGGCTGCGCCACCATTTGAGCAGTTCGGTGAAGGACTGCGGCGAGTTGTCCTTCCAGTAAAGCTGCGGCGCGACGTAGTCGACCCAACCGCTGCGCATCCACTTGAGCGGATCGGCGTAGATCTCGTTGAGTTGGTCGAGTCCGGCTTGGACCGTGGACGGCTGGCCTTTGGTGTAGATGCCGAACGGACTCACGCCGAAAACGGCTTCCGGACGCGCAGCTTTGACCGCCTGCGAGGAGCGGGCGATGAGGCGGTTCACGTTGTCGCGACGCCAATCGCCGATGGAAAGCGATCCCCCGCCCGCGCGATAAGCATTGTAGGTATCGCCGTCAGGCAGGCGTCCGACCGACGGATACGGATAAAAATAATCGTCGAAGTGGATGCCGGCCACGTTGTAACGGCTGGCCACGTCGCTCACCACTCTCACCACGTGATCCTGCACTTCCTTCGAGCCGGGATCCATGCAGACCACGGACCCGACGCGGTGCGCGTGGCGGCTGTAGCGTCGTGCCATGTGGTTGGCAGCCAGCGGATTTCCGGCTTTGACCGAGGCGCGGTAGGGATTGAACCACGCATGCACCCGGATGCCGCGTTTACTCGCCTCGCTGATGCAAAAGGCGAGCGGATCGTAGCCCGGGTCTTTGCCCTGCGTTCCGGTGAGGAAGCGGCTCCAGGGTTCAACCGAAGAACGGTAAAGCGCATCGCCCTCGGGGCGGACCTGGAAAAAAACATCGGTGAGACCGAGCGACTGGGCGGAATCAAGGAGGCGCACGAGTTCGGCTTTTTGCTGCGCGGCCG
>Ga0163212_1000529_pt1 | contig 16929 bp, 9 predicted proteins | sample Malawi_45m_30L_FD_113532 | JGI IMG/M metagenome (GOLD analysis project Ga0163212, IMG submission 113532) | Freshwater microbial communities from Lake Malawi, Central Region, Malawi to study Microbial Dark Matter (Phase II) - Malawi_45m_30L | ecosystem: Environmental > Aquatic > Freshwater > Lake ...
ACTCGAGCGTTGCCAGACGCCGAGTACAAAGTCCGATTGTGCCGCGAGGCGGCACAATCGGAGCGAAAAACTGACGTATCTTTACGTATGTGCTCGGGCTGGAGAGCCCGAGCTACATTTTATCCGAGGCGACCTGCCACCCGCAGCACATCGCCACCGCCGCCGTCACGGAGACTCAGCCGCACCCGGCCCCCAGTCTGCACTGTTTCGCAACAAACGAGGCTCCACAGGAGTCTGCAGCTTGTCTCCCGTGACAGCCAGCCAGTCGTCGAGCGCACTGCGCAGCAGCTGCAACTGAGCCGCATGCTCACCCTTGGTCGCCAAATTGACCTGCTCGTGCGGATCCTTCCTGAGATCATACAGTTCTTCCGCCGGACGCTGGTGATAACGCCTCAATAAAACAGCAGCAGTCGCATCCGTGGCCGCCTTCGCTTCCCACTCCGCAAAGAAAGCACGCTGCCCAAGTCGTCCGCCCAACAGATCAATATGAGTCGTAAAGGCAGCGTCCGGTCGCAGATTGCGAATGTACTTCCAGTGCTCAGTCCGCACACATCGCATCGGATAGACATTCATCCGATTGTCATTCACATGAGCTGCAAAAATCAGCTCCCGATGCGCCGTGCCAGACTGCCGCAGCACTGGAACAAATGACCGCCCGTCAAGCTCCGGCAGACTCGGCCCCCCGGACAGCTCCCCCAGTGTCGGCAACAGGTCAATCCACGAGACCAGCGCTGAAGTTCGCCCCGGAGAAATTCTGCCCGGCCACGCCACAATCAAAGGAGTTCGAATGCCGGCATCATAAAGATTCCACTTTGCCAGCGGCCACTGAGCACCGTGGTCGGCCGAAAACACCACAATCGCACCCGGCAAATGCTCACGCACAGCCCGCAAAATCAAACCAAGATCCTCGTCCAGCTTCCGCACCGCCGCCAGATATCGCCGCCGCCAGTGCCGCGTCTGAGCCGTATCAATGCTGCCCGCCGGCAGTGTCACCGAACCACCCGCCACAACCTCAGCAGACTGCAGCTCGGGCCACGGAACATGCGGCCAGTTGCTGCCAATCATCAGACACAGCGGCTTCAGCAGCGCACACTCCCCTGGTGCCCGGCGGGTCTCGAGAAAGTCTGCTGCCGCCTGAATACCCGCATGGTCGTGAAACGCGTCATGCGCGAAATGATCGAAGCCATAATCAGCCGTATGTCTGTAATGCGACACCTTCCCAAAAGCTGCCGTCTCATAGCCCTGATCACGAAAATACGCCGGCCACTTCTGCAGCGAAGCATGCGGCCTGCTGTGATTCGATTCGGCTCCGTTTCGTGCAGGCCAAAGACCTGTCAGCAGCGCCGCTCGGCTGGGCGCACAACTGGGCGATGCCACAAACGCCCGATCAAACACCAGACCAGCGTCCGCCAGCTGCTGTAACTGCGGCGTGCTGCCCTGCGGTGCACCCCACGGAGAACCATCAAGCAGGCCGAAATCGTCCGCCAGTATTACCACGATATCCGGTCGCTCGGCTGCCTGCTGCGCACACACTGCCGCTGTCAGTTCAGACAACAGACAACCCAGAATCAGCAACCGAAACATGCACATACAGCATCATCCGCAACAGCACTTCGCCCGAAACCATTCGCCATCGAAGACAACAGCAGCATAGCAAAGCCACGAGGCAAAATCGATTGTCGCCCCCCCCGCCAGCAGCCCTCATCCGACTCGTATTGCAGATCTCACCCTGTCTCATGAACAATCCGCCAAACGCACCCCTCGCCCCTGGAAGGCGAGAGGGGATGGGACTGAGGGGAATAGTACGCCCTGCCCAGTTCCTGCCGCAGCGATCAGCAGACTGTTTCGTCTCACGCGAACAAGCGAAAACAATCCCACACGGCTAAAGCAGCCTGCGTGATGAACTGCCCCCTCTGTTCTCAAGTTCCTCGTGTCTGAATTCTCTGGCATGGATGCCATCGCACTGACAAACCGACGCATACGAACGACCTTCATCAGCGTTCATCAGCCGTCTGCCAGCGGTCCGTACGCGGTCCACCAGCCCCGGAACCACCCTGCTCGCTCCGCTCCGGCCCTAAAACAGTTCGTCGATTGCATTGCCGGAAGGCAGCACGCTGACCGGACGGCCGCTGAAGTCCGAATAACTGGCGGCAGTATCGACTCCCAGATGTCGGTACACAGTCGCCAGCACATCCTGCGGCGTCTTCGGGCTGGACAGTGGAAACGCGCCCTTGCTGTCTGATTCCCCCACAACTCGCCCGCCCTGAATTCCGCCTCCGGCCAGCGCCGCACAAAACACGTTCGGGTAATGATCCCGGCCACCCGTGGAATTGACCATCGGCGTTCTGCCGAATTCGCCCCACGCGAGAACCATGGTTGATCCCAGCAGGCCTCGCTCGGCAAGATCTTCAATCAAAGCTGAATAGGCCTGATCCCATCGCGGCAAAAAGCCATCCCGCATGGTTTCATAGCCTTTGACATGAGTATCCCACCAGCGGCAGTCGACCGTCACCAGCGGCACGCCGGCTTCCACCAGCCTGCGCGCCAGCAGAAACCGCTGGCTCCATGCTGGTACTCCGCAGCGATCGGGTGTTGGTGCCTGATAAGCAGCCATAAATCCGTACCGCTGCCGCACATGATCAGGCTCTGCATCCAGATCAAAGGCTCGTCGCGCATCATCTCCCAGCAGGATGTCCCAGGCACGCTGCTGAAAAGCATCCACGGCACCGACCGACGAGACATAGTCGACAGCGTGACGCATCCGATCAAGTCCGCTCAGCAGACCGCGACGATCGTCGGTGCGATCCACGGTGATGCCGTCCGGAGCTGCCAGGTTGGGAATTCGAAACGGGCCGGCATTCGCAGGATCGGCCTGAGTCTCAAAAGGGGCACAGCCGGGACCAAGGTACGCCGGATCCACACCGGGTACTCGCCGCGGAATCATCACATAAGGCGGCAAACGCGGCTGTCTGCGAGCCAGTTGTTTTGCCACAATCGATCCGCAGCTGGGGCGGCTGTTGACATCGGCGGCCCCTTGGCTGGGATAGCCGGTGAAACACAGCTGATCACCCGACGAATGACCGGCATCAGTATGATGCAGACTGCGAATAATGGACCAGTGCTGCATGCAGCGACCGGACTGTGGCAGCATGTCGCACAGACTGATGCCGGGCACACTGGTGGCAGCCGCGCCAAAGTAGCCGCGGTATTCCACCGGCGCTTCAGGCTTCGGGTCCCATGTTTCATGCTGACTGGGACCGCCGCGCATCCAAAGGATAATGACGGACGGTGTGGCGACTGTCTTGGCTGTCGCAGGCGACGCTGCTGACACCGACTTCAGTCGCAGCAGCGACGACAGCGACAGCCCGCAACTGCCCAGCATCCCCGCGCGCACAAATCCTCGCCGCGAAGTCAGCTGGTCAGAATTGATGGTCCCCGACATTTGAAAGTCGTCCTCTCAACTCAGGACACCGCCTTAGAGCAAGCCCCTCGAGCCCGCCAGCGGTTCTTCCGCTGTCAGCGATTGCGAAAAGGACTTTTCAGGGGGGATTGCTCGGGCCGGAAAGCCCGCGCTACCCTGAACACCCTGCCGCATTCGTTTCCCTTCCACGTTGACAGCCTCTCCGTAATCTTCATCGGTCATCCGTCCGCTGTCTATCCAAATTCCGCCCAAAGCCCCCCACAAAACCGGACTGTCTTCACAAACTCTGTCGTTTTTTCCTGTTTTCCCCGCCGTCCGCCCGGAATTTTAAAATTTCCACGGCTCCGGATTGCCCGAACAAGCGTCTGCGATTAAATACGCATCGGACTCGCTGATTGCGGCGACCCAGCATTTCTGCAGGCCTCGAGGGGTTGTGACTATGGCAATGGGTGGACTTCGCACAGCAGCGCTGTTGCTATTTTCCGGGCTGTTCGGTTCGGCTGTCTGGGCCGCAGTTCCGGACAAGTATTCGGATGCCGTTGCGGCCCTGAAGGCCGGCGATGGGCAGACGGCGCTGCAGCAGCTGACCGATCTGGTGGATGCGGGCACTCGTGATCCGCGAGTTTATTATTTCCGCGGGATTGCAGCTGCCGGTCTGAATCAGTCGCCGGATGCGGATTTCAAAAAGGGGGCGGCTCTTGAGGCAGCAACGGGTAACAGCCGTGCGGTCAATACTGCCCTGGAAACGGTGCAGGGTGATTTGCGGCGGAAGATTGAGCAGTTCCGGGCTCAGGGTAAGGCAGCGGCCAACCCGAATGCAGCCGCTGCAGCTCAGCGTCAGCTGTACCGTGAGGCGCTGGAGTTGCGGCGGACGGGGAAACTGCCTGCAGCGGCCGAGAAGCTGCAGGAGCTGACAGCGACCGGCACCGATCCTCGCTACTTTTACCTGCACGGCATTGTTTTGTCTGAGCAGGGTGATGAGGCCGCAGCAAAAGCTCGTTTCAGTGATGGTCTGCGTCACGAGACGACTCCCAACGACATCAAGCTGGTGAATGAGATGCTGTCGGGGCTCAGTACGGCAACGCGCCAGATGGTGGAAAAGAACGCCGTAGTGCAGGTGGGCGACCAGACGGTGACGCGTCGTGAGATGCAAACTGAGATTCGTCGTCGGGCCCTGCTGACGGAAGAGCAGCTGCTGGCTGAGGCCAACAAAGCGGCGGCTCAGGAGGAGCAGGCAGAGAAGAATCGGGTTGAGGCCTCACGTCGGGCGGCGGTGGCCGACATTCTGAAGCAGCGTGAGCAGCAGATGGCGAAGGAGCAGGCGGTGCTGGCGGCGACCGGAGCGTCAAAGCCGGAGCAGCCGGAGATGAAGGCAGACCCGGCACCGGCACCGGCCGTGGCCGCGACGGTACCTTCTGCAGCAGTCAAGTCGGCAGCCGCGCCGAACGCACCTGCGGCCACTGCGGATGCTCCAAAGAAGACATCAGCCAACCCATTCCTGGGCGGCACTGTGAAGAAGCCGGCGGCCGGCGTAGTGGCCAGTCGGCCGTCATCGACGCTGGAGCCGATCAATCTGTCATGGATGCCGGCGAATATGGAGTTAGTGCTGGTTGTGCGACCGGGCGATATTCTGAACAGCGGTCTGGGTCAGTCGATGATGTCGGATCCGGCGATGCTGGCGGCATTTTCAGCAGCGATGCCCGGTTTGCAGCCGACGGACATTGAATCGGTGACGATGGGATTTGGCAGCATTGTGGCCACGATGTTGCCGGTCATTACGCAGGCTGTGGCCGGGACTCAGCCGGATCCCGCCAAACTGACGCAGCAACTGGCTGGGCCTGGGACTGTGGCGGTGGTGCGGCTGTCGAAGGACGTGGATATCAAGGCGATGGCAGCGGCGGTCGGGGCCACAGAAAAGATCGCCGGCACTGCTGCGATGTACGTCGTGAAGTCAGCGCAGGAGGGCGCGCCGGACACTGCGATTCATGCGATTGACGGCAAGACGCTGCTGACGGGCAGTGAGGCTGGCGTGCAGGCGGCATTGAAGGCGGGTGCTGGCGAGACCAGTCGCGACATGTTTAATTTCATGGGCAACGGACATCTGCTGCTGGGCTTTTCCAGTCCGGCGCTGGTGGGCCTGAGTGCCGGGATACCGGATTCCCCGGAAGGAGCACCGCCGCAGGTGGCAGCGATCATGTCGGCCGTCCGTGGTCGGATTCTGGGAGCTGCGATTGGGGTGGACTTCAGCCGCGATCTGGATCTCACGGTAACGCTGCAACTGACGGAGGAGGACGCGGCGAAGGACGCGGGCAAGGCGATGACAGAGGGACTGATGCTGGTGCAGCAGATGGGTCCGCTGTTGCTGGGCAGTGCCCCGCCGGACCTCGCCCCAGGACTGCAGACGACGATGAACAGTCTGTCGGCAGGTGGTCGAGCAGAGACGATTACGTTGTCAGCGAAGCTGCCGGCCGCACTTCTGGACGCCCTCAAAGCTCAGGCGGCCAACTTTGCACCGCAGTTGCAGGGTCTGCCAGGTGCACCTGACGGCTCTGGCGGCTCAGCCTTTCCGGGCACCCCTGGTGCTCCTCCGGCCCCCTGATTTTCCATTGAATCGGACCAGCGGCGACCCAGAGTTGCCGCTGGCACCGAAAGCAGTTACAATTTTTAGAGTCGCATCCGTAGCTCAATTGGATAGAGCGTCGGTCTTCGGAACCGAAGGTTTCAGGTTCGACCCCTGACGGATGCAGTGCCCTAGAGCCTTGCCAATAAACAACTTTAGCACCGAAAGCTCCTCAGCCGACAGCTGCGGAGCTTTTTTTGTCCCCCCACTAATTCGCGTTTTCTCCGCCCTCGGAACGCAAGGTGAAAGGGTAGTAAACGCGAAAATCCGTGAAAATCCGGGGCTTTTGCCGGCATCAGAAACGCAAAAAGAAGCCTTAACGAACGTGGAACCTGCGGTGATGACACCGTGGCAGTCTAAGAATCTCGGGACATTTTGCGAGCCTTCGCCACCCCCACAGGGCGACTCAGTCCATCCACCTGCTGACCGCCTGCCTGACCCGCATGCAGCCGCTGTCCCCGCTCGCCCCGGTCCCGGCCGCGATGATCGCAGGGGCTCGAAAATCCGTCCGCTGGAGGGCGGTGGCAGAGGCAACCCGCTTCAATCACCGAAACACCGGTGCCACGCACTCGGACACTGGGACCGCCGCGGCCGGCTCAGGCATGAACTCCCCGAATTTCCACACATATCCACTTATTCCCCATTGCCTTTCCGCTCATTTCGAGGGAATATGAGGAGAGCACCGGAGTCCCTCCACTGTTCTCATCCTGCAACTCACTGCTGCTCTGTCCGGCAGGAATCCCGCCATGCTCTCCCGTTTGCTCGTGCTTCCCCGTCGGTCTCAGCCCCGGCCGCGGCTGCTGGCGTGGACTTTACTGACAGTCTGCACCAGTCTCTGGCCAGCGTTCCCCGCCGTCGCGGCAGAACCGTGGGAAATGTTTCTCAGCACGTGGTGCGTCCGCTGCCACGGTCCAGAGAAGGTTGAAGGCGACCTGCGGCTGGATACGCTGTCGCGGGATTTTCGTTCCGGCCAGGATACTCACCACTGGGCCGAAACGCTCGACAAAGTCAACAGCGGCGAGATGCCGCCAAAGGATCAGCCGCAGCCCAGTCTCGGCGAAATCCACGGCTTTGTCACAGCACTCGATACTTTGCTGCAGGAAGGTCGCGCGACCCGGATGGCAGCCCGACCAGCGGTCACCCACTACCGACTCAGCCGTCGCGAATACCAGAACACAGTCTATGACCTGCTGGGGGTGCGTTATGACCCGTCGCGTCCCGGAGAACTGAACGAGGACACTTTGTGGCACGGCTATGAACGCATCGGTTCGCAGCTGTCACTTTCGCCTTCGCACATGGATCGCTATTACCGGGCTGCTGAGATCGTGCTGGAGCGGGCCTTCCCCGCCACCACTCCCGAGGCTCGCAAAGTCCGCCGCACGGCTGCCGAACTGCGATACGGTGGCGGACAGAAGCAGCAGGTGCTGCTGGATCGCTTTGGCATCAAACGCCCGCTGCGACAGCTGCTGTTTCCCGGTCGCGTGCAGCAGGCCATGGCTCCGCACTGGTTCGGTCGCACCGGTCCGGAACACAGCGGGCTGTACAAGGTCCGGCTGCAGGCCAGCGGCATTCGTCCTCCGGGAGGTCAGCCGGCACATCTGAGTATCGGCAAAGAGACCAGCGAAGAAACGGTCGACGGGCTGATCGAGTTTGACATCACGGCACCTGAAGACAGCCCGCAGGTTTATGAGTTCGAAGTCTTTCTGGAGATGCCGATCGGCCTGCAGTTTTGCGTTGTCGCGACGGACGGTGTTGATCGTCGGGGCGGCGCCGCTTTTCGCTATGCGCTGGCCAGTGATTCCTACGTGTTTACTCACAGTAGTGAAACGCTGCTGCTGAATCCCAATGCGCCGCAAATGTTTGATGACCGGGGCAACGGACTGTTTTCAACGGTGCTGCTGGACTGGATTGAGTGGGAGGGCCCGCTGGTTACGGAGGCCGAACGGTCGCGTAGGCAGGCGGTGATTCCGCCGGAGGATGCGGCTGCAGACATCACAGCCCGGCACCTGCAGCAATTTGCGGCTCGCGCCTGGCGACGTCCGGTGCAGTTGCCCGAACTGGAAGGATATCTGCAGACGTATCAGGAATCGCGGGCTGACGGGGAATCGCCGCAGTCCGCCTTCCGCATGGCCCTGCAGGCCGTGCTGACATCCCGCAACTTTATTTATCTGGTGGAGGGTGACGCAGAACCTCGCGAACGCCTGACCGATCATGAGCTGGCTTCGCGGCTGTCTTATTTTCTCTGGAGTTCCATGCCCGATGATCAGCTGCTGGCGGCTGCGTCAGCGGGAACGCTCAGCGGCGCGGACCTCGAAGCTCAGCTGGATCGTCTGCTGGCGGACAGCCGCATGCAGCGGTTCATCGATGACTTTGCCCGGCAGTGGCTGCAGCTGCACCGCGTCGGCATGTTTCCGCCGGATCGCAAGCTTTATCCCGGCTACGACGACTGGCTGCAGAAAAGTCTGCAGGCGGAGCCGGTAGAGTATTTTCGGGAAGTGTTTGCGGGCAATCTGCCGATCGACAGTTTCCTCGATTCGAACTGGACCGTAGCGAACGCGCGACTGTGCGACTTCTACGGCCTGCCTGAACCGACCTCGGGCGCATTCCAGCGGGTCGCGCTTAGCCCCGAGCATCATCGCGGGGGGCTGCTGACGATGGGCGCGGTGCTGGGCCTGACCTCCGACGGGACTCGACACCGACCGGTGCATCGGGGCGTCTGGATCAGCGAAACCATCTTCAATCGGACTCCGCCGGCACCACCGGCGAACGTGGATCCGATTGAGCCGGTGCCTCCCGAGGGCACTCGCGTGACGATTCGTCAGCGAATAGAGGCCCACGCGAAGAACGCCAGCTGTGCGGCCTGCCACCGCACGATTGATCCGCTGGGTCTGGCCTTTGATCAGTACGACGCGATTGGCCAGTGGAGAACAGTCGAGCAGGTATCGACGGGGGTGGGAGCGAACCCGCCGGCGGATGCCACGGGCGTGCTGCCGGACGGCCGCGCGTTTCGGGACGCGACGGAATTCCGACAGCTGCTGATTGCGGAGCGAGATCGGGTAGCTCGCGGTTTTATTGAGCATTTAAGCACTTACGGGCTGCGGCGTGTGCTGACTGTGGATGATCGAGCCGACATTCAGGCGATTGTGGATGCGGCCAAAGCAAAGCAGTATGGGGTGCGTGACATGATCCGGGCCGTGGTGCTTTCGGATCTGTTTCGCAAACGCTGAACAAACGACGGCGATTTCCTGAACAAATGAAGGGAGCTGGCTGATGAGTTTTCTGTCTCAATCGTGGCTGCTGGATCGCCGGCATGCACTGCGGGCTCTGGGCACCTGCATTTCCCTGCCGATGCTGGAGTGCATGCTTCCGCTGCGAGCTGCCGAGCCTCCGGCGATGCCTCGTCGCAGTGCCTTCATTTATCTGGCCAACGGGGTGCATTCGCTGAATTATCAGATTACGACAGCCGGTCGTGATTATCAGTTTTCGCGATCGCTGCGACCGCTGGAAAAACACCGCGATGTGATTACGCCGATCAGTGGTCTGCATCACCCGGGGGCACTCAGTCATCACCACAACTGCATCTCGATCTGGCTGACTGGTGGCAAGCTGGGGCCATCTGACCGCAACACGATTTCGGTCGATCAGAAGATGGCCGAGGTCACCGCGCAGCACACTCGCTACCCATCGCTGGAGGTGGCACTGACGCAGGGTTCACTGGCGTGGACGGCGGACGGCGTGCAGCTGCCGGCGCAGCGTCGCTGCAGTGAAATTTTTGCATCGCTGTTTGAAGAGCCCAAAGGTGGCACGGCGGCACAGCGGAAGGCGCTGCGGCGGAAAGCCAGTGTGCTGGACGACAATCTGGCCGAGGTACGGCGGCTGGAAGCGAAGATGGGTGCGACGGACCGTGGTCGGCTGGAGCAGTATCTGAGTTCGGTGCGGGAGGCAGAAATTCGCACACGCCGCGCGGACGCCTGGTTGGATACTCCGCTGCCCGCTATTTCGGACGCCGATCGCAAACGCACGAATCGGGACGTGCCGCAGACTCAGGCCGGCGACTATTTCCGCACGGTGTATGACCTGATTGTGCTGGCGTTTCAGACCGATGTGACTCGAGTGGCCACGTTCAGTCTGGGCGGTGAGGGTGATGCGTTCGCCATCCCGGAAATTGGCATTACCGAGTCGCGTCATCAGCTCAGTCACCATGGCGGTGATGTCGGTTATATGGAGAAGCTGACGAACTATGATACGTTTGCAATTGAGCAGTACGGGTACTTTCTGAGCCGGCTGACTGAGACTTTGGATCTGAATGGGAAGCCAATGCTGGGGACAACGATGTCGCTGTTTGGCAGCGGCATGAGTTATGGTCACAGCCATGGCAACGCGAATCTGCCGCTGGTGCTGGGCGGTGGTTCAGATCTGGGTCTGCAGCATGGCAGTCATCTGGACTTCAATCAGGGCCATTTCAATGGCTATCAGCTGGAGAAGCCGGGTGAGCATTATTCGCTGTGCAGTCGCCCGGCCAACGCTGAGGCTCACATGAGCAATCTGCTGCTGCTGATGGCACAACGGATGGGCGTGGAGACGGATCGGTTTGGTGACAGCAACAGGGCGGTGGAACTATGAGGCTGCGGAAGACGAATGGCGGGGCGCTGCTGCTGACGGCGCTGGTGTGCCTGCGGGCCGCGGGTGTGCTGGCTGCTGACGAGCCGTTTCGACCGGAGCCAGGCCGTTTTCCGCTGCTGGAGCGTTCTCTTGAGTATCGTGGCGAGCTGGTATTTGTGGATCATGCGAATCGTCGCGGCAGTTTGCGAGTGCAGGGTTCGGGCATGTTCTTCCGCAACGATCCGCATCCGTTTGCGTTGCTGCCATATGGCATTGTTCGCTACCACGGGGCTCCGGCAGACTTGCGGGACGTGCCGCTGGGAACCGTGCTGCACGTGCGTGCCTTTTTGCCGCCCGATCCAAAGATTTCGGCCGTGCCAGTGCTGCCGGTGGACAGTCGGACGAAGGATGCCAACCACAATCGCGGGGCCGGCATCTTTCCGGCTGAGAACCATGTGCTGCTGCTGGAGGACGAGCCCAGTTATTGTCAGCGGGAGGGCAAAATCTGGAAACTGCAGGAAGTGGACGTGCAAAATCTGACCGGCATGCTGACAGCTCGCCTTGAATCTCAGGCGGGTGACGCAGGAGCGGTGGCGGACGAGAAGCTGAGTTTCGATGCCGCGACCCGCGTCTGGCGTGGTCGGGAATGTGTGGGGGTTGAGGATTTGGTGGCGGAGGGCGTCTGGCCGGCAAGTGGCAGGAAGTCGCTGCCGGGCCAGTCCGTGTGGCTGGGTCTGACATGGAAACCGACGGCGGACGGCGTGTTCACTCGCTTCCACGTTGCGGACATCTGGCTGGACGAGGTCTCACTGGGTCAGGCGGGGAAGCGTCAGACCGAGACTCACCGGGCCTTTATTCGCAGTCGCTGGATGGCGGCGAGTGTGGATGGTGTGGAGTATGGAAAGTTTGGCCGGGCGACGGTGACGGCCACGCTGTTTGGCGGAATGGACGCGGCGCTGTACGCCGACTTTCAGCCGAACGCTGCGGCAATGATGAACTCGGTCGAGAACACCTTAAAGCACACGCACGGCGCCTATGGTGCGGCGCACATGGCATCGCGGGGCACGATACTGGAGGTCAGGCGGGTCGAGGGAGCAGTACCCCTGGGCAGCAGCGGGATTCAGATTCGTTTTGAGACGGACCTGATCATTGAGGGGATCCGTCCGGGACGAGTGGTGCGCATGCGTCCGGGGAGTTGGCCGCTGGTGCAGGTACCTCGTGAGGAGTATCTGAATGACGCGGGGAATCCGGACGAGCGATTTCCGAGCCCGGCGATTTTCCCGAAGTACTGAATCAGTGGTCGGGACTTTCGCGGCGGGGTTCCTTGTCATTGACGGGACCCCATTCTGTTGAGAACCAGTACTGACGAGGAGTCCGTGGAGTTCCCATGAGGGAAGCGGGATAACGGTGACCAATGACTGCACCATCTTCACCGTAAATAAAGGCCATGTCGTGTCCCCGGAGGACTTCGAGGGAAGCAGCCAGCAGGGACGCGGGTGTCGCGATGACTTCCCAGAACACCAGCAGCGGGGGGTAGTAACCGGGGCCGTATTTCGGGGCAAACTTCTGATGCACGCGACGATGTTCCACCGGAAACTGTCGAATTTCCGAGGTTTTTGCGTGCTTCAGCTCAACTGTAGAACTATTGCGGGGCTTTCCAAATTTCGCATGCACCTGTTCGCGAGTCTCGGGGGGCGGGCCGTCAATTCCGCAGGCCTTGATGAAGAGGCTGCACCCGGGTGCGCAGACGAGTTGCAGGCTCAGCAGCAGGGACAACTTGAGCGGAGTGGGCATGGGGCTGTTCCGGAGGTGAGCTTGCGATCGCGGGGCAGCGACGGACTCGTCGTTGGAGGTTACCACGGAATCCTTTTATATTGCAACACGCGTTAAGCTGGAATGAGCAGGATAGACTGCAGGAAGCGGGGGCTGTATGGCCCCTCACTCCCGACCCCTCTCCCCCGTGTCACGTGGGCAAGGGGAGGATGAGTGGTCAGCCGCGGACGGGGGGCCACGTGGGTGAGTGCGTGTGGGCGAACCGGCGGCATCCATGCCGCACACCCAGTCACTGCCGTGCCCGGCTCGCCTGAATGCCCGCCTGAACGATCGCCTGAAGCCCCCTTCCTGTAGCTCGGGCTTTCCAGCCCGAGTTTTGTTTGGCTGACTGCTTCAGCGACGCTTTCAGACTTTCAGAAGCCGCAGCCGAGGAAACCAGAGAGAAAGAGAGCGAAAGTGAGAATCAGCCGGGCACGAGGCGGAGGGGTGACAGGGACAAACAGTCCGGGCAATGTGGCGAGTGTGTAGTGCAGCAAGAGCGTTGTTCGTATGATGCGAGTCCGTGCCGGAGGGGCCGAGGGAGAGACGATCTTCCGAGGCAGGATTGAATTATTATTTCATCGACTGGTGGTTTCGCCCATGCTGCTGTTCAGGGTTGTATTGATCTGTCTGCTGGCGTCCGGTGTTTTGCGCGCGGGCGAGCGTCCGAATATTGTGCTGATTCTGGCGGACGATTTTGGCTACGGTGATGCCACCTGTTACAACTCACGCGGTAAGGTGCCGACACCGCAGATTGATCGTCTTGCGCAGCAGGGTTTGCGTTTCACGGATGCTCACAGCCCTGCCACCGTGTGTACTCCGACACGTTACGGCTTGCTGACCGGTCAGATGCCCTTCCGAGTACCTCGCGGGGGCACGGTCTTCACTGGTGCCGGGGGGCCGTCGCTGCTGGCGAGCAACCAGCTGACGCTGGCCAGTCTGCTGCAGCAGCACGGATATGCGACGTGGGCGGTCGGCAAATGGCATCTGGGCCTGACGTTCCGGGATGCGGCCGGTGAGCCGATTCATGACGGGCGTCCGGAGGCGATTCAGCGGATTGACTTTTCCAGACCTGTCGAAGGCGGCCCGCTCGAGCATGGGTTTCAGCGTTTTTTCGGGACAGCCTGCTGTCCCACGACTGACTGGCTGTATGCCTTTATTGATGGCGATCGCATTCCGGTACCTCCCACCAGGCCGCTGGACAAATCGGGGCTGCCCCGGCATCCGTATGCCAACGACTGTCGCGCCGGAATGATTGCTGCGGATTTTCCCATGCAGTCGGTCGATCAGGTGTTTCTGGAACGGAGTCGGCAACTGCTTGAGCAGCATCTTGAGCAGCATCCTGAGCAGCCATTTTTCCTGTACCATGCGACTCAGGCCGTACATCTGCCGTCATTTGCCAGCAGTCATTTTCAGGGGCAGTCGGGTGCTGGTCCGCACGGTGATTTTTTATTGGAACTGGACGATCTGACGGGGCAGCTGAGCGAAATTCTGGAGCGGCGGGGAGTGCTTGACAGGACGCTGTTCATTTTCACCAGCGACAACGGACCGGAGGTGGATGCGGTGGTGCAGATGCGGGCGGACCATGGACACGACGGAGCAGCTCCCTGGCGCGGCGTGAAGCGGGACAACTGGGAAGGCGGACATCGCGTCCCGCTGCTGATTCGCTGGCCTGGTGTGGTGCCGGCTGGCGGGGTGACGGACCAGCTGGTCAGTCTGACGGATGTGCTGGCGACGGTGGCTGAGATTGTGGGTGCACCGCTACCGGCCGAAGTTTCGCGGGACAGTTTCAGCATGTTGCCGGTACTGCGAGGCGAGGCGCGAGCGGCGGTTCGTCCGTATCTGGTAACGCAGGCCTTCCGGGGTGCTCAGACGCTGGCGATTCGCCGCGGGCCATGGAAGTATCTGGCCCATGCCGGCTCGGGCGGCAACAGCTATCAGCAGGGCCGGCTGCAGCAGTATGCGCTGCCGGAAAGGGTGGCGGGTGCAGCCGAACAGTTGTACGACCTTGCGAGCGACCCTGGTGAGACGAGCAACCTGGTGGAATCGCAGCGGGCGATTGCGAACGAGTTGCGGGACCTGCTGCTGCAGGTGCGGGAGAGCGGTGGCTGAACGTCGCGGGAACATGGTGCAGTCATGCTTCGCCACGGATGTTTTTTTTCGCCACGGATGAACGCTGACAAGGGGTCCTGAAGTCCCCCCTTCATGTAGCTCGGGCTTTCCAGCCCGAGCACTGCCCGTCGCGTTCAAGACGCCGCACGGAGGCACCGCAGACTGCTGGGCTCACTTGAAGACGCGAAGGGAAACGCAATCAGTGATCAGTGGGCTGACCGCTGACCGACACCCGCTGAACCAAGAACGGACACGATTATGAAGCAGCAATGCGTCGTTCGTCGTGCTCGTGCTCGCATTCCCGCTCCCGCTCGCACTCTCGACAGCGTCCCGCCGTTACTGCCGCTGTCAGCGACATTTGACTCTGCCCACGAGCTGGATGCCATTGTCCCTGTGCTGACGCACCTCGATCAAATTTGGCAAGGCAAATGCACAATGGACAACAGCACACTGGATCGGTACTCTGACTGCACTCCCTGCGTCGTGTCTGAGGCACGGACAAAGATTTGCATCCCTTTTTTGATACTGGCGTCATCATGACTGCAGCCCTCGGGACTCAGCCGGCCGCATGATAGAGCAGCGCAGTCAGATTGTCGCTTATGCAGAAGCGAGTGGCGGGTGATGTCCGGCGGTCTTCGAAAATTGTCTGGTGACAGCGGCAGCGGGCGAACCTCTGCGGTGGGCTCGTCGTGGCTGCCTCCGCAGATTGCTCGGGGTGATTTCCTGCGTTTTGGCGGACTGGGCAGTTTGTCTTTGGGTGGTTTGTGGCTGGGGCAGCAGCGGGCTGCTGCGGCTGCAGGTGTCGGAAACGTTTCCGACGGGATCGCGGACGGCAGCAAGACTCGCGGCGTCACCGGGCTGCAGCCTCTGCGGGCCTGTATTTTTGTGTTTTACTATGGCGGCCCCAGTCATCTGGACACATATGATCTGAAGCCGGGTGCTCCCAGTACAATCCGGGGGGAGTTTCAGCCGATTTCGACAACGGTGCCGGGGCTGCAGATTTCTGAGCACCTGCCAAAGATGGCTCGCGTGATGCATCATTGCGCCGTGATTCGCAGTATGCACCACAAGAATCGTCTGCACGATTCAGCCTCCATTGAGACTCATACGGGCCGTCAGGCGGCGCAGGGTGACCGCGAGGAGTTTGCCCCGATTGAGCAGTTCTTTCCGTGTCATGGTGCGACGATCAGTTACGTGCGTCGGCGGTTGGGTCTGGCGGTCCCGCACGCGGCCCTGCCCTTTATGTTTCACAATGTGATAGACGTACCGTGCCAGGGTGGTGGTTTTCTGGGGCAGGATTTTGATCCGTTTCGGATTGCGGTGGATGGTGCAGCGGGAAGTTATGCGGCCCCTGAGCTGTCCCTGCGTGCGGAGCTGCCAATTCGCCGCGTGCAGGATCGGCTGCAGCTGCGAGCGGCGTTGCAGCCCGGTGTGGCAGCTTTGCCGCTGGATCGGTATTTTGAGAAGGCCAGTGGCCTGTTGAGTGCGGGTGTGGTGCAATCGGCGCTGGATCTATCGCGTGAGCTGGCGGAAATGCGAGACATGTACGGAGTGTATCCGCAGTCCGGCGGCATGGGAACGGCAGCGGCGCTCGGGGAATCGCGGCACATGCGGGGCCAGAACCTGCTGATTGCGCGGCGGCTGGTGGAGTCGGGCGTGCCATTTGTGAATGTCTTTGATTTTCGCCAGCAGGGGCAGAACTGGGACAGTCACGCGCAGAATTTTGAGCAGCACAGACAGTATCTGCTGCCACCGGCCGATCGGGCGCTGGCGGCACTGATCACGGATCTTGAACAGCGTGGGCTGCTGGAATCGACACTGGTCGTGGCCACGGGCGAATTCGGCAGAACTCCGACCATCAACGGCACAGCCGGTCGCGACCACTGGCCGGACTGCTATTCGGTGGTGCTGGCGGGTGGCGGTGTTCAGGGCGGAGCGATTTACGGCGCCAGTGATTCGCACGGTGCCTTCCCGTCGCGCGACCCAGTGACCCCGGCGGACCTGGCCGCCACGATCTTCTGGCGTTTCGGCCTGGACCCGGCAGGACATGTTCCGGACCGCACAGCCAGGCCGTGGAAACTGGCTGAGGGTGAACCGATTCGGGCTCTGTTTGGCTGAGCGTAGGCCGCGACGCCAGTACTGAAGGCAGGCGGGCACATTATGCAGTAAGGGGGCACAATCGGAGTGCGCAGTCGGAATGTTTTTGCAGGGCAGAGTTCGGGCTGGAAAGCCTGAACCACGATGGAGGGGCGGAGTTATGGGCCGGCTGACTGCAGGTAGTCCAGCAGGGCGTTGATTTCGGCGGGGGTCAGTGTGTCCAGCAGTCCCTGCGGCATCGGAGACAGCTCGACGGTCCGCAGTG
>Ga0163212_1000533_pt1 | contig 16893 bp, 15 predicted proteins | sample Malawi_45m_30L_FD_113532 | JGI IMG/M metagenome (GOLD analysis project Ga0163212, IMG submission 113532) | Freshwater microbial communities from Lake Malawi, Central Region, Malawi to study Microbial Dark Matter (Phase II) - Malawi_45m_30L | ecosystem: Environmental > Aquatic > Freshwater > Lake...
ACCGTTTGCGCCTCTTGCCGCCGAAAGCCGATCACGGCTACGCGGTCGCGTCGTACATAGCAGTCGGCCAAAAGCGTTTCCACAGCGCCCTTTGCTTCGGCCAGGCGATTCAAGGCATTGGACCCCGAGGCATCCACCACAAACACTGTGGTGGTCGGGCGCCGCGGCTCACGCCGAACGATGCGTAGGTCCTCGCGGCGCACCACCACCGCCGGTGGCCGGGCCTTGCGCAGCCGCTGCCACGGTGCGGCTTGGCGCAGCGTATCCACCAGGCTCAGGCGCAGTCCGCCTTCGGGCAGGCCGGGGCGTATGCCCGACGGGCGCCCCCGCGCCCCGGCGCGCTGTTGTTCACCGCTGCGCGAGGAAGCCTCACTGCGAGCGCGGCTTCGTGCTGCCAGGCCGTTTGCTTGGGCCATCTGGGCCAAGAGCCCAGCCGGCAGCGCGGCCTGTATCGCTTCGATGATGAGGTCTTGCAGGTCTTCGGGCTCAGGCTCGGGGGTGGTCTGGGCGCTTGTGGGTCTAGCGGCGCTGGGGCTGGGTTCTGAAGGCTCAGCGTTGAGGGGTGGTCGTGGGGGTGCTGGCTCATCCTGCTGTGGGGGTGAGGCCTGCCGCGATTGGGTGTCTTGCTGCGCGTCACTGGCTTGAGGCGGCGCGGGCATCCGTGTGGCTCGCGGGCCCAGCACCAGGCGTGCGGCATCTCGCACCTCGTCGGTACCGGGTTCGTTCAAGCCGCGCAAGGCAGCCAGGGTACGGGCAGCCTGCAGCGCCCACCAGGGGGCGCGCACCGACTCCACGCCTAGGGCGACCGCTGCTTGCACAAGGGCGGTCACCACCGCTGCTTGAACCTCGATACCCGGCAACCGTTGGCGTGCGGTTTGGAAGTCTTCGCGCTCGTCTTCGTCCCAGACGCTTTCACCGGTGGGGCCCAAGGGGGTCAGCCCGCAGCTGCGCCAATCCAGGTCCTGCAGGTTGAGCACGAAGGCCAAGCGTTCACGCAGCGCCGGCTCCAGGCCGGGCTCTTCGCCATCGGGCAGCGCTTCGTCCATAGCCACCACGGCCAGCCGCGTGGGCACCTCCAGGCTCATGCCCTCACGCTCTACGCGCAAATGGCCACGGTCCAGAGCTTGGCAAAACAAGGCCACCGCTCGGCGCGGCAAGCGTTCGGCCATGGGGCAGGCCAAGAGGCCGCCGTCGAGCTCGCTGAGCAAGCCCGGTTGCAATACCGGGCGGCCACTACTGAGTGTGGCCGCAAGGTCCAGCCCGCCCAGCAGGCGCGATTCGTCGGCGTGTTGGGGCATACGGCGCAGCATGGAAGCGGTGGGGCAGGCCTGCTGCAACACACGCAGCCATTCATCACGCACCGGCCCGGCGGGTGATTTCAGGTGCACACCCCCAAGGCCTACGGGGTTGACGGCCAGCAGCGCGGCCACCAGGCGCGCGTCCATCCAACGCGCCAAGGCTTGGTCTGCCGCATCGGCTGCGCCGACGGTATGGGCTCCATCAAGGGCATCGGCGGCGCCCGTACCTGCCGACGAAGCCCGCGCTTTGCGCCGCAGGGCCAGCACCTCAGCGCCGGTTTTCGTTTGGGGTTGGCCCATGACCGTGGCCTTGCGCGGACGTGTCAGGCGGCCTGTGCACCCATGCCCGACGCGAACGCCTCGGCCATGGCCCTCTCGATCCTGACGCCCGCACCGGTGTCGTCCAAAGGATTGCGCCGCAGGCGGTGGCGCAGTGAGCTCGGGGCCACGGTACGCAGGTCGTCGGTGGTGACGCTGGTGCGGCCTTCCAGTGCGGCCCAAGCGCGTGCGGCGCGCAGCAGCGTGAGCTCGCCGCGCAGGCCGTCGGTGCCCAACTGCAGGCACAGGCTGGCCGCCTTTTCCAAAACCTTGTCGGGCACCACCATGTCGGCCACCCTCTTGCGCGCTGCTTCAATCTTCTTGCGAACCTTTTGGTCCTCAGGCTTCCACTGCGCGCAGAAGGCGTCGGTTTGGCGCTCATAGGCGTCGCGCCGCTTGATCACCTCCACCCGCGCGGGAATATCGCTGGGCGTGCGCACGTCCACCGACAGGCCAAAGCGGTCGAGCAGCTGCGGCCGCAATTCGCCTTCTTCAGGGTTGCCGCTGCCCACCAGCACAAAGCGCGCGGGGTGTCGCACGCTCAGTCCTTCGCGCTCCACCACGTTTTCGCCGGAAGCGGCTACGTCGATGAGCAGGTCCACCAGATGATCTTCCAGGAGGTTGACCTCATCGATATAGAGAAAGCCCCGGTTGGCGCGGGCTAGCAAGCCCGGCTCGAACGATTTCTGGCCCTGGGACAAGGCTTTTTCCAAGTCGAGCGCGCCGACCACGCGGTCTTCAGTGGCCCCCAGCGGCAAATCCACCACAGGCACGGGTATCAGGTCGACATCACAGGCGGCCGCTTCGCCCGGTGGATTGCGGCTGCAGCCGGCTTCACGGCAGGCGGCGCAGCTCAAACTGGGGCGTGCGGGGTCGCAGTGGTACGGGCAGCCGCGGGTGGCCCGGATGGGCGGCAGCAGGGCGGCCAGGGCGCGCACCGCGGTGGATTTGCCTGTGCCGCGGTCGCCCAGGATCAGCACGCCGCCGACCGAGGGGTCGACGGCGGTTACCAAGATGGCCCGCTTCATCTCGTCCTGTCCGACGATGGCCGAGAAGGGAAAGGGTTGCTTCATGGTGCTGCCTACCTCCCGAATCTGCCCTTGGCGGGGCATTCCGGGTTGTCAACTTCGTGTGACAGTCATACTATCACTATAAATTGACACTTGGAACCGTCCGTTTTCCGGGACAACCCTGAATCTGCGCGGCTTCCCCTTGCTCATGAATGTCGTCTCCATTGGTTTGAACCACCTTTCGGCGCCCCTGGATGTCCGCAGTCGATTCGCCGTGACCCAGGACGCCCTGGGCGACCACCTGCGGGCCTTGAGGGCCCACTTGGAATCGCAGGCCGGCGAAGCGGCCATTCTGTCCACCTGCAACCGCACCGAGCTGTACGTGGCCACTCACGGCGGCACGATGCGCGACATGTGTCATGCGGGCATGAGCTGGTTGGCGGGGCAGGGCGGCATGCCCGGCGCCGCGCTCAACGACCACCTTTATGTGCGTGAGGGCGGCGAAACCGCGCGTCACGCTTTTCGCGTGGCCAGTGGGCTGGATTCGATGGTGATTGGCGAGCCGCAGATCCTGGGCCAGATGAAGGCCGCTGTGCGCCACGCCGGCGAGGCGGGCACCCTGGGCAGCACCTTGCACCAGCTGTTCCAGCGCAGCTTCTCGGTAGCCAAGGCCGTGCGCAGCCGCACCGAGATCGGCGCTCATTCGGTCAGCATGGCCGCGGCCGTGGTGAAGCTGGCCGACCAGCTGTTCGAGGATTTCAGCAAGCTCCGGATCTTGTTTGTGGGTGCGGGCGAAATGATGGAGCTGGTGGCTACCCATGTGGCCGCGCGGCAGCCCGCGGCCATGGTGGTGGCTAACCGCAGCGCTGACCGCGCGGCGCGCTTGGTGTCGCGCACGGGGGCCACGCCCATACCCCTGTCCACCATGCCGGCCCGATTGGGCGAGTTCGACCTCGTGGTGTCGTGCACCGCCAGCGCCTTGCCGCTGATTGGCCTGGGCGCGGTGGAGCGGGCATTGGTGCAGCGCCGCCGCCGCCCTATGTTGATGGTGGACCTGGCCGTACCGCGCGACATCGAGCCCGAAGTGGCTCGGCTGTCGGATGTGTACCTGTACACCGTGGACGACCTCGCTGGCATCGTGCGCGAGGGCTCGTCGAGCCGGCAGGCTGCCATTGAGCAGGCCGAGAACATCATCGACGACGGCGTGCGCAGCTTTGAACACTGGATGCAGCAGCGGCGCAGCGTGCCCTTGATCCAGGCGCTGCAGCACCGGGCTGAGCACTGGGCCGAAATCGAGATGGGACGCGCGCGCCGGCGTTTGGCGCGCGGCCAGGATGTGGAAGCGGTGCTGCAGGCCCTCACACGCGGCCTGACGGGCAAGTTGATGCACGGCGCCCTGCACGAGATCCACGCCAGCAACGACGCCCAGCGCCGTGCCACGGCCGACACCATGGCCCGCCTATTCGGATTGCCCGGTGCTCCTGCGCGGCGTTCTACCCCCATGGCGCGTGATGCCTGTCCCCACAAGCAGGACACCACCGTCACTCCCCTTCGTTCCCTTAGGCCCAAGGAGGCACCATGAGCCTGTTGATGCGCATCGAGTCGGCGTTGGAAAACGCGCTGGCCCACAGCAGTGGGCCCGGCTGTCCGCCGCGCTTGGTCTCGGCAGTGCGGCATGCGGTGTTCCCGGGTGGAGCACGCATCCGCCCGCAACTGTGCTTGGCCGTAGCCATGGCCTGCGGTGACGAAGACCCTGATTTGGCCAACGCTGCAGCGGTGGCCATCGAGCTGCTGCACTGCGCTTCTCTGGTCCACGACGACTTGCCCTGTTTCGATGACGCCGATTTGCGCCGTGGCCAGCCCACGGTGCACAAGGCCTGGGGTGAACGCCTGGCGGTCTTGAGCGGTGATGCCCTTATCGTGATGGCCTTCGAGGTGATCGGTCGTGCTGGTTCTGCGCGTCCGCGCCGCATGGCCCAGGTGTTGTCTGCCGTGGCGGCGGGGGTGGGCATGCCTTCGGGCATCGTCGCTGGCCAAGCTTGGGAGTGTGAGCCCAGGGCTGACTTGCGCGACTACCAGCGGGCCAAGACGGGGGCGCTGTTCACCGCGGCTACGATGTGCGGAGCCTTGTCCTGCGGCGTGGCCGCCGAGCCCTGGCGCGCCTTTGGTGATGCCCTCGGCGAGGCCTATCAGGTGGCCGACGACATACGCGACGTGGCGGGCGACCCTGCACTGCTGGGCAAGCCGGTGGGCCAGGACGCCGAGCACCACCGCCCGAGTTGCGCGGCCGAATTGGGCCTCGACGGTGCTGTGCGCTATTTCGAAGACCTGGTACGGCGCGCGCAAGCAGCGGTACCGGCCTGCGACGGTGCAGGTTTGTTGCGCCACTTGGTGCGACAGGAATCCCTGCGACTGGTGCCTCAGGAACTGGTGCCCGACATCGTGCGCGCTGTGGCCTAAAGGCGCGTCCATGCGGCCTTTGAGTTCATCGAGTACCCGGCAAGATTGGGCTGCGCCCGTGTCCACCACCTGGCATGACCGGTGGCTGGATTGGCGCGATGCGCGCTTGGTGCACCCCTGGTTTCGGCGTTGGGCTATGGCCTGGCGCTGGCCGCGCGCCCTGGTTCGGCGCCGCGCACGTTCGCTCTTCGACCTGATGGCGGGTTTCGTCTATAGCCAAACCCTGCTGGCCTGTGTGCGTTTGCGTCTGTTTGAACAGTTGTCGTCCGGGCCTCAGACGCTGCCACGCCTAGCGGCCTTGACCGGTGTGCCCGAGGCCGGCTTGGAGCGCTTGTTGAATGCAGCTTGTTCGCTGCAATTGCTTCAGCGGCGTGACACCGGCGCGTATGGCTTAGGCGTCTTGGGTGCTCCGCTGGTAGGCGACCCGGGCATTGCCGCCATGGTGGAACACCATGCCCTTCTCTACGACGACCTGCGCGACCCGGTGGCCTTGCTCAAGGCCGAGGTGCCCACCGGGCGCATGGCCTCTTACTGGGTCTACGCCAACACGGCGCAGCCCGGCGGGCTCAGCGGCGAGGATGTGGCCGCCTACTCGGCGCTGATGTCGGCCACGCAGCCCATGATCATCGAGGAAGTGCTTCAGGCTGTAGACCTACGGCTCCACCGGTGCCTCTTGGACGTGGGCGGCGGCGAGGGCCGCTTTGTGCAACAGGCTGCTTTGCATGCGCCGGGCCTGCAGCTCATGTTGTTCGACCTGCCCGCCGTGGCCGAGCGGGCACGCGAACGCCTAACTCGTGCCGGTCTGGGGCCGCGCTGCACGGTGCATGGTGGCGACTTTGTTCGAGATGGCCTGCCCACCGGGGCTGACATCGTGTCCCTGATCCGCGTTGCCTTCGACCACCCCGATGAGCGGGTGCTGGCAGTGCTGCGTGCGGTGCACACCGCTTTGCCGCCCGGCGGTACGGTGGTGCTGGCCGAGCCCATGTCGGGCACACCGGGGGCAGAACCCATGGGGGAGGCCTATTTCGGCTTTTACCTGACGGCTATGGGCCGAGGGCGCCCGCGGACACCCGAGCACCTAGGCCGACTCTTGGCGGCGGCGGGTTTTGGGGCAGTGCAGCTGATGCCCACCCGGCTGCCCCTGCAGACCCGAGTCATGGTGGCCACCAAAACAGCTTGAATCAGACGTAAACAAGAGTTGACATTGCCTAAAGTAAGCTTAGGATGACGCGTATGGATGCCGATCTGAGCACGCTTGCCGTTGTCATCGAACGGCCTGAACACCTGCGGGTGAGCCGCCTGGCCCTGCAGGCGCCGGGGCCCGCTGACTTGGTGGTGGACATGCAGTGGAGCGGCATCAGTACCGGTACCGAGCGCTTGTTTTGGACCGGCAAGATGCCCCCGTTCCCGGGCATGGGCTACCCCCTGGTGCCAGGTTATGAGTCCGTGGGACGCGTGGCGGAAGCTGGCCGCCAAGCCGACTACAAGATCGGCGAACGCGTATTCGTCCCCGGCGCGAACTGCTACGAAGGAGCCCGCGGCCTGTTCGGCGGCTCGGCTTCGCGGGTGGTGGTGCCAGCCGCACGGGTGTTCCCCCTGCCGGAATCCCTGGGTGAAGAGGCGGTGTTGCTGGCCTTGGCGGCCACTGCATACCACTCAGTGGCCGGTGGCGGGCGGGGCTTGCCGCACGACCCCCCCGACCTGATCGTGGGGCATGGGGTGTTGGGTCGCCTGTTGGCGCGTTTGGCCGTGGCCGCGGGTGGCGCTGCCCCCACGGTGTGGGAAACCCAAGCGATACGCCAGGGCGGTGCCCAGGGCTATCAGGTCGTGCACCCAGACGAAGACCCACGACGTGACTACAAGGCCATCTATGACGTCAGCGGTGACCCCAAGCTGCTGGACACCCTGATTTCGCGCTTGGCGCCTGGGGGCGAGGTGGTGTTGGCCGGCTTTTACCACGAGCCCTTGTCTTTCCAGTTTCCCCCGGCCTTCATGAAGGAGGCCCGCATCCGTGCTGCAGCCGAGTGGCAACGCCCGGACATGCTGGCGGTGCAGGCCCTGCTGGCCAGCGGCCGGCTCTGCCTGGATGGCTTGGTCACTCACCGTGAACGGGTAGACCACGCCGAGAACGCATACCGGACTGCCTTCGGCGATCCGGCCTGTTTGAAGATGATCCTTGACTGGAGTGCCGCCGCATGAGCAGCAACACCGCCATCCCGGCGAGCGCGCCGGTTCAACTGATGCTCAACCGGCAACAGTTGCGTGCTGAAGCGGCATTGGAGCCGCCGGCCGTGCACACCGGCGAGGTGAAGAAGGAAACCCAGATCATTGCCATCTATGGCAAGGGTGGTATCGGCAAGAGCTTCACTCTGGCCAACCTCAGCTACATGATGGCGCAGCAGGGCAAGAAAGTCCTGCTCATCGGCTGCGACCCCAAGAGCGACACCACATCGCTGCTCTTTGGAGGCAAGGCCACCCCCACCATCATCGAGACTTCATCCAAGAAGAAGCTTGCGGGCGAGACGGTATCCATCGGCGATGTGTGCTTCAAGCGCGACGGCGTCTTTGCCATGGAACTCGGTGGTCCTGAGGTGGGCCGAGGCTGTGGTGGGCGGGGCATCATCCACGGCTTCGAGACCCTGGAAAAGTTGGGCTTCCACGATTGGGGCTTCGACTATGTACTGCTCGACTTCCTGGGCGATGTGGTGTGTGGTGGCTTTGGCCTTCCCATTGCCCGCGATATGTGCCAGAAGGTGATCGTGGTCGGATCCAACGACCTGCAGTCGCTGTATGTGGCTAACAATGTGTGCTCAGCGGTCGAGTACTTCCGCAAGCTCGGCGGCAATGTGGGTGTGGCCGGCATGGTCATCAACAAGGACGACGGCACTGGCGAGGCGCAGGCCTTTGCGAAGAACGCGGGCATTCCGGTGCTGGCCTCTATTCCGGCGCACGAAGATATCCGCCGCAAGAGCGCGGCCTACGAAATCATCGGCAAGCCCGATGGCCAGTGGGGCCCTCTGTTCGCAGAACTGGCCACCAATGTGGCCGTGGCGCCGCCGCAGCGTCCCAAGCCCCAAACCCAGGATGAACTCCTGGGCCTGTTCTCCTCCGATACGGTGGGGCGTAACGTGGTGCTCGAGCCGGCCACCACATTCGACATGATGGGCCGCGAAGAAGTGGCTCGGCCTTCATTGGAAGTGGTGTACGACAACGCTTGAGCGTTGCACCTGCCCGAACACCCAGCGCTGCCATGAACGCACCCCACGAACCCGTGCATCGAATGGCCACTGAACAGGATGGCTTGGGCTGCCATTCAGGCGCTGAGAAGATGAAGGCGGCCGCACAGGCCTCGGGAAAGTCTGAGGTGCTGCAGCAGTACGCCCGTGACTACCCCATGCCTGAGGGCGCGGGCCCGCATGATCAACCCCAAAGCATGTGCCCAGCCTTCGGATCGCTGCGGGTGGGCTTGCGCATGCGACGCACCGCCACCATCTTGTCAGGCTCGGCCTGCTGTGTGTACGGCCTGACCTTCACCTCGCACTTCTACGGCGCGCGCCGCAGCGTGGGCTATGTGCCCTTCAACAGCGAAACGCTGGTCACCGGCAAGTTGTTTGAGGATATCCGCGAAGCGGTGCATGCCCAGGCCGACCCGGAAAAGGTTGACGCAGTGGTGATCATCAACCTGTGCGTGCCCACCGCCAGCGGTGTGCCTTTGCAACTGCTGCCCGCAGAAATCAACGGTGTTCGCATCATCGGCATTGATGTTCCGGGATTTGGTGTGCCCACCCATGCCGAAGCCAAGGATGTGTTGGCCGGTGCCATGCTTCGCTATGCGCGCGGCGAAGCACAGGCCGGTCCAGTGGCCGCGCCGCGCCAAGCCCGCCCGCAACTGCCGGCGATTACCTTGCTCGGCGAAATGTTCCCAGCCGATCCGGTGGGCATTGGCATGATGCTGCAGCCGATGAACCTGGCAGTGGGCACGGTGGTGCCCACGCGCGAGTGGCGCGAGCTCTACACCGCGTTGGACTGCGAGGCTGTTGCCGCCATACACCCCTTCTACACCGCCAGCGTGCGCGAATTCGATGCCGCTGGCCGTACGGTGCTTGGCTCTGCCCCGGTGGGCGTGGAAGGTACCGAGGCCTGGCTGCAGGCCATTGGGACCGCCTGCAATGTGTCGCAGGCGCAGATCGACACTGCCAAGAACCGATTCCTTCCCATGATCCGCAGCGTGCTGGCTGCTGCGCCCATCAAGGGTCGAATCACCGTCAGCGGCTATGAGGGCTCGGAACTGCTGGTAGCCCGGCTGTTGATCGAAAGCGGAGCCCAGGTGCCCTATGTGGGCACAGCTTGCCCCAAAACACCCTGGAGCGCGCACGACTTGGCTTGGCTGCAGGCCCGCGGCGTGCAGGTCCAGTACCGCGCCAGCCTCGAACAAGATGTGGCTGCGATACGCGAGTTCCGACCCGATTTGGCCATCGGCACCACGCCGGTGGTCCAGGCTGCCAAGGAAGCTGCCATCCCCTCCCTGTACTTCACCAACCTGATTTCAGCGCGCCCGCTGATGGGCCCGGCCGGCGCTGGCTCCCTGGCGCAGGTGATCAATGCCGCGCTAGCCAACAAGGGCCGCTTTGACCGCATGCGCGGCTTCTTTGAAGGTGTTGGCACCGCGCACGCTGCCGGCGTGTGGGAATCGGGCGATGGCGCAGCCGGTGTTCCGCAGGACCGCCCCGAGTTCAAGGCAGAGACACGCCGACAGGTCATCAAGATCATGAAGCGCCGCAAGGCCGAGGAGATGTTGCCTTGAGCTCGGTGTCAAGCTTATGTGTGTACCGGTTAACGGGTCGGCTGGGCGGACCTTGCGTGCCGTTCGAGCTGTTGGGTGGGCACTGAGATGCTGATACTCGACCACGATCGCGCCGGAGGCTACTGGGGAGCGGTGTATGTGTTTACCGCCATCAAGGGCCTGCAGGTGGTGATCGACGGCCCGGTGGGCTGCGAGAACCTTCCGGTGACCAGCGTGCTGCACTACAGCGATGCGCTGCCGCCGCATGAGTTGCCCATCGTGGTGACGGGGCTGGCTGAAGAGCAGTTGGGGCGCGAAGGAACCGAAGGCTCTATGAAGCGCGCTCACGCCGTGCTCGACCCCGACTTACCAGCGGTGGTGGTCACTGGCTCGATCGCCGAAATGATCGGCGGTGGCGTCACGCCCGAAGGCACGACCATCCAGCGCTTCTTGCCCCGTACCATCGATGAAGACCAATGGCAGTGCGCCAACCGCGCCATGCTGTGGCTGTGGCAACAGTACGGCTTACGCCACATTTCGGCGCGCGTCCCGCTGGCCGGGCGGCCTGCTGGCGAAAAGCCACGCGTGAATATCATTGGCCCGGCCTACGGGACCTTCAACTGCCCCAGTGACCTGGCTGAAATTCGCCGCCTGGTGCAAGGCATTGGCGCCGAGGTGAACATGGCTTTTCCGCTGGGCAGCCACCTAGCCGATGTGGCCGAACTGGCCAACGCCGATGTGAACATCTGCCTGTATCGCGAGTTCGGCCGGGCCCTGTGCGAGGCGCTGGAGCGACCCTACCTGCAAGCGCCCATTGGTCTGCACAGCACCACGGCCTTCCTGCGCGAGCTCGGCACCTTGCTGGGCTTGAACCCCGAGCCCTTCATCGAGCGCGAGAAGCACACCACCATCAAGCCTTTGTGGGACCTATGGCGATCGGTCACGCAAGACTTCTTCAGCACGGCCAGCTTTGGTGTTGTGGCTGGTGAAACCTATGCGCGTGGCCTGCGCCACTTCCTCGAAGATGAAATGGGCCTACCCTGTCACTTCGCGGTGTCGAGACGGGCCGGCGAAAAAACCGACAACGCCAATATCCGCCGCCTGATCCACGAGAAGGCGCCGCTGATCGTCTTTGGTAGCTTCAACGAGCGGATGTACCTGGCTGAGACCGGGCAGAAGGGGCCGATGAAGGCCGCCTACATACCGGCCTCCTTCCCCGGGTCGATCATCCGTCGCCACACCGGTACTCCCTTCATGGGCTATGCCGGCGCTACCTACCTTGTGCAGGAGGTTTGCAACGCACTGTTTGACGCGCTGTTCCACATCCTGCCCCTGGCCACGGAAATGGACCAAGTGCAGGCCACGCCCGCACGCGGCATCAGCGGAAGTGACTCCGCTTTGACCTGGGACGAACAGGCCCAAGACGCCCTACGCGAATGGGTGCAGTTGCAGCCGGTGCTGGTGCAGATTTCCGCAGCCAAGGGGTTGCGCGACAAGGCCGAGCAACTGGCGCAGCGCGGCGGCGCCGACCGGGTGAGCCTGCAGCAGGTGCGCCAGGCCTTGGGCCAAACGGCCCGCGCCGCAGCGGTGGCTGCCCCTTCCGCAAATAAACCCATGGGCGGTAGAGCCACCGCCTGCCAGGAGATACCGGCATGAAGCAAGCATGTCCAGTAACAGAACACGTCCAAGCAGTTCGGACTCCCGACGTCGCGGCATTCGGCCGTGGCTTCCCGTGCTGCGCGGGTTTCGCAGGCGAACGGCCGCAAGGTCGTAATTGAGGAGCATCTCGATGGCTGAACGGAGAACTTCAATCTCTGGCCTGAACGATGACGAGGCCCAGGAGTTTCATTCCTACTGGGTGCAAGGATTTGTGGGATTTACGGCTGTGGCCGTGGTCGCACACCTGCTCGTCTGGATCTGGCGTCCCTGGCTCTGATAGCCCATTGGTCACCTGTCAGGAGGATCTGTGATCGCAAATACCCACGTTGAACACGCACGGCTGCATCCACATGACGATGCGCGAAGCATTTCGCTCATCTTTGTGTTGGGCTATGTCGTGTTTCTGGTCATTGCCCTGTTGGGCACGGCCATGGGCTTGCACTGGCGGACCTGGCTGCCCGGTGCCGAAGGCATGACGAGCATCTTTGGCGGTGTGAAGGCGGCTGTTTACACCTTCATGTCTCACTTACTTTAGGAGCACACCTATGTGGAGAATTTGGCGTCTTTACGATCCCCTTCGGGCGATGGTCGTTCAAGGCATTTTCCTGTTTGGTCTGGCTGCGATGATTCATCTCGTCCTGCTCAGCACGAACAAGTACAACTGGTTCGACGGCGCGAAGAAGCCTGCAGTCGCTTCGGCCAACGCACCGATGCCGACAGCTGTAGCTTCAAACGGCAAGTAAGCAGTCTGATCGCAGTACCCGTGCACGGCGTGGCGACACGCTCGCCACTCCGTGCACGTTGGAGTTCAAAGGCAGTTGAGCTCAAGCAGAACCTGGGTCGGAGGACAAACCATGGCCATGTTGAATTTTGAAAAGAAGTACCGCGTCAGAGGCGGCACCCTGGTGGGAGGCGACCTTTTCGACTTCTGGGTGGGGCCGTTTTACGTCGGCTTCTTTGGCGTGACCACGCTCTTCTTTGCGGTGTTGGGAACAGTTCTGATCTTGTGGAGCGCCTCGCAGGGTCCCACATGGAACCTGTGGCAAATCAACATTGCGCCGCCCGACCTTTCCTACGGATTGAAACTGGCGCCGCTCATGGAAGGCGGGCTGTGGCAGATCATCACAGTGTGTGCCCTTGGAGCCTTCGTGTCCTGGGCGCTGCGCGAGGTGGAGATCTGCCGAAAACTGGGCATGGGCTTTCACGTGCCGGCTGCCTTCGGCGTGGCCATCTTTGCTTACTTCACCCTGGTGGTAATCCGCCCGGTGCTGATGGGTGCCTGGGGGCACGGCTTCCCCTACGGAATCTTCAGCCACCTGGACTGGGTGTCCAACGTAGGCTACCAGTACCTGCACTTTCACTACAACCCCGCACACATGCTTGCGGTGAGCTTCTTCTTTGCCACCACCTTCGCCTTGTCCCTGCATGGCGGGTTGGTGCTGTCAGCCACCAATCCCAAGAAGGGTGAGTTGGTCAAGACGCCCGAGTACGAGGACACCTTCTTCCGCGACACGATCGGCTATTCGATCGGCACGCTCGGCATTCACCGCCTGGGCCTGTTCCTGGCCTTGGCCTCCGGTTTTTTCAGCGCTGTGTGCATCGTCATCAGCGGCCCCTTCTGGACACGTGGTTGGCCAGAGTGGTGGGGCTGGTGGTTGGCCATGCCCATCTGGAAGTGAACCCTGGCGACCCACACACAGGAGCGATCCGTGGCTGATTATCAAAACCTCTTCACAACTGTCCAGGCGACATCTCGCCATTTGCATGATGGGGTGCCGCTGGGCCCCTACAACAGTTCACGCGACTTCAAGCCTTGGTTGTTTCACCTGTTAGGCCGCCTTGGAAATGCACAAATCGGCCCCATCTACCTGGGCCGCCTGGGTCTGGCTTCGCTGTTTTGCGGCCTGCTGTGGTTCACCATCATCGGCATGAATATGCTGGCTTCGGTGGACTGGAGCCCGATCCAGTTCGTCAAGCAGCTGTTCTGGCTGTCCTTGGATCCGCCCAGCCCGGAATACGGCCTGTCTATTCCGCCCATCAACGACGGCGGTTGGTTCCTGATCGCAGGCTTCTTCTTCCTGGCCTCCGTGCTGCTGTGGTGGGCACGCATGTACACCCGCGCCCGTGAGCTGGGGTTAGGCACCCACATCGCTTGGGCCTTCGCGGCAGCCATCTGGTTGACCGTGGTGCTGGGCTTGCTTCGCCCTATCCTGATGGGCAGCTGGAGCGAGGCTGTTCCATACGGCGTCTTCAGCCACCTCGACTGGACAGCTGCCTTCTCGTTGCGCTACGGCAACCTCTTCTACAACCCCTTCCATGCCCTTTCGATCGTATTCTTATACGGCTCGGCGCTGCTGTTTGCCATGCACGGTGCCACCATCTTGGCGGTAGGCCGGTATGGAGGCGAGCGCGAGATCGAACAGATTGTCGACCGCGGCACAGCCTCTGAGCGCGCCGCGCTGTTTTGGCGTTGGACCATGGGCTTCAACGCCACGATGGAGTCGGTTCACCGCTGGGCCTGGTGGTTCGCAGTGCTGTGCCCCTTGACCGGTGGTATCGGTATTTTGCTCACGGGCACCGTCGTGGATAACTGGTACCTCTGGGCCGTCAAGCATGGTGTGGCGCCTCCGTACCCGGCGGTTTATCCCCCACAGGTTGACCCGGCCACGCTCATCCAGCCGCGCTGATACACGGAGCACGACCATGAATATTATTCAAAGACTAACCACTGCGGTGATCGCCCTGGGCACGTTGCTGGCCCTGGCGGGATGTGAACGCGGCGCACCGTTCGAGCGGCCGCCGGTGGATTCTGTGCAGTCGGGCTATCGGGGCACAGGAATGCTGCAGGTCTACAACCCCCGAATCCTAGAGCCCCAGATTGAGCAGAATCAGCCGCCAGCGGCTCTGCCGCCCGCGTCTTCTGAGGGCCCGAAGGCTTCCCAGGTCTATCAGAACGTCAAGGTGTTGGGAGACCTCAGTGTCGCTGAGTTTGCCCGTCACATGACGGCTATCACGGCTTGGGTTTCACCCAATGAGGGCTGTGTGTATTGCCACAACCCGGCCAATTTCGCGGAGGATTCGAAGTACACCAAAGTGGTGGCGCGCCGCATGATTCAGATGACGCAGCACATCAACGTTGATTGGCAGCAGCACGTGTCCAACACCGGTGTGACCTGCTACACCTGTCACCGCGGCCAACCGGTTCCTTCCAAGATTTGGTTTACCGCGCCCGGCCAGAACAAGGGCGCTGACTTCATCGGAAACAAGAACGCGCAAAACACCCCTGATCAAGACTCGGTGAAGGGTGCATCATTGCCTTACGATCACTACACCGAGTATTTTAAAGAGGCCAAGCCCATACGGGTAGCGGGCAACACCGCGCTGCCCACCGGAAACCGCGCGAGCATCCAGCAAGGCGAGTACACCTACGGCCTGATGATGCACATGTCCGACTCTTTGGGCGTGAACTGCACCTACTGCCACAACTCAAGGAATTTTGGCGACTGGAGCCAGAGTCCACCGCAACGCACCACCGCGTGGTACGGCATCCGAATGGTTCGAGACCTGAACCTCGATTACATGGAGGACCTGACCAGCATCTTCCCAGTCGGGCGCAAGGGTCCCCTGGGTGATGTGGCCAAAGTAAACTGTGCCACCTGCCACCAGGGTGCTTACAAGCCACTGTATGGCGCCAAGATGGCTAAGGACCACCCTGAGCTGACCACCTTGGTTCAGGTGGTGGCTGGAGCTGGTGCCGGTGGCGGCGCTGGAGACGCCCAGGCCGTCAAGGCCGCGGCCGATGCCGTGGCGGGTACCAAGCCAGCACCCAGCCGTTGAGTACCGCGCCGTGATCCAAGCAGGCCCTTGAGCCGCTTGATGCAGTACCCGGCTTGAAGGCAGTTGTGGTGAGCGCTACCCTTCACCCCGACATTGCGGTGGTGGTGCTCATGGAGTACCGGACTGGCCTGCACCTCCTATGGGGGTGGGGCCGATTTCTGTTCGGGCGATACGCTCTGAGCCGCTGGCCTGGTCTCCGGTTTGCCAAGGTCATGGGCAGTGGTCACCAAGGGGGCTTTGGCCTGCGGCCCAGCTTTACCCGCCAGGGCCTGTTTTGTGTATTTGCCGGCCATCACGCGGCAGACGCATTCGTGGCGTCGGACTGGCTGCGCCGAGGCGACCCGCACCTGTCGAGCTGCCGCTGGCTCAAGCTAGAAGCCTACTCCAGCCGCGGGCGTTGGTCGGGGCATGAGATTCGAGCCAGTGCGGAGCCCCCAGAGAATGAGCCGGTGGTGTCACTGACCCGAGCTTCGATCCGATGGTCTCAAACACTGCGCTTTTGGCGGATGGCACCGCCTGCCGAGGCGGCGCTCGCACAAGCCGGTGGCTGTCGCTTGTCGGTTGGCCTGGGTGAAGCGCCGGTGCTTCGCCAGGTCACCCTGAGCATCTGGGACTCGGTAGCGTCGATGAATGCCTACGCCCGCAGCGGCGCCCATGAGCAGGCCATCCGCACCGCATACAAGGGACGGCACTTCAGCGAGTCCATGTTCGTTCGCTGGCGCTTGCTCGAACAAGGGCAGTGGTGTGCCGGGTGATCGAGTGAGACCTTTGTCTTGCACAGCTCGCGATCGTGCTGTGGTGGTCGGGGCTGGAATGGGTGGCTTGGCCTGTGCATTGACCTTGGCCCAGCGTGGGCTGGAGGTGACGTTGGTAGACGCCGCTGAAGGCCCGGGTGGCAAGATGCGGCCCTTGTCCGTGGGTGGGGTACAAATCGACTCGGGCCCGACCGTGTTCACCATGCGATGGGTATTTGAGCAGCTGTTCGAACAGGCCGGCGCCAGTTTTTCTGAACGTGTCGCCTGCGATCCCTTGAGCATACTGGCGCGCCATGCTTGGCGAAGCGGCGACCAGCGCCTGGACCTGTGTGCGCAGGCGGTGAATTCACAGTCGGCCATCGCCACGTTCAGTTCCCCCGCTGAAGGCCGGCGGTTTCAGGCCTTTTGCCAAGAAGCCCGCCGCTTGTATCGCCACCTGGAAGGCCCTTACATCCGCTCGGAGAAACCTACCGTGCTCAGCCTGATGAAGGACCTGGGGCCGGGTGGATTGATGGCGTTGACCGGTCTGGGCCCATTCCGTACCCTGTGGGCGACATTGTCCAAGCGATTCTCTGACCCCAGGCTGCAGCAATTGTTCGGACGGTACGCCACGTACTGTGGCGCTTCACCCTGGCAGGCGCCGGCCACCCTGATCTTGATTGCGCAGGTCGAAATGGATGGGGTTTGGGCCGTGCGGGGTGGAATGGGGCGACTGTCGGTTGCACTGGCCGAATTGGCCGCTGAGCGCGGCGTGGTTCAACGCTACAGAACCC
>Ga0163212_1000535_pt1 | contig 16848 bp, 12 predicted proteins | sample Malawi_45m_30L_FD_113532 | JGI IMG/M metagenome (GOLD analysis project Ga0163212, IMG submission 113532) | Freshwater microbial communities from Lake Malawi, Central Region, Malawi to study Microbial Dark Matter (Phase II) - Malawi_45m_30L | ecosystem: Environmental > Aquatic > Freshwater > Lake...
GACATAAACGGCGTAAACCTCCGTCCAGTCCTCCGCAGCCAGGCGAACTTCTTCCGCCAGCTCGCGCTTTGCACAATCGATGGGGAGCTCACCCTTGCCAAGACCACCCGCACAGGCCTCCAAAAGCACCTTGCCCGCCGCCAGACGAAACTGGCGAATCAATGTCACCGAGCCATCATCATGGATGGGAAGGACGGCGACGGCACCTGGATGGGTGATAACGTCCCGTACCGACTCGGAGCCGTTTGGAAGTGTAACCGTATGCCGGTGCAGCTCGAACACGCGTCCGGCATGAATCGGGATCGTGGATGTAATCGTTTCGCTAAGCGGTTCCATGACTTAATCTTTTTCTGGGCGATCGACAGGATGCATAATCCACGCAGGGATCTCAAGCTCATCCACATCGCGTGAAAACTCACCATCCAGCATCCGGGCTGGAATCTCATCCGACCCGCGCTGCAATGCCGCATCGATAGCTTCATCCGTTGCATCCAGCGACAACACCGAATACCCTTCCAGCAGACGGGCTCCGCCTTGGTCCACGACAAAGACACACCACGGAATATCATCCGGGCCGTAGGCTTCCCAAATCGACAAAATGCTTCCGTCATCGTCCACCGCAACGAGGGAGCCATCCGTGTCTTCGATTTCAAACTCAAGATCCGTTGGAAGCAAGCGCAGCCAGTTCAGCTCATCTGGGGCACCATTGTCATCCCCGAAAATCTCCCCACGCTCGGCGCGGAGCACGTGGTCAAACCATGCATGCCCTGCAATCAGGAGGTCGAATTCTTCATCATCCGGTGTATAGAGCTTCATTCTGTGTCCTTTTCCGAGCGCATCGCCAAGCTGTTGCTTAGCGTGGATGCTAGTGTACCTGCTGCTGCTGCACACTGAAAAATCAGCGGGTCTTCATCGTAAGATCGGCCCATCGATCGCAATGTGATACCCGCAGAAGAGCAGATTTTGCGGATGTCAGGTATCTCAACCGGAGCAACCAGCTGACGCTCAGTCCATTCCTGATCACGTCCCGCAAGGTGCCAGGCATCCCCGCGCGGAACCGCAACCAGATGTCCATGTCCACTTGTCATTCCAAGTACTGTCCGGCTGTGATGACTGGTTCCCTGGTGGCGTGGCCGCGGGTCGCTGGTGGATGCCCTTAGCGTTGCGATGCTCTGTCCGCCCAGACGTTGTGCGATGTCAAGCCACATCCCTTGCTCAAGCCCGCTATGCCCAAATGTGGTTCCTGTACCGGCATTCCCGGGGAGCTGGCAAACGACAACGATGTCGGCTTTCAGAACACTCACTGCACCGCAGAGCGCGCTCGCGACGGTTACGGCTTCGAAGTCGCCGCCCATCGCCTGACCAGCTGTGATGCACCCACAAATCCATCCAGCATTTCTGAGCGCACGCACCGTCTGGCTGAAACCAGCGTGAAGCGCACCGCCATCCGTGGCGACATACGCAATTCGTAGGGCAGGATTCTGAATACGGACCGCAGCACAAACGGCGGGTAGCTGGGAATGCAGCATGCAGACGACCACGGGGGTTCCCGGGAGCGGATCCTCCCGGTAGTCGGCGTGTAACTCCAGCGGTGGAACCGCGGTTTGGTCTGCTATGTAGCGTGCTTTGACGATGTGGTCCTCTGGAGTGAATGCATCCCCTGAGCGCACATCCCCGCCGGGCGTCAGCAGAGCGACCGCAAATGCCATCCCACCGGTTCCAAGCCCGAGAGTGATACCAGTGGTGTTTAGGATGACCAAATCACCGATTTCTGGAGAACCTACCGTTGCGGTGTAAGCCGTGAATGAGATCTCAGCACCAATCTTATCGACCGCGGTACCCTGTGCAATTCCGGGTGTGGTATGTGTGATCCGGGTGATGGTTGCAATGCAGCGCGTCGATGTAGGCATTTGATCGGACTAGCCTTTATTGACCAATGGAATGCCGCGTTCTTTGATGGTCTTGGTGATGCGCTTTTGGAGAATGATGAGCATCAGGAAGACAGCGGACAAACCAGAACCTATCAGCGCAAAGCTTGCGGCAAACACCCGAATATTGCGGCGCTCCCGGGGTATATCACTCGCCTGGCGAATGGCAAGCTTGGCTTTTTCGACAAATTTCTTGCCTTCATCTTTGCTGACGTAGCCTTTGTCGATGTCACGATAGGCCTCGCGCAGCTGTGCCATCGGGCGGTCGGCAATATCGCGTTTTGCGGATGTGAACCCAATAATCCCGCCCATGATGCTGCACGCAACGATGAACAGAGTTGATGTATGGATAAGCCTGTGGATGGTTTGATTCTTGAGAGCGGCATACGAGCCGATTTTCATCCCGGCTCGAACAATAGCAAACCCAAGTCCACCCGTTGCAATCCCGATCACAATTCCAAAGTTTGTCCCGCTTGGCGTCGGCCAAGGCGCACATGGAAGCAGTGTCCCGAGACCTGTATCCAGGAGTCCGCCTAGGATGGCTCCGGCAGCGATGCAGTGGATGGCGATGGATGTAGGCTTAGTATTCATTGGGTCTCAAATGCCAATGCCCCCTCACGACAGCCGGTGTGGTGTCGGAGGGGGCATTTCAACCTTGGATTAGTTGAGGGTGGATGCCTTGGCGACCACTTCATCAATCCCGCCGACCATATAGAAGGCCTGCTCAGGAAGGTCATCATGCTTGCCCTGAAGGACTTCATCGAAGGATCGAACCGTATCTTCACGGCTTACGAACTTACCAGCGATACCTGTAAATGCTTCACCAACGAAGAATGGCTGGGAAAGGAAGCGCTGAATCTTGCGTGCACGGGAAACAATCAACTTGTCATCGTCAGAAAGTTCATCGATTCCGAGGATTGCGATGATGTCCTGGAGCTCTTTGTAGCGCTGCAGGATGGACTGAACGCCACGTGCTACACGGTAATGCTCTTCACCTACGATTTCCGGTGTGAGGATACGGCTGGTGGATGCGAGAGGGTCCACAGCAGGGAAGATTCCCTGTGCAGCGAGGTTACGCTCAAGTACCGTGGTTGCATCGAGGTGGGAGAAGGCCGTTGCAGGTGCTGGGTCGGTAAGGTCGTCTGCAGGGACGTAGATTGCCTGAACCGATGTAACCGAACCGCGGCGGGTGGATGTAATTCGCTCCTGAAGAGCACCCATTTCACCTGCGAGCGTTGGCTGGTAACCCACAGCGGATGGCATACGTCCGAGAAGTGCGGACACTTCGGAACCTGCTTGGGTAAAGCGGAAGATGTTATCCACGAAGAGGAGAACGTCCTGGCCCTGCTCATCACGGAAGTACTCAGCCATGGTCAGACCGGAAAGCGCAACACGGAGACGCGCTCCTGGTGGCTCGTTCATCTGGCCAAAGACCATTGCGGTTTTGTCAATAACGTGAGCGACCGTACCGTCTGGTTGCTTGAACTCAGCTTCGGACATTTCGAGCCAGAGGTCGTTCCCTTCACGGGTACGCTCTCCAACACCTGCGAATACGGACACACCGGAGTGCTGAACGGCGATGTTTCGGATGAGCTCCTGCATCGTAACCGTCTTGCCAACTCCAGCACCACCAAACAGACCAATCTTTCCTCCTTTAAGGTAAGGGCAGAGAAGGTCGATAACCTTGATACCGGTTTCGAGAACCTCAGGCTTGGTGGCGAGGTCTTCGAATGCAGGGGCTTCACGGTGAATCGGGGATGTCTTCTCAGCGTTTGCTGGACCACGCTCATCGATAGGGCGGCCGAGAACGTTAAAAACACGTCCAAGCGTTGCAGCTCCAACAGGAACAGCAATCGGCTGACCAGTGTCATTGGCCGCATCACCGCGGACGAGACCGTCCGTGGAGTCCATTGCGACACAACGAACAAGGTCGTTGCCAAGGTGCTGAGCGACTTCGACGACCAATGGGTCGCCGCCACCGCGGAGCGGTATTTCAATTGCATTCAAAATCGCAGGCAGAGTGCCTGGCTCGAATGCGATGTCCACAACGGGACCTGTGACCTGAACGAGTTTACCGGTTGCCATGGTTACGTAATCCTGCGCCGGACTTTACCGGCGGTCGAACATTGGGAAAAAACCGGTGGATTCTACCGCATTTTCGGCATCCCGGGCAATTCCAGCCGGTTTGCAGCTTCCACTGCAAACCGGTCTTCATCAGACACCCGACAGAGTGAATGTTGCGCTTAATCCTTTTTTGTCGGTGCAGGTACGACCTTGCGCACCTCCGCACCAACTTTACGGACATCAGCCGCCAGCGACTTTAGCTTGGTGCTAAGCTCCTTGATGTCAGTCTTGGTCTCAGCCGTAACCGGGAGCGTAAAGCTCTCAAGTGTGGAGACAACTCCCGACAGCTGGCCACTGATGGTTGCGCTAATCGCACGTTGCATCTGAAGCATCATCTGCTCACGCTCGATCTCATTTATCACAGGAGCTGGACGGGTTCCCGTTGCGCCCGGTGTTCCACCTGGAGCAGCCGTTCCTGTGGAAGCACCGCCGGCGCCACGACCACCGCCGAATCCACCACCGGTAAGTCCCGTTGTCGGCGCCTGAATCCGGGCAGAAAGGGCTGAGATCTGCTTGGAAAGCGCATCCAATGCTTCCTTTGCAGGTCCTTCTGCTGTCAATACCGCACCCGTGACCTGACGACGATACTCATCCAGCTCGGTACGCGTAGCATTTAGCTGCTTTTGCAGGTCTCCCGCCTTTTGCTGCGCATCGAAGATTTCCTTACGCTGGCTGTCCGTCAGGCCGACACGCGGGTCATCATGCACAACCACTGGCTGGGTCAGTACGGTGTCACCAACGGTCAGGCGGACGGTGTAGGCACCTGGAAGAACGCGTGGACCACGTCCCCCTCCGCCAAAGCCGCGGCCTCCGCCACCACCTTGCCCGGCACCGAACGCTCCACCGGCTCTAGGGGCCTGACCCGGAGTCGCAGTGCCAGCACCCTGACCCTGGCGTCCGCCACCCTGACGGGTTCCTTGTGCGTTTCCAGTCTGGCGACCACCCTGACCCTGTGCAAACAGTGCGGATGATGGCTCCATCAATGAGATGTTTCCTGCATCCGTAAGGTCATCAAATGAAAGTGCTGACCAGAAGCTACCCTCATTGTCGTCGCCATCACTTTCATTATCAAGATCCTCAAATCCGCGGAAGCCACCGCCACCTCCGGCGACTGCATCCATACGAAGATCCCAGGAAACGCGGTTCCAACCAGAGCCCGGATTGTTGGCAGTGAGCGTACGAACCAGCTTATTCTTTTTGTCAAGGACTTCGATCTTGATCGCCGCAGGATCAACATCATCCTTCAAGTAGAACAATACCGTTGCGCCACTGGACTGTGGATTTGGAGCAATGTAGAACTTCTGACCCGTTGTTGCCTTGCGACTGCTTATTCTGTACTGAACGCCGGGACGCATCGGTGCAAGCGCCACATTTTGGCTTGTGCCACCGGTTGCCATCACTTCAAGAGCCGCGATGTCATCCAAAATGTAAATTCCACGGCCATGCGTTGCCATAATCAGGTCGTTGTCACGTGGGTGAATCTGAATGTCATCCACTGGCACTGTGGGAAGCGGCGCACCCGCTTTCTGCCAGCTCGCCCCACGGTCAAAAGAAACATAAAGACCACGCTCAGAGCCCGCAAAGAGCAGGTTTTCTGCACGGTGGTGCTCACGAATGACAGAGAGTGTGTGGAACTCGGGAATACCATTAGTGATGCGCTTCCACGTCTGGCCAAAGTCTTCTGTTACATAAATATATGGAGTGAAGTCATTGGAGCGGTGTCCATCAAATGTCACATAGCAGCGACCCGCAGCAAATCGGCTTGGCACCACGCGCGAAACAAAGGTGTCCTTGGGAAGGCCGGGAATCTTGCCATTGAAGTTCTCCCAGGTTGCTCCGCCATCCTTGGAAAGCTGGAGGTTGCCATCATCAACGCCAACCCAAAGGACACCCTTTTGCGCCGGGCTTTCCTCAACCGTGACAATCTCGGAGAAGCCATTCTCGCCATCTCCACTTGACATCACGGCCCTTGTCACCTCACGGCCCATAATCGGCAGCTTGTTACGGTCAAGCCCCCGCGTCAGATCCTTGGTGCCTACCCAGTGATCGCCACGGTCCTTCGACATGAACAGCTTGTTCGCGGCAACATAGATTGTCTTTGGATCATGTGGGGACAGAGAAATAGGTGTATTCCAGTCCCAGCGAAGAGCATCACCACTTGGGTCACGTGGGCGGATGCTCTTGCTCTCGCCCGTCGTTGGATTGATGCGGCTGACGGCACCATTCTGGGACTCCGCGTACACAATATCGGGGTTGGTCGGATCAACCTTGGCTTGGAAACCATCCCCGCCCTGAACGTTAAACCACTCATCATTGGTCACGCCACGGCTGTCAAGCGTGCGGCTTGGCGCGCCCCATGTACCATTGTCTTGAAGACCGGCGTAGACATAGTAGGGGAAGCGGAAGTCATAGCCAACTTCATAAGGCTGTGAGATTGGGAAGGTGTTCATGTAGTCCCATGACTTACCAGTGTCATAGGATGTCTGAATACCGCCATCACAGCCGAGAAGAATGTGCCGGGAATCCTTTGGGTTAATCCACATTGCATGGCCATCCGCGTGGACTTGGCTGGTAACGGATGTCGGGAACGTCTTACCGCCATCTTTGGAGTAATACATCGAGACACCAAGCACCCAGACATTCTGGTCGTTGTTCGGATCGATACGGACCTGGCTGAAGTACATCGGACGTGGGTTTGTATCTGAGAGGTAAACCCAGGACTCACCGCCATCATCCGAGCGGTACAACCCACCATTTCCCGCCGGTGTCTGGGTTGAACCCGAGTTCTTGGACTCAACGGTCGCGTAGAGAATCTTGCCATTACGCTTGTAGATATCAAGACCGATACGGCCAAGCTCCGTGGTTGGAAGTCCCTTGGTCAGCTTTGTCCAGGTCTTTCCGCCATCCGTTGACTTGTGCAGCCCGGACCCCGGACCAGAACCTGCATAGCCAAATGCCGACCGCTGACGCTGGTACATCGCCGCAATCAGGACATCCGGGTTCTGCGGGTCCATCACGATATCCGTACAGCCCGTGAGGTCATTGACAAACAGAACGCGCTCCCAGGACTTACCGCCATCCGTGGACTTGTAGACGCCACGCTCTTCGTTCGCTCCCCAGAGACGGCCCATCGCCGCTACGTAAAGGACATCAGGGTTTGTCGGATGAACGACGACACGCCCTATGTGCTGCGTCTTCTCAAGGCCGATATGGGTAAAGGTGTTGCCACCATCCGTGGACTTGTACATCCCGTTCCCCCAGCTTGAGGACTGGCGGTTGTTGGACTCACCGGAGCCGACATAGAGGACATCAGGATGGCTTTGGCTGACCGCAAGATCCCCGATGCTTCCCGTCTCAAAGTTCTCGAAAATGGGCTTGAACGTTGTTCCGTTATTGATGGTCTTGAAGATGCCACCGGCGGCTGTCGCAACGTAGTAGGTGTTTGGATCTGTCTCAACAACAGCGAAGTCATTGATGCGGCCACCCATGATTGCAGGGCCGATTGCACGCCATGGCAGGTTTTCAGGAAGCTTGACCTGGGCCTTCGCCGGTGCGGGGACGTAGATACCGATGCTTGCAAGGGTTATTGCGGTGAGGATAACAGAGCGTTGGGACTGCACGTCGAACTCCAATCTTAGTGATAAGACTCTTGTATGGGGATGATGGCAAATCGCGACACACCCCTGCAACGTGGCGGGAGGCAGTCGCGCTTAGATGGCAGAATACCTCATCGGGTACCAACCCGGTATCCTGCACAGGCTTAATTCACTTTCTGATGCTTATTCAACGAGCGATTCACCCATGAGATGACAGTGCTCCTAAGTCTGTCAGTCTGTGTATCAACCAATGTCAGCAGATACCCCCCGATGAGCGATTCAAGCACCGCGAGTGTGACATCCACCCAGGGTGCATATCCGGTTTTCTGGATGCCAAGAACCAATGCGGTGTGCGGAATCCAGTGCCAAAGGTAGAGCGGAAACGACATCCGGCCGAGAAATGCATCTGCTGAGGATGGCTTCAATTTCAGATTTGCTGCAAGGAGTGGAAGTGCGATCAGGCTTGCCACAAGGTCTAGGGATGTTCTTATAGGGAGCACAGCTTGCTGCTCAGATGAGAGGCTGGCGCGAGGGATATGCGAGACAAGTGGTTTTAGGCTTGGGATGACGATGCAGAGCCCGAACCCCAAAGCGAGGATGCCAAAGCTCATCAGGATGTGCCGCCGTGTGGGTGTGTAGAACGCGGTCTCCACCCACATTCCGGCGAGGAAGAGCGGCAGCCAAATCCACAACCATGGCTTGATGATGTTTACAATGATGCCGGCTGCCACAAGGCTGATTGTGATGCTGACAACGAACAGCCATCCGAGAACACGTGATGGTTGTTTGACCGAAAAGAGCCACGGAGCAATGATGGCGAAGGCCAGGTAGAACTGCAATTCGACATCGAGAGACCATGCCGGAGCGAGAGGTACATATGCTCCCGTGCAGCCGATGATGAGCGCTTGGCGTAGCAGCCATCCGGGGTTGGCGCCGCTGCGGTCGATTGGCAGTAGTAAGACGAGCGCCGTGCAAAGTATGAGCATCGGGGCAATACGTAGCCAACGTGAGATGAGAAAAACCAGCTGTGGCTGATTGACTTTGCTGTACTTTTGCTTCCACATTTTTGTGATCCAGTAGCCGGACAAAATGTAAAAACAGCAAACGGCGAAGTTACCCGAGCGCAGTGGTGTGAAGTGGTAGCAAATGACAAGGATGGCGAGGACGAAGCGGGTGGCCCCTGGCCCCGCCAATAACCCCATCACCTTACGCACATCACCCATGCAAGGCTATTTGCATCCAGAGATTAGGTGTGCGCGTCTCGCTCATCATCGTGGACACGATTCTACCAAGCAATAAAACAGCCCCTGGAGAGACTCCTCAGGGGCTGCCGTTCTGATGCTAAACCAGACTAAGCGATATCGAAGAGGTCGTTGTCCATCACCTTTGCCCACGCAGCAACAAAGTCCTTGACGAACTTATCGCTGGCATCCGATGCTGCATATACCTCAGCAACGGCACGGAGCTCTGAGTTGGACCCGATGATCAGGTCTGCACGGGTTGCAGACCACTCGACAGCACCCGTCTTGCGGCTTAAGCCTTCAAAGGTGGTCTTGTCATCGTTGTCCGGACGCCATGCGATACCGAGGTCGAGAAGGTTGACGAAGTAGTCATTCGTCAGCACACCCGGCTTACTCGTAAACACGCCTCGCTTGGACTTGTCATAGTTGGTGTCCAGAACACGCATTCCACCAAGGAGAACCGTCATCTCAGGGGCAGTCAGGTTCAACAGCTGGGCCTTGTCAACAAGCAAATGCTCGCTTGCATGCGCAACGCCTGGCTTTGCATAGTTGCGGAAGCCATCAGCAAGTGGTTCGAGCACCGCAAAAGATGCAACATCGGTTTGTGCCTGTGATGCATCCGCACGGCCAGGTGTAAACGGTACTGTGACCGTCTTGCCCGCATCCTTGGCAGCCTTCTCGATACCAGCACAGCCACCGAGGACGATCAGGTCTGCAATCGAGACTTGCTTGCCATCGGTACGATTGGCATTAAAAGCACTCTGGATGCCATCATAGACACCAAGCGCCTTGGAAAGACCAAGCTTGCTATTGACTTCCCAGCCCATTTGTGGATTCAGGCGGAGACGAGCGCCATTGGCACCGCCACGTTTGTCCGAACCACGGAAGGTGGATGCGCTTGCCCAAGCGGTGGAGACCAGCTCGGAGACCGTGAGGCCGGACTTGAGGATTTGTGCCTTGAGTGCGGTGATGTCACGCTTATCAATAACCTTGCCCGCCGGTGCCGGGATTGGATCCTGCCATACGAGGACTTCGGCCGGGACCTCGGAGCCAACATAGCGGCTGCGTGGGCCCATGTCGCGGTGAGTCAGCTTGAACCATGCACGCGCAAATGCATCATTGAATGCCTTTGGATCGTTCAGGAACTTGCGGGAAATCTTCTCGTAAGCCGGGTCAATGCGAAGCGCGAGGTCGGTTGTGAACATCATCGGTGCATGACGCTTGTCCTTGTCGTATGCATCCGGCACGAGGTCCTTACCTGCTCCACCCTTTGGTTGCCACTGCTGTGCACCGGCTGGGCTCTTGGTGAGTTCCCACTCAAAACCAAAGAGGTTTTCAAAGTAGTTGTTTGACCACTTGTTTGGTGTTGCAGTCCATGCTCCTTCGAGACCGGATGTGATGGTATCTGGGCCATTACCCTTACCAAAGGTATTCTTCCAGCCGGTTGCCTGCTCTTCAATCGTGCCAGCTGCTGGCTCACGTCCGATGTACTTATCAGGGTCCGCAGCGCCATGTGCCTTGCCTAAGGTATGGCCACCGGCAATCAGCGCAACGGTCTCTTCATCGTTCATCGCCATCCGACCAAACGTCTCACGGATGTCGCGGGCTGCAGCAAGAATGTCTGGCTTTCCGTTAGGGCCCTGTGGGTTGACGTAAATCAGACCCATCTGAACGGCAGCAAGAGGCTTCTCCAGCTCGCGGTCACCTGTGTAGCGCTTGTCACCCAGCCACTGGGTCTCAGAACCCCAGTAGATATCCTCCGCTGGCTCCCAGACATCTTCACGTCCGCCGGAGAAACCAAATGGTTTAAAGCCTGAAGACTCAAGTGCGCAGTTGCCTGCTAGGATCATCAAGTCAGCCCAGGACAGCTTACGGCCGTACTTCTGTTTGACTGGCCAGAGTAGCATTCTTGCCTTGTCAAGGTTTGTGTTGTCTGGCCAGCTGTTCAGCGGGGCGAAGCGGAGGGTGCCTGCACCGGCGCCCCCGCGGCCATCGATGGTGCGGTACGTTCCAGCGCTATGCCATGCCATACGGATAAAGAAGCCTGCGTACGTGCCGTAATCGGCTGGCCACCACTCCTGGCTGGTGGTCATCACTTTGTTGATGTCCGCTTTGACGGTCTTGAGGTCAAGTTTTTTGAACTCAGCAGCGTAGTTGAAGTCGTCACCCATTGGATTCGACATTGTGGAATGCTGTCGAAGAATGTTCAGGCGGAGGAGGTTTGGCCACCAATCGGTGTTGCGGGTTCCGCGTCCACCTGCCGGTACTATTTCGGCATGGGGCTCAGCGGCCATCGCAGCACCGCTGAATGGGCACTTACCCGCTGGCGCTGCGGCAGGCTCCACTGGCTTTGATGCAGGGAGGGGCATGCTTGCGGTTGCGGATGACGATGCGGCAATACCCGTTCCAAGCGTAACTCCAAGGCCAAGCAACAGCGAGCGTCGGCTGATCGCGGCTGCGGCCTCTTGGTCTAATTCCCGTTGCTGTGAGGCGCCATTGTCATCGCGTTCAGGTTTTTGATTTGAATTACTCATGCTTCTTTTCCTCTGACTTCATATGGTGGCAGGCCCGCTGTTTGGGTGAAGTCTACACGTCTCACGCGCTCGCAGCGAAAATCCGTGCGTGGTGCTAACAAACGACGCAACACGAAAATTCCAAAAACGAGGCCCTTAATGACATTACCTGTCGGTGCATCGAATTTATGTCGGCTGTGTGGCAGATTTAAGAGTTATTCTCAAACTGTTGTTTTGATTTACGTAGGTAAAAAGTAGAGTCACAACTATTGTCCCTAATGATGGTGTGTCATCGACAACAGTTAGGGCTAAGTTTATGTTTCAGCCAATCCAGATGCTTCGAGTTCGGCACGGAACTGTTCTGCGTAAAGTTTGGCGTAGTTGCCACCTTGCTCGAGAAGTTCGGCATGGGAGCCCAGCTCAACAATGTTCCCTTTTTCCATCACGACAATCTTGTTTGCTTTCACAATGGTCGAGAGGCGGTGTGCTATCACAAAGCTTGTTCGCCCTTCCATCAGGCGGTCCAAGGCCTCCTGAATCAGGGCTTCCGTCTCGCTGTCGAGTGAGCTTGTGGCTTCATCAAGTACCAAAATCCGCGGATCGGCAAGCAATGCGCGTGCAATCGCAAGGCGCTGCTTCTCACCGCCAGACAGCTTGACACCTTCTTCGCCAATCTTGGTTTCGTAGCCATCCGGGAATGCTTCAATCACATGATGCAGATTCGCTGCGGTTGCAGCTGCGACGATATCGGCATCTGATGCATCGATATGCCCATAGCGCAGATTTTCCCGAATCGATGTATGAAACAGCAGACTCTCCTGCAGTACGACGCCGATTTGCCGACGGAGGGACATCAGGTCGATGTCAGGTAAATCATGGCCATCAATGGTTATCCTGCCGCCGGTGACATCGTAGTGGCGTGACAACAGATTAATCATCGTCGTCTTACCGCTTCCCGAGCCGCCGACAAACGCAATCATTTCCCCAGGCTGGATATCAAGCGTAATCCCTTTGAGCACTGGTTGACCCGGCTCATACTCAAACCACACATCCTCGAAGCGGATATTCCCATTGATGACAGGCATATATGGAGCGCCATCCGCGCTCTTGACGGCTGGCGGCGTATCTAGCAGCTTGAAAATACGGTTCAGCCCAGTCTGTGCTCTGGCAAACTGGTCGTTCAGCTGAATGAGGCGAATGGTTGGGCCGTAGAGGTAGACATTCACCAGAATCAAGAATGCGACCAGGTCACCCTGCAACATCCCGCCGTTGATTACCCGCATCCCGCCAACCGCAAGGATAATCGCGGTACCGATTGCAGTGATGAACTCGGCGCGGACCCATAGACCCGTTCCAAGCCTCGATTGGTTGATATTTAAGTTCAGGTTATCTCGATTGAGAGAAACATACTGCCGGACTTCAGAACGCTCCTGCGCGTAGGACTTGACGACTTGGACACCGGCTAGTTTTTCCTGGAGATCGGAAAAAATCATCCCCCGGAGCTCAGATATCTTTGTAGCGTTATCGGTAAGCGGCCGTCTTGATAGCAGAAAGTTACCCACATAAATGGGGTAGACCGACAGCGCTAACAAAGCCAGCTGCCAGTCTTGGTAAAAAATCAGCCCGATTACGCCGATGAGCGTAACGACATCCGAGATAACCGTGACAAAGCCACCCGTAATCAGTTGATTGACGGAACCAACATCGTGGACAACCGTCGCCACAAGCTTGCCTGTTTGGGCTTTCTCGAAAAACCCTTGCGACAGAGTTTGGAGATGTTCATAAACACCGGAGCGCGTGTCTACAAGAAAGCGCTGCCCGGTGAGGTTGACAGAGTAGCCTAATGCAAAGCTGACTGCGGAGCCGATCACTGCGATGATGAAGATGAGCGTAACGGCCCCCGCAAGCGTATTGAATGGCTGCGGGAGTGCAAAGGGCATCGACTTACTAGGGTCAAGATGGTTAAAGATCTGCCGGATGACTTCCGGTGTTTGCAGTGAAATGATGGCGTTCGCAAGCGTCAGCACTGCGATCGTAACGAGTAACTTGCGGTAGGGCTGGAGTGCTTGCAGGAAGCGTGAGAATTGCTTCACAGGGAGATAACCTTGCGCCGTAAGGGCATCAAATCGTATCACGTAGCCTATGGAACACGAAGAACGGCAGCACCCGGCAGAAACCGTTTATGAGAAGCAGTGTGACAGCTGTGGATTGACGCTTTCAGAGCTGTCGCGGACGGGATTGATGGGCTGTGAGCGTTGCTATGAAATATTTTCTCTGGAGGTTGAGCTTGCGCTTGAGGTCGTGCAAAACAGGTCTGCGTTGCCAACCCGCCTGCCGTGGCCAACGCGCACTGGAATCGACCTTCCGCGCACCCGTCAACCGGGTGGGCCGCGGTAAACTGTAGCCATGGAAATCACCGTGGGAACCCGTGTGGTCGTTGTTGACCGCGAGCAGCTGCCAGCCGATGTAAAGTCGGGACTTTTTTATCCGCATTATGCAGGTCTGACAGGTGAAGTCCTCAAAGTCTACGGACAGGAGTGCGCAGTCCTCGTTGACCGCGAGGCCCTGCCCCCGGCAATCATCGAGAGACATCAACAAAACGAGAAGCAGCAGCGGCAACGTTGGCTGGATGGTCTCAGCGAGGATGCGCGCAGCAAGCTATCTGCGAAGGAAAAAGAACTCGTACTGAACTATGCGATTTTGGTGTCAGTAACAGACCTCATGGTTTCTACGGATGGAGGTGAATCCCGTATTTTGAGAGCTAGTGCATCTGACTTGGATGCTGCAGAGGAAGCATTCCTTGCTGAGCGCGGTGGCGCTGTATCAGAGTAGTTCGTCTAAGCCTAAACGTGTACATCACGACTGTTGGAAGCACCCGAAAGGGTGCTTTTTCATTGTCAATAAAGTGTCCTACTGCTGCAAACATCGTGCATATCCGCGCCACGTGCAGCCGAAGATGCCCCTAAGACACGAAAAGCACCCATGAGGGTGCTCCTCAAAGTCAGTGTCCTGATCGTTAGCGAATGCGGTCGGCTACTGCACGGCGGAAAATCATGTCCGCAATCTCAACACCAGTAACGTTATACGTACCCGCCTCAATTCGCTCACGAAGACTTGCAACGATGTCCTCGCGGACATCGGATTCTTCCGAAAGTCGCTCGGCAATCGCACGGCCTTCTGCCTGCAACTCTACATTATTGTGCAACCCAGCTCCAAGGACATCATCGATGGGCTTTCCCAGATCATGGGCACGTTGCATCTCTACTGCTGAAACACGCATTATCAATCTTCCTTCCGTTGATGTAGTACATTAGCAACCTTGATGCCGCGATTCGCTTTGGTGACGATTCGATATCAAACTCGATTACAGAGGTAGCCCTCACGGTTTTACGTTACGCCTATCGTACCACTTACTGTTCCCGGGCCGATGGTCTGGCAAAGGCTGCGTGGTAGCATTCCTGCAGGTAGAGTTGATGGAACATTCCCCAGGTACTTCATTCGAAAAAGAGCGTGGCGTACACGCAATTCAGGTGCGGGATGACTTGGCATTGGCAACGTGCACCAGTCCCGATAAGTGGCTTATTCTTCTAAAAGCGCTGGCCGACAACGGCATTCCCGTGTTTCACCTAAAGCTCCACGATTCCGGCATCACCTTTATCGTTAGGTCCGAATACATTGACCGGGTTCTGCAAGTCAGCGATTCTGTACCCGCTATGACATCGATTGAGCCCAATGTTGCGTTCATATCAGTGGTTGCAGGCGCAATGCGGGATTTGTCAGGCATTATCGCCCGCATATTCGATGCGCTTGTCGGAGCGGGTGTGCAGATTTTACAGACAGGGGATGCTCACGACGCTGTTCACTGTTTGGTGCGGGAGGCATCTGTACCGACGGCTGTCTCAGCACTCGAGAAGGAATTTGAGCTTGTCGGCGGGGGCGTTTCCTGATGCGAGTGATGGTGCAGAAATTTGGCGGGACCTCCGTTGCAACCGATGAAGCCCGGGCGCTCGCGGCGGATCGGGTAGCGCAGGCTGTTGAAGCAGGCTGGAACGTCGTCGTGGTCGTCAGTGCCATCGGGCGTAAAGGTGCGCCATACGCGACCGATACCCTTTTGGGACTCCTCAATGGTGTCGATCCTCAAGTAAATCCAGCGCCACGGGAATCTGATCTCCTGCTGGCCTGTGGTGAAGTGATTTCAACGGTGATTTTTGCTCAAACGCTTCGGGTACGTGGCTATGAAACGATCGCGTTGACTGGCGGACAGGCAGGAATTATCACGGATTATGAGTTCACCAATGCGCGGATCCTCGAGATTCAACCCGCCTACCTTCTTCAACAGCTGGATGCCGGCCGCATTGTCTTTGTCGCTGGATTTCAGGGTGCGACGGAGCGGGGGGCAATCACAACCCTTGGACGCGGTGGCTCCGACACAACGGCAAGCGCTCTCGGTGCGGCAGTCAAGCCTCATGTCGAACATGTTGAGGTTGAGATCTACACCGATGTCGATGGCGTAAAGACTGCCGACCCGCGCATTGTTAAAGATGCGCGTACGCTGTCAGTGGCATCGTACGCGGAAGTGTCAGAGATGGCGCATCAGGGCGCCAAGGTTGTCCACCCCAGAAGTGCGGAGATCGCTGAAATACACGATGTCCCGCTCTGGGTCAAGTCAACATTTGAGGAAGCTCCAGGCACGCTGATTCGCCGCGCGAGCACATCGGAAGACAGCAGCCCACGGATCACCGGTGTGACCAGTACCGGAAAGTTAGTCTATCTTCGGTTTCCCCTCCCGGATGTCAGTGACATGGACAGGGCAAAGATTGAGCGCGAGGTCTATCGTCTGCTCCGTAATGAGGAGATTTCCATCCACCTCAGTAGTACAGGGAATGGTGCCTTTGCCTTTGCCGTTGCGCGCGAGCACCTGGGGCGTGTGTCTGAACTAATTGATGGACTTGTCATTCCGGGTGAGCTCGGCCCGCGAACGCATCCACCCTACGGAGTCATCACGCTCTTGGGGATTGGCTCAACAGGCCGTGGGATGAATGCTCAGCGTACATTACTCGCAGGTGCAAGTTCACTGGTTGACATTCGGGTCGTCGAAGCCGATCTGGTCGAGAACTGCACAATGGTCAGTGTTATTGCAACAGGCATCGATGATATCCCTGGAATCTTTGTCACGATGTTGGGCGTTCTTGATGAGCAAGGTGTCTGGCTCTATCAGACAGCTGATAGTGCATATTCACTATCGGTCTTGATACGTGAAGCGGACAGTGTTCGCGCGGTCAGGACGCTGCACGAGGCATTCAAACTTGGAATGGCGGATGTCTGTGGATAAGGAGCTGCTCCAGAGCCTCCATGGCCAAGATGACATCGATGAAGAAGGAGCGCTTGAGGCGAAGCTCCTCTCCGATGTATCCGCAGCACGGGCTGAGCCGCTGCCCGAGCCACC
>Ga0163212_1000536_pt1 | contig 16844 bp, 15 predicted proteins | sample Malawi_45m_30L_FD_113532 | JGI IMG/M metagenome (GOLD analysis project Ga0163212, IMG submission 113532) | Freshwater microbial communities from Lake Malawi, Central Region, Malawi to study Microbial Dark Matter (Phase II) - Malawi_45m_30L | ecosystem: Environmental > Aquatic > Freshwater > Lake...
ATCCACTATCCACTATCCACTATCCACTATCCACTATCCACTATCCACTATCCACTATCCACTATCCACTATCCACTATCCACTATCCACTATCCACTATCCACTATCCACTATCCACTATCCCCGCTCCGCCAGCCACGCCCCCAACTCCGACTGCAACGGTCGATCCGTCAGCAGCTTCCGATAACTGATCCCCAGCGAGCCAGACTCCTGCTGCATCCGCTCGCTGAACACCGCATACTGCCGCAAATACTCCTGACGCAGTCGCGCAGGATCCACCAGCAATCGCTGCTGCGATTGCTCCAGACTACGAAACTGAGTCGGACGGTCAAAAGGAAAGGTCTCTTCCTCGGGAGCCACCACGCGGAGAATCGCCAATTCATGCCGCGCATGCCGATAACGCTGCAATACCCCAAACAACCTGTCCAGATCGTCAAAACAGTCGCTGATCAGTATCACCAGGCTGCGCCGCGAAAGCGTCGGCAAAATCAACTCCAGCACCCCCGCCAGACCGGTCTCTCCGCCTGGCTGAGCCGACTCAAGCTGAGCTGCCAGCTGACGAAAAACATCCCGATTACTGCTTGGCCGCTGCGTCTGACGTATCGCCGTGTCAAACAGGGTCAGACCCACAGCATCGCGTTGACTGAGCAGCAGCCATGCCAGCCCCGCAGCCATCATCCGCGCGTAAGCAAACTTGGTCACACCCCGCCCCGCCCACGCCATGCTGCCGCTGGCGTCCACCAGCAACTGCGCCCGCAAATTTGTCTCGTCCTCAAATTCCTTGACGTAATAACGCCCCGTCTTGCCGAACGCACGCCAGTCAATATGCCGAATCTCGTCACCCGGATGATATTCCCGGTGCTCCACAAACTCGACACTCGCCCCCTTCCACGGACTGCGGTGCCGACCCATGATGGCACCCTCCACCAGCTGCCGCGCAATCAGCTCAAGACTGCCAAACTGCACTAGTTGCAGTGGATCTTCAGGAACACGCAAGTCGGACATCGCTGCTATCCGCAATGGCCCGCACCGTCAATACAGACCGTTGGCCTGGAATTTCGTCACAGCCCCGACCAGTCAGCGGACAAAAGCTGCAGTCGCCCGCGGCGACCGGCTGGCATCTTCGCATGAACAGCCGGAAATGACACGCAATCGGCGCGAAAAATCCTGCGAATTCGGGCTCCGTCAGCCTAAGCCACCCACTCCGCTCGCGGCTGCCAACCACCGCTCTGCCACGACCAGCAGGTCAAACCAGACAACACCCGATCCGCCACCTCCATCGCCGCCACGGCATCCGCACCACTCACGCGCGGACGACGCCCCTCACGAATACTGCTTACAAAATCCCGCAACTCGGCCGTCAGGGCATCCACGGCCGGAGCCTGCTGCACGTCGCAAGTAATCCACTTGGCGAATACCTCGTCCTTCAGCGTCAGCGGATTCGGAGTCGCAGCTATGACGTCATGCACCATCGTCGGAGTCGCCGCAACGGCCGCACAGGGAGACCATCGGGTGACCTGCCGACTTGTCAGATCAGCACCGGCAAACCCACGGTCACTCCACACCTGAATCGTACGCTCAGCCACAGGATTCAGACGGCTGGCCGTCAGCTCAACCACTGCCCCGCACGACATCCGCAGCCGCGCAGACGCCATGTCCTCCCGCGGACCAATCCCCACTGCACCAAAGGAATCCACAGACACCACCTCGCTGCCCGTAAGCGACAACACGAGATCAATATCGTGAATCATCAGGTCATGTACGACACCAATGTCCATGGAACGGAATGAGAACGGACTGAAACGCAGGCAGCGAATGTAAAGCGGACGCCCGATCTGCTGCTGTAAAAGCTCAAATGCCGGATTGAAACGCTCCACATGCCCCACCTGCAGCAGAGCACGGCGAAACTGAGACAACCGATGCAGCCGCAACGCCGTATCCAGATCATGAGCGAGCGGCTTCTCAATCAGAACCGCCTGACCTGCCTCGAGAAACGGCTTCGCCACCTCCCCATGCAGCACCGTCGGCACCGCCACAATCACACCGTCTGCCAGCGGCTGCACCTCAGCAGCACTGGCAAACCAAGCGGTACCATGCTTTTCTGCAATCAGCCGCCCCTGAGCCTCACGCGCATCCACAACACCCACCAACTCCACATCCGACATTCCGGACAAAATCCGAGCGTGATGCTGCCCCAGTGCCCCGACGCCGACGACAGCCAGTTTCACTCGTGTCATGCCGCCTTATGCCCCTCTCCACCCGACTGCGTGTCCGCTGCCGGCTTGTTGCGAAAAGCTTCCCGAGCACGCCCCAGACGACCCGCCTTCTGATTCTCAAGGAACGTCAGCAACAGCCCCAGTTCCATCGGAATCACGCCTTCCAGGGTCTCCGTGAAATGCCGCTTCACTTCTTCCAGTGGCCGATTGCGGCGGTACAGCAGACGAAACGCCTCCTTAATCACTTCGATCGTAGAATTCGCAATGCCCGCACGCTTCATGCCCACAACGTTGATGGTTTTCAGCGTCGGATCGTCACTGCCGGCCGCCAGCATGAACGGTGGTATATCATGCGGCACACGACAGCCACCACTCACAAAACTCAAACGGCCCAAAGTCGAAAAATGATGCACCACCGAGTTTCCGCTCACAATCGCGTTGTCATGTACGTGCACATGACCACCCAGCAACACACCATTAACCAGAATCACATTGTTGAAAATACGACAGTTGTGCGCTACATGACTGTTGGCCATAAACAGACTGCCATTTCCAATCCGAGTCACACCGTCCTCTTTCTCAGCACCGCGGTTGACCGTCACACCCTCGCGGAAACTGTTGTTGTCACCAATCTCCACGCTTGTGTCGCCATCAGTCCAGCTCAAGTCCTGAGGATCCCCGCCAATCACAACGTGCGAACTAAAACGATTGCCCTGACCAACCTTCGCTCGGCCTGTCAGCACTACATGACTGGTCAGCACGCAGCCATCACCAATCTCAACTTCCGGCCCCACGAAGCAAAACGGGCCAACCTGAACTCCGTTGCCAATCCTCGCACCGGATTCCACATGGGCCAGTGGTGAAATTCGCGTTTCCATGCTGATCATCCTGCACAAACAGTTCAAATCGTCCCAACGAAATACTCTTCAGGCAGCCCGACCGGCACGCCTTACAGTATTCCCAGCTTCCATATTCACTATCGTCGACAACACCCGCGCCATCACGTGATTCAATTTATGACCACTTCGACAGGCCACAATCCTGCCGCTGCAGGTCAAACCACTCAGGGCCAGATCACCAATACAGTCCAGAACCTTGTGCCGCACAGGCTCATTGTCCCACCGCACCTGATTCTCCTGCACCGATCCGTCAGCTTCAAATACCACCAGCTCACGGCGAGTCAGGTGGCGACCATACCCAGCCGCCTGCAACGCCTCCACCTCGGCCGCCATCACAAATGTTCGCGCTGCAGCAATCTCACGCAAAAACAGCTCCGGCGTCACCTCTACTGCCCATGACTGCGATGGCAGCGGCGATTCAGCACCATAGTCCAGACGATAATCAATCACCAGATCATCGCTGCCGCCAGGAATACACTCAATCCACTGACCACTCGCCGGTTCCGAAATCCGCTGCAGCTCCGCAATTCGCCCCGCTCGCCGCAGAACGCCCTGGCCACAAATACCGGCTCCCAAAATCGCTTCGCAGAACGGCATGGCCGAACCGTCCACCGCCGGCACCTCTGCTCCATCCAACTCGACAACACAGTTGTCAACACGCAATCCGAACAGAGCCGCCAGCAAATGCTCGGTCGTCTCAACACGAGCTTCGCCGGAAGTCAGAATCGTCCGCCTCGCACCCGGCTGAACATATTCCACACGCGCGGGAATCTCAGGCGAACCCGCAAGATCCACGCGTCGAAAAACAATGCCGGTCCCCGCCTCAGCCGGTAACAGGCGCACTCGCGCAACCTGCCCGTGAAATAAGCCGGCACCGCGAATCATTGCAGGCCCGCAGACAGTCGTCTGCTCAGGCTTCGACCGCTCGGCTGCAGCCATACCCGCTTCCCCAAGTCGACCTGACATCACTCCCGCCCCCGTCCCGACAACACTGCTGCACCCAAAGAAAACCGCTCAAACACACCGGCAGGCGGCCGCACAAAAACAGCCGCCCGCCCAAGTATGCTCGTTGCACCAGACAGAACCGAATCACTTGGTCCCGGCCGGAGCTGCTGCACTGGCGGCTCGCGCAGGAGTCTTCGTGCCGGCAGCCGCACCCTGATAAGCCTTGTTCAGCGACTGCAGAACAATGTCCGTGATGTCGTTCTCTCCACGATAAAACACCACCTGCTTGTTCATCCGCTGCACTGCCTCGGCCGGCGGAGTATCCTCTTCAATGTCCTTGCTGTCGAAACGGATCACCACCGTGTACTCAGCCCAGTCTGCATACTTGCGGATCATCGCTGTCGTGTCCGCATAGATCACCTTGAACATCTCAGATTCACGACGCGCCAGCTTTCGCTGAGTCGCAGCACGGAACGCCTCAAACTCACCCTTAGCTTCCAGCAATCCCTTCTCTGCTCGCTCATACTCAGCACTGCCAGGCTGGAAACCACTCTCCTGCAGCTCCTTCTGCGTGGCCTGCATCTTCTCAACCATCACCCGAGCTTCGGCATCGCTTTTCTCAATCTCAGCCGCCAACTCGTCACGCAGCACCTTGAACTTGGCATACCCCTCAAACACCTTCGCCATGTCGATCAGACCGACACGGCTGGGAGCACGATCTTTTTCAGCTGCAGGCTTGGCAGCCGGGCGAGCCGCTTCCTGCGACATGGCAGGCAACTGAATTCCAACGGCCAGCGCAGCCGCAAATGCAACAGCAAGTTTTCTCACGATTAAGGCACTCCTTCGCCAGACTTTGACCCTCATCCTGTTGAGGGCTTCCTGACCCGCAAAACGATCGCTCCGCAGGCACGCACGCTGCTGTGTTGTCGCAAACACGCGACTCCCGGTCAAGGTGAGGCCCCAGATTCCAGCACACCTGACCTAAATCAACCCCGCCAAATCACCGGCCCCGGCAACTCCTGCCGATCACCAGCACGCACCCGCAGCTCTCGCCTTACCACACTCGACTCCGCCACCCGACCACATTCCTCGAACCCAGTCTGACTGTTTTGACCGTTTTGTCGTTTTGGTTGCTTGACCCCAAGTCTTTAGGCCCTAAAACCAACAGAACTTTGCACCATTTGAACGATTTAATCGCTCAATTCAATCAGGTAACCGCCAGTTGGAGCCGGCCCGGACATGAAAATTGCTGTGATAGGAGGCGGAATTTCAGGGCTTTCAGCCGCATGGATGCTTTCGCAGCAACATTCCGTTACCGTTTTTGAATCTGAACCCCGACCCGGCGGACACAGTCGCACAATTCAGTTCAGCCTTGACGGCCAAAACTACTCCATTGACGTCGGCTTTATCGTTTACAATGACCGTACCTACCCCCTGTTCATGGAATTGCTGCGTCTGCTGGGCGTCCCGGGGGTGCCCACGGAAATGAGTTTTGCGGTGCGCTGCGATCTCACCGGCGTGGAATACAGCGGGACCAGCCTGAACGGCCTTTTTGCCCAGCGATCCCGCCTGTTCAGTCCCTCCTTCATCCGCATGGTGCTCGATATTCTGCGATTCAATTCCCTCGGAACAACCGACGCAGACTGCGTTGGTTCCACCGAAACTGTCGGTCAGTACCTGCGCCGTCGTGGCTTTGGCAAAGGCTTCAAAGACCATTACCTGCTGCCTATGGGCGCTGCCATCTGGTCCTGTCCGATGGGCACTTTCACCGATTTCCCCATCCAGTTTATCCTTGAATTCTATCGCAACCACGGGCTTCTCAGTCTGACCAGTCGCCCCCAGTGGTACACGATTCCTGGCGGCTCACGCAACTACGTCAGCCGACTGATACAGCCATTTGCCGACCGCATCTTGGCAGATTCCCCCGTACGTCGCATTCGCCGTACCGCAGATGCCGTGACCGTTGTTACGGACACCTCTGAGCATTCCTTTGACGAAGTCGTCATTGCCTGCCACAGCGACCAGGCCCTGGCCCTGCTGGAGCAGCCCACTCCCGACGAAATTCGGATCCTGAGCGGCTTCCCCTACAGCAGCAATGATGTTGTGCTGCACACTGATGCATCGGTTCTGCCGCGCAGCCGCCGTGCGTGGTCCGCATGGAACTACCGCGTCGGTGGCGATAATGCCCGTGCCACAGTCACCTACAACATGAATATCCTTCAGCATATCCAGTCTCCCCATACCTTCTGTGTTACCCTCAACGATACCGACAGAATTCGGCCTGAGAAAATCATCTCACGACACCGGTTCTCACATCCCATCTTCACCACTGAGCGGGCAGCACTGCAGCAGCAGCACAGCAGCCTGATTCGTGCCAGCCGCACGTCCTTCTGCGGTGCCTGGTGGGGGAACGGGTTCCATGAAGACGGGGTTCGCAGTGCACTGGCCGTGTGCCGCCAGTTCGGCATTGCCGGCTTGACACCGACCGCACCGCTGCGGCTGCAGTCGGCCTCATCTCCAGCCTCGGACGCGGCCCTCGCCGTGGCAGGAGGCTGACGTGGAAAGCTGCCTTTACGTGGGAGAAGTCGGGCACCGGCGTTTCACCCCGGTAGCACATCACTTCCGCTACCGGATGTTTCAGGTACTACTGGACTTGGCTGAAATCGAGCAGATTTTTTCCGGCTCGTGGCTCTGGTCGGCCCATCGACCGGCATTGATGCGATTCCGTCGCGACGACCATCTGGGAGACCCCGCACTTCCGCTCGACGAATGCGTGCGTGCAGAAGTGCAGCGCCAGACCAGTATACGGCCGACCGGCCCGATTCGACTGCTGACAAACCTCCGCTGCCTCGGCTACGTCATTAACCCCGTCAGCTACTTCTTCTGCTACGATGATGACGGCCGTCAGGTTCAGTGGGTGCTCGCCGAAGTGCATAACACGCCGTGGGGCGAGCGACACTGTTACGTGCTGTCGGCGCCGCGGGATTCAGAAACCGGCCGCATTCGCGAACTTTCAAACGAAAAGGTATTCCACGTCTCGCCCTTCATGCCGATGGCCATGACCTACCGCTGGCAGATTCGCGAACCAGCACAGCAACTCAGCATTCATGTCGCCAATTATTCGCGGGATCCGGCCACTCCGCCGCTGGATTCCGAGTCCGGGCAACCGGTGTTTGCCGCCACCCTGCAGATGACTCGCCACGAAATCACCCCGGCAGCCCTCCGCCGGGCACTGCTGCAGTTCCCGCTCATGACGTGGAAGATTCTGCTGGGCATCTACTGGCAGGCTCTGCGTTTGTGGTGGAAGGGCGTTCCGTTTGTGCCACACCCCAAATATCAGCCGACAGCCGAGCTGTCGGCTGGCTGAGTACCACCACTGTTTTCGATCTTTATCCTCGCTGTTTTCAGATTTTTTACCGAGCTGACAGGAGTCTGCATGTCCTCCCAATCGCCGCGATTGTCCCCCTTCGCCTGTGACCGCGCACCGACAGCCGGCGACCAGGCTGCCCCGCTCACCCCTCAGCCAGCAGCACCGGCAACCAGCAGCACCGAACGCCGCTGGCTGTGCCTGACGGAACGCTTCTCCCGCCGCATGCTCCGCAGCAGCCTCGCCGGACTCCAGTTCGGACAACTGGTGCTGGAACACGAACAGTCCAGCGAACGCTTCGGAGATCTCTCCCGCTCCGCAGTCTCAGGACACGTACGGCTCAATTCCCCCCGGTTCTACCGCAGACTGCTGGCCGACGGGTTACTTGGAGCCGCTGAGTCGTACCTGGAAGGGGAGTGGGTGTCTGAGGAACTGACGGACCTGTTCCGAGTCCTCCTGAAAAATGAGCACGTTCTCACAAAAGTCTCCTCCCCGCTCACCCGATTGTCCCAACTGCGACATCGCTGGCAGCACTACCGCAACCGCAACTCGAAATCCGGCAGCCGCCGCAACATCCAGGAACACTACGACCTCGGAAATGACTTCTTCCGCCTGTTCCTCGATCCCACCATGCTCTACTCGTCAGCCATCTTCCCCAGTGATCAGTCTTCCCTCGAGGAAGGCTCTGTCGAGAAGATTGATCGAGTCTGCCGTATGCTCAAACTGCGACCGGACGACGACGTCATCGAAATCGGCAGCGGCTGGGGCGCCTTTGCTGTGCATGCTGCTACTCACTATGGCTGCCGTATCACCACCACGACCATTTCAGATGAACAGTTCCGCATGACGTCTGAGCGAGTAGAACAGGCGGGCCTGGCAGAACGCGTCACCGTCATGAAACGCGATTACCGCGATCTTGATGGTCAGTTCGACAAACTGGTGTCGATCGAAATGATCGAGGCCGTAGGGCGCAAGTACCTGCCCGGATACTTCCGCAAGTGCGGCGAACTGCTGAAGGATGACGGAGCCATGATGATTCAGGCCATCACACTACCCGAACAGCGATACGCCGGCTACGAAGACTCTGTCGATTTCATCCAGAAGTACATCTTCCCTGGTGGCTTCCTGCCCTCGATCTCCATGATGCAGCAGCATGTCTGCGAAGAAACATCACTGCGACTGATCTCGATGGACGACTTCGGACTGCACTACGCTCGCACCCTGCGACTCTGGAATGAACGCTTCCACGAACAGCTGGAGGCCGTCCGCGCGCTTGGGTTCTCGGAACGCTTCATTCGCATGTGGCGGTATTACCTGTGCTACTGTGAAGCCGCGTTTCTCGAACGAGCCATCGGACTTGTGCAGGTGCTCTGGGCCAAACCCGCATCGCCCCTGCGCAGCGCCTGCTGAACAAACACTCCCCGTCCCCACCGCTACACTCCTCACACTCTGATTCCCCGGAAACCCAGCCATGGCACTGCTCCACCTGATGACTCCGCTGATCGGTATGGCCGAAGCCGGTCGACTGCCCGACCCGCTCGTCCGCACCGGCATTCGCCGACTGCTCAAAGCTCGCCTCACCGAACTGCAGGCACTCCCCCCGGAACAGCAGATGCAGCAGTTCCGCAGTTTCGCCGGCCAGTCATGGAGTGGCCCGATTGCGGTCTTGCCCGAAAAAGCCAACGAGCAGCATTACGAAGTGCCTGCCGAATTCTTCGGGCTGGTCCTGGGTGCACGCCGCAAATACAGCTGCTGCTGGTGGGATGGCAACACCACCACACTCGAACAAGCCGAAGACCACGCTTTGCGAATCACCTGCGAACATGCACAAATCGCCGACGGACAGGAAATTCTCGAACTGGGCTGCGGCTGGGGATCACTCAGCCTCTGGATGGCTGAAAATTATCCCCGTGCCTCAATCACAGCGGTCTCCAACTCACACTCACAACGAGAATATATTCAGGCCGAAGCCGCTCGTCGCGGACTGCAAAACCTACAGATTATTACCTCGGACATCAACGACTTTCGCACCACTCGGGCGTTTGACCGAGTCGTCTCAGTGGAAATGTTTGAACACGTCCGCAATCACCAGTTGCTCTTCAGCCACATTCACTCGTGGCTCAAACCTGCCGGACTGCTGTTCGTGCACATCTTCTGCCACCACCGGTACACGTATCCGTTCGAAGTCCGCGATGACTCGGACTGGATGGCCCGCTACTTCTTCTCCGGTGGCATCATGCCTTCCCAAAACCTGCTGCTGCACTGCCAGCAGCATCTGCAGTTGACCAACCAGTGGCTCTGGGACGGTAAACACTACGAAAAAACCAGTAACGCATGGTTGCAGCGGATGGACGAGCAGCAACCCGCTGTCGAACGTATCCTCAAATCAGCCTACGGCAAAGACTGGAAACGCTGGGAGTCCCGCTGGCGGATGTTTTTCATGGCCTGTGCAGAACTGTTTGGCTATCACGGCGGTGACGAATGGTTTGTCTCTCACTACCAGTTCCGTCGCCCCGACGCCTCCTGACAACTGGCCAGGGTCAAAACGCAGCCAGGCGGGAAAAATTCCTGCTTTTCCCACGCCGTGGCCTCTGCATTTGCATTCCGGACGAACGACTCTACCATAATTCTGGAAGACTGGTCGGACCGCAGCCAGAAAAGCTTGCCTGCTCCAGTCCCATGGGAATCAGACGGGGCCTCTTCCCTCATCTCCGCCGCGTTCCTCCCTCACCGCTCAGCAAACCAATTCAGTCAATCAAAAGGGTGCAGCGTGGCCTCTATCGACGCAAAAGTCCGTTCCCAAAAGGAACTCCTCGATCAGCACACTCGCGAAATCGTCAAATGGCATTTCAGCGATGACACCGGCTGCCAGTTCTGGCTCGACAAGAAAAAAGAGTTCAACTTCGACCCTTTGAAAGATGTCAACTGCTTTGATGACCTGAAAAAGTTTCCGCTCTTCGAAGACGAGTGGCTCCGCGGTGGACCAATGCGACGCTGGGTGCCCCAGCCACTGCAAAACAAACCCATCTACGTGTTCGAAACCGGCGGCACCACTGGCATTCCCAAATCCCGCGTCGTCGTCGAAGACCACTGGATTGACTATGAACTCTTCAGCGAGACGCTGCCGGACGAATCGTTCCCCCGCGGATCCAACTGGCTGATGCTTGGTCCCTCAGGCCCCCGTCGCCTGCGTCTGGCTATCGAACATCTCGCCCAGCACCGTGACGGCATCTGCTTTTGCGTGGACCTCGACCCACGCTGGGTCGTGAAACTGCTCAAAAAAGGCAAGATTGACGAAGCTAAAGAGTACAGTGCTCACTGCGTCGATCAGGCCCTCACCGTCCTGTCGGCCAACAACGACATTCAGTGCATGTTCACCACCCCAAAACTGCTCGAAGCACTCGCGCTCAAGCTGATGGACCAGGGCAGCAGCATTGAAGAAGCCGGAATCAAAGGCATCTTCTGCGGAGGCACCGAGTTCACTCAGCAGTGGTATCGTTTCGCTCGCGAAGAACTACTCGGCCCGAACGTCTATATCACCCCCACCTACGGCAACACTCTAATGGGGCTGGCCTGCGGCAAGCCCCACGACCCGGCTGACAACTACAAAATCACCTACTTCGCTCCTCAGCCCCGCGCTGTCATCGAAGTGGTGGACTTTGATGATCACAACAAAGTGGTCGAATTCGGTGCCACCGGGCGCGTCAAACTTTACACGATGACCAAAGAACTGTTCGTCCCTGGTTTCCTCGAACGCGATGAAGGCGAACGCGAGGTTCCGCACGACAAATATCCATGGGACGGCGTCAGCAGCGTGCGACCCTACCACGTTTTCGCCAAGACTACCACCGTCGGCGTTTACTGAAATCCTTTGGATCCATGGCCCCGCCGGGTGGCATTCCCCCCCCCGGCGTTTTCTCTTTCACACCATCAGGGTCACTGTCATGTCTGTTGTTGAGATTCCGGTCATTCGCTGGGGTAAGCCTTACGAATCGCTCGAAAAGGCGGAAGTCGTGCATTTTGAGACCGGCGAAGTGATGGCTCGCATGCACCAGGCCAACGCCGGCCTCGTCCAAATGGACGCTCGTAAGGCTACAAAGGCCCGCGAAGCACTGCGGCAGTTCTCCTGCACCGAACTCATCGAAAAATGCAAGCAGGCTGCCGAACTGTACCTGACTGCCGAATTGCCTCTAGGCAACGGCACCCAGACCCCCGAACAATTCTGCTCAATCCAGTCTGCCACCACCGGCCTGCCGCTGAACATGTGCCGGGCCAACATGAACAAGAATGCCTTCGTGCTGAAACACATGGGCGATATGCTGGATGCACTCACCCGCGGGCTGCCGTTCGATATCCTGTCCCGCGGCTACGGAATGGAATCCCGAAATGTGATGGTCAGCTTCCAGGCAACCACTCCGGTGCTGGGACTGGTCCTGCCCTCAAACTCGCCAGGCGTCCACACACTGTGGCTGCCGGCCATCCCGCTCCAGATCGGACTCGTCCTTAAGCCAGGCTCGTCTGAGCCCTGGACACCGTATCGCATGTACGAAGCATTCGCGGCTGCCGGAGTTCCTCGCGAAGCCTTCTGCCTGTATCCCGGCCCTCACGACGTGGGCAACAAAGTGCTCGAAACCTGCAATCGCTCCATGATCTTCGGCGGCCAGGCGACCGTCGACAAGTATCACGGCAACCCCAAAGTCCAGGCTCACGGGCCAGGCTTCAGCAAAATTCTGCTCGGTGACGACCTCGTTGACCGCTGGGAAGATTATCTGGACGTCATGGTGAAAAGCGTCATCATGAACGGCGGACGCGGCTGCATCAACTGCTCCGGGATCTGGGCCTCACGACACACCGCTGAAATCGCTGATGCCATCGCCCAGCGGATCGGTCCAATTGTGCCGCTGCTCACGACTGACCCGCAGGCAGCCATCGCCGCCTTTACGACCGCTGGTGTGGCCGAAGCAGCCAGCAATCAGATCGATGCCGGACTGAAACCCGGAGTAGTCACGGATGTCACCGCCAAATACCGTGGCGGCGAACGACTCGTCAAACAGGAACGCTGTGACTACCTCAGACCCACTGTGCTGCACGTCACGGACTGCGACAATTCCATGGCCAACACGGAATACATGTTCCCGTTTGTATCAGTCGTCCAGTGCCCGCAAGACAAAATGCTCTCAAAAATCGGCCAGACACTCATCGGCACCGCCGTCACGGCCAATGAAAAATGGATCACCGAACTGGTCGACGCTCGCAATATCGATCGACTGAACGTCGGCCCGATCCCGACCTGTGCATTGAACTGGCTGCAGCCGCACGAAGGCAACATTATCGACTTCCTGTTCCGCAATCGCGCCTTCCAGAACAGCCTGCCGCCCGCTCACTGACCGACTGTCGCACAGCACACGCCTCAACCCCGCCCGCTTGACTGTCCGCTGGTTTACAGCCAGATTTCAGTCCAATGAACCTTACTGTAGTCCGAGGGCAGGGCGGTGGCCTTTAGGTCGTCCAATTCCATGCGCAAGTCTCGACCGGCCTTTCAATTCATTGACCTGTTCGCCGGCATTGGCGGTCTGCGTCAGGGTTTTGAACGAGTCGGCGGCGATTGCGTGTTCACCAGTGAATGGAACACTCAGTCACAGAAAACCTATGCGGCCAACTTCCGCAGCAATCAATGCCATAAGCTCGCCGGCGATATTACGCAGGTCGATGCCGGCCAGATCCCCGCACACGATGTGCTGCTGGCCGGGTTTCCCTGCCAGCCGTTTTCCATCGCCGGCGTCAGCAAGAAGAATTCGCTGGGTCGAGCCCATGGTTTCCGTGATGAGGCCCAGGGTACGCTGTTCTTCGACGTGGCCCGCATCATCGAACACCATCAGCCGGCCGCCTTCCTTCTTGAGAACGTCAAAAATCTGGCTAGCCACGACAAAGGCCGCACATTTCAGGTCATCGTCCGAACGCTGCGTGAGGAACTGGGATATCAAAACCTGCACTGGCGAATCCTGAACGCCAAGTCGTGGGTACCCCAGAATCGTGAACGTATCTTTCTGGCTGGCTTCCGGAATTCCAACGGTTTTTCCTTTGACAACCTGCCCGTGCCTGACCCAGCCGATGGCCCGCGAATCGGTTCAATTCTGCATTCGGAAGATGGCAGTGAACCACCCGACGAACCATACACGCAGGGCCCCGCGGGGATTGTAAACCCCAAATACACACTCTCAGACAAACTCTGGAGGTACCTGCAGGACTACGCCAGTAAGCACAGAGACAAAGGCAATGGCTTCGGCTTTGGACTCGTCGGTCCCGCGGATATCGCTCGCACCCTGTCTGCCAGATACCACAAAGATGGTTCTGAAATTCTGGTCCGACAGCACAATCGCAATCCCCGCCGACTCACTCCCCGAGAATGCGCACGACTGATGGGATTTGAGAGGCCTCGCACGGCAGCCTTCATAATCCCCGTGGCCGATACTTCGGCCTACCAGCAGTTCGGCAACGCGGTGGTGGTCGATGTCGTCGCCGCCATTGCCGCACACATGCGCCCCTGGCTGCCCGACCGCAGCGCACCTCCCCGACAGCGTGATTTGCCTCTGCCGGCTTCAGTCGAAGACTGATCGCAAAAAATCGGTCGGCCCTGGCGGGCAAGCCCTGATGATTGTCCTTCACCATCCAGAGACATTCATCGATCGGTCATCAATCGCCCGCTCAAGAATCCGCAGTCGGGTTTTGACGCTGGCGGAGCGCCGCTTTCATGGAGTTCGCCATACGCGCGGACAGAAACTCGCCTGCTGCCTGACATCATCTGACACAGGAGTCACCAGGGATCTTCAAGGAATTCATGGCCGGAGGAGTGATGCTGGGAATTGCCGGAGGTGCTGTTGCCTTCCACGAATCACCTGCCGGCGAACTGATCCGCGGAACTCGCGGTGTCGACACGCTCTGCGCTCACGCGATCTAAGGAGAACCTCAAATCGCCCTGGATTACGCAGCAGCCGGCACAGGTGCCACGGGCCCCAACGGGGAAACACTGCGAGCAAACGACCCTGATGACCCCTATTCGGGCTGCCACTCGCACCTTCTTCGCCGGACAAACATACGACGGTCACCTGAAAACAAGGATCGGTGGACAGAGATCCGATAAGTTCATCATCAAAAAGTATATCTCAGGAAAACCGACCATCGTCATAAAACACGTCAACAATGATGGCACCATTAACTGGGGTACAGTCGCTGGTGAAAACCAGCACGTCCACGATCACTGGACCGAATTCATCGGGTACGTGCAAATTCATAACTTCAGCCGCCAGCAGGGCGATACACTGCAGGTTCGCGGACACACTGTATCCCTCAAATCACTGGAAGTCATCGACGGCGACACACTCATCGTGGTGCAGTCGCAACAGAGAAATGGCAGCGGAGCACACGATGAAGATGTTCTGGGATTCATCGTCGTCAAAAGAGTTGCTCTGACGGCTGCCGACATCCAGTTCACAGGTACCAATGACGGTGTCGCCAAAACGTGGACCGACTTCCAAAATCTTGTCGCATATTACGACCTGCTTGCAGACTCGCTGCCCGATGGAGAATTGATCGTCCGTCGTCGCGGTAACAGTGTGCCCATGTTCGCGTACCCTGTCGCCCATCAGACGTCCGGGCAATCCTGCGGCTGTGGCTACGTCGTCTGCAACACGACGGCTCCCTTAGACCTTAGTCAGCACAGGAATTGCCGTGGCGGATCCCCTGCCACACAGCAGCGGCACTCCTGACTTTTCAATGCTCAGCGTCCGATTCAATTCCGCCATCAGCATGCAAAGCCAGATAAATCGTGTTGGCTCGACAACACACCGGACAATCCTCCACCAGCACCTGACTGTCGCCCTCGCAAACATCCACCGGAATTACAATCTCCTCCCCACAGGAATCACAGATGTAACTGGCTTCAGCGGCCGAGGATGCAGTTCGCGGCGTGCCAGCCGGTTCTTCCTCAGCCACCGGTATCTGCTCATCCGCCAGCAGCACTCCACACGCCCAATGCAGCACCTCCAGAGAATCCTCGTCACCCAGACGATGGTCGCTGCCCACGGAAATCAGCACGTCCCGCGATAAACCCGACAGCTCTGCCAACTCCACAGAATCACGCCACGGCACAATCTCGTCCTGCGGACTGTGCAGAATCAGCACGCGACCCGTCAGCGGCCTCAGTGGACTCCATCGCTTCCAAGCCGGACACAACAACACACGAGGCGTCACGGGGCAGGCCAGACTCTGAGCCACTACCGCACCGCGAGATGCCCCGACGATCACGTCCGGACGCTGCTCCAAAAATGCCGCCTCCGCCTGCCGCACCGCCCGCTGCAAATCATCAGCGTCCAGCACAGGATTGCTCACATCATGCCCGCGAGACCTCAACCAGTCTGGCTTGACACCACCCGGAACCGACCGCCAGCCATGCAAATACAAAATCTTCACATTAATACCCCTCATCCCCGCCACATCACTGAAAAACAGACCGGACACGTCAATAACTCAACAAACCGCCATGACAACCCAGCGATTATCAGCGAAAAGCTGCGCTCACCGAGGCAAAAAACGGCCACTCATTCGTACCCATGCCCGGCAACACGTCAGAAGTAACCGAACGACAGCATCCATACCATGGAATACAGACTCGAAAGCATGGCAAGAAAAAAACGACCACTTCGTCACACAAACCAACTCAAACCACTGCATTTCCCCTCGCAGGTTCACGAGAAACCAACAGCCTGATCAATAGATCTGGGGACACATGGATCTGGTTTGGATCAGGGACACACCACTTCGTTTCACCACTTTGCTTGGATCGGGGACACACAACTTTGAACCCCCGTCACCCGACTGCCATCAGGCAAGTCGGGCACGGAAGTGTACGAATATACATTATAAATTCCGCCGCCTGCCGCAGTGCTTCAAAAAGCCCGCCCGCAGACTAACGTCCGAGGCTCGCATTGGTGTTCGCGCATCAGCGTCAATGACCGTCCATGAGCGGTTCAAAAACCGCCAGCTGATCCATGCAGCAGCGTAGAGATTCAAAAGCCACGTGCGGTTCCCTCGGCAGTTTCGCGGCTTTGCGGCTTTGCGTGAGACCAATAGCCTGCCGGCGCCCATGCGACGAAGCGTCGTGTACGTCGCACCCCTCAACCCCATCCCCCAGCCCAGGAGACTGTTCGCGGGTGAGCTTGTCCGCAAGATGAACCGCAGCGGCAGTTCCCCGGTGTGCAGAACACGGGCCCTGCGTTATCATGACTGAGTTGCAACTCAATCCACGCACCAGCACGACAGCAGCCCCCAAATTGCGGCGAACCAGGCCGCTCCGTCCTGCCGTTGCGCACTCCCACTCCCTGACAGTCACCACACTGACCACTGCCATGTTCCCCAACC
>Ga0163212_1000543_pt1 | contig 16774 bp, 16 predicted proteins | sample Malawi_45m_30L_FD_113532 | JGI IMG/M metagenome (GOLD analysis project Ga0163212, IMG submission 113532) | Freshwater microbial communities from Lake Malawi, Central Region, Malawi to study Microbial Dark Matter (Phase II) - Malawi_45m_30L | ecosystem: Environmental > Aquatic > Freshwater > Lake...
CCTCAAGGCCAACCCCAAGTGCCCGGCGCAGGGCGTGGTGATCGAGTCGCAGATGGAGACCGGACGCGGACCGACCGCGACCGGCGGCCAGGCCGCGCCCGGCAGCAAGGGCGTCATCACCGTCCGCCCGCCCATCGTCGTCCGGGACTTCGCCATCGCGCTCAACCTCAAGCCGTTCCAGGTCATCGGCAACCTGATGGAACTGAACAAGGTCGTCAGCGTCTCCTCCGTCGTCGAGGAAGCCGACGCCCGCAAGGTCGCCGAACGCCATGGCTTCACCCTAGAGATCCGCCACCGCGGCGAAGGCGTGCAACCCGTCAAGAAGGTCGAGAAGCCTTCCGAAGACGATCCGGCACTCATGACTCCGCGGCCCCCCGTCGTCTGCGTGCTCGGTCACGTCGACCACGGCAAGACCACCCTGCTCGACTTCTTCCGCAAGACCAACGTCGTTTCCGGCGAAGCCGGCGGCATCACCCAGCACATCGGCGCCTATTCCGTCGCCTACCAGGGCGAGAAGTCCGAGTACAAGGGCAAGACCGTCACCTTCCTCGACACTCCCGGCCACGCGGCCTTCGCCAAGATGCGCGAACGCGGCGCCTCGGTGACCGACGTCGCCGTGCTCGTCGTGGCGGCGGACGACGGCTTCATGCCGCAGACCGAGGAAGCCCTCAAGTTCGCGCAGAAGCACGCCGGCGCCATCGTGGCCGCGATCAACAAGGTCGACGCCAAGGGCGCGAACATCGACCGCGTGAAGCAGCAGATGCAACAGCGCAACCTCACCCCGGAAGACTGGGGCGGCGAGACCATCACCAACCCGGTGTCGGCGCTCAAGGGCACCGGCATGAACGAGCTCCTCGAGTCCATCCTGCTCCAGGCCGAGGTCCTCGACCTTAAGGCCAACGCGAAGTGCCCCGCCCAGGGCGTCGTGATCGAATCGCAGATGGAAACCGGCCGCGGCCCGACCGCCACCGTGATCATCCAGAAAGGCACCCTCAAGCCCGGGGACGCGTTCGTCTGCGGCGAGACCTGGTGCAAGGTGCGCGCGCTCATGGACGAGCGCGGCAACCGCATGGCCGGCGCGGCCCCCGGTGCCCCGGCGCTCGTGCTCGGCTGGGACGCCGTCCCCTCGCCCGGCTCCAAGTTCCGGGCCGTCAAGAACGACCGCGAGGCCCGCGAGATCGCCGAAGAAGCCGCCCTCGCCGCCCGCAAGGCCGCCGAGGCGCAGCAGACGGCGCCGAACACCGGCGACCGGCCCGGCATGTCGGACCTCGAGCGCCTCATGGCGGCCCTCGCCCAGGACAAGGAGAAGATCCTCCGTGTGCTCCTCAAGGCCGACGTCAACGGCACGCTGGAAGCCCTCGAAGGCTGCCTCCGCGACATCAAGTCGGACAAGGTCCGCCTCGAGGTCGTCGGCGGCTCCGTCGGCCCCGTCACCCAAGGCGACGTGGCCCTGGCCGAAGCCTCCAAGGCCCTCATCGTCGCCTTCGACACCAAGCTCGAGAACGGCGTGCAGCCGCAGCTCAAGCGCACCGGCGTCCGCCTCATCACCCACGACATCATCTACGAGCTGATCACGCTCGTGAAGGACGCCATGGCCGAGCTGCTGGACCCGGAGGTCCGCGAGAACAAGCTCGGCGCCGCCGAGGTGCGCGCCGTCTTCCCCCTCGGCAAGGAGCACAAGGTCGCGGGCTGCATGGTCACCGAAGGCCTCATCCGCCGCGCCGTCAAGGCGCGGGTGGTGCGCGCCGGCAAAGTCGTCCACAACGGCCCGATCGAGACGCTGCGCCGCTTCAAGGACGACGCCTCCGAGGTCAAGGCCGGCTTCGAGTGCGGCATCAAGCTCGGCGGCTACGACGAGTACCAGCCCGGCGACGTCATCGAGGCCGTCGAGATGGTCCAGACCCGTCCGTCGCTCTGAGCCGCATGTCGCAGCGCCAGCTCCGGGTCGCCGAACTCATCCAGCGCGAGGTCTCCTCCGCGCTGCGCCAGTCCTGGCCGACCGAAGCGGCGCTGATCACCATCACCGTCGCGAGCGTCTCCCCTGACCTCCGGCAGTGCCGCGTCGGCTACGCCGTCTCCGGTGACGACGCCGAACGCAAGAAGGCCCGCGCCTTCCTGAAGCGCGTGCGCACCGAGCTGCGCTCGACGGTCGGCGGCATCCTGCAGATGAAACACACGCCCGACCTCCTCTTCGCCGAAGACGACATCACCGGCGGGGTCGCGCGCGTGCAGGCGCTGCTGGACGAGATGGCCCGCAAGGACCGGGCGGCCCAGCCGCCCAAGGAAAGCTGAGGCCGGAGCAACTTCACGCGCTCGGACGGGGTTCAATACGCACCGAACCTCCCTGCGTACGATCCGCCTGCGGATCATCTTCGCCCTCCTTGCGTCAGGAACCCAGGCGTGCCTGACCGCGGGCCCGCAGGTCACCGTCCGCACCGAGGGCGACGAACGCGTCGTACGCTGCAACGGCATCCCGGACCACGAGACCGGCCGTTTCCCGAACCGGGACAATCCCAACGCGATCCAAGAGAAAAGCTACGTCTTCCGGATGCCGCTGCGGCCGCAGCCCTCCCCGCAACCGACGCCGACCGGCTACGCCTGGTTCGGAGTGGCGCTCAACGGGGTGCCCATCGAACCGGGCACCCAGGAGTTCTGGAAGGATGAGCGTCTTTCCGGATGGAAATATGAAGCCATCGGCGGCGAATCCAACCTGGTCATCGACCAGATGCCTGGCGCACGTGCAGCCCAACGGGGCCTACCATTACCACGGGAGGCCGGAGGGGCTGATCGCGCGACTCGGAGGCGACGACCGGACCATGCTCCTGGTCGGCTGGGCGGCGGACGGCTTCCCGATCTACTCCGGCAAAGGGTACCGTGTCGCCTCCGATCCACGCAGCGGCCTCGTCCAGCTTAGGCCGAGCTATCGGCTCCGCGGTGCGACGCGCCCCGCGGAGCCGCGAGGCCCCGGCGGGAAGCCCGACGGCAACTTCACCGAAGATTTCGAATATGCGGCCGGCCTGGGGGACCTCGACGAATGCAACGGCCGGTTCGGGGTGACGCCCGAATTTCCCCGAGGCACCTACCATTACCACGTGACGGCCGGCTTCCCGTTCTTCCCTCGCCTTTGGAAGGGCGTCGCGGATCCGAGTTTCCAGAAGCAAGGACCGCCGCCCGGAGCTCGGCCGAAGAAGTCCCGGCGACCGGACGATCCCGCGCGCTGAACGGCCGACTAGGCCGTCGGCGGGACGACGTCAGGGAAGTCCTTGAGCGCTTCGCGGACCATCGAGGCGCGCCGGCGGTCGCGGCCGTCGCTGTCGAGCTCCTGGCCGGCGCGCGCCTGCACGTGGGCGGGCTGGCCTTCGATCATCAGGCGGTCGACAAGGTGACGGCGTTCTTCCGGCAGGCAGCCCATGTCGCAAGCGAGACGCAGGTGCGAGAGCATGTTCATCGCCTCCGAACTCGTCAGCAGACGGGCCGAGCGCAGGACGCCGAGCGAACGGGCGAGACGGTCGACGAACTTCTCGCCTTCCTCCTGCGCGAGCTTACGGCGGGCGTTCCACTCCTGCTCGACGACCTGCTTGATCCAGCCGCCGAGATGCTTGAGGATCGCCTCCTCGGACAGGCCGAGCGTCTGTTGGTTGGAGATCTGGAAGACGTTGCCGGCGGCCTCGGTGCCCTCGCCCAACCAACCGCGGACGGCGAGCCCGTCCTGGTTGAGCGCCCGCGTGACCTTGTCCATGTGGCCCGCGAGGCAGAGCCCCGGCAGGTGGACCATCGCGGAGGCGCGCAGCCCCGTCCCGACGTTGGTCGGACAGGCGGTGAGGTAGCCGAGACGGTCGGAGAACGCCATCTTCAGGACGTCGCCCAGGGCGGCGTCGAGCTGTTCGGCGATGTGCCAGGTGCCGCGCAGGTGCCAGCCGGCCTTGACGACTTGGATGCGCAGGTGGTCCTCTTCGTTGACCATGACGGAGCAGGTCTGGTCCCGGCTGATGACGGTGGCGCCGCTCTTGCCGGCGGCGAGCTCCTTCGAGACCAGGTGGCGTTCGACGAGGACCGTGCGGTCGCGGTCGCCGAGTTCGCCCATGCGGACCACGTGACCCCGGCGGAACTTCGGCAGGGCTTCGAGCGCGCCGACGCACCGGTCGGCGATCACCTTGCGCTGGGGAAGCTTGGCCCAGCCGGGGAACGGCAGGCCTTCGAGGTTGCGGGCCAGGCGTATGCGGGTGCTCAGCACGACGGCCTGCTGGCCGCCGAGGAGATGGGTGAGTTCGCTTTCCGCGGCGAGGATGTCTTCGACGGACATGGTCAGGAGGCGAGCTGGCGCTCGAGGGCGGCGATCTCGTCGCGCAGACGCGCGGCGAGATCGAAGTCCTCGCCGGCGACGGCGGCAGCCATCTCGGCACGGGCGGCGTCGAGGCGACGGCGCAGCTGGGCGACGGGGACGACGCCGGCAGGGGCCCGACCGAAGTGGGCGGGTTCATGCTGGACCTTGAGCAGAAGCGCGTCGAGGGCCTCGCCGAAGGTGTCCCAGCAGGCTGGACAACCGAGCCGCCCCCGCTTGCGGAAATCGAGGTCGGTGAACCCGCAACGCGGGCAAGTGAGGGCCGGCATGGGCGTCGCGGCCGTCAAGGCGTCGGCCAGCTGGAACACGGCGGGATCGGTGGCTCCGCCCTTCTGGGCGCAGTGCTCGCAAAGATGGACCTTGGTGACCTTCCCGTGAACGACCTGGGAGAGGTGGACCGTGGCGGCCTCCTCACACAGCGAGCACTGGATCGGTTTGGACATCGACCTTCAGACAACCTGACCTCGGCCAATTGGCAAGGGCAAGCGGGGAGCGGAGTTTGACTTCATGCCCGGCGGACGCTTGATGGGAGGCCGTCCGATGTCTTCCAAGCCCCGCATCGTCATCACCGGCCTCGGCCTCACCGCCCCCAACGGCAACTCTCTGGCCGAATTCCGGGCCAACCTGCTCGCTGGCAAGGCCCGGATCGCGTTCATCGACGTCCGCCACATGGGCCGCCAGCCGGCGGGGGTCTGTGATTTCGACGCCACCAAGTGGCAGAAGCGGAAGGAAATCCGCAACGGCACGCGCGTCGGCTCCATCTCCATCTTCTGCGCCCGCGAGGCCTTGGGCGAATCCGGCCTCGACTGGGACAAGGTCGACAAATCGCGCGTCGGCGTCTACCTCGGCATCACTGAGCATGGCAACGTCGAGACCGAGAACGAGATCCATAACCTCTCCCAGTTCGGCAACGACACCAAGTACTGGACCCACCATCACAACCCCCGGACGGTGGCCAACAATCCGGCCGGTGAGGTCACGATGAACATGGGCATCACCGGTCCCCATTACACCATCGGCGCCGCCTGCGCCGCGGGCAACGCCGGCCTCATCCAGGCCGCGCAGATGCTCCAGCTCGGAGAAGTCGACGTGGCCTTCGCCGGCGGCGTCTCCGAATCCATCCACACCTTCGGCATCTTCGCCGGCTTCAAGAACCAGGGGGCCTTAGGCGCCCACGAAGACCCCGCCAAGGCCTCCCGCCCCTTCGACAAGAACCGCAACGGCATCGTCATCTCCGAAGGCGGCGCCATCTACGTCCTCGAACGCCTCGAAGACGCCCTGGCCCGCGGAGCCCGGATCATCGCCGAGATCGCCGGCTGGTGCGTGAACTCCGACGCCACCGACGCCGTCCTGCCCAATCCGGACCGCCAGACCGAATGCGTCCGCATGGCCCTCCAGCGGGCCGGCATGCGGCCGCAGGACATCCACATCGTCTCCACCCACGCCACCGCCACGGCGCTGGGGGACGTCCAGGAATGCGCCGCCCTGCGCGCCGTCTTCGCCGACTGCCCGGACACCCGGATCAACAACACCAAGAGCTTCATCGGGCACTGCATGGGGGCCGCCGGGGCCTTGGAACTGGCGGGCAACCTGCCCTCCTTCGACGACCACTGGGTCCATCCGACCATCAATATCGAGGAATTAGACCCCGAATGCGCCCTTCCCGGCCTCATCATCAACCAACCGGTCAAGGTCGGCCGGGTGGACGCCATCCTGAACAACTCCTTCGGCATGCTGGGCATCAATTCCGCCCTTATCGTCAAGAAATATGGGGTTGCCTGACAGGTCTAGGACGTTTCAAAGGAACCCTGAAAACATGACCAAGGACAACATCAAGCAGGTGGTTCTCGACATCATCGCCGACATCGCGCCAGACGAGGATCTGACCGCCGTCAAGCCGGAGGTCCGCCTCCGCGACCAGCTTTCCCTCGATTCGATGGACTTCTTGGACATCGTCATGGAGCTCCGCAAGAAGCACGGCATCGAAGTCCCCGAGGCCGACTACGTCCAGCTGGCCTCCCTTGACTCCTGCGCCGAATACCTCCACCCGAAGTTCGTGGCGAAGGGCAAATAAGGAGCGGCCCAGGCTCTCACTCAGACCGCCTTTCCGGCGGTCTTTTCATTTCATCGGACCTGACCCTGGCGTTCTTGATTTGCCGACCCTCCGCCGCCGCCCTAAGGTCTCCGGCGTGAACCTCGTCCGCCGCCTCCTCCTCGCCGCCCTCGCCCTGGGCGCCTTCTGTCCGGCTTCCGCCGAGACGGTGCAGCTCCGCCGCAACGGGAACGCCACCGTCATCTCCTTCGAATACATCACCCAGGACGAGACCACCATCATGGTCAAGCGGCGCGACGCCGACACCGTGCTGACCTACCGCTGGGAAGACCTCGACGTCGAGTGGATCAAGCGGAACAACCCGAAGGTGTGGGCCGAACGCAAGCTGCTGCTCGAACAGGAAAAACCGACGAAGAAGATGGCGGCCCAGGAGGTCGAAGACCCCTTCGCCCAGCAGACGGCGGCCACCGACGCCAAGTCGCTCGTCAAGAACCTGCTCGTGTCGCTGCAGGACGGACTCGATGGCATGTCCCTCACCGCCAACCGCATCGACGTGGTCTGCAATGAGTTCCAGATGGACGAAGGCCTCTTCTGGCTCGGCTTCGACGACCTGAAGCGCGCGAGCCGGCTCAACGGCAAGCTCGAGCCCTCCGTACCCGCCGAGATTCCGACCGACGACGCCGGGGCCACCAAGACCAAGGGCAAGGGCAAGACGTCGACCAAGAGGGTCCGCTCGCCCGAAAGCGTAGCCGCCGAGGCCGCCGCCCAGAAAGACTTCAAGGAGGAAGTCCGGGCCTACAACACGCTCGGCTACCTGCGGATGCTCGCGGAAGGCGGCACCAAGGGCAAACCCGCCTGGATGATGCTGCGTCGGACGACCGCCGACCGCGAGGCGATCAAGGCACTGCTCACCGGCTTCGCCAAACAGGCCGAGGGGCTGGCGGAGAAGCCCGAGGGGAAGGCCAGCAAGGCAGACCTGCTCGTGCTGAAGAAGGCCCTGGAGAACTGCGCGGAGTCGGTCGGCCGGGTGACCCGTGAGTTCACCGCGGTCGAAGCCCGGTTGCAGTCGGACTGCCGCACGGTGCTCACGTTGGTCCTGCACTGACCAAAGAGTCCGGCCGCCTTCCTTGCGAAAGACGGCCGGCTTAGATGGTGGAGCCTATCGGGCTTGAACCGACGACCTCTTGCATGCCATGCAAGCGCTCTACCAACTGAGCTAAGGCCCCGTTAAATGGGGAGGGGAACAAAGATGAGCCCCTACGGAGGGTCAACGCTTTTTTGCCGCCCCGCCGAGTCTCTGGTTGCCAACCGCCATGGGGTGCTTTGCCTTCCCTGCGTGGAAGCATCTGAAAACCAGCCGGAATCCGCCGAACCTAGCGCCGAGGGCCGTTCGGACAGCCAAGGCGGCCGCGGCCAGGGGGGCATTCGCATCGAGAAAGACTTCATCGAATCGCTCCCCGTCGGCAAATGGACCGGCCCGATCGAGCTGATCGAGTCCGATAAGGACGCCGAGCGGGCCATCGCCTCGCTGGCCCGCGACCGCGTCCTAGGCTTCGACACCGAGACCAAGCCTTCCCACACCCGCGGGGAATACAACCTCCCCTCGATCCTGCAGCTGGCGGGCCAGCACCATGTCTTCGTCTTCCGCCTCGACCACTGCGGCGGCATCCCGCTCGCCTTCCCCGTGCTCTGCAACGAGCGCCAGGCCAAGGTCGGAGTCGCCGTCCGCGACGACGTGAAGAACCTGCGGGCCCGCGCGCCCTTCGACGACCGCGCCTTCATCGACATCGCCGACCACACCAAGAAGACGGGCCTGGTGAACACCGGCCTCCAGGCCCTCGCGGCCCACTTCCTCGGCCTGCAGATGAAGAAGTCGAAGAAAGTGCAGACCTCCAACTGGGCGAAGCCCCTGGACGAACGGCAGATCCAATACGCCGCCAACGACGCCTGGTTCAGCCGCGAGCTGTATCTGAAGCTCGAACAGGACGGCCTGATCCCCCAGTTCGAATGAACCCGGAAGCCGCCCGCGCCGCCGCCGCGCTGGGGCTCGACGCCACGCGCCGGCACATCTTCCTCTGCGTGAAGTCGTCGGAGCAGACCTGCTGCGGCGGAGAACTGGCGGCGCGATCCTGGGAGCACCTCAAGGGCCGCCTCAAGCAGCTGGGCCTTTCGGAAAAAGGCGGCATCCAACGGACGAAGGCCGACTGTCTGCGCGTATGCGTGGCCGGCCCGGTCGCGGTGGTCTACCCCGAAGGCGTCTGGTACGGCCGGTGCACGCCGGAGAACCTCGACCGCATCCTCGCCGAACACCTCGTCGGCGGGAAGGTCGTGGCGGACCTCCGCATCGCCGGGCCTACTTCGCCTTAGTCTCCTTTTTCTTCGGCACGTCGACCTTCTGGGCCAGCGCGCGGAGCTTGGGATGAAGCTCGGCGTAAGGCACGTCCTGGACGGCCGCGCCTGAACGCACGGCCATCGCGGCCGCGACGCCGGCGGACTCGCCGAGGATCATCCAGACGGGTTCCATGCGGATGGAGGTCATCGCGATATGGCTGGCGGAGACGCAGACGGGGACGAGCAGGTTGGCGCACTGGGCCTTCTGCGGGACGATGGCGCGATAAGGGATCCGGTAGATGCCGCGGTGCTCGTCCTCGAGGTAGAGCATGGAGTAATAGCCGCCCATGAGCGCGACCTTGCCGTCGAGGGCGACGGTCGCGTAGGGCCACTCGTCGACGCCGTACGACGCCAGGCCGACGGAGTCGGCGGGCGCGGTCCGTCCCTCCAGGTCCCGCTGGGTGACGACGTAATCCGACACCATGCGCCGCGCTTCGCGTACGTAGAGCTGATGAGGATAGCCCTTGGTATCGTCGAAGGCGCCTTTCTCAAGCCCGACGCTGAGCGCGAGCTCCCGCTGCTTGGCCGGGACGCTCGGATCGGTGCGCAGGAAATGCGTCATGCCGCGGACGAAGTCCTGCTGCTCCTTCCAGATGCGCGCCCGGGTCGCGTAATCGCCATCCGGATAGCCGGCGTTATGGCCGTAGCTCGTCGGGGCGAACAACGCGCGGGCGAGGTTGCCCGCCCCGCCCGAATAGATGCGCCCGCCGCTCTTCTCCCAGCCGTCGACCTTGCCCTTCATGACGCGCCCGGAAAGGATGTCCACGCCCTGCCGGAAGGCCCGGCGATAAAGTTCGAACTGCTTCGGATCGTACTGCGCCGGAGGTTCGATCGGCAGGCCTTCGCCCTTGAAGACGAAACGCCAGCGGAAGCCATAGCCCATCGTGAGCCGGTCGGCCTCGCCGACCGGGGCGACGGGCGTCGGCTGCAACCCCGGCAGAAGCCCGCCGGCGGGATCGCCGGCCTTCACGTAGGGATCGATCGCGTAGACCGACATCGGCGGCTGCGCGCCGGCCAGGCTCTCCCCGTAGGTCGCCTTGGCTTCGCGGCCGAAGACGTAGGCGACGCCGGCCCGGGCCATCAGGTCGCCCTCGTAAGAACAATCGATGAAGACCTTGGCCTGGATGACTCGGGCCATGGCCTGGGTCGGCTTCGCCGGCGGGCAGCCGTATTCATCGAACGGGGCGAGCTCCAGGTCGATGGCGCGGATCAGTCCGTCGACCTTCAAGGCGGCGCTGATCCGGTGCTCGAAGATCACCGGGACGCCGGCGGAGCGGAGCATCTCGGCGAAGACCGCGCGGTATTGGGCGTCCTTATGATTTTTCTTCAGGATCGGACGCGTCGAGCCGCTGACGGCTTCCTCGTGCCCCCAGTCGATGTGCATGAGCCCGCCGCCGGTCATGCCGCCCAACCATCGGCTCGGCTCGACCACGACGACCTTGGCGCCCTCCTTGGCCGCCGCGCAGGCCGCCATCACGCCGCTGGCCGTGCCGCCATAGACGCAGACGTCGAAGGTCTCGGCCGCGAAGAGCGGCGTCAGGCCGAGAAGAAAGACGATGAGCGGACGCGGCATGGGGTGAAGCCTTGATAGGCCGCGCTCGCCGGATGTCAGCGGAGCCTTATTTCAAGGCCTTCTCGATGGCCTTCTCGAGCTCCTCGGAGTCGGGCTCGACGTCGGAACCGAAGCGGGCGAGCAGCCTGCCGTCCGCGCCGACGAGGAACTTGTTGAAGTTCCAGCCGACGGGACCGGGATGGCCTTCCTCCTTGCCGGTCAGCCGGGCGAAGAGCGGGTGGGCGGCGGCGCCCTTGATGGCCACCTTGGCGTACATCGGGAAGGTCACCTTGAAGTTCGTCTTGCAGAACTTCTTGATCTCCTTCTCGTCACCGGGCTCCTGACCGCCGAAATCGTTGCAGGGGAAACCTGCCACGATGAGGCCCTTGTCCTTGAAGGCCTCATGGAGGTCCTGCAGGCCGGCATACTGCCTGGTGTAGCCGCAAGCGCTGGCGACATTGACCACCAGCACGGCCTTGGGCTTGCCCGCTCCAAGCGTGGTCTCCTTGCCGTCGATGTCCTTCACGGGGATGCGGAGCAGGTCAGGGGCGGCGGACAGGGAGGTCATGGCGAGAAGCAGGGCGAGGAGACGCATGACCTACTAATAGGGGCGGGCGGGCCAGAATCAAGAGGTCGGGAATGATTTGCGGGCGGCGAAGGCCAGCACGATCCATCCGGCGATGAGCATCATCCCCCCGACGGGCGTGACCGCTCCCAGCCAGCGGGGGCCGCCCAAGGCCATGGCATAAAGCGTGGCGGCGAAGATCGCGGCGCCGACGGCCCAAAGGCCCGCCGGCAAAGCGGAGCGGGCGGGGATGGCGCCGATGGCCACGGCGTGCGTCAGCAGGTAGAACGTCGCCGTCTCCCACCAGCCGACGGCCTCCGGGATGAGCGCAAGCCTGTCCTTCAACCCATGGGCGCCGAAAGCCCCCAGCGCGATGGCGATCGCGCCGAGTAAACCGGCGGTGACCAGATGAGGCATGGCTTAAGCGCCGGTGTCGGCGCCGCTCTTCTTCTGCGTGAAGACGAGGCCCTTCTCACCGACCGAGACGATGACCGGCTCCTCCTTGTTGTAGTCGTCGCGCAGGATGGCTTCGGCGAGAGGGTCCTCGAGGAGACGTTCGACCGCGCGGCGGAGCGGGCGGGCGCCGTACTTCTCGTCCCAGCCGTTGTCGACGAGGTAACCGCGGGCGGCCTCGTTGACCACCAGCTTCACGCCGAGGTCGAGGAGTCGCTTGGCCACCTTGTCGACCTCGATGTCGACGATCTTGGTCATGTGGGCCTTGGCGAGCCGCTGGAAGATGACGATGTCGGTGAGACGGTTGAGGAACTCCGGCTTGAAGGTCCGCTTGGTCTCGTCCATGATGCGGTCCTTCAGCTTCTCGTAGTCGCGGGTGGAGTCCACGCCCACGTCGAAGCCGACCGCGTTGTTCCGTTGCAGCACGTCGGCCCCGACGTTGGACGTCAGGATGATGATCGTGTTGCGGAAGTCGACGACGCGGCCGAGGGAGTCGGTCAGACGGCCGTCTTCGAGGGCCTGTAGGAGGAGTTGGATGACGTCCGGGTGGGCCTTCTCGATCTCGTCGAAGAGCACGACGGCGTAAGGCTTGCGGCGCACCGCCTCGGTGAGCTGGCCGCCTTCGTCGTGGCCGACGTAGCCGGGCGGCGAACCGATGAGACGGGAGACGGTGAACTTCTCCATGTACTCGGACATGTCGATCTGGATGACCGCGTCCTTCTCGCCGAACATGCGTTCGGCCAGGGAGCGGGCCAGGAGCGTCTTGCCGACGCCGGTGGGCCCGAGGAAGAGGAAGGAGCCGATCGGACGGCGCGGGTCCTTGAGGTCGGCGCGGGAGCGACGGAGGGCGCGGGCGACGACCTCGCAGGCGCGGTCCTGCCCGATGACGGCCGCCTGCAGGTCCTTCTCGAGCTCGAGGAGCTTCTTGGTCTCCTTCTTCTCGAGACGGTTGAGGGGCACGCCCGTCCAGTCGGCCACGATGTGGAGCATCTCCTCCTCGCCGACGACGATGCGCTTCTCGTCGCGCTTCTTGCGCCAGTCTTCGAGCATCTTCTCTCGCTTCGCCCGGAGCTTCTTCTCGGCGTCGCGTAGGTTGGCGGCCTCCTCGAACTTCTGGTTGCGCGAGGCGTCCTCCTTCGCCTGGACGACCTTGTCGATCTCGGCCTGGACGACGTCGATGTCGGCCGGGACGTTCAGCGAACGGATGCGGGCGCGGGCGCCGGCCTCGTCCATGACGTCGATGGCCTTGTCGGGCAGGTGGCGGGACGTGATGTAGCGGTGCGAAAGGCGCACGGCGGCCTCGATGGCGGCGTCCGTGTACTCGCACTTGTGATGCTCCTCGTACTTGGCGCGGATGCCGCGGAGGATGAGGACGGCGTCCTCCGGGGTGGGGTCGTCGACCTTGACGGATTGGAAGCGGCGCTCGAGGGCGGCGTCCTTCTCGATGTGCTTGCGGTATTCGGAGAGCGTGGTGGCGCCGACGCACTGGATCTCGCCGCGCGACAGGGCCGGCTTGAGGATGTTGGAGGCGTCCATGGCGCCTTCGGCGGCGCCGGCGCCCACGATCGTGTGCATCTCGTCGATGAACAGGATGACGTTCTTGGCGCGCTTGATCTCGTCCATGATGCCCTTGATGCGTTCCTCGAACTGGCCGCGGTACTTCGTGCCGGCGACCATCAGGGCGAGGTCGAGGGTGATGACCTTCCGGTCGAGCAGGATTTCCGGGACGACGCCCGTGGCGATCTCCTGGGCAAGGCCTTCGACGATGGCGGTCTTGCCCACGCCGGCTTCGCCGATGAGGACCGGGTTGTTCTTCGTGCGGCGGCAGAGAATCTGCACCACGCGGCGGATCTCCTCCTTCCGGCCGATGACGGGATCGAGCTCGCCGGCCTTGGCGAGTTCGGTGAGGTCGCGGCCGAAGGTCTTCAGGAGCGAAAGGCGTTCGCCGCGGCCGGGACGGGCGCCCTCCTCGCCGGAGGCGCGACGCGAAGGCGGCGGGGCGTCGTCGGCGGACTCATCCGACGAGGGCGGCGGATCGCCGTCCTTCTTCTCGGATTCATCGGAAGCGGACGGATCGATGTCGGCGAGGATTTCCTTGCGGCAGCGTTCCAGGTCGACGTCGAGCTGCTGCAGCACGCGGGCGGCGACGCCCTCCCCTTCCCTCAGGAGGCCGAGGAGGATATGCTCCGTGCCGACGTAGGCGTGGCCGAGGGCGCGAGCCTCGGTCACGGCGTGGGTCATGACCTTCTGCACGCGGGGCGTGAGCGGGATCGTATCAGGAGCTTTGGCTTCTTCCGGACCGGGGCCTACCTGCTTCTCGACGGCGCCGCGGACGGTCTTGAGGTCGAGGCCCATACGGCCGAGGACGTTGACCGCCACGCCCTCGCCGAGCTTGATGAGCCCGAGCAAGATGTGTTCCGTGCCGACGTAGTTGTGGTTGAACCGGCGGGCTTCCGCCCGGGCCAGTTCCACGACCTTGCGGGCGCGGGGAGTGAAATTGTTGTTTTTGTCCTTATCCATGGAAATTGGTCGGAGGCGTGTCGCCTCATGTGATGCTAGCAGGGACTATGCCCGAACCGCGGGCAGGTTCAAGCGTTCCCCCGAAGTTGGCGATAAACCCGCCTTTTGCCTTTGCCAGCGATGGGCCCCCGCTGTTTCTTCCTCCGGAACACCATGGGTATCAGCATGCAAGCGGCGGGCGAGGCCCTCCGGGACCTCGTCAAGGGTCTCGAAGGGCGGAAAGTGGCCGTATTGGGACATATGCGCCCTGATGGCGACTGCATCGGCTCCCAGACGGCCCTCTGTCGGATGCTTCTGGCCGCAGGCGTCGACGCGCTCTGCGTGAACCGCGACCGCATCCCCCCGAACCTCGCCCCCTACGCCGAGGGCGTGACCTTCGTCAAAGGGGCGGATTATGAAGCGCAGGACCGGGTCGCCGTCACCGTGGACTGTGCCGATGCGTCCCGCATCGGGACGGAACTGCTCGCCAAGTTCCCGGCCGGCATCCTGGCCAACATCGACCACCACGCCTCCAATCCGGACTTCGCTCAGACGAACATCGTCGTCCGGGAGGCCGCCGCCACCTGCCACATCCTCGCCGCCGCCGCCCTCGCCCAAGGACTGGCCGTCGACGCCATGACCGCCAAGGCGCTGCATCTCGGCATCCTGACCGATACCGGCCGCTTCTGCTACCGCAGCACCACCGCCGACATCTTCACGATCGTCGCCGAACTCGTCCGCCGCGGCGCCGACCCCGCCGAAGCCAATTACCGCGTCTTCGAGCAGGAGAGCCGCGGCAAGCTCGAGCTCACGAAGCGGTTCCTGAACACGATCGTCTTCCACGAGGACGGTAAGATCTGCTCGGGCGAGCTCACCCAGGCGGACTACGCCGCCACCGGCACCTCGAAGGAGGACAAGGAAGGCCTCGTGGAATACCCCCGTTCCGTCGAAGGCGTCGAGATCGCCGTGCTGATGGAGGAGGGCGCCGACGGCATCCGCGGCAGCCTGCGCGGCCGCGACCCGAAGCTGCGCCTCGACCTCTGCGCCGCGAAGCTCAACGGCGGCGGCCACATGCTCGCGGCCGGCTTCAACATGCAGGGCTGCCGCCTGCCGCAGGACCGCGCGAAGATCCTCGGGATCGTCATCGCCCACTACCGTGAGTACTCGGCGAAATGAGCGAACCCGCCGCCGAACCCGCGGGCGTGCTGCTCGTCGACAAGCCGCAGGGCATCACTTCCCATGACGTCGTGGACAGAGTGCGCCGTCTGTACCGCACGCGCCGCGTGGGACATGCCGGCACGCTCGATCCGATGGCCACCGGCCTGCTCATCGTGCTCGTCGGCAAGGCCACCAAGGCCTCGGACCAGCTCATGGCCGAGGAGAAGGAATACCTCGGCGAGGCCACCCTGGGCGTGGTCACCGACACCCAGGACGCCGTGGGCGCCACCCTCGAGACGAACCTCGTCCCGGACATCGCCGTAGCGCAGGTCCGCGCGGCGCTCGCCTCCATGCTCGGCGAACAGCTGCAAGTCCCGCCGATGCACTCGGCGAAGAAGATCGGCGGGCGGAAGCTCTACGACCTCGCGCGCAAGGGCGTCGAGGTCGCCCGCGAGCCGCGCGCGATCCGCATCGACGCATTCGAGCTGCTCTCGTGGGAGAGCCCGCTGATCAATTTCCGCGTGCGATGCACCAAGGGCACCTACGTGCGCACGCTGGCCCATGACCTCGGCCGCAAGCTCGGCCCGGGCGCCCATCTCTCCATGCTTCGTCGCACGCGCTCCGGCCGGCTCGACCTCGCGCGCGGCCGCACCCTCTCGCAGCTCGGCGCCATGAGCGACGAACAGCTCCTCGCCGCCCTCGTCCCCGTGGACGAGGCCGCGTCCGCCGCATGAGACCACCCCTCCATCTCGCCATCGGCGCCTTCGACGGCGTGCACCTCGGCCACCGCGCCGTGCTGCGCTCCGCCCGCGAGGCCGCCCGCGCGGACGGCGGCGTCGTCGGGGTGCTCACCTACGATCCGCATCCGAGCAAATTGCTCCGGCCGGAATCCTCCGTGCCGCTGATCTTCACGCGGGCCCAGAAGGACGACCGCCTGACCGAGGCGGGCGCGCAGCTGATCCATCACGAGAAATTCGACCGCACCCACGCGGGCATCGGAGCGCCCGAATTCCCGAAGTGGCTGAAGCAGGCCTTCCCGCGGCTGAAGTCGCTTCACGTCGGGTCCAATTTCCAATACGGACGCGGGCGGGCCGGCGACGGCGGGACGCTCATCGTGCACGGCGCGAGCGCAGGCCTCGCCGTCAGGCTCGTCGCGGCGGTCCAGCTGGGCACCGAGACGGTGAGCAGCTCGCGTATCCGTCAGTGCCTCGCCGACGGTGACCTCGCGCTCGCGAACGCGATGCTCCTGCGACCCTACGAAGCGGAAGGCCCGATCATCGGCGGACGCAGGCTCGGCCGCACCCTCGGCTTCCCGACCGTGAACATCGCCTGGGAGCCCGAGCTCAAGCCGGCCTACGGCGTCTACGCCGTCGAAGTCATCTTCAACGGCGAGGCCCTGCCCGCCGTGGCGAACTACGGCCTGCGCCCGACCGTCGAGAGCGGACCAGTCACCCCGTTGCTCGAGGCGCACATCCTCCAAGGCGCCGCGCCGACCACCGGCGACGGCGTCCGTGTCCGCTGGGTGCGCCGACTCCGCGCCGAACAGAAGTTCGCGGAGCTCGTGGCCTTGCAGGCGCAGATCGCGAAGGATTCCGCGCAGGCCAGGCAGGCGCTCGGCTTGCTCGGCTAGGCTTAGGCCTTGGCGTTCAGCCGGCCCCGGGACCAGAAGAACAGGACGTTCCACAGGACCAGGCCTGAGAGGTCGAGGAGCGGGAAAAGCAGGTCCGTCCCGCCGTTGAGCTTCACGATGAACCAGCCGAG
>Ga0163212_1000546_pt1 | contig 16756 bp, 12 predicted proteins | sample Malawi_45m_30L_FD_113532 | JGI IMG/M metagenome (GOLD analysis project Ga0163212, IMG submission 113532) | Freshwater microbial communities from Lake Malawi, Central Region, Malawi to study Microbial Dark Matter (Phase II) - Malawi_45m_30L | ecosystem: Environmental > Aquatic > Freshwater > Lake...
AATGTATGCAAAGATAAGCCAATCAAAATTCCCATCCAGCTCAACTGATGAGCATGATGACGGTGCGGTACCCCTGCTGTCACAGACAGCTTCGCACCAGCACCTGCGTGCTCGTGCCCATGGTCACAACTCACAGCGGAATTCCCCAGCTGCACAAGCGGCAAAGATCTGACATCAGGATCCGCATGCTGGCCGGCACACGGATCTTCCCGATCCGTCAAAATCTCCAACGGACCATGATGGTGAAAATGAAACCAGCGAATCAGCACAAACATCGCCACGATACCGCACATCATCCAGCCCGCCGCCTGACTGGGAGTCGCCCCGCCATGCATCGAATGCGGCAGCAGGTGAAACACACCAATACCAAGCATCAGTCCACCCACAAAACTAATGATCGTCTGACTCACCGTGTGCGTCAGGTTCACTAAAGATGACAGCCAGCCCCCACCAGTGAACCCAGCACAATCGCCGTACTATAGCCACACAGTAACACCAGCATCCGCCCGCAAAACTCAACCGTCTGCTCCGCTGCACCGCCCCGCACCATCTCGGCAGGCGCAGCCTGAGCAAACACCGGAGCTGCTGTCAGCAGCATCAGCACCACGGCAATCAATGTCGGATTACCAGACAACCTGAGAAAAAAGGCATTCAAAGCTGTAGTCTTCCTTCCTGAATCGCGGGGAATACATGCCATACCGAAGTCGCAGGGCAGCAAAGTCTAAAGACCGGCTCCCGCCGAAGTCACTACGCGGCACCACTGACCGCTCGTTTTTTGGGAAATCCCCCGCAGACTCCGCCAATCCAGCACACTTCAGCCAACTTCTGTGCCCTTCCACAGCACTGAAAGTGGCACGGCTTGCAGATCTGTGTATGCTGTACACTCCATAGTTCAAAAATCTGCCAGTCGCTCACCCGCCAGTATCCACCGCCTCTTCCCGAAAATTCTCCCGATGTCAATTCCCGCCGAATCGCAGTTCACAGATCGTCGCATCGCCTCCGAAATCGCCGATCCTCCGCGCAGGCCGTTCCAGATCCTGCAGCACATCGGGCCCGGACTGATCATCGCCGCAAATATCGTCGGATCCGGCGAACTGATCATGACCACAAAAACCGGAGCACAGGCAGGCATCGCTTTGCTCTGGCTCATTCTCCTCGGCTGCGTCGTCAAAGTTTTCGTCCAGCTCGAATTCGGACGATTTGCCATCAGCCACGGCGAAACAACACTCACCTCTCTGAATCGCGTCCCCGGACCACGACTCTTCGGAATTAACTGGATCGTCGCCTTCTGGGTCCTCATGATCTCCACCTCAACCGCACAGCTCGGTGGCATCGCCGGTGGTGTCGGACAGTCTCTGTCCCTCACTCTGCCCCTGACAGGCGATTACGCTGCCGCCGTCAACTGCCCCTCCACAAAGGAAATACAACAGTGGGCCGCATGGAAAACCACAGCCTCAGAAATCGATCCCCTGCCCGCCACGCCACCCACCTCCAAACAACTCAACGTCCTGCGAAGAATCGAAGCTGAACTGCAGGAACTGGGACCACGCGGCCAACAAATTCAAACACTCGCACTCGCCGGAAAAACTCTCGTCGACGATAACGGCATCAGCCTCGTCGATCCGCCAACTCGAGATGATAAAATCTGGGCAATACTGCTCAGTGCCATTACCGCCTGCCTGCTCTGGAATGGTCGCTATAAACTCGTCGAAGTCTTCTCCGTGGCACTCGTCGTCGCATTCACCTTCATCACCATCGGCAACGTCTTCGCACTGCAGCAGACCTCCTATGCACTCTCCTCTGCCGAAATCCTGCAGGGGCTCAGCTTCGGACTGCCTCCCGGTGATGCCGCACTGATCACCGCACTGGCCACGTTCGGCATCATCGGCGTCGGAGCCACCGAATTGATCAGCTACCCATACTGGTGCATCGAGAAAGGTTATGCACGCTCAGTCGGACCACGCGAATCGTCAGTACACTGGCTCCAGCGCGCTCAGGGATGGTTTAATGTCATGAAATGGGACGCCTTCGCTTCCATGATCATCTACACACTCGCCACCGCCGCGTTCTACCTCATGGGCGTCTGTGTGCTGCACTCAGAAGGTCGAGACCCCGAAGGCATGCGCATGGTCGGTACCCTGTCACGCAGCTACGTCCCCATCTTCGGTGAATACGCTCGCTGGCTGTTCCTGATCGGGGCCTTCGCTGTGCTCTATTCCACGTTCCTTGTCGCCAATGCAGGAAATGCCCGCATGATCGCTGATTTCTGCGGCGTCGTCGGACTCAGTTCCGCCGAACACGAAAGTAAACAACGAGCCAAACTTGTGCAGTGGATCTCAACCCTCCTGCCACTCGTTTGCGTTCTCGCCTTCGTCCTCTTCCCCGAACCAGTCAAACTCATCAAAATCGCCGGACTGACACAGGCAGCCATGCTCCCCATGCTGGGATTCGCCGCAATCTACTTCCGACGTAATGTCACTGATGAACGACTGCGACCCGGGAAACTTTGGGATACCGCTCTCGGTATCTCCACCGTCGCACTGCTCCTCGCCGCCGGATGGGGCGTCTGGAAATCAGCACTCGATCTGCTGCCCAAATAACTCATCCTCGCCGCAGTCACACTCACTTACCCTCAACTCCATCAGTACGCGGCTTCAGGAACCCTTGCTCACCCAGCCAGGCCAACGACTGCTGCTGCCACGCATCCCACATCGGCCCCTGATAACCATTCAGGCCGTGCCCGCCAGATGGCAGCTCCAGATAACGCGAAGCGACCCCCGCCTTCTGTAAGGCAGCATACAAATCCCGACTATTCTCCGGCGGCACCGGCTTGTCGTCCAGAGCATGCGTTAAAAACATCGGGGGAGTCTGCCCACTGACCTGCTTCTCATTAGAAAACAAATCCATGAGTTCCTGACTCGGATTCGCCCCCAGCAGATTCTGCTTCGATCCGCCATGAGTCGCTGCACCCATCGTCACAACCGGATACACCAACACTGCAAAGTCCGGTCGACTGGATGGTCGATCCAGTTCATCCGCAGCATCCGGACGAGCCGCCTCGAAATGCGTCGCCGCCGTAGACGCCAGATGCCCGCCAGCCGAAAATCCCATAATCCCCACTCGCTTGGCGTCCAGTCCCAATGCTCCGGCATGCGCTCGCACAATCCGTATGGCTCGCTGAGCATCCAGCAGAGGCACAAACGATCTGCCCCGCGGCAAACGATACTCCAAAACTACGCCTGCAATACCGTGGCGATTCAGCCACTTTGCTATCCCATGACCCTCTGCTCCCGTAACCAGACCCCCATATCCACCCCCCGGACAAATTACAACAGCAGCACCGTTAGCTTGCGCTGCCAAATGTACTGTTATCTTCGCTTCCGAGACCTCAAATGACTGATCACCCACCGGAGCCTGCTCAGGCCACAGTCGCACTTCCTGCCGCCCCCCAACAGACGCAGGCAGCAACAGCGCAGCCATCACCTGCGCATAAACCCGGTGACCAAAATCATTCGGATGGTTGACCCCATTACCGGTCAGATCACTGTCACGCTTCCGCTTCAGAAACTCTGTCCACACAGATGTCAGATCCGCCAGCACTACTCCCGGACCCGTCAGTTCCTGCAGCGCATCCCGATATTCCCCAAATAACTCCTGCTTTAATGTCACCCAGTCCGCATTGCCACGCATCGTCGCCGTCAAAATAAATTCTGCCTCAGGAACACCCTCCCGGATTTGCTCTATCATCGCCTGCATGTTCGCCCGATATTCGGCGGCCGGACGACCCGCAGAATCATTCATGCCAAATGCCAGCACCACCAGATCAGGCTTCGCTGCCACAACCTCAGACACTTTCGTAATTCCCCAGGGCGTCGACGTGCCACCAACAGCCAGATTCGTCAGCGTGATCCGACCGGCGCGCCACGCCTGCAGATGCTGCACCAGCAGATCCTGCCATGGGGGCTGAAACGGCGCCGTTCCCGCCCAGCCCGATGCATTACAGCCCGTCGATATACTGTCACCCAGCAACACAACCGACAAACTCTGCCCCCGCTGCAGACGCTGAGTAGTCCGCGGCAGCGCCGCAGCGTTATACTTCGGCAGCACGCCCGGCCAGTCCTCGTCAATAACAGCATGCTCATACGTCACAGCAGTCTGCATCTGGTGATACTCGGCACCCGCAGCAAACAAAATTTCTCCATTGCCGTCCCGATGCGTCAGCCGATACTTCTGACTGCCGGCAGGCCGCCGCAACTGATCTGCTGTAAATGACGGCACACGCGAACCGACCGGCAATACAATCTCCCGACCGCCTCGCTCAAACACATAATCCCGCCCCTCCTCAAACACCACACCTCCCGCCTGACGCCACTCAGCTGCCGTCGTCAGTCGCACGATATTTTCTACGGGATACAGCAGTTGCCCGCGAGCCACCCCGGTGTCGGCATCTCGCATAAACAACACCGATTCACCATCCACCACACGCCCCTGCCAAAATGGTCGCAGCAACTCAGCCGAATACTGCCAGCCACCAGCCTGCTCCTGCGCCTGCAAAAATGCGATCCAGCCACCCGACTGAAAAACACCGCAGCAAACAGTAACCACCACCAGCCGCACAATTGCAAATCTCATTTCGGTCCCCCCAACCACACACACAGCAGCTCAACTACACACCAAATCGCAGCCAGGCTAGAACGTCATCGCTGCCGCCCTGCCCGCAAATCAGACAGCACACTGCTCGCCAGCTGCTCTCCGAGTCGCACCACACCAGCTGCATCCAGTACCAGCTGCTCACGCTGCGGCTGTAAGTCCAGCGCCTGCAAAAGCACAACACCAGATTCCCCCGCCAGCACTTCAGACATCCGTGACATCACATCCACACTCCTCACACTCTCATGATCCGATGGCAACTGCTGACTGATGTACCACCTGAGCTGCGACTGCTGCAGATCCTTTCGCAACCCCTGCACCAGCGACAGTACACGCTCAGGAGCCCCCTTGCGAAATGGCCCCCACGACATGTCATTCTCACCCACATGATAACAAATCCCGGCCAGTTCAACCTCATGCCCCCGATCCCGCAGATCCTGCACCGACTGACGCACAAACTCCAGAAATGACGGATACAGATTCCGTCCCTTCGCCTCACTGCCCTCGGGCGTCCAGTCAATGATCTGAGAACCACTGTGAGTAAACTTCGCAATCGCGATATTCTCCTCACCCCCACGCCTCATCGTTGCCGCAAAACTCAGCTCCGGACCAAACGTCTCATACTCTCCCCATGGCCCCATTGGCTCCCAGCCATCCGAAACGCTGTATCCACCGCCCTGACTGTAACGGCCGGCCGTCCGCAAATCCGGCTGCAACAGCACAGCACCACCCGGCAACTTTGCCAGATCCTGCACAAATGCTCGCTCACCCTCCATATTCCGATGGCCCGCCAGCACAATCAGTCGCACTTTCGAACCGGCGGTATAAGGCCACTCTCCCAACTGCCGTGACTCTTGTTTCCATTGACCCGTTGCCTGCAGCCACGAACGTGCATAACACAAACCATGCTCCAACTGCCCCAGTGTCCCGTAATGATAGTGCAAACCGGCGCCACCACCGATCTCTGTTCCCACGTGCGAAGTCGGCACATATTCCACCAAAGGATCCGCGTCCGCGACCTCTTTCTGGCCCAGACTGATCGCATACATCCGCGGCCTCAAATCCATTCCCCAGATCGTCTTGGTACACAATTCTCCAATGAAAAAGCGAAGTTCCGGCGTCTGCAGATCACGACGCCAGCTGGCAATAAAGTTCTTCAGATTCTTCCCGTAAGATGCCATGTACTCGGCTTCAAACATGTCGTTCTCACCCTGATGCCACATGAAGCCCTCCAGTCGCCACTTCACCCCCTCGCTGTCCAGTTGCCCCAGTGCTGTTCGAACCCGCCGCAATGCCAGCGGATACAACTGAAAACCAGTCGGCTGGTCCGGATTCCAGTCGCCGCCCAAATGAGTCCCCCCGGCAGCAACCTTGATAACAGCAATCGGAGCACTGATCTGGGAAGTCACTCCACGAGCAAAACTCAGTTCAGGTCCGACCACGTTGTACACCGGACGCAGCGGCTCCCAACCCGCAGACTCCAGCTTCTGTTCTCGCCCCAGACAATAAGAAAAACGCACTGCCGGTTGCGGCTGATCCAGCCCGGCAAACGGCGGAAATCGAGCAATGTCGGCTATCTTTGAATCCGAGCCCACCATGTTGGACTGCCCGGCAAAGATAAATACCCGCAGAACAGAATCTTCATCCGCCGGCAGCGCTGCACCACTCAACCACAACACCAGACCACACACACAACCCAGCAGACGGCGCATCTCAACCCTCCAAATCCTGCTCGCTCACCAACAACACGACCGCAGATCACCAGCCCCACATCCGCGTGCCGCTATCTCTCAATGCCTTCAGTCAGCCACTCCAGTGATTCCGGCAACTGCTCAGACCAGGACTTTTCATTGTGACCCGCACCCGAAAATTCTCGAAGACACCAACGACCAGTAGGCCCCCCCGCCTCTGGCTGCAGTTGTCGAAACAATCGCCTCGCCCGCTGCAAATTAACAGCACACGCACCCTCGTCAGCACCCTCGGCACTGCCCATCGAGACCCATAAACGCACATCCTTCGGCCAGCCGGCTGCCGAATCCAGTTGCTTCAGAATTTGCTCCCGATCCCAGCCCAGCGACGGCGAAAAGGCCAGACAGCCACCAAAAACTGCCGGCTGCTGCATACAGGCATGCATCGAAATCAATGCTCCCAGTGACGACCCACCAATCCACGTAAATTGCCGGTCAGACTTCGTGCGATACGAGGCATCAATCAGCGGCTTCAGCTCCTGTACCAGAAACCGAATATAGTCCGCACCGCGTCCCCCCGCCATCAACCTCTCATCTGATGTCACCGTGTACTCATCTGTCCGCTCAACACTGTTCCAGATCGCCACCACAATCACCGGCATGATTCGATCGTCTCGAATCAGCCGCGCCGCCGTTTCATCGACCTGCCACTCCACACCAAAGGCAGCCGTCGCAGCATCAAACACGTTCTGCCCGTCCTGCAGATACAAAACCGGGTAGCGGTCAAGCGATTCTGAATACCCATCCGGCAGCCAGATGGTGACCCTGCGAGCCCGCCGCAGAAATGCCGAACGCTGCGGCTCCATCTGCACGACCTGGCCCGTAATCGAAGACTGCTGCACTGGCCCGGAACTCCAGCGAGCAACCTCCGCCACTGCTTTCACAGGCCCCCCGCCCTCCGGTGCCAAAACACGTATGCGACGATTCGCCACATCACCGCCACGCCCGTCCCGCTCAACCGCCCGCCAGGTCCCGCGAGTCACCTTGAATTGTATATCACTGCCCGCCACAGCCGAAAACTCGCCCGAAAATAACCCCTCTGCCTCGCGCTCCAGTTTCAAACCGTCAGGACGCCACCCCCCCAGTGCCGGCACATTGCCCGCCAGATAAATGTCGCTGGTTCCAGCCTCAGCCACGGCAAGCTCACTCAGGTGCACTTCAATTCGCACCCGGACATCATCTGACTCAACTGCCACCGCTAACACGCTGGCTGCTGAAAACTGGATACACAGAGTTACTAAAACAGCTACAAACATCTAAACCCCAATCTTCATCCGAATCCACACTCTTTGAACCACGCACGCGAAATCCAGAATTCTCAAACCCAGAACAAAATTCAACGTTGTCGTACTCTCACATGGGAGTCGTGCGGGGGCAAGCCTCGAAATATCCCAAAACTTGAATTCGCAAGTACACCATCATGATGAACGCCTTTGTAAGTGCGATTGCCGGCCAGCTTGTGACACCGTTCCAGCACGAAGCACGCGAAAAGACGGAGTCGTCCCTAAGGCAGGCTATTCTGAACACAGGGGCCTCTAAATCCTGACGTTCATTACACCTTCAGGACGTCAAATCAAACCCGAGATTTCCGCAGAGTTTGTTGAAGCACTTTCGTGCTTCGCCAGAGGGACCACATTTCGCGGCCGCGAACTGGACAGCGATGTTACACAGCCAATTCTCACAGCTGCAGAAAACACTCTTGTCGAACTGCCTAACAGCGACCAGGCACGGCAGGTGATCATTACAACAATCACCCCATCCGACATAGTGTGGGTAAATCTGCTAGCTCATGTCGACTCTTAAACAGTCTGGACAACCCGCGAAATCCTCACCGCAGCCGGGCTGAATCCGGTTCATGCCATCGCTGCACCCATTCTCAACCAAACGCCCCCACTCACCCACGACCTGTTGGCATTGTCCGCAGGTAAAGCCATCATGGGTGGTATCACAAAAGTAATCATGACCACTCAGGGAAAATTACTGCTGGCAATAATGATCACCATTACAGCCGGAAAAATCGCTGCCTCAACAGCACTCAAAGTCATGATTGTGGCTACACTGAAAAAGGTCGGCATCGCAATTCTGATCAAAGTCGCTGTCGTCAATATCCTGGTCACGGTCGCACCAGCACTCGTGGCCGCAAAAATCCCCGTCTTCTAAATAATTACCCCTGTGATCGGTATCCTGATCCACCGCGAAATCCAGAAGAGGCCCCCCAAAATAGCCGACAAAAATTCCTCCACTCATCGCTGTAGCAATCGAACGCTCGTTCCCCGAAATTGCCTCAAACTCGCTGAGATGATTCTCGCTGATACCGTCCGCAAAATTCTCAACGCCAGACCCTCACAGGGTTCATAAACATGGCACAAATTCACGCTTTCATCTCGTATCAGCACTTTGACCTGCACCTCGCCCAAGAACTTGCAACGGCACTCAAACACTGCAAAAGTCCAACTTTCATCGATGAGCATACAGGCATCGGAGATCTCTGGGACACAAAACTCAAGCAAGCCATCAGCAGCGCCTTCGCCGTAATACCAACCGGGACACCATCGTCAGTGCAGTCAAGGTGGGTCAGACTGGAATCGCGTTACGCTTTTCGCATGGGAATTCTCTTCCCGGTACTCCGACAGCCCTGTGTACCGCCACCCAAATTGTCAGACGTCGAATTCGCACATCTCACCGACTGGGAACCGGACAACACCCAGCACGTAGAATGGAATAACCTTATCAACAGCCTGCGGTGTCTGCCAATCGGAAACAATCAAACCAGGCCTCGCAGCGAAGCTGACCTTTGTTTTAGACTGGGCATGCGGTTTCTTGAGGGTCTGCAGGCCCCGCAAAATGACACCATGGCTTTCACTGGTTCACAAAAGCTCCGCACCTCGGAGATCCTCGAACGTCCGCAGCCATCTTCGCTCTTAAATTGCCCGGACCCAACGACATTCAGCTCATAACCGCTGAAATTCACCCAAAAGACGACGGCAAACCCGCCGCCGCAACTCCCGAATTTCAGACTCCGAAAACAATGTGGAATGATGAGTCGTCGAGATGCGACAACTCGTTCCGCACGTCGTCAACCCAACCATCATCGATGTCATAATTCCCGTTCCTGTGTAACGGGAATAATCCAGCAGCAGCCCACTATGCAGCTCGGCCTCAAAAAACTGATTCAAATTTACATTCGATGCCAAAGCGGCAACCGGAGCTAAAAATGGACCAGCCAGCCGATTCGCTCGCTGGGACAATCGGTCCCACACCGCCGTCATGAACGAAAGATGCCGCTCATATAGCCGATAATTCCCCGTTCGCTTAATCTCACGACTCTCACTCGATACCCGCTGCACTAAATCCGCAAAACTAGCGCCTCGACTCCGAGGCAGTCGCAGAGTATACCCGCCCAGCACCTGACCACTGGCCTCCGGCACAGGAGGCACTGTTTCCTGACGCAGATCCACAGGTGTATACAAACCAATCCGCTGCCGCCAGCCCGTAACAAGCGACATCGCTGACAAAGAATCATGCATGGCCGCAAGCAGCAAATCCTGAACGGTCACACCCAGTGATCGAGCAGACTGCAGCACACACGCCACACTCAGGCTCTCATGATCAACACCCGTTACACATCGATCCTGACCAGAAAGACGCTGACTCGCACGCCATGAACCAAGACCATGGAAAACCTCTCGCGCAACACTAACCAGCGAATGCCACGCGGCTGCCGAATCCGCAAAAGCCGGCACAATCGCACTAAGATCAGGCGCAAATCCCGGAGCCGGCTCAGTCAGCTCATCACCACGCAACACTCGCAGCACCGATCGACACAATGCACTGACACCACGCGAATCCATAAACGCATGACGGTAAATCACCACAAAATGCCAGCGATCCTCAGACTCGCAAATCGCGTGAAAACGAAACGGCCAGTGCAACCCGCTCGGGAAATATCGATTCAGTTCGCGGTCAAGCACACTCGATATCGCTGACTCAGGCTGCCGCAGCACCGACGTCACTGTCAGCTCAACCTCTGGGACCTGTCCCATCCTGATGCCACAACGCATCCGATTGCCTGCAACACACACCTCCGCCGGCAGAGGAAAATGACGCCCCAAAGCCACCCGCACTGCCTCACCCAGCGACAACGCCGTCACCGAGCCGCTTAGCGTCAAAACGTGCGCAGCGTTCAGAGGACAAAACTGCTCCCAGCGCAGCATCATCCGCTGCAGCCCGTTCAATGGACGCCACTCCCCCAGACTGGCATCGGCGCACACAGCCTGCGCACGATCCATTGCAGGCAACTCAGCCAGCGACATGTAAAACGTCCCCAATACAGCGAATTTTCACGATGTTCCAAACTCCCACTTCTATTAATCGGTCAAAACTAGCCCGAAACACTTCACGACGCCCACAAACAACACACTCAAACACTCTTCACGCAACCAAACTACCGAATCGGCATTTTCTGCCGATCTAAGTCCCGCCACAACTCACAACAGTAATCCACTCGAAACATTTCCATGAACATCTGTCAGCCGATAATGCCGCCCCTGAAACTTGTACGTCAGCCGCAAATGATCAATGCCCAGCAAATGCAGCAGCGTCGCATTCAAATCGTGCACGTGGACCGGGTCACGCACGATGTTGTAACTGAAATCATCCGTCTCTCCCCACATCTGGCCACCACGTATCCCCGCACCCGCCAGCCACATCGTGAAACAACGCGGATGATGGTCCCGACCATAGTCCGACACAGTCAGCTTCCCCTGACAATACACAGTTCGGCCAAACTCACCACCCCACACCACCACCGTATCCTCGAGCAAACCACGCTGCTCCAGATCTGTCACCAGCGCTGCCGTCGGCTGGTCCGTCATACGGCACTGCAGCGCAATGTTCTTCGGCAACTCCAGATGCTGGTCCCAGCCGCGGTGAAATAACTGTACAAATCGCACTCCCCGCTCACACAATCGCCGCGCCATCAGGCAGTTCCACGCAAAACTGCCCGGCCGCCGAGCCTCCTCCCCATACAGCTCAAATGTACCCGCCGACTCCCCCGACAAATCCGTCAGCTCAGGCACTGAAGACTGCATCCGGTACGCCATCTCGTACTGCGCAATTCGAGTCGTTATCTCGGGATCACCAGTCTGCTCCAGCCGCAAACCGTTCAGCGACTGCAGATCATCCAGCAGTCCCCGCCGAATCTCTCGACTAATACCCGCCGGATTCGACAAATACAGCACAGGATCACCCTGCGAACGAAACTTCACCCCAGCATATCGAGTCGGCAGAAAACCACTGCCCCACAACCGGTCATAAAGCGGCTGGTCACCCGCCCCCGAGATCATCGCCACAAATGCCGGCAAATCACTGCTCTCACTGCCCAGTCCATACGACAGCCACGAACCCAGACTCGGACGACCCGCCAGCTGCGCACCCGTCTGAAAAAACGTAATCGCCGGATCGTGATTGATCGCCTCAGTATGCATCGATCGCACAAAACACAGCCGATCCGCTATCGATGCCGTCCGCGGCAGCAACTCACTCACCCACGACCCGCTGCTGCCACGCTGCCGAAAACGAAACATCGTCGGCGCCACCGGAAAGCTGGACTGGCTGCTCGTCATACCCGTCAGTCGCTGCCCCTGACGCACCGACTCGGGCAGCTCTGTGCCACGCAATCCAAGCAAGCGAGGCTTATAATCAAATAGATCCAGCTGCGAAGGAGCCCCCGACTGAAACAAAAAAATTACTCGCTTCGCTCGCGGCGCTGCATGCGGGAACGCTCCCCCGACAGCCCCCTGCTCTGCCACACATTCACCACCCAACAAACCACCCAGCGCAGCCAGACCCAGTCCACCAGCTCCGCGGCCCAGAAAACCACGCCGCCCGTTCAACACATGCTGCTCTATCGTGCCCGACATCGCATCACTCCCTCGTAATCACCTCGTCCAGATTCAGCAGCACACTCGCAACCGTGGTGAAAGCCGCCAGCTCGCCCGCATTCAGCGTCTCAGGCACTCCCGACTCCCCCGCCCTGATCAGTGCCAAAGCAGCCTCCGGCTGCCGTCGATACACCTCCACGTTCCGCTCATAACGAGCACACAAAATCTCCAGCTCCCGCGCTGTCGGCAATCGCAATGTCACCGCACAAAACATCCGCTCAATCCGCTCCACTGCACTCTTCGCCTCAGCCTGCAGCTCACGCTGTGCCAGCACACGAGCAGCCTCCAGAAACGTAACATCGTTCAGCAAAGCAAGCGCCTGCAACGGAGTATTCGTGCGACCACGACTGACCGTACACGCCTCCCTCGACGCCGCATCAAATGTTACCATCAGCGGCGGCGCCACCGTGCGCTTCCAGTACGTATACAGACTGCGACGATACAAGTCCGCACCACGAGACTGCTCATACTCCATGTCCGTCGCAATCTCCTTCCACAATCCCTCCGGCTGATAAGGCTTCACCGAAGGACCGCCAATACTGCGAGTCAACAGCCCGCTCAAAGACAAAGCCTGATCACGCACAACCTCCGCCGATAAACGACGACGCGCTCCCCGTGCCAGCAGACGATTGTCAGGATCAATCGCCAGCAGCTCAGACGACTGCCGCGATGACTGACGATAAGTCGCACTGGTAACAATCAGTCGCTGCAGCGCCTTCATGTCCCAGCCAATCCGCTGAAACTCCAGTGCCAGCCAGTCCAGCAACTCCGGATACACCGGAGCCTCACCCTGAGATCCAAAATCCTCGGTCGTCCGCACCAGACCAAATTCAAAATATCGCTGCCAAAATCGATTCACCGCCACTCGCGCCGTCAACGGGTTCTCTCCACTCACCAGCCAGCGAGCAAGGTCCAGACGATTCCCGTGGCGACCAGCAAAATTACCCGCAAACGCAGCCGGTACCCCCGGCTGCACCAGTTCACCAGGACGGTCATACTGCCCGCGCTGCAGCACACGCGTCTCACGAGGCGTCGGCAGTTCCTGCATCACCATCACCGTCGGTATCTGATCGTCCAGCTCACGCTGCTGACGACGCAGCGCCGGCAAACGCTCAAATACACCACGCAGCACAACATCCGCATGCCGCTCCAGCCAGACCGTCTCCAGCTTGCGCCGCTGACCAACATTCCGCTCGCCCACACCCCGCCCCGCAATCTCAGCTACAGACTCCGACACCGCCAGTAACTGCACTTCCTCCGAAGACAAATCACGACCGTAAATCCGGACTTCCGACACCGCACCACGAAAACGACTGTGCCCGCCACCAACACGAAACGGCTCGGCCTTCACCGCGAACGTCTGATTCAGACGATCCAGCCGCACCGCTAAAGGAACATCGACACCATTCACGTACAAATGAATACCCGTCGCCAGACGGCTTCCGTCATACACCACCGCCAAATGCACCCACTGACCAGCCGGCAGCACCGACTCACTCTCCACCCGAATCGCATCATCCAGCCAGCGCTTCACCAGATTCACCTGCACCCGACCGTCCTGCAGATGCACACTGTATCCCTCACCCTGCTCAACCGGAATCATTCGCGACAGCACCGTGCCACTGCCCGCTTCGGGACGAATCCATGCAGACAGCGTAAAGCGATCGAAATAACCGAAGGCACCCGCACCAGAAGACTCCAGCATCCCGCCGCCATCCAGCAGTATTGCCTGCCTGCCGGACCACGCTGTCCACTGCGGTTCAACACCAGCCGGACTCAGCGTCAGCAATTGCCCCCCATCACTCTCCAGACTGCCCGACAGACGATACGCCTGCTGCAGCCCGTCAGTCAGCACCCAGTCGGGCTCCCCCCGCGCCTCAGCAGTGAAACTCCACCGCTCAACCGCAGACGAAAGCTCCGGCTGCAGCTCCCGAATCCGCTGCTCCGCCTCCGCCACACGCTGCTCCAGCTCACGCAACTGCCGCTGCTGAGCCGGTAACGGTGCTTTCAGCAGCGGCGGTGAGTTGCCCTCCTTGATCGCTCGACCCGACTCCGGCAGATTGTTGAACCATGCAAAGACCTGATAATACTCCCGCTGACTCAGCGGATCATACTTGTGATCATGACACCGCGCACAACCCATCGTCAAACCCTGCCAGACCGCAAAAGTGGTATCCACCCGGTCCGCCACATACTCCACCTGGTACTCCTCCGGAATTATCCCGCCCTCCGCATTGCCCCGATGGTTCCGATTGAAACCCGTTGCAATCCGCTGCTCCAAAGTGGGCTCTTCCAGCAGATCACCCGCAATCTGCTCCACCGTAAACTGATCGAATGGAAGATTCCGGTTGAATGCCTCAATCACCCAGTCCCGCCACCGCCACATACTACGAGGCCCATCGTTCTGATAACCACTGGTATCCGCATAACGAGCCGCATCCAGCCAGGCCACCGCCATGTGCTCACCATAAGCCTGTGATGCCAGCAGCCCGTCTACCACTCGCTCCCACGCATCCGGTGACTCATCAGCCACAAACGCTTCCACCTCTGACAGCTTCGGCGGTAACCCCGTCAGATCCAAAGACACTCGACGAATCAGCGTTCTGCGATCCGCCTCTGTCGCTGGCCGCAAACCAGCAGACTCCAGCCGCGCCAGCACAAACTGATCAATCGGGTTGCGACACCAGCCAGGATTTCCCGTCTGCGGTGGCGTCTGGGCCTGCGGACGAACAAAGGCCCAATGCTCTGACCACTTCGCCCCCTGCTGAATCCACCTGCTCAGCAGCTGCTTCTGCCCATCCGTCAGATGACGCTGAGACTCCGGCGGAGGCATCTGCAGGTCAGGATCCGCTGACAAAATCCGCTGCAACAGCAGACTGGCTTCCACGTTCCCCGGCGACACCACACGGCCGCCACTCCGCTCAGAAAATAGCCCATCACGCTGATCAAGACGCAGCCCACTGCTCCGCTGCGCCTCGTCCGGACCGTGGCAGGTAAAACACGAATCCGACAGAATCGGCCGAATCTCACGATCAAAACTGACAGCAGCAACCGACTCCTGCGCCCGCACAACCCCAAAACCATCCTGAACGGCCAGCATCGCTGCTGCCGCCAGTACATACTCCAGCCGACCCGCCATCAGCCGAACTGCCATCACCAGACCTCCACCCACCACCCACCACCGCTCACTGCCCACTATCTCTCACCCGCCCGGTTCCGCTCAACACCCAGCAGCACATTCAACGCCAACACAAAACACTGCACCTCGTTCGCCATCTCATCACAGTCCACCACCATCTCTGCCCCGCGGGTCTGCAAAACCAACTGGTCCTTCCGCCACCCTAAAAATGCCAGAGCCCCGCCAAACAGTCCCACCACGTACAGACAACAACTCAGCCAGTTGTACTGCGAGACAAAATGGCCGATTACCCCGGTCCCCAGCGCCGCACCCAAAAACAGATATGCCCGCGGGTCCTGTGGCCTGCGAAACTCAGCAGATGACACCTCAGCCAATGGCAGCTGAAACAGTTTACTGCCGTCCGCATTCAGACGCTGCAACCGCGTCTGCAAGACCTCTACTCGAGTCTTCGGCAGCGCCAGCATCACTTCCTCAGACTTCGCTTCACCAGCATCCATCGAGCACCCTTACAAAACAATATGCAGAAACACCGATTCCTCAGAAAGAACACTGCCGTAGTCTACTCCGCCGAAACTCGTCACGCGAGCAACCGACGCGGGCGAACCTGGCACTAAATCGGTCTGCCAATCCGCACCAGATTGCCGTCCTCGTCAATCAGCACAAACTCACTCATTCGCCACGGGTTATCCTCGACAGCCTCCAGCCGCGGTACACCCGTTCGCGGCAAACCCGGCCCGCCAAAAGCCTCAGCCAGTCCCTCCACATCAGAAACACGCAGGTAACAACGCCGGGCCACTACTTGTGAATGCAGCCACAGCAGCCACAGCAGCCAGATTATGCGGTCGCTCTCTGCGGACCTGGCGGTCACGGGATGCAACCGGACGCACACCGCAACCCATACGAATCGGCGGATCCATCCTGTGGAGACTCGATGAAATTCATGCATGGATTGCGGCAGGGTGTCCGCCGCGAAAAGACTGAACCTTCAGTGCCAGAACTTAGCGAAGAATGACTTGAGGTCGGGCCCCACTTGAGCACACTGGCGACCGCGTTTCTGAAGACCTGACACAACAAGCAGCGGAATAAAGAATGGCCAGTTTGTACAAGAAGCCGGTGATCATCACAGACCCAAAGACCGGACAACGAGTCAAAACAAAATCGAAGAAATGGTGGGGACGATACAAGGACGAGAACGGTCTCGAACGTCGTGAGCCCCTGGCCGTTGACAAGACCGCCGCACAGACGATGCTGAATGAACTCGTCCGGAAGACCGAACG
>Ga0163212_1000548_pt1 | contig 16738 bp, 18 predicted proteins | sample Malawi_45m_30L_FD_113532 | JGI IMG/M metagenome (GOLD analysis project Ga0163212, IMG submission 113532) | Freshwater microbial communities from Lake Malawi, Central Region, Malawi to study Microbial Dark Matter (Phase II) - Malawi_45m_30L | ecosystem: Environmental > Aquatic > Freshwater > Lake...
CATGGCGTCAAAGGGATCGAGCGCATCCGCTTTGCCACCAGCCATCCGCGCTATTTCACCGAGCGGCTGATCGACGCCTGCGCTGACCTCGAGAAGGTCTGCGAGCACTTCCACATTCCGTTCCAGAGCGGTGATGACAACGTGCTCAAGGCGATGGCTCGCGGTTACACCGTCGATCGCTACCGCCGCATCATCCAGCGCATCCGCGAGCGCATGAGCGATGCGGCGATCAGCGCCGATGTGATCGTCGCTTTCCCAGGAGAGAGCGACGCCCAGTACCGCCGCACCCTCGATTTGATCGAGGAGATCGGTTTTGACCAGGTCAACACGGCTGCCTACTCACCCCGCCCGGGAACGCCGGCTGCCGACTGGTCCAATCAGTTGCCGGAGACCGTCAAGGTGGAGCGTCTGGCCGAGCTCAATGCCCTGGTGGAGCGCATGGCCAAAGAACGCAGCGCCCGCTACGCCGGCCGCATCGAGCAGATCCTGGTGGAGGGCCTCAACCCCAAGGACACCAACCAGGTCATGGGCCGCACCCGCACCAACCGGCTGACCTTTTTTGCGGCGGCCAGGCCAGACGGTGGCAGCTGGCAACCGGGCGATCTGGTCGATGTGCGCATCGAGCAGGTGCGCGCTTTTTCATTGAGCGGCACACTGGCCTGACCCGTTTGCGCGGCTGCACCAACAGTCCGCTCGCTGCCGCCGATGAGCCTGAATCCCGCCGCATCGCCCGACGATGGCCCCATCAGGGTTGGCCTGATCTTTGGAGGCGACTCGGGCGAACACGCGGTCTCGATTCGCTCGGCTGCGACGGTGGCCACGGGCCTGCGCAGCGGCGCGAACGCCCAGCGCTACCAGCTCAGCCCTGTGTACATCGATCAGCAGGGGCGCTGGTGGGGTGAGCCCTTGGCCAGCGCTGTGCTGGAGCAGGCAACACCTGCCAGCACCGCCCAGCTGGCTGCTGCCAACAGCGATCACCTCAGCAGCCTGGCGGGCGGCTTTGCCGGCTTTCCTCCTGGAGCCCTGGAGGTTGAGGTGTGGTTCCCAGTGCTGCACGGCCCCAATGGCGAAGACGGCACGATTCAGGGGCTGTTCACCTTGATGCGCAGGCCGTTTGTCGGCTCCGGGGTGCTCGGCTCGGCCGTCGGCATGGACAAGCTGGCGATGAAGGCCGCTTTTGCCGCCGCTGCTCTGCCGCAGGTGCCCTACGGCGCGGTCGATGCCGCTGAGCTGGCGGACCCCGAACGCTGCGCTGAGCTGTTGCAGCGTCTGGAACAAAAACTGGGATATCCCTGTTTCATCAAACCGGCCAACCTCGGCTCGTCTGTCGGCATCAGCAAGGCCACCACGCGCTCAGAATTGCTGGCTGGTCTGAAGCTGGCGGCCGATCTGGATCCACGCATCGTGGTCGAGCAGGGCGTCAAGGCCCGCGAGCTCGAATGCGCGATCAAAGGCGGTGGGGCCAGAGCGTTGCGTGCTTCGGTGCTCGGCGAAATCTGCTTCGATGCCGATTGGTACGACTACGACACCAAGTACAGCGACGGCAAAAGTCACACGGTCATTCCTGCTGTGGTGCCAGAGACGATCAGCAGTAGGGCCCGTGCCATGGCGATTCAGGCCTGTCAGGCCGTCGGGGCCACGGGCCTGGCGCGGGTTGATTTTTTCTATGAGGAGGACAGCGGAGCGCTCTGGCTCAATGAGATCAACACCTTGCCTGGATTCACCAGCTTGAGCATGTATCCGATGCTCTGGGCGGCTTCAGGCATCGATCTTGAAACGCTCTTGCACGAATTGCTCGAGGGGGCGAGAGAATGGCACGCAAGCCTGGCTGCAGCCTGATCTGCCATGACCCACGGATTGCTCTGGCTGCCGCTGCTGCTGGTGTTTGTGCTGCTCACGGCCCTTGGCTGGCTCGAGCGGCGCCGGCAGCGCTTGTTTCGTGAATGGGCCGAGGGCTCTGAGCTGGCCAAGCTCGATGCCACCGGTGCGGCGCGGCTGGTCGATGGGGTGCTCAGCTGGAGCAGCTTTGAAGCAGGCCAGCTCAAGGACATCGATTCCTTTGTGATCAAGCAGCTTGAACTTGTCGAGTTGTTGTCCCTGCGCTCGGGTGAGGCTCCGCTCACCGACGAGAGCCAGGGGGCCTGCCGCCTGCACCTGGTTGGTGGCGGCGTGCAGAAGGATTTGCCCTTTGCCGACGCCGAACGCGCCCGCCGCTGGATCGATGAGCTGATGGCGCGTTCCCGCTGCGAACTGTGAGTCAGGCAGAGCGGCGGCAAGCGCTGCGCCAGCAGCGGCGCCAGGAGCGCTGGCGTCAGTTCTGGCGCTTCTCGGTGTTCACCGCAACCGCACTGGGCCTGGGCTATGCCCTGCTGCGGCAGGGATGGGTGCTCGGCAGCCCCGAGCAGGTGGAGGTGATCGGCAGCCGTCAGGTCAGCCGCGAGCAGGTGATTCAGGCGACTGATCTGCGCTTTCCGGCGTCCTTGCTGACGCTGCAGCCGGCACGGCTGGCCCAGCAGCTCTCGAGCACCCTGCCGGTGGATCAGGTGCAGGTGCAGCGGTTGATGGCCCCGCCGCGGCTGCGGGTGCAGCTGGTCGATCGCCGCGCCATTGCGCGGGCTGAGCGCCAGGGCACCGGCGGTGGCCTCGAGCGCGGCTTTGTTGACCATCTCGGCAACTGGATGACCACCCGCCAGCAGTCGGGTGCCGTGCAGGAGGACCCCCTGCGCTTGCAGGTGCAGGGTTGGCAGCAGCGCTTCCGCCCGTCTCTGGCGCTGGTGCTCAGCCGCCGCAGTCAACTGGGCGCGGCGCTGCAGGCCATTCGGTTTGAACCGGGCGGCAGCCTGTGGTTGCAGACCACCAGCCTGGGCGCGGTGCGCTTTGGCCCCCTGGATGCCCGGCTGGGTCGCCGCATCGATGTGCTGGAGCACCTGCTGGCCACCCTGCCTGGCGAGCTCAAAGGCCGCCGCCTGCAGGCGATCGATCTGAGCGATCCGGAGCGGCCTGAGATCAGCCTGCCGGCTCCGCTCAAGCCGCCGGCCCCCCAATCCAACAGACCTTGAACACAGGTCGTTGCACCTTGGGGCCAAACGCGCAAAGGTGTGTCATCGCCGCAGACCCCACGCAGCTTTGAACGACATAATGCAGCCCATCAGCAACGGCATTGAGGCTCCGATGACGCAAGCCGGCTCCAGCCCCGCGGGCATCGTGCCCAGCCAATCGGCCCGCATCGAGGTGATTGGTGTCGGCGGCGGCGGCAGCAACGCTGTCAACCGCATGATCACAGCCGAGCTTCAGGGTCTGGGCTACCGGGTGCTCAACACCGATGCCCAGGCGCTGCTGCAGTCAGCAGCCCAGCAGCGCATTCAGCTGGGGCAGAAGCTGACCCGCGGTCTGGGGGCGGGCGGCAACCCGGTCATCGGCCAGAAAGCCGCCGAAGAATCGCGCGCCGAGCTGCAGCAATCCCTGCAGGGTGCCGATCTGGTGTTCATTGCCGCCGGCATGGGTGGCGGCACCGGGACCGGCGCCGCGCCGATCCTGGCTGAAGTGGCCAAGGAGGTGGGTGCGCTCACCGTTGGCATCGTCACCAAACCCTTCGGTTTCGAGGGTCGCAAGCGCATGCGCCAGGCCGAGGAGGGCATCGCCCGCTTGGCCGAGCATGTCGACACGTTGATTGTGATCCCCAACGACCGCCTGCGCGACGCGATCGCCGGGGCTCCGCTCAACGACGCCTTCCGGGCTGCCGATGACGTGCTGCGCATGGGCGTCAAGGGCATCAGCGACATCATCACCAAGCCCGGTCTGGTCAATGTCGACTTTGCCGATGTGCGCTCGGTGATGGCCGATGCCGGCACGGCCCTGCTCGGCATTGGCGTGGGTTCCGGCCGCTCCCGTGCCAGCGAGGCCGCCCAGGCCGCCATGACCAGCCCCCTGCTCGAGTCGGCCCGCATCGATGGGGCCAAGGGCTGCGTGATCAACATCAGCGGCGGCAAGGACATGACCCTTGAGGACATGACCACCGCCTCCGAGGTGATCTACGACGTTGTTGACCCTGAGGCCAACATCATCGTGGGGGCTGTTGTCGATGAGCGCCTCGAAGGCGAGATCCACGTCACCGTGATCGCCACGGGGTTTGAAACCGGTACCGCCTATCGGGCCGAGCGGCCGGCGTTTGCCGCTGCCGGCGGCTTCATGGCAGCCAGCGAGGAGCGCGGCGCCAAAATCCCGCCGTTTCTGCTCAACCGTCAGGCCAAGCCCGCTGATCAGGCCTGAGGCCGTTCCGGCAACGGCAAAAGGGTGACCCGGAGTCCACGCCTGCTCTGAGCATCCCGTGTGGCTGCTCCCTTCCGGTCCTGACCAGGTTTGGGCGTCAGGGCCGCGTGGGTCCGAGTCGCTGAGATGCTAGCAAGGGAGCCTGGTCTTGCTTGCGCATCGATGCTGCGACCCGGCGACTGGCTGAGCCGCAAACAGGAAGGAACACCGCTGGCCCTGCTCACCGCCTGGGATGCGATCAGCGGTGCCTGGGTCGCTGAAGCCGGTGTCGATGCTGTGCTGGTGGGCGACTCGCTGGCGATGGTGGCCCTGGGCCATGCCACCACCCTGCCGGTGACCCTCGACGAGATGCTGCATCACTGCCGTGCGGTGGGCCGGGGCGTGGCCTCGGTGCTGGCTGATCCGGCTGCCCAGCCCCTGTTGATTCTGGATCTGCCTTTCTTGAGCTATCAGTGCAGCGCCGATGAGGCCGTGGCAGCCGCGGGCCGGGTGCTCAAGGAATCACCGGCCGCGGCGGTCAAGCTCGAGGGCGCTGAACCCGAGACGCTGGTGGTGATCGATCGGCTGGTGCGCAGCGGCATTCCGGTGATGGGGCATCTGGGGCTGACCCCACAGGCGGTGCATCAGCTCGGCTACCGCCGCCAGGCCACCGATCCGGTGGCCCAGCAGCGGGTGTTGCAACAGGCCGAGTCGTTGCAGCAGGCCGGCTGCTTTGCCCTGGTGATCGAGCATGTGCCCGCCGAGCTGGCAGCCCGGCTCCAGCAACAGCTGGTGATTCCGGTGATCGGCATCGGTGCCGGCGCCAGCTGCGATGGCCAGGTGCTGGTCACGGCCGATCTGCTCGGCCTGACCACGCGGCAGCCCCCCTTTGCCAAGGCGCAGCTCAACCTGCGCCAGCAGGCCTTGCCGGTGCTGCAGCAGTGGGTGGCGGCCCAACGCGCTCCCACCACTGCAGCAGCTTTGCCAGCACCGCATTGCTCAACGCCAGGCCCGCCGGATCACTGAGCCGCCAGCGCGGTCCTTCGATCAGCAGCAGGCCCTGCGCTTGCTCGCGCGCAAGCAGGCTGCTGAGCTCCTCAAGCTTCTCTGGCCCCAGGCCTGCCTCGCGCAACAGCTGGGCCATGGGCACCCCCTCGCGCCGGCGCAGCCCCACCAGCAGCAGTTCATCGAGCGGCAGTGATGCAGCGCCTGGTTCGCCATCGCCATCGCCATCACCATGGCTGTGCAGGCCCTGCTCGAGCGCCTCAACCCAGGCCGCATAGGCCTGGCGGGTGCGCGGCCGCGCCAGCCGCTGGCCATGGCGGGCGCTGGTGGCCCCGAGCCCAAAGGCCCACCAGTCGGCACCGCTCCAGTAGACGCGGTTGTGGCGCGAGGCGTGGCCCGGCAGGGCGTAGTTGGAAATTTCGTAGTGCCCGTAGCCCGCCTCTGCGAGCAGCTGGCTGCTGAGCTCGTGCTGATCGGCGGCCAGATCGGCATCGGGCAGTAGCAGCTCGCCGCGTTCGGCTCGCTTGCCGAACACGGTGCCGGGCTCCACCGTCAGCCCATAGATCGAGAGGTGGGGCGCGCCTGTGGCGATCGCCTGCTTGAGCTGCGATCGCCAGTGCTCCAGATCGGGCGCAGCCCGATCGCTGCCAAGGGCTGGCACCGCCTCGATCAGATCGAGGCTCCAGCTGCCCAGCCGCCCCAGCTGCTGGGCCGCCTTGAGCCAGCGGCAGGCCTGCTGCAGATCGCGGCCGTGGTGCCGCCGCCCCAGGCCCTGGAGCACGGCATCATCAAAGCTCTGCCCGCCCAGACTCACCCGGTTGACGCCAGCTGCCAGGTAGCCCGACAGCCGCTGCTCGTCAAAGCTGGCTGGATCGAGCTCCAGCGTGATCTCGGCGCCAGCGGTGAGGCCGAAGCGTGCGGCCAGAGACTCCAGCAGGGCTCCCACCTGCGCCGGGCTCAACAGCGATGGGGTGCCGCCGCCCAGATACACCGTGCTCAGCGGAGCAGCGCCGGGGCTGGCGGCGATCTCGCGCAGCAGCAACGCCAGATAGGCCGCGATCGAAGCTGATCCCGGAGCCCCGGCTTCGGCGCTGGCTTGATCACCCAGGGGCACCACGGCAAAGTCGCAGTAGAAACAGCGCCGGTGGCAGAAGGGAATGTGCAGATAGGCGCCGCGCGGCTCAAGCATCGGTCGGTTACCCAGGCAGGCCAAAGGGGCTGCAATCAGGCAAGCTGCCTGACGGCATGGTCGATACCCTCATCCTGATTCTGTTTGTGTTCTCCGGGGCAGCCGCGGGCTGGCTCGGAGAAGACCTGCTGCCGGAGCAGCTGCTGCTGCAGGTCGATGATCCTGAGCGCCTGCGCACCTTGCTGGCGCTTGGGGGGTCGGGGTTTGGTCTGACCGCCGGATTGTTGTTTCAACAGCTGCGCCGCCGGCTCATGGCCCAGGTGCGCAGCATGCCCACCGATCTGCTGATCAGCCGCGCGGTGGGCCTGATCCTGGGTCTGCTGGTGGCCAATCTGCTGCTGGCGCCGATCCTGCTGCTGCCGCTGCCCTGGGAGATCATCTTCGTCAAGCCGCTGGCGGCGGTGCTCAGCAACGTGTTCTTTGGGGTGCTGGGCTACAACCTGGCCGAGGTGCACGGTCGCACCCTGCTGCGCCTGTTCAACCCGACCAGCGCCGAAGCCCTGCTGGTGGCCGAAGGGGTGCTGCAGCCGGCCAGCGCCAAGATTCTCGACACCAGCGTGATCATCGACGGCCGCATTCGCGGCCTGCTTGAGTCGGGCCTGCTCGAGGGCCAGGTGATCGTGGCCCAGTGCGTCATCGATGAGCTGCAGGCCCTGGCCGATTCGAGCAACGCCGACAAGCGCGGCAAGGGACGCCGCGGCCTCAAGTTGCTCACCGAGCTGCGTGAGAGCTATGGCCGCCGCATCGTCGTCAACAGCACCCGCTACGAGGGCAAGGGCGTTGATGACAAGTTGCAGAAGCTGGCCGCCGACACCGGCGGCACCCTGCTGACTGCCGATTACAACCTGGCCCAGGTGGCCCAGTTGCAGGAGCTCAGGGTGATGAACCTGAGCGAGCTGGTCATTGCCCTGCGTCCCGAGGTGCAGCCCGGCGATGAGCTGCAGCTCAAGATCGCCCGGGACGGCAAGGAGGCCGATCAGGGTGTGGGCTACCTCGATGACGGCACGATGGTGGTCGTTGAAGGTGCCCGCGGGCGCATTGGTGAGCGCCTGCCGGTGATCATCACCGGGGCCTTGCAGAACCCGACTGGCCGCATGGTCTTTGCCCGCCTTGATGGGACGCCTGAGGTGCCTGCTGCTGCCGCCAGCGCCGGCGACGAGAAGCCCCCAGGCCGCCGGCGCCGCAGTGCCAAGCCCGCTGCCGGTGCCAATCCGGACGCGGCAAACCCCCGCTAGGCTCACGGTTCATGCCTGATCTGTGTCGCCGATGACGGTGTCAGCCCCTTACTACGGCGATTCAGCGGTGATGCGCACACCACCGCCCGATCTGCCCAGCCTTCTGCTCAAAGAGCGGATCGTGTACCTGGGTCTGCCTCTGTTCAGCGACGACGATGCCAAGCGTCAGATGGGCATCGATGTCACCGAGCTGATCATTGCCCAGCTCCTCTATCTGGAGTTCGACAACCCCGACAAGCCGATTTTCTTCTACATCAACTCGACGGGCACCAGCTGGTACTCAGGTGATGCGATCGGCTTTGAAACGGAAGCCTTTGCGATCGCCGATACGATCAGCTACGTCAAGCCAGCCGTTCACACGATCTGCATCGGCCAGGCGATGGGCACCGCCGCGATGATTCTCAGCGCTGGTACCAAGGGTCATCGCGCCGCCCTGCCCCACGCCTCGATCGTGCTGCACCAGCCCCGCAGTGGCGCCCGCGGTCAGGCGACCGACATTCAGATCAGGGCCAAGGAGGTGCTGCACAACAAGCACACCATGCTCGACATGCTGGCGGCCAACACCGGCAAGAGCGTTGAGCAGCTCGCGCGCGACTCCGACCGCATGACCTATTTCACTGCCGAGGAGGCCAAGGAGTACGGCCTCATCGATCGGGTGCTCACCAGCCAGAAAGAGTTGCCTGGTGGTGGAGCCGCTGCCGCCGTGGCCTCCGAGCCCAGCCCGGCCGGTATCGGCTGGGGCTGACGGGCCGACCAGCCCGGCATGCGATCTCCTCTGACCACTGTTCTCTTCAACCTTCACCGCCCCAGCCATGCCGATCGGCACTCCCAGCGTTCCCTACCGCCTCCCCGGCAGCCAATACGAGCGTTGGGTCGACATCTACACCCGTCTGGGGGTCGAGCGCATTCTGTTTCTGGGCTCCGAGGTCAACGACGCCGTGGCCAATGCCCTGGTCGCCCAGATGCTGTATCTCGACTCGGAGGACAACTCCAAGCCGATCTACCTCTACATCAACTCGCCCGGCGGCTCGGTGACCGCAGGCCTGGCGATCTACGACACCATGCAATACGTCAAATCTGACGTGGTCACCATCTGTGTGGGTCTGGCCGCGTCGATGGGCGCCTTTTTGCTGGGCGCGGGCACCAAGGGCAAACGGCTGGCCTTGCCCCACAGCCGCATCATGATCCACCAGCCCTTGGGCGGCACCAGCCAGCGCCAGGCCAGCGACATCGAGATCGAGGCCAAGGAGATCCTGCGCATCAAGGACATGCTCAACCGCTCGATGGCTGAGATGACCGGTCAGGCCTTCGAGAAGATCGAAAAAGACACCGACCGCGACTACTTCATGAGCGCTGCCGAAGCCAGGGACTACGGCCTGATTGACCGCGTCATCGCCCACCCCAGTGAGGCGTGATCAGCCCTTGCCTGTGTAGCTGAGCAGCGTTCGGCCTGCATGTGGGCTTCAAAGAGGGCTGAAGCGGCGCTTGTTGTGGTCATCGACCTGCAGCTGAGCAGAGCGCTGACCGTGGGTGGCTTGTGCTGTTTCGTCAGCGTTCAGGCGCTTGCGTAAGCTCGATCCTTGCCCCTAGCCCTGCTGCTCGCCCCGATGGCCAAGCTGTATTACGACTCCGACGCCGACCTCAGCCTGCTGAACGGCAAAACGGTGGCCATCGTTGGCTATGGCTCCCAGGGCCATGCCCATGCCCTGAATCTCAAGGACAGCGGCGTCAACGTGGTGGTGGGGCTTTATGCAGGCAGCCGCTCGGCCGAAAAGGCCAAAGCCGACGGCCTCGAGGTGCTCAGCGTGGCCGATGCCGCTGCCAAGGCCGACTGGATCATGGTGCTGCTGCCCGATGAGTTTCAGAAGGACGTCTACGCCAAGGAGATCGCGCCCCATCTGAGCGCCGGCAAGGTGCTCAGCTTTGCCCATGGCTTCAACATCCGCTTTGGCCTGATCCAGCCTCCGGCCGATGTTGACGTGGTCATGATCGCCCCCAAGGGCCCCGGCCACACCGTGCGTTGGGAGTACCAGAACGGCATGGGTGTGCCGGCTCTGTTTGCGATCGAGCAGGACGCCAGCGGCAAGGCCCGTGATCTGGCCATGGCCTATGCCAAGGGCATCGGCGGCACCCGAGCCGGCATCCTCGAGACCAACTTCAAAGAGGAGACCGAGACCGACCTGTTCGGCGAGCAGGCGGTGCTCTGCGGCGGCCTCTCCGAACTGGTCAAAGCGGGCTTTGAAACCCTGGTGGAGGCCGGTTATCAGCCCGAGCTGGCCTACTTCGAGTGCCTGCACGAGGTGAAGCTGATCGTTGACCTCATGGTCAAGGGCGGCCTCACGGCCATGCGCGATTCGATCTCCAACACCGCCGAGTACGGCGACTACGTCAGCGGCCCGCGCCTGATCACGGCCGACACCAAGGCCGAGATGAAGCGCATCCTGGCCGACATCCAGGACGGCACCTTTGCCAAGAACTTCGTAGCCGAGTGCGAAGCCGGCAAGCCCGAGATGACCAGGATCCGCGAGCGCGATTCGCAGCATCCGATCGAGCAGGTGGGCAAGGGCCTGCGCTCGATGTTCAGCTGGCTCAAGAGCGCCTGAACCACCCCGTTCTGTGGGTGCTGCTGGCCTGCGCTGTGGATCGCCTCTGTGGCGATCCGCGTTGGTGCCCCCATCCCGTTGTGGTGATGGGCTGGTGGATTGCGAGGCTCAGGAGCCTGGGTGAGCATTGGGCCCAGGACAATCCAGCACGGCTGCGTTGTGCTGGTGGGCTGATCACCCTGCTGCTGGTGGGTCTGAGCTCTGCGGCCGGTTGGGCTGTTGTGGCCCTGGTGCAGCAGACGCCACCTGGATCCGGCTTGCATTGGGCTGCCCAGGCACTGGTGGTGATTGCCCTGGCCAGTGCCCTGGCGGGCCGCAGCCTTGAGCAGGCGGTCCAGGACGTGCTGGCGGTTTTGCAGCAGGGTGATCTATCCCTGGCGCGCCGGCGCCTCGGCTGGATTGTGGGACGCGACACCGAGACCCTCAGCGAGGCCGAGGTGATCCGGGCTCTGGCCGAAACCGCCAGTGAAAACGCTGTCGACGGCCTGTTTGCCCCCCTGTTCTGGATGCTGGTTGGGGCCTGTTTTGGCCAGCCGCTGGCCTTGGCGTGGGGCTTCAAGGCGGCCAGCACCCTCGATTCGATGCTGGGTTACCGCCGCGGCAGGCTGCGCTGGCTGGGCACGGCCGGCGCCCGGCTCGACGATCTGCTGGTGTGGCTGCCGTGCCGGCTGGTGGCCCTGAGCCTGGGACAGCTGGGGCCAGCCTTGCGCGATGGTGCGCCGGATCCCTCACCCAACGCCGGCGTGTCGCAGGCGGCCTATGCCCGCGCCGTGGGTGTGCAGCTTGGCGGCCTCAACCAGTACGGCGGTCAGCAGCGCCGCAAACCCCTGCTGGCGGAAGGCTGCCCGGCGCCCGATGCGGCATCGGTGTTGCGCATGCTGGAGCTGAGCCGGCGTCTTGAGCTGCTCTGGTTGCTGCTGGCGGTCGTGCTCGCGGCCTTCATCACGAAAACTCTCAGTTGATTGCCGCCCGCCTTGATGCTGCCAAAGCTGTGGTCAGGTTCAGCGCGGTATGGCGATTCGCGAGCTACTCGAAGATGCCCTGAGGGAGCCATCGATCGGCAGCACTCCCTGCTTTCGCTGGCATGCCACGCCCGTGGGCATCGCCGCCCTGTGGTGCGCCGAAGCTCCCCCTGTGCCGCCGCCGTTTGAAGCTGCCCTGCAGGAGGGCCTGCAGGTGGGGCTCGATCTGAGCCGCGAAGAGCGCGAGTTTCACCAGGTCAGCTCAGGCCTGGTGCTGCTGTTCCACAGCTGAGCGTAGGTTCAGTAGGCGCGCTGCCGGCGACGGCGCTGCCTCGCGCTGGCCTTGCCGCCGCTGTAAGGCTGCACGCCGACCAGCGGCGGCGATGGGTGATCGGCCGGACCCTCAAAGCCGAGGCTGGTGCCGGCGGCATCGAGCAGCCAATGGCCCAGTTCCCTCAGCTTGCTGCTGAGTCTCATGGACTGGTGTTGCCTGCCTGCTGTGCTTGCGCTCACGGTGGCTCATCGCATCTACCTTCAGGCTGACGCCGCTTGGCAGCAATGGCGATGAGTCGTTGTACCGATGCGTCTGTGCAGGCGACGATCGCCTTCGCCGTGCCCCACCGCCTTGGATGCCTAGGTTCTGCCTGGCAAAGGTCACCATCGGCTCAGGTCGTTGCGCTGCGACTCCCAGGCTCTGTTCAAAGGCAAGCCAGCGCGCCGCTAACGCTGCTCTGACGGCCTCAAGGAGCCGGTGTCACAGGACGCAAGTCGCCGCTCAGAAACGCCACCATTTGGGGCCAGGCGCAGGGGTCCTGCAGAAAAAAGGCATGACCGCCATCAAAGGCGTGCAGGCTGGCCTGCGGCACCCGATCGACGATCGCCTGCCCATTGGCGAGGGGGGCGATGCCATCGAAGCGGCCATTGGCGACCCAGGTGGGAGCGGTGATCGCCCCCAGCCGATCCAGCACGTCGTGATCTTTGCGGGCCTGCAATTGCAGCTGGCGGCCGCGCCGCTGCGCATCGCTCTCGTGGCTTGCCGCCTCACCTGAGCAGAAGGCCGCCAGGTTGGCGTCATCCGGGTGATCGGCCAGCCACTGGGCTGTCCAGCGCTGGTCCATCAGCTGCAGCAGCCGGCCGGCGCGTTGCTCAGGTGACAGCCCGGCAAGGGTGTCCAGCCGGAACGAGGCAACGGCTGCCGCCCGGAGAGGTGGAGAGCAGGGCTAGTCGCTCCACCCGCTGGGGGTGGGTGACGGCCAGCTCCTGGGCCACCATGCCGCCAAAGCTCCAGCCCGCGATGGCGGCCGTCTGCCAACCGAGCAGATCGAGCAGGGCAATCAGGTCAGCGGCCACATCGGCCATGGCGTAGGGCTCGCTTATTGGCCCGCTGGCCCCCATGCCGCGGTAGTCGAAGCACACCAGCTCAAACGACTGCGCCAGCCGATCGAGCATCCCCCGGCTGGTGGCCACCGTGGTGCCCGAGCCGTTGCAGAACAGCAGCCGCGGTCCGTTGCCTGCCTGCTCCACATGCAGGTGCACACCGCTGCAGAGGAGCATTGGCATCTGCTTGGTCGGGATCAAGCCAAATCTGGCCGGCCTCAACCCGTCAGCGCATCGGTGTAACGGAGAGGGTGGGATTCGAACCCACGGAGGCTTTCACCTCGCCGGTTTTCAAGACCGGAGCCATCAACCACTCGACCACCTCTCCTGGCAGTCGCTGAAGCGTGCTTCAGCCACCCCATAATCTCATCGCGGCGAGCGCCAGCTTCGATCACTTGCGGGTCTTATGAGACGCGCTCAAGACTGAGAGACAAGGTATGGAAGGGGTCCCCTTCCATTGTTCGAGTGCCATGGCCGTTGTCAGTACCGATCTGCTTGCCAGTCAGGCGCGCCTGCTGGCCGACATGATCGAAACCCTGCCGGTAAGCCTGGCGCCCGTTGATCAGCACGCGCGCTGCCGCGATCTGTTGGCCCAGCTCGAGCGTGCCCTCACCGCGCTGCCAGCTGCAGCGTTGGGCTGAGGCTGGTTGATCACACCCCTCAGGGGGTGCCGCAATGGCTGAGGTTGGCCACCTGAGCCTCTGCAGGAGCTCCGGCGCTCACCAGGCTCGGTTCCAGTCGCGCCAGTGCTTCGATCGCTTCACTGCGCCGGCGCTTGGCCTGCTGGCGCCGCTGCTGCTGCTCGCTGAGCCAGAGCTCACGCCGCTGCTGCTCCTCCTGCTGCCAGGCGCTGTAGGCGGTGTTGTAGCGCTCTTCATCGAGCTGGCGATCGAGCTGGCTGTAGCGGCTGGCCTGTTCGGGATCGATCGGTTCAGGGGCGGCACTGGGCCGGTAGCGCGCGGCGTCGATCTGGCGCAGGGTCTGCTGGGCCACCTCGTACTGGCCTAGTTGCTTCTCGATTGCAGCTCGCCGTTGCTGACAGCGCTCAACAGCTTGGCGCCGCTGCCAGGCCTGCTGCTGCTGCCACCAGGTGGTGCAGCCTGCCAGCAGCACCATCACGGCAGCACTCAGCAGCAGTGCCTTGGGGTTGAGCTTCATCGCCATGGCTGATCAGCCCTTGCAGCGCTGATCACGCAGCTAGTTGTTGCTGGGCTTGGCCAGCGGCAACAGGCACTTGTCGGAGTCGCAACCGGCGGGACCCGCTTCGACCAGCTCGCCGCGGTCGTAGCGCTGCAGGGCTTCAAAGAAGCAGTCAGTGCGCCGGCGCGAGGCGACTTCGACGTTGAGGCGCTGATAGGTGGCCGCATCGATGGGTTCAAACGGCAGCCGCGGGAAGGTGGCGTTGGCATCGAAGCGGGCCAGCAGCGCCGCCGAGATGTAGCCCTCGCCCTCACTGATCGCCTGGTGGATGGCCTCGGCCAGCGGCTCGATCTCGTGCTCACGGAACTCGACCGTGGCACTGGTGTTGTGGGCCGTGTAGTGCTTCTGCACCTGCATGTAGAAGTCGAACTGGGCCATGGCCGAGAAATTGTTGATCTCGACGGCATCAGCACCAGGGATGTTGGCCCAGCTCACCTCGGTGGGGATTTCGACCAGCCACTCGGTGCAGCGTGGATCGAACGGATCATCGAGCAACCGGCCCTGCTCGTCCTTGTCGCTCTGCGACGGCACGATCGTGTAGCCGTAGTCCATGCAGGCCAGCGCCACCGGATCGTTCTTGCGGAAGGTGATGCGGCGGATGAAACGCTGGGCCTTGGGCGGATGCCAGCCGGGCGAGGCGCCGGTCAGCAGGCTCTTGGTGCCGGCGGGCTGCACGGTGGTGCAGCGGTTGGGGCGCCGCAGGTTGTGACGGTCGCAGTACTCCCAGACCGCTTCGTTGACGATCTGCTTCCAACGGCTCAGATAGGCCGCCTCCTGAGCCTTGAAGGCGCGGCCTTCGGTGGTGTCGGGGCGGCCCGCTTCCCACCACTTGAGCCAGGGCGTGCCAAAGGCGTGCACGAAGAAGTCGAACAGGCCGGTGAAGCTGACGCCCACGATCGGATCCCATGCGCGGCTTTGGCGGTAGCGCTCCACCTCGAAGCGATGGTTCAGCAGGCAGGCGACGGCCAGTCCACCGGCTTTGAACGCGTCCTCCTGGGCTTTGTGATCGGCTGGATCGATCTGGTTGAGATGGATCTCAGCCAGGTTGCAATGGAAGTCAGCGCCCAGAATTTCGCCGCAGGGGTTGAGGCCGTAGCGGCCCAGGCGGTGCTCCAGCTCGTCGGCTGTGATCTCGCTGTGGTGCAGGGTGAGCCAGCGGCCCGCCTCCTCGCGGCCCTGGTCGCAGTAGATGTCAACGAATTCGCTGCGCAGCTCCGGGGTGGGCAGCAGGTCGGCATTGGAGCGGGCGATCGCCTCGGGGGCGAACTGGATCGCCCCTTCACCGCTCTGGAACTGCTTGGTGACTGCCTCCAGCACCACCTCGCGGCTGGGCTTGGTGTGGAACACACGGGTGTGGTTGGCCATGCGCAGGGCATCGCGCTCCGGGTCGATGCGCCAGTTGCCGGCCTCGTCCTGCTGCCAGAGGTTGTCCTTGGCGCCGGCGGCGGCGAGGTCATCGGCGGCGAACTGACGCATGCCAGCACTGCGGCGAATGTTGCCGGCAACGATCGTGACGGCGGCTTCATCAATCAGCAGGCAGCATTCGACCGAGGTGAGCTGACGGCCGATCGCCTTGCCCAGAATCTGGGCCACACGGGGGTAGAGGTCCTTGAGCTTGACCGGGTTGGCCATGCCGCCGAAGCCTTTGAGGGTTTCGCCGACAGGGCGCACATCCGAGAGATCCACGCTGATGTGGATGTCGCCGTTGAAACGCTCATCGCTGCACAGATAGAGCAGCTGCTGGTAGCTGTCGACCCAGCCGCGGCGGGTGTCGCCCACCTTGATGGTGACGCGGTTGCCGTCCACTGTGGTGGTGGTGTTCTGCTGCCTGGCGCCCGCCGGGGTGGAGCCGATGTCGGTGACGCCGTCGATGACCAACCGGTTACGCACCGCCGGCAGCTTGCCGATCAGGCGTGGTTCGATGATGGCGCCGGTGCCGCAACCCATCATCGCCAGGTCCATCATCAGAGCGAAGGCGTCCCAGTCGACCAGGTTGGTCGAGGTGCAGTTGTAAGCACCCGAGAAGTTTTCAGAGCGCTCGATCCACTCGGTGCCGCCGATCCACAGCCAGCGACCCGAGGGCAGTGCCTTTTGCTGTTGCTGCATGCGCCGCAGCAGGCTGACCTCCTCGTCATTGAGCTGGCCCAGCTTGCGCAGGCCCTCGAGGTTGCGCTCGGCCACCTGATGCCAGCTTTCGCGTCCGGCATCGGTCTTGCGGCTGTAGGTGCGGTAAAAGACCGGGTTCGCGGCTGGCGCCGTGGCCGGAAAATCCTGCGGACTCACCTGGACTCCGGCAGTTGCGGCTGGACCCTCAAGAGCCCGCGTGGTGCGATTGGGCTCAGTGCTGCCAGGGCGGGAGGGCGTCAGGGTCACAGGACGGCGCGGGATCGGTGCCGGAACCATAACGCCACCGATGGGGTGTGCAAGTTGCTGTTGCCACCAGCCACAGTGTGAGGCGGTTGTCTGTTTGCTGGTTGATGCGGCGCACCTGTGAACCCGAGCTCATGGACGACGGCCTGCAGGCTTCTGCCTATGCCGCCGCCGATTTCAGTGCCGGCGATCAGGCGGTGCTGGAGCGTTGTGTTGCGGTGCTTGCCGAGCGCCCCGCGGCCCGTCGCCAGCGCCTGCTCGATCTGGGATGCGGTCCAGGCAACATCACGTTTCTGCTGGCTGAGCGGTTCCCCGCGGCCCAGGTGATCGGCGTCGATGGTGCAGCGGCGATGCTGCAGATCGCCCGCGACCGTCAGGCACAGGATCCCAGCCGCTGGCGCGCGCTGTCATTTGTACAGGGGCTGCTCTGTGGCACTGGACTGCAGAGCGAGTCCAGCGGCGCGGCTGCACTGGCGACTGGTTTCGACGCCTTGGTGAGCAACAGCCTGCTGCACCATCTGCATGAGCCCCAGGTGTTGTGGCAGGCCC
>Ga0163212_1000554_pt1 | contig 16613 bp, 14 predicted proteins | sample Malawi_45m_30L_FD_113532 | JGI IMG/M metagenome (GOLD analysis project Ga0163212, IMG submission 113532) | Freshwater microbial communities from Lake Malawi, Central Region, Malawi to study Microbial Dark Matter (Phase II) - Malawi_45m_30L | ecosystem: Environmental > Aquatic > Freshwater > Lake...
GACAATGAGTACACCAATGTAAATACCGTTCAATTCAATCGTGAATTTTTTGAACATAAACTAAAGCCTTATTTAATCTATCCGGAACCGATATTATACACCGAAGGAAGTGAAGATTGCGGTTGCGGAATGGGACAATTTTTTCGGGAAGATTACATAGCTGTAAAAAAAAGTTATAAAGGAGCGAAAAAAACGGCAAAAAACTAAGTTTATTCCCCCTACAAATCCTTTCCAAAGGTGTGCATATCGTTGTGATTCTCTTCGATTTGGTCTTTTTTGTATTGGATGGCACGGGCCAAAATAACCAAATCTTGCGAGGCATTGTCCACCATCCATTGCATGCTGTCGGCTTCATGATCCGCCGACCTTCCCATATGATAGAGCAAATGCATGTTGTTCTTTAACAGCCACTCCCCTGCGGTTGCAAGCCCTTCGCAAGTGTTGATCATCGCCATCAAATGCGCATAACCGTTTTGCATCAACCAATCCCTGGATTCCTGTACCAGAAAAATAGCGTTCGTTGCATGGAAAAGTTCAACATATCCTTGTTCTAATAAAAACAGCTGCACCTCCTGATTGCCTTCAATGGCTTTGGCCCAAAGAAGCACAATGGACGTGGGATAGTTGATGGGTTTCAAAACTAACGGTTCCGGCGGTTTTGGTTCTTCTTTCTTACGTTTAAAATACTCCCACATGCTAGAAAAACCACGAGGCTACAAAAATGGCAGCTATCACGCAGATTAAATCCACCAAAAGCATCGTGGACAGGGTATAACGCGTATTCGCCACCTTAATCGATCCGAAATAAACGGCCACCACATAAAACGTAGTTTCTGCGCTGCATTGGAAAATGCAACTCAATCTCCCGGTAAACGAATCCGGACCGTAGACGTTCATGGCGTCCAGCATGAAACCGCGAGATCCACCGCTGCTGAAAGGACGTAACATAGCTACGGGTAAAGCATCAGTAATCTCTTTGGATAATCCGGCATTCGAAAACACCCATGTGATGCCTTGGCTAAACAACTCGAACATTCCGCTGTTGCGAAACACCGAAATGGCCACCAGCATACCCAAGACATAAGGAAAAATAGTTACAGCTGTCTGCATACCGTTTTTTGCTCCCGCAACAAATGCATCAAAAATCGTGGTGTTTTTCTCGGTAAAGCGGCGCTCCTTGACAAAGGCATAGACTAAAATCAAGCAAATTATACCAAGGAGAAGAACTCCTGAAAAATTTGCCGTAAAATGACTTTTTGCGAGCACATCCAATGAATTGATGTAAAATAACAGGCCCAACATACCCCCAATAATGCTGAATATAACCGCTATTAAAAGCCGACTGAATAAATTAACTCGCTGACGAATACCAACGATAAGCAAAGCAGCTAACGTACCGATAAAGGAAGTTACGATGCATGGCAACATCACATCTGCCGGGCTCACGGCATTTGCGGCTGCGCGATATCCAATGATCGAAGTAGGAATTAACGTCAAACCCGCTGCATGAAGGCACAAAAACATAATCTGAGCATCGCTTGCCTTGTCCTTATCCGGATTTATTTCCTGCAAGCTCTCCATTGCTTTAAGTCCGAAAGGAGTCGCTGCAGAATCGAGTCCTAAAAAATTGGCGGCAAAGTTTAAGGTCATGTAGGAAATGCTCGGATGATTTTTAGGAACCGAAGGGAAAATCTTGACAAAAAAAGGACTCAACCAGCGCGCCATTCCTTCTGCGGCTCCGGAGTCGATTAGCAATTGCATGAGTCCCGCAAACAGCGCGAGATAGGCCAGCAATGGAAGAATAATATCCGTTATGGTGTTTTTAGCTGTTGGCAGTAAGCCGTCGGTCTTCTGAATACCGCTGTAAATTTTTACTTGCCCTTTTAACAGCACGTAAGTTGTATCTTGGTCCTTCGCATTCATGTTTACCACTACGGTGGAGGAAACCTGCAAGGTATCTCTCAAATTCTTTGGCAACGTTTTCAGGTAACATTCCTGAATCAAAATGGGGCTTTCTTTAGAACCATTAACCATTCGGTCAATGTTGTATTCCTTGTTAAAAACTAATCCAACTAACACAAAGGCCAAAGAGGATATAAAAATCACCAACCAAAATCTGCTCAATACCATAAATCGAAGGTCGGCTTAAAATGCACAACATGAACCAGTATGCTGGAAATGATATTAACATTGTATTTTGGATACCCTGCGACTCGGTGAACAATGTGGCTCATTTTACGTTAGCCATTTTATGAATTGTGCGTTTCACGAGGCCTCTTCTAGAGGAAATGCAGATCACGGCTGGTTGAAAGCTCGTCACTCATTTAGTTTTGCCTCTTGGTTTGACCGACACCGCATGCATTTTGGGGCATTGCGTGTACTCAACGACGACATCGTAGCCCCCGGAATGGGGTTTGGAAAACATCCCCATGACAACATGGAAATCATCACGATTCCCCTCAAAGGCTCGCTCAAACACGAAGACAGCATGGGGTTCTCTGAGGTGATTCATGCCGGCGAAGTACAGGTCATGAGCGCTGGAACTGGAATATACCACAGCGAATTCAATGCGAGCAGCACGGAAGAAATCAACCTGTTTCAACTTTGGATTTTTCCTAACCAACAGGAAGTCGAACCGCGCTACCAACAAATGGCCTATGAATTGAAAAAAGATACTCCCCTTCAATTGGTTTCGCCCTCTCCGGAAGACGAAGGACTTTGGATTCACCAAAATGCATGGATACACCTACTTGACATGTCGGCTAATTCGGTTCAGATTCACAAGCTAAAAATGTCGGGAAATGGGCTCTATGTCATGAACCTTGAAGGAATTAAAACAATTTCAGATTACAAGCTCAAATCGCGTGATGCTCTGGGGGTATGGAATACGTCTTCCATCGAACTTCACGCCAAAGAAGCAGGTAAATTATTACTTATCGAAGTACCAATGCAAATTTAATCCTATGAAATCCAACCTATTAGAAGCTATGAATTGGCGTTATGCTGTTAAAAGGTTCGACCCTTCGAAAAAAATTTCTGAAGAAAATTTTAGCATGCTTATGGAGTCTTTACGGCTCAGCCCATCCTCGTACGGCCTACAACCCATCAAAGTGCTCAATATCGAAAGCCCAGAACTGCGCCAGCGGATAAAGTCCATTGCGTGGAATCAACAACAAGTAATTGATGCATCGCATTTATTGGTTTTTTGCCACGTTGTTAACCCGGGAAAACTCGAAATTGAACAGCATATCGAACGAATGGTTGCAACGCGCAAAAATTCCTTTACGTTCTATGAGGGATTTAAAAATCAGGTTACCCATGCCCTGCAAGAAATGAGCAATTCCGAAAGAGAGGCTTGGACAGCAAAGCAGTCCTACATCGCTTTAGGCCAATTGTTACTGGCGTGTGCCTATGAAAGAATCGATGCGACGCCCATGGAAGGATTTGATGCACAAGAACTAGGTGAATTGCTCAAACTGACCAGACAAGGATTCAAAGCCTCCCTGCTTTGTCCGATTGGGTACCGACACCCTGAAGATCCTGTTATTGCCTTAAAAAAAGTCCGAAAATCCTCGGAAGACTTTTATCAAACGATTTAAATTAACAACGGAAGGTAAATAAAGAATCGCTTCAACCATCATAACCTTCCGAAAAATTCATCAGTTTTACGTACTTTTGAGAGATGGACGTCAGGAGCTTATTTCTTGTATTTATCCTTGTCGTAAGCCACGTGGTTTTGGCCCAAACGCGTTTAAGCAAAGCAGACGAAACTGCGCTAACTTTCATAATTCAAGACGAAAAAGACGGATGCTTAGAAACGAGTACGCAAGAAAAATATCCTGTATACCTCATTAAAGACCGTTATTACCTCTCATTTCTAGCAAAAATCAATAAGGATTTCGACAAACCTTTCCTGCAAGGAAAAAACGTTATCGTTGGCCACCCCGTTCGCGATATCGTTAGCATAAAAATCCCCGTCTCCGGACGGATGGAGGACTACAAGCTACCTGGAATTGATGTTTTAGCCATGGCCGATAAAATTGGTCACCAATTGGACAGAACATTGAAAGACACGCGAACCGACAGCGTTCACCAGGGAATAGGCTTAGCTCAAGCCTATACCGGAAAAGATGTGTTTATTGGGGTAACCGATTGGGGTTTCGACTACACCCATCCTGTTTTTTATGACAGCGCCCTAAATCAAACCCGTATTTTTGCCGCATGGGACCAGTATAAAACCGTCGGAAATGCTCCACCGGGTTTTAATTATGGGGTAGAATATGTGGGGGCTAATGCCTTGTTAAACGCAGGCAGCGACACATCGAACATCTACAGTTATTCAACGCACGGCACCCACGTTGCCTCGATAGCAGGAGGGTGTGGTGCAGGAACCCCTTACCGAGGTATGGCCTACGAGGCGCAATTGCTTTTTGTAACTTTTCTTGTTGATGAGTCTGCCGTGCTAGACGCTTGGGAATGGATGTACCAAAAAGCAACGGCCGCTGGAAAAAGATTGGTCATCAATATGAGTTGGGGGCTTTACCATTTCGGAACCTTGGATGGAAATTCCATGTTGAGCCAAGCGATAACAGCTTACACAGACTTAGGCGTTGTCTTCGTGAATTCGGCAGGAAACAACGGAAACGTTAATTTTCACCTTAAAAAGAGTTTCAACAACGACGTCGTTCAATCGAGGGTGGAATTTTATTCGTATGCGGCGAATCCCAACATGTGGGGACAGAGCATCCATGCTTGGGGCGAAGTTGGACGATCTTTTTCGAACGGAATCGTGGTCAAAAACGCGAGTAATTCAACGCTGATTGAATCCCCTCTTTACTCAACTAATACCACCCAACAATACGTGGACACCTTTCTAACAGTTGGTATCGACACCATTTTTTACAACATTGCTGCCGATTCCGCCCATCCTTTGAATCAAAAACCTCAGATGCGGTTCAGGGTTAAATGCACCAACACAGCTTACAAAATTCTCCTTAAATCAACCGCAGACTCAGGTGTGGTAAATTATTGGAATGTTACAGAGCTCACCAACGATGTGGGCAATTGGGGTATGCCTTTTTCCTATGCGGGAAGCGGTACCATTGGTGGAGACGATGACCATGGAATTTCTGAACCCTCGTGCTCCGGAGATGTCATCAGTGTAGCTGCTTACGCGCCGTCATACCTTACTGCTGGAGGTTCTGTGGTGGGGGGTGGCCTTGCCAATTTCTCAAGCCATGGTCCGCGCTACGACGGTGTTATGAAACCGGACATTGCTGCACCGGGGGTTTCCATTTGCAGTGCAATCTCATCGTTCACTGACGCAGGGTACACAACGATTGCCAGCATCAATTTCAACAACAAGTTGTATGATTTCGCGAAATTCTCTGGCACGTCTATGGCAGGACCAGTTGTCGCGGGAATTTGTGCCCTTGTACTGCAAGCCAATCCATGGCTTACCGCTTACCAAGTAAAGGAAATAATCCAAGAAACAGCACGTCAGGATAACTTCACAGGAGTGATTCCTCCGGAAGGAAGTCCGCTTTGGGGTAAGGGAAAAATCAATGCATACGCAGCGGTTAAAGCTGCACTGAACCTGGTTCAAATTCCCGAGAAAACCCTAAACAATGCTTGGACGGTTTACCCGAACCCCGTTTCCGAATCCTTACATTTCACCCTTGTGGATGAATTACCCTCCAAATGTTGGCTTATTGACGAATGCGGTGAGCGTTTTGAATTGAACATCCAAAACGAATCCGTGAACGTCAAACAACTTGCTCCCGGAAAATACACCTTGCAGCTGTACCTCGACGGTAAAATGCAATCCGAATCTTTTGTTAAAGTCAACTGATGGGCTTAATGATTGAAGAAATTACATCGACAGAACTGTCGATTGTACGTGATCTTTCCCATGCCATTTGGCCTATTTGTTACGCGAACATCATTACCGAAGCGCAAATCGAGTACATGTTGGAGAAAATGTATTCTTTGTCTGCCCTCGAAACGGCACACAAAGATGGACAAAGGTTCCTACTTGCCTATCTGGATTCAAAACCCGTGGGTTATGCAGGATTTGAGATTGGAACGCCTGACATGAACCATTGCAAGCTGCATAAGCTTTACGTGCTTCCGAGCCTTCAGGGTTCTGGCATCGGTAAAGAACTTTTGTTGAAAACCCAAAACTTGGCCGACGCAACCAGATGCCAATCCATGTTTCTTCAGGTGAACAAAAGAAATCCTGCCGTTCAATTCTACCAAAAAATGGGGATGTACGTTCGCGAGGAGGCTATTTTCGATATCGGTAACGGATTTGTTATGGACGACTTCATCATGCAACTTGATTGGTGAAAATTAGTACCTTCGCGCTATGTTGAAAATTGACATGCACACCCACATTCTTCCGAAAACCATGCCCAATTGGACGGAGAAATTTGGGTATGGAAAGTTCATTCATTTGGAGCCCAATTCCGATGGATCAGCGAACATGATGCAAGGCGGTAATTTTTTCCGCCGCATTGTGGAAAATTGCTGGGATGAAAACCTGCGCATTCAAGAATACCAAAAATATTCCACGCAAGTCCAAGTGGTTTGTACCGTTCCAGTGATGTTTTCTTATTGGGCTGAACCAAAAGATTGTGCAGAATTGTCGCGCTTTTTGAACGACCACATTGCAGAATTGGTGCAACGCTTTCCCAAAAACTACCTTGGTCTTGGTACGGTACCCATGCAAGACCAAGACGAGGCACTGAAAGAGCTGGAGCGCATTAAATCGATCGGTTTGGTGGGCATTCAAATCGGCTCGAACATCAACGATCAAAACCTCAATGAAGAAGAGTTCTTCCCAATTTTTGAAGCATGCAGCCGACTTGGATTAGCTGTGATGGTTCACCCTTGGCAGATGATGGGTTTTGATTCCATGAAAAAATATTGGCTCCCATGGCTCGTTGGCATGCCAGCCGAAACATCGAGAGCAGCGTGTTCCATGATCTTCGGAGGCGTGTTAGAACGACTGCCCAAGCTACGCGTTTGCTTTTCCCATGCCGGCGGGTCCTTCCTCCCTACCTTAGGGCGCATTGAGCACGGGTTCAACTGCCGACCGGACTTAGTGGCGGTGGATAATGACGTTAATCCTCGGAATTATCTTGGAAAATTTTGGGTTGACAGCATTACGCACGATCTCGATGCCTTGAAATACATTCTAAAAATGCAGGGATCCAAACGCGTGTGCTTAGGTTCCGATTATCCATTTCCCCTAGGCGATTTAGAAATTGGGACCTTTATCGAAGAAAGCGATTTATCTCCACACGAAATCGAGGATATTTTCTGCAATGCAACTTTGGAATGGTTAGGATTGGATTCTTCCTTTTATCGTTAAACAACATGAAACATCGCGCCTTAGGCATCCTAACACTCAGTCTCCTTTTGATGGGGGTGAGCGCGTGTAAAAAAAAGAGCGATACCAACTTCGATTATTTTATTGAGGTGATTCCTGGCAGCAAATACCATCAAGAGAATGGTACTTGGTGGGGATATAACCAACAAAAAATCGTTCGATTCCATGATTTTGTGTTTATGGCGGTGGTAGATAATCAAAACTTGGATTTAGGTTATCCCAATGCCAGTAATCCATCAACGGTGTATATCTACCGTAAGCATGCTGAAGCGAATTGGATTAAAGGCATGGGATTCCCTACTTCGAGACCCGTTAATCTTTTAATGGACTCCGAAGGGTGTCTGCATGTATTTGTCTTTGAACCTACGGAATTGAATCCTGCAGAAAATGGATCATTAGGTAAACTAAAACATTACTGGTTTAAGGATGCTTACCTTGGAAACATACAATCCTACCAGAGCGAGACAGTGGTTGATCACCTTCCAGGGCAACCTGAAACCGTCAACATTCGCATAGGTGCCTCCATCGCTGAAAACAATGTGATGTATCTTTCTTTCGGTTTGAATCAAGATGTCAAGGTATTCTATAAGCACATTAATGAAAACTCATGGATATCAGAATATGCGGGAACCAACCTGGGCAATTCGTACTATTATCCTTTTATAACAACCAACAACCATGAACCCGTCATCTTAGCCGTTCAGGACGATTACGTTGGGCCCGGACTGCCGGCAATTTATTTCAAAACCAAATTATTTAGTAGAGAGAATGGGATTTGGTCCAACGAAACACTTCATGACCTGAGTGCGCACCCTCTTGCAGCGACAAGAAACCGACTTGTTGACAATTGTGAACTTTTCACCGATGAACATCAAAAAGTATGGGGGATTTACCAAACGCTTTTGGACCCTGAAGTGAGCTGGAAGTCTAAATTTTATCAATTTCATAGAAGCGAATCCAACGAGATTATAACCCAAGAAATCCCTTTAGAGGACGATGCGATTAACCGTATTCGAGCCGTAGAGTTCGGTGGTCAGGTCTATTATTTCTGTGTCAGTTACGATCATTTTTACGTAAAAAAGGGCATCGATGGACTGCTTCGGGAAATCAATCTACCCAACTTTAAATCGGGCAACTACATCTACCTTTCAAACCCATCCAACGGAAGCAGTCGTCAAGAAAATTTCTTGGATATATTATTGCTCAACGGCAACGCTGCCGATTATCCAAATGCCACAAATTATTATTTGAGGATTGCCAAATCAGAATTGTTAAACCTTTGATTTTGACGAGCCGTCGTATAATGCGGCCACAATTTGTGCGACTCCGATGGAGTCCTTGAGGTAATTAACTAGATCAACAGAGAAGATCAATCTTGTGATGAAATGCACCGCAAATGGCGTTTAACAACGGTAACTTTCGATGTAATCTCTTCCAAATTTTTACCTAAAATGGTCACGTGTCCCATTTTTCGGAAGGGCTTGGTGTTCGTTTTACCATAAAGATGGACGTAAACCCCGGGCATCCTCAGGACCTCCTCTAAACCCACATACACTCCCGGACCTTCGAATCCTTTTTCACCCACAACATTCAACATGGCGCCAGGCATAATCAATCCTGTATCACCAAGCGGCAAATTTAATACGGCTCTCAAGTGTTGTTCGAATTGTGAGGTATAACAACATTCAATCGTATGATGTCCTGAATTATGAGGTCTGGGTGCCATTTCGTTCACCAATAGTTCGCCTGCTTTGGTGAGGAAAAACTCTACCGCCAAAAGTCCTACCATATCAAGCTTAGCAATAATTTTACTCGCGATTACTTGAGCTTTTGAAGCTATTTCCTGTGAAATGTCCGCCGGTGAAAACTGGAATTCGACCAAATTGGCCTCTGCGTTGAATTCGCATTCAACTGGATCAAAATAAGCAATCTCCCCGTTCGAATTTCGAGCGACAATCACCGATAATTCTTTAACGAAAGGTACCATTGCCTCTAAAATCGAAGGTTCCGTGAAACGTTTATCCCATTCGGAATCACTGCGCATCACTTTTACTCCTTTTCCATCGTAACCTCCCCTTCTTAGTTTTTGTACAAAAGGCCTACTGAATCCGCTCGGTATGTCTTGCCCTTCTTCCCACAACGCAAATTTAGCGGTCGGGATTCCGTTATCCTGGTAAAATTGCTTTTGAAGTCCTTTATCGCGAATCAACTCCAATACGCGGGGTTGGGGATAAACCTTTCGTCCTTCCTGCTCCAATTGCTTGAGGGCCTCCACCGAAACGTTTTCAATTTCCACCGTAATAAGTTCAAAATTGCGTCCAAAATTCAGAACGGTATTATAATCCGTTATTGTTCCAACAGTAAATCCTTGGGCATATTTCGAACAGGGTGCGTTCGGATCGTTGTCTAAAAAATGCAGCCCTATGTCCAAGTTAATCGCTTCCTGCAACAACATTCGCCCCAATTGTCCACCTCCAAGAACTCCGATACGGTAAGGCATTAGAAATTTAGGTTTAAACAAAGATAAACATTCCCGGGAAGACACTCATCTTCCGAACTAGGTCATTTTTATTACTTTTGTATCTATCCCGATTATGGAAACCATTAAGTTACACGACACAACATTTTCACCGTATCTTTCTGCTCAAGAGATTCAAGACGCTGTTGTCCGACTCGCTGAACAAATTAACAGCGATTATCGCGGCAAGGATTTGCTATTTTTATCGGTTCTCAATGGCTCCTTTATGTTTACGAGTGATTTGATGAAGCACATTATTCTTCCGTGTGAAATATCGTTTATGAAAGTTAGTTCTTACCAAGGAACCGAGAGTACAGGAAGAGTGGACGAACTCATAGGCCTTAATTGCCAAGTACTCGGCAAACATATTGTCCTTCTGGAGGATGTAGTTGATACAGGCATAACCATTGATAAGATCATTCGATTACTTCAAATCAACAATCCCGAATCGGTTGAGGTGTGTTCCGTACTCTTCAAAAAAGAGGCACATATCGGACAAAATCGTCCGAAATATTTCGGATTCGAGATTCCCAATAAATTTGTTGTTGGCTATGGATTAGATTACAACCAGCACGGGCGTAATTTACCGTCGATTTATCAACTCAAAACCTAAACGTATGTTGAACCTTGTATTATTTGGTCCTCCGGGGGCAGGAAAAGGAACTCAATCAGAAAGGCTCATCGAAAAATACGGCCTAGTCCATTTATCTACAGGAGATCTTTTTCGTTTCCATTTAAAGCATGAAACAGAGCTCGGTAAGCTCGCAAAATCGTACATGGATCGTGGGCATTTAGTACCGGATGAAGTAACCATTAACATGCTTAAATCTGCGGTACTGGAACAAAAGGAACCTAAGGGATTTATATTTGATGGCTTTCCAAGAACCAATCCTCAAGCAGGTGCGTTGGATCAATTGCTCGCAGAACTTAACACACAAATAACGCTCATGTTGGGATTGGAAGTTGAGGAGGATGAATTGAAAACCCGTTTAACGCAACGTGCACTCAGCAGCGGAAGAAGCGACGACGCCGACCCGGAAATTATCGCCAATCGAATTGCGGTGTATAATCGGGAAACTGCTCCTGTTAAAGATTTCTACGCAGCACAACAAAAATTTGTGGCTATTGATGGTACGGGAAGCTTAGATTCCGTAACCGAACGACTTTTTGATGCGATTGATTCCCGAACCTAATGGCCTCTGATAATTTCGTTGATTACGTAAAAATCCACACCAAATCAGGTAATGGTGGGGGTGGTTCAACCCACTTTCGACGCGAAAAATACATTCCCAAAGGTGGACCCGACGGCGGTGACGGCGGGCGTGGTGGTCACGTTATCGTTCGGGGCAACAAACAACTTTGGACCCTGCTCCACCTTAAATACCAAAAGCACATTAAGGCAGACCACGGAGTGCACGGATCAGGAGCGCTGAAAACAGGAGCGCAAGGAAAGGACACGTACATTGACGTACCCTTGGGCACCTTGGCCAAAGACGCTGAAACGGGCGAATTGCTTTTTGAAATCACCGAGGACGGCGAAGAACAAATCATTGAACGCGGAGGACGCGGAGGCTTGGGTAACAACCATTTCAAATCCGCTACTAACCAAACGCCTCGTTTTGCTCAACCGGGAGAACCAGGATTGGAGGGATGGAAAATTCTCGAGCTCAAAATTCTCGCAGATGTGGGTTTAGTCGGTTTTCCCAATGCAGGAAAAAGCACCTTGCTATCCGTAGTTTCTGCTGCTAAGCCCGAAATTGGCGATTATCCTTTCACCACGCTTCGACCAAACCTTGGCATCGTTTCGTACCGAGATCATCGCTCGTTTGTCATGGCAGATATTCCAGGAATCATTGAAGGCGCTCACGAGGGCAAAGGACTAGGGCTACGATTTCTACGTCATATTGAACGCAATTCCGCCCTGTTGTTCATGATTCCCTCCGACAGCAGCGACATCAAAAAAGAATATAAAGTCCTGTTGAAAGAGTTGAAAAAATACAACCCTGAATTGGTCAACAAGAAGCGAATGTTGGCCATTACAAAAAGTGATATGCTCGATGAAATCATGATTCAACAAATGACCAAGGAATTGCCTAAAGATCTTCCATGGTGTTTCATATCCTCGGTAGCGCAAAGTGGCATCAACGAATTGAAAGACCTCATCTGGAAGGTCCTGAACGAATGATCGAAACGCTGAAGCATATCGACCAGGCATTGCTCATCGTGATTAACCGTTGTAACTCTCCCCTATTCGATGATTTCTTCTGGTACGCGAGCAAATCGTGGATTTCGATTCCCTTTTATGTCCTTTCTTTTTATTTGCTTTACCGTCATTACCAAGGTAAAAAAGCCCTCATCCTCTTGGGATGTATCATGGTTACCGTGGCGCTTACCGATGTGATTTCAACCCAAGTATTCAAGGAAGGCGTAAAACGATACCGCCCATCGCACCACGCGGAACTTGGACCACAACTGCACTATTACGAGGAATCCCCAGGGGTGTTTTACCGAGGTGGACAGTACGGCTTCTTTTCGTCACACGCTGCGAACTATGCAGGTTTTTATTTTTTCCTATTGCCCTTACTCCTGCGAAAGGAAAATCGTTGGTTATGGGTACTGGGAATTTGGGGAATCCTAGTGTGCTACAGCCGCATGTATTTAGGGGTGCATTACCCCAGTGATATTATTGCGGGTTTGCTGTTTGGAGGTTTGCTCGGATGGAGCGTTCAACAATTGGTTAAAAAAGTGCTTAAGCTATAAATTGGATTTCAGGATTCAGGCCATACCTTACGCAAAGCTTATGCAATCCTAACAGTTCGGTAAAAAAAATAAAGTATTTAGTCCAATTTCCATTTTAACCCGCGGTTACGCGTGTAAGGAATCGGACCTTTGGCAAGTGCATCTTCCAAAGCTTCGAGCTGCTCGAGCATCCCTTTAACACTTACTTCAAGCGTAGGATAAACTTCTTCGATGATCGAAAGATTCGCCTCATGCGTTTTGGTAGCTCCTGCCGTATTATCGTAAAGCATGTATTCCACCATTCCCAATCGACCGGTCAAGCTTGGCGCAGATTCAAACTCGTGCTTGGCGAGTAAAGGATCGCCATACATCACCATCTTCACCGAATCCATTGCCTTTTTCAGGGCTCTCAGTGTTTTAACATATTCCAAGGATGTCTCGGGATAATTCAACAACAAGGACTCCAACAACCCTACTTGTGCCTCAAGCTCCCCAAGAATCTCACCAAGGCCATGCACTTTGCGGTTCATTGCGGATACCCTTTTGCGAAATGCATCCAATGCCGAGGGGTCTTTAGCAACCAAGGTTTGGTTGTTTAACCCCTTCACCTCAAAAGCATGTCCTTTGACCAAGGTATCAATGCCCTGATCGCTCACCGAAACGATGTTGAGGAAAAAGGTACCTGGCGCAACTAAAAATCCATTTTCTCCTCCTGCAACGTTATTCACGGGATTCGATCTGAGATTCCAAACCACGCGAACTAGCCCTTTAGATGGCGAAGAGTTGAACCTCTTTACTTCCTTTCCTGAGGCGTCTAAAATGGCCCAAATTAAACGGGGCGCGTTTTCCTGTTGTTCTCGTCTTAACTCGTCCAACGTCGGATAATTCACCGTTTTTTTGTCTTTCTCCAAGGCCTTTTCCTTTTCCCTTCGTTGATCGATTTTCTTTTGAAAGCCCTCCTTCACGTGCAGGGTAAATACCGCTCCATACGATGGGTTTTCTGCAGACCAAAGATTGTGTCCTTGAAACCCCGTCCCTTCGAGCCCAAGAGGATCAGCAGGCACATAGAGCAAAGCCGGTTGCGTAGGAAAAATATAAGCTTTTTGTTCCAAGTTTTTTACGTTGAGATCACGCAAGGGACGATAATCATCCATCACGTAAAATCCGCGACCAAAAGTCGCTGCCACCAAGTCGCATTCGCGCTCTTGAATGTCTAAATCGTATACGGCTATCGTGGGTAAACCACCTAATTTCGTCCAATGCTTGCCTTCATCGTTGGTAAAATAGGCACCAAACTCCGTACCGACAAAAAGTAAATTCGGATCGACAAAGTCTTGTTTTATGCAATACACGGTTCCTCTCTCTGGCAAGTTGCCGTGAATTGCTGTCCATGTTGTTCCACAATCAGAAGATTTACACAAGTACGGTTTAAAATCCCCCTTTCGTTGATTATTAAAAGTAGCATAAACCACTTGATCATTAAATCTTGAGGCAGTTAACATGTTTACGCGAGTTTGATCAGGAACTCCGGGAAACGTTGTTACCTTTTTCCAGTCTTTCCCACCGTTCTGGGATATTTGTACTAAGCCATCATCTGTGCCGACAAACAGCAGTCCTTTCTGGATTGGAGATTCATCCAAGGCAACGATATTTCCGTATACGGTAGTTGAAGCATTTTTCATCACCGCATCGATGCTCCACACTTGGCCCATAACGGGCAATTTATTGCGGTCAATTTGCCGGGTCAAATCGGGCGAAATTTCTGTCCAGTCATCGCCCCGATTAGAGGATTTAAATACTTTATTCGCGGCAAAATATAAGGTAGAGGCATCGTGTTTCGAAACGAGCAAGGGAGCATCCCAATTCCATCGGTACCCCGGTTGATCTTTGCCAGGCATAGGTTGTATGGGTACCTTTTCTCCGCTTTGTTTGTCGTAACGGACCAACCAACCGTACTGCGCCTGAGCGTAGGTGATGTTGGGATTACTCCAATCGGTTGCTGATTCAAACCCGTCACCACCGTTCGTAATAAACCAATCGGTATTGAGGATCCCTGAAACATTGGTGGTTCCTGAAGGGCCACCCATCGAGTTGTTGTCTTGCGTTCCCCCATAAATGTTGTAAAAAGGCTCATCGTTGTCCGTAGCTACCTTGTAAAACTGGGTAATGGGAAGGTTTTCGAAAAACCGCCATTCCTCCGCATGGCTATACGTTTCGTAAACACCTCCGTCGCAACCAACAACCCAATGATCGGTATTCGAAGGATCTATCCAAATCACATGATTGTCTACATGCTTGTGCGATTCTCCGGTCCGCTTGAAAGTGATACCAGCATCTTCGGAGTGATGCATGTAGGTATCCATGGCGAACACTTTACGTTTGTTCAGGGGGTCGCAAAAAATTTCCTGGTAGTAATTCCCGCTGGTTGAAAACCCGCCTTGTTTGCTCCATGTTTCGCCGTAGTTGGTGCTTAAATATACTCCTCCTTTACCATACCGTGCCTCAACGATGGCGTACACCCAACTGGGATCTGATGGAGCTACCGCCAGACCAATCCTTCCCATGTCGGATTTGGGCAGACCGTTCGCAATTTCTCGCCAAGTTTCTCCCCCGTCCGTGGATTTATATACGGTTGATTCGGGTCCTCCCCCAATGTAGGTCCATTCATGCCGGCGCCGCTGGTGAGCAGAAGCATAAAGCACGTCAGGATTGCTCGGATCAATTTGCACTTCAGCGATTCCTGTTTCCTCGGAGACAAACAAGGTTCTTTTCCAGGTCTGACCTCCATCAGCAGACTTGTAAACCCCTCGCTCTCCTCCACTACTCCAGAGCGGACCATAAGCAGCTACCCAAAGGATGTTTTCATTGCTGGGGTGAATCACAATGCTCCCAATATGCTCGGATGTTTTCAAACCCATGTTTGTGTAGGACTTTCCACCGTCCACAGACTTATAAACCCCATCTCCGTAACTAACCGATCGCTGGTTATTGTTTTCGCCTGTACCAACCCACACGACGTTTGGATTGGAAGATGCCATCTCAACACAACCAATGGAGTAGCTTCCATAATGGTCGAAAACCGGATTGAACGTAATACCATGATTGGTCGTCAACCAAACACCCCCGCTCGCTGCAGCGACTAACCATCGGTCTTTATTCGATGGGTGGATGGCAATGTCAGCAACCCTTCCGGAGGTTAAGGCTGGTCCAACCATCCTAAAATTGAGCGCTGCAACCGTACTCTCATCGTACGGTAGTTTTTGAGGTTCCTTCGATACTCCTTTTTTCTGTCCCAAAACTAATGAGGACGCCATCAAGGCTAACAGCAAAACATTTTTCATCATTTTTTCGCAAAAAAGCCCGTGAAAGGGCTTTGGTGATTTGGTAACTCTACACTTTCATACCCCGAACGAAGCGGTCTTTCCGTTTGACCTTCTCCAATTTCTTACGAGCTACCCGAAGGTAGGCGGATCTTGGGCTTCCGCGCAACACGTCAATCTTATAAATTACACCTCCATAGGAAATTTTGGGGCCGCCAGCTTGATTCCAATCTACGTTGAAATAATAACGACGAGATGCTTCATTTTTAGCTACAAACGTCAATACTTTTCCATCGCCATTTTCAAAACGAACACGCATTTCCCCTTTGTTGCTGTACGAGTCGAAGATACACGGAGTTCCGGCTTGAATGATAACAGATTCTTTGCGCGTGCTGGAATTATTTACTAGTGTACCGTTGCTCGTTGTCGCGGAATTTTCACTGCGAACCTCCTCATCCATTACGATCGTGTGGGAAATGAAAAATTGGACCTTGCCCAATTTTTCCTCAGTATCCAAGTTAAATTCATCGCGAATCTGATTCGTATAAGGAACCTGCATTGCACAGGATGCCAATAAAAAAAACAGGGGCAAAAGAAAAGGATAGTTCTTCATAAAGTAAAATATGGAAGTAAAGTTAATAAA
>Ga0163212_1000555_pt1 | contig 16605 bp, 14 predicted proteins | sample Malawi_45m_30L_FD_113532 | JGI IMG/M metagenome (GOLD analysis project Ga0163212, IMG submission 113532) | Freshwater microbial communities from Lake Malawi, Central Region, Malawi to study Microbial Dark Matter (Phase II) - Malawi_45m_30L | ecosystem: Environmental > Aquatic > Freshwater > Lake...
CCCTTTGTAACCTTCGGGGCGTGCCAAGGCTCGACCTCATGGGGGCTGACGACATCCGTCGCACCGTCGTCACCTTCCGGGACGCGATGCGGGCGCACGCGCCGGCGATCAACCGGCTGAACGTGTATCCGGTGCCCGACGGCGACACCGGCACCAACATGGCGCGCACGCTCGATGCGGTCGTGGCCGAGTTGGATTCGGCCGATTCCGCGATGGACTCCACCTGCAAGGCGATCAGCCATGGCTCGCTCATGGGTGCCCGTGGCAACAGCGGCGTGATCCTGTCCCAGATCCTGCGCGGGCTCGCCGGGACCTTCGGCGAGAGCGACGGCGGTCGCGTGAACCCGGCGCGCATGGCGGAGGCGCTGAAACGCGCGTCGGCGGCCGCCTACGACGCGGTGCTCAAGCCGATCGAGGGCACGATCCTGACCGTGGTGCGCGAGTCCGCCGATGCGGCCGCCGCCGCGGTCACCAACGGCGCGACGATGTCGGCGGTGCTGCGCGCAGCACGCGTCGCCGGACGCGATGCGCTCGCTCGCACACCCGAGATGCTGCCTGTGCTCAAGGAGGCGGGTGTCGTCGACGCCGGTGGTGCCGGATTCCTCCTGCTGCTCGATTCTGCGATCCATGTGGTCGACGGCGATCCGATGCCCGAGCCCGACGAGTCGGCCGGTCCCTCGGCCGGGCAGTTGGAGGCCGTCGCGATCCGTCATCACGAGGACGGATCCACCGACGTGAGTGAGCTGCGCTACGAGGTGATGTTCCTGCTCGACCTCGACGACTCGCGCTCCGCGGAGTTCAAGTCGGCGTGGGGCACCATTGGTGACTCGATCGTGATGGTGGGCGGTGAGGGCCTCTACAACTGCCACATCCACACGAACGACATCGGCGCCGCGATCGAGGCGCCGATCCTGCTGGGTGGACGCCCGCGCCAGATCCGCGTCACTGATCTCTTCGAGGAGGTCGCAGAGGAGCATGCGGCGCGCGAGGCCGAACTGGGCGCGCCGATCCACCAGCGCTCACAGACCCCCTCCTTGCCCGTGGTCACGTGCGCCGTCGTTGCGGTCGCGAGCGGTGACGGACTCGCCGAACTCTTCGGACAGCTGGGGGTGCACGGTGTCGTGTCGGGTGGGCAGACCCTCAACCCCTCGACGGCCGAGTTGCTGGCCACCGTCGAGCACATGAACTCCCGGCAGGTGGTGATCCTGCCGAACAACAAGAACATCATCCCCGTCGCCCAGCAGATCGACGCGCTGACCACAAAGGAGGTGCGCGTGGTGCCGACCACATCGATGCCCGAGGCGCTCGCCGCGCTCGTGTCGTACGACCCGGAGGCGTCGGCCGAGTCGAACGTCCGCTCGATGGCATCGGCCGCCCGGGGTGTGGCCACCGGTGAGGTCACGCGTGCGGTGCGTGCGACCAGCACCGATGCCGGCCCGGTCTCGGAGGGTGACTGGATCGGCCTGGTGCGTGGTGACGGCGTGGTCGCCGTCTCGGGATCCGTCGTCGGAGCCTCGACGGCTCTCCTCTCACAACTGGTGACATCGGATCGTGAGTTGCTCACGATCCTCACCGGCGAGGGTGCGATCGGATCGGACACCGACGCCATCGTGGGATGGCTGGTCGAGAACCGCGCGGATGTCACCGTCGAGATTCATCGGGGCGGACAGCCCCTGTACCCGTACCTGTTCGGCGTTGAGTAGCGCCCCGCTCACGCTGCGCGATCTCGCCGGCATCGGGCTGGAGCGGATCAAGGGCGTGGGTGAGCGACGCAAGGAGGCGCTGGAGTCCTTCGGCATCGGCAACGTGCTCGAGTTGCTCGGCACCTACCCGCGCCGCTACATCGACCGCACCAACATGGTGCGCATCGCCGATCTCGTGGAGGGCGAGGACTCCCTGGTGGTGGTGGAGGTCGTGTCGACGCGCGCGATCCGCACCAAGAACCGCCGCTCGATGGTCTCGTGCACGGTCACCGACGGATCGAGGAAGATGTCGCTGACCTTCTTCAACCAACCCTGGCGCGACAAGCAACTGACGCCGGGACTGCAGGTGGCGGTTTTCGGGCGGCCCGAGACCCACCGTGGGTACCTGCAGATGACCAACCCCGTGGTGGATCCGGTCGGAGACCGCACCGGACGCATCGTGCCGATCTATCCCCAGAGCGAGAAGTCGCGGATCAACTCGTGGGATCTGGGCCGGTGGATCGAGGATGCACTCGCCAAGTGCGCACCGCGCGGCATCGCCGATTCCGTCCCCCCCGAGATCCTCGGGCGTCACTCACTCGTCGACCGGGCGAGGGCGATGCACGACATCCACATGCCCGACACGATGGAGGCGCGCGCCGCCGCCCGTCGCCGCCTCGCCTTCGACGAGGTGCTTCGCGTGCAACTCGTCCTCGTGGCGCGCAAGGCGCGGTGGGAGAGCGAGTCCGCGGGGTTCGAGCACGCCACGACGGGCGATCTGATCGACGGCTTCTCCGCCGCCCTCCCGTTCCCCCTGACGGGGGCCCAGACGCGCGTCATCGCCGAGATCCATCGCGACCTCGCGGCACCGCGCCCGATGCACCGTCTGCTCCAGGGCGACGTCGGCAGCGGCAAGACCCTGGTCGCGGTGTCGACGATGCTCGCCGCGGTGCAGGGCGGCCACCAGGCCGCGTTGATGGCCCCCACCGAGGTGCTGGCCGACCAGCATGCGATGTCGGTGCGTGCGCTGCTCGCGTCGCTGCGCCTCCCCGACGACGGCGACCTCTTCGGTGCCCGCGCAATCCGGGTCGAGCTGCTCACGAGCAAGGTGGGTGCCGCCGAGCGGCGCCGGATCCTGGCGGCGCTCGCCGCCGGCGAGGTCGACATCGTGATCGGCACGCACGCGCTCATCCAGGACGACGTCGAGTACGCGAGCCTCGGTGTGGTGGTGGTGGACGAGCAGCACCGTTTCGGTGTCGAGCAGCGTGCGCGGCTGCGCGACAAGGCGCTCGAATCCGGCGACGGCCGCGCCCCCGACGTGCTGGTCATGACCGCCACACCGATCCCACGCACCGCCGCGATGACGGTCTACGGCGATCTCGACGTGAGCGTGCTGGACGAGATGCCCCCGGGTCGCACGCCGATCCGGACGCGCCGCGTCTCGGGTCCGCTCGAGGAGGAGGCGATGTGGGCCGAGGTCCGTGCCCGTCTGGATGCGGGCGAGCAGGCCTACGTGGTGTGCCCGATGATCGAGGAGAACGAGAAGCGGGAGGTCGCCTCGGCCGAGGAGACGGCCGCGCGACTGCGCGCCGGTCAGCTTCGCGACTACGAGGTCGTGCTCCTGCACGGGCGGTTGGCCTCGTCGGAGAAGGAGGCGGTGATGGAGTCGTTCCGTTCGCGGCGCGCCGCCGTGCTCGTGGCCACGACCGTGATCGAGGTGGGTGTCGACGTCCCGAACGCGACCGCGATGGTCATCCTGGATGCCGATCGGTTCGGCATCGCGCAGTTGCACCAGTTGCGCGGTCGCGTCGGTCGTGGGACGGTCGCCTCGGAGTGCTGGTTGGTGACCCAGTCGGCCGACGACTCGCCCCGGGTCGAGGCACTCGTGGGTTCCACCGATGGCTTCGTTCTCGCCGAGGAGGACCTGCGCCTGCGTGGCGAGGGCACGATCATGGGTGCGGCCCAGAAGGGTCGCAGCGATCTGGTCCTCGCCTCGCTCCAGCGCGACCTCGATCTCATCTCTGCGGCGCGGGAGGAGGCCCTGCGACTCGTCGCGGCCGACCCGGAACTGTCCGGTCTCGCGGTGATGCGCGACGAGCTGGACTTGTTGTTCTCGGCCGAGGACGAAGAGTTCCTGTTCCGGTCCTAGAGTCGCCTCGACAGCGATGGAGGCTCGACGGTGAAGGTGTCCGGCAAGCACGTGGTGGTGACCGGTGGGTCGCGCGGGATCGGCGAGGCGCTCGCCCGCGAGTTCGCCGGGAGGGGGGCGCGGGTGACCGTCGTGGCTCGCAGCGAGGAGTCGTTGCGCCGTGTCGCCTCCGAGATCGGCGGCAACGCAGTGGTGGCCGATCTCTCCGATGACCGCACGGTCGACACGGTGATCGGGCGCATCGAGGCCGATCACGGTGCGATCGACGTGCTCGTGAACAACGCCGGTCTCGAGACGAACACACCCTTCGCCGTGGAGGACCCGCGCGAGGTCCGCGCGGTGGTGCGCCTGAACCTCGAGGCCTCGATGCTGCTGACGCGTCACGTGCTGCCCGGGATGCTCGCGCGCGGGGCAGGACACGTCGTTCTCGTGTCGTCGCTCGCGGGAACGGCGGGGTTCCCCGGGATGAGCGCCTACTGCGGGACCAAGGCCGGGGTCCTGAACTTCGCGTCATCGCTGAAGCGCGAGTTGCACCACACCGATGTCGACATCACGGTGCTCGCACCGGGCCCCGTGGACACCCGGATGTGGGATGCGGTCGAGGACTCGCCGCCCACGGTCCAGCAAGTTGTGAGGCGGTTCAAGAGGCTGCGGTTGATCCCCAAGACGACACCGGAGAGGATCGCACGACGCACCGTCACCGCGGTGGAGAAGCGCCGCGCCTTCGTGCGCCACCCGCACCGGCTCAGCACCAACTTCTGGTTCAACATGCTGCCCACGCACATCTCGAACGCCGTGATCACGGGCATCAAGTTCGATCCGCTCGACCGCGGCCGACGCCACAACTGACCACGCCGCGGTCCGTCGGCGCGCCGGCCAGCGGGTCGCACGATGCGGCGTCAGATCACCCCGGTGGGGACGCCCCAGGGATCTTCCGGTGAATCGTCGTCGTCGACGGTCAACTCGAGATCCCATCTGTCGAGGCAATCCGAGCACCGGTAGGTCACGACATCGCCGGCGAACCATTCGCCGTCCTCGCGCGGAGCGGTGATCAGGTGCGCCGTGCCTCCGCAGTCGACGCAGACGATGGTCTCCCGGGGACTGATCACGCCCGTAGTCTGCCCCCGTGCGCGTGGTGTCGGGTGAACTGCGGGGGCGACGCATCGAGTCGCCCGCCGGCGAGGGCACGCGACCGACCACCGACAAGGTGCGCGAGGCCGTCTTCAACGCTCTCGGGTCGCTCGACGCGATCGAGGGTGCGCGCGTGCTCGATCTGTTCGCGGGCACCGGCGCGATGGGGATCGAGGCGCTCTCGCGTGGTGCCTCAGCATGCACGTTCGTCGAGAACGACAGGGCCGCGATCGCGGTGCTGCGGCGCAACATCGACTCCCTGGCGCTCCTGGACCGGGCCACAGTGGTCGCATCCGATGCGCGCACCGCATGCAGGGGCACCTGGGACATCGTGATCGCCGACCCGCCCTACGGCGAGACCGACTGGGTGGGTCTGCTCGACGGCCTCGAGTGCTCGGTTGCTGTCCTGGAGTCCGGGCGCCCGGTCGGGTCGGTGCCGGGATGGGAGACGCTGCGGGAGAGACGGTACGGCCGGACGCACGTCGCATTTCTCCGACCTGCGGTGTCCGCGCCGGGTACGGTGGGGACTGAATGAGCACGGTTCTCTATCCCGGGAGCTTCGATCCGTTCCATCTCGGGCATCTCGACGTGGTCGAGCAGGCCGTGGAGATCTTCGGCGAGGTGGTCGTGGCGGTGATGCACAACCCCCAGAAGCCCTCCGGTGACATGCCGACCGAGCGCCGGGTCGAGGTGATCCGGGCCGTCTGCCGCCATCTGCCGGGAGTGCGCGTCGAGGCCCACGGGGGGCTCGCCGTGGGAGCGGCCCGCGCATCGGGGGCAATGTGCATCGTCAAGGGTTTGCGCACCCCGGGTGACTTCGAGGTCGAGCAACAGATGGCCCACACCAACCACGCTGTCGCGGGTGTGCGCACCGTGTACGTGCCGTGCGGCCCGGCGCACGGTCACATCGCGAGCAGGTTCATCCGCGACATCGCCCGCGCCGGCGGCGACGTGTCGTCGATGGTGCCGCCGGCGGTGCTCGACGAACTCACCGGTCTGTACGGGACGACGTGAAAGGCGGATCGAGATGACATGGGACGACGACACCTCCGACGACTCCTTCCCGCAACCCCAGCCGGTGCAGGCGAGGCTCGGCGAGAGCGAGATGATCCTGCGGCGCACGATCGACATCATCGCGACCGCCCCGAGCGTGCCGCTGTCGTCGACGCCGCGCATCGACCGTGACGAGGTCATCGAACTGCTCGAGGAGGCCCTCACCCGTCTGCCAGAGGAGATTCGCCAGGCGCGCTGGATGCTCAAGGAGCGCCAGGAGTTCCTCGACAAGACCAGGCGCGAGGCCGACGAACTGCTCGGCGCGGCGCGCCAGCAGGCCGAGCGCATGGTGCAGCGCACCGAGGTCGTGCGCGCCGCCGAGGCACGTGCGCGCCAGGTGATAGAGGCTGCCGACGAGGAGACCCGTCGACAGCGCAACGAGACGGAGGATTTCCTCGACCAGCGACTCGGCAGCTTCGAGATCCTGCTCGACCGACTGAGCCGCACCGTGGCGAACGGCCGCGCGAAATTGTCGATCGGGGTCCGCGACGACCACGAGCCCGGGGTCGATCAGCGTCCCGGTCCCGACGCCGCCGGCTTCTTCGACCAGGACGGCGAATAGGTCCCGGACGGGACGCCGCACCGACGACCGGGAGAGACGCGATGACCTCGGCGCTGCTCATCAACGTCGTCGAGCTCCTGCGTTCGCCCGGCACCACCAAGGACGTCGACGTCTCGGTCGAGTGCGAGGCGATCGCCTTCGATGACGCGCGCCTGGTCGACGAGCCGGTCGGGGTGCAGGTGAGGCTCGAATCGATGAGCACCGGGATCACCGTGGCCGGGCGCGTCAGTGCGACATGGGCAGGGGAGTGCCGACGGTGCCTCGCGCCGGTGCGCGAGCGCTTGAGGGTCGACGTCGACGAGCTCTACCAGCGCGTGCTCGAGGATCCCGACGCGCACCCGATCGTGAACGATCAGATCAATCTCGTGCCGATGGTGCGCGAGAACCTGCTCGTGGCCCTGCCCGTCGGTCCTCTGTGCCGGTCCGATTGCCCGGGCATCTGCCCCCAGTGCGGCGCCGACCTCGCCGTCGGGGCCTGTGGATGCACCGTGCCGAACCGGGACCCGCGCTGGGCCGTGCTCGATGCGCTCCGGAGCACCGACGACGATTGACCGGTTCCGCAGGATCGCTGGCCCCGGGTGGGATCGGCGAGTCCACGGCTATCCTTCTACGGCCCGAGCACGGGCTTTCGTTGTCCACACAGGGAGACCACGGTGGCCGTTCCCAAGAAGAAGAAGTCGAAGTCGAAGACGCGCATGCGTCGCGCATCCAACTGGCGCCTCGGCGCACCGTCGCGCAGCACCTGCCCCCGTTGCGGTGCCACGAAGCTCCCGCACACGGTGTGTGGCACCTGTGGCTGGTACAAGGGTCGCGTCGCCGTCTCGGTCGACTGACCCGACCTCACCTGGCATCCGCACAATGCTGCCCGTCGCCGTCGACGCCATGGGAGGCGATCGCGCCCCCGGTGAGATCCTCGCGGGCGCCCTGCAGGCGTCCGAGTCCGGCGTTCCCGTGGTTCTCGTCGGCCCCGAGGGTCTCGAGGGCACCGGTGGCCTCCCGCTGATCCCGGCATCCGAGGTCATCGAGATGCACGATGACCCGGCCAAGTCGGTGCGCACCAAGCGCGACTCGACCCTCGTTCGTGCCGCCGAGGCGGTGCGCGATGGCAAGGCCTCGGCGATGATCTCTGCCGGCAACACCGGCGCGACGATGGCGAGTGCGCTCCTGCGGATGGGTCGCATCAGCGGTGTCGCCCGCCCCGCGATCGCAACACCCGTGCCGGTTCCCGGTGGCTCACCCACGGTCCTGCTCGACGCCGGCGCCAATGCCGAGGTGCAGGCCGAGTGGCTCGTGCAGTTCGCCCAGATGGGGGCCGTCTATTCCTCGCGCCGGTTCGGCGTGTCGAACCCGCGGATCGGCCTGCTCTCGATCGGCGAGGAGCCCGGCAAGGGCGACACCCTGCGCAAGGAGGCCTGGGAGCTGCTCTCGGCGACCAACGGCATGGACTTCATCGGCAATGTCGAGGGCCGGGACCTGATGACTGGCGATGTCGATGTGGTGGTCACCGACGGATTCACCGGCAACGTGGTGCTCAAGACCCTCGAGGGGAGTCTCAAGGCCGTGGTCAAGGCGTTGTTCTCGGCATTCGGCCAACCCGAGTACTCCGACGCGGCGAACACCTTGATGCCCGCTCTCCTGCCGCTGTACGAGACGCTCGACCCCGACACCTATGGCGGGGCGATCCTGCTCGGCGTCGACGGGGTGTGCATCATCTCGCACGGATCGTCCTCGGCCCGCGCGATTCTGAACGGCATCCGGTGCGCCAAGGAGATGGTCGAGACCGACATGGTGGGCGCGATCCGGGACGCCATCGCCGGTACCGTCTGAGCGTCGAGCGGGCGCCGGTCCGGCTCAGACACTTTCCGAGACAAACCGTCATCAGACAGATCCCGTGGGGAGGGGCCCGACATGGCAGCAGATCGCCCGGCAATCCTGGACACCGTGCGCAGGCACCTCGCCGAGATTCTCGAGATCGACGCGTCGCAGATCTCCGAGACCCAGGGTTTCCGCGACGACCTCGGCGCGGACTCGATCGCGTTGATCGAGCTCGTCGACTCGCTCGAGCAGGAGTTCTCCGCGAGCCTCCCCGACTTCCAGTTCGATGACGACGACCTCGAGGGACTCGTGACGGTGGGCGACGCGGTCGACTACGTCGTGCGCGCCCACGGGGGCTGACCCCGGCGCGATGAACGAGCGCGGCGAGCCCGACGACTCGGCGCTGTCGGCCCTCGAGGAGCGACTCGGCCACCGGTTCGCCGACCGCGACCTGCTGCGACTCGCACTCGTCCACCGATCGTGGCGCGCGGAGAATTCCGCGTCTTCCGGGACGAACGAGCGGCTCGAGTTCCTCGGGGACGCGGTCCTCGGGTTCGTGGTCGCCGATCTCGCCTACACCCTCCTCGACGACGTCGCCGAGGGACTCCTGAGCAATGTCCGCCAGAGCGTCGTGAACACCGCCGCGCTCGCCGGTGTCGCCCGTTCGCTCGGCGTGGGGGAGTGCCTCTTCCTCGGTCGCGGTGAGAACGCGGAGGGCGGGCGCGACAAGGACTCGATCCTGGAGTGCGCGATGGAGGCGCTGATCGGTGCGGTCCACCTCGACGGTGGTGTGGCGGCAGCCGAGGGGGTCGTGCGCCGCCTCTTCGAGCCGTTGGTCAGGGATGTCGGGCCTCGTGCTGCGTTCGTCGACGCCAAGACCCAACTGCAGGAACTCTGCGCGCGGGTGGGACTCGGGGCGCCCGTCTACGACACGACGGGCCAGGGCCCCGACCACTCGCGCACCTTCACCGCCACTGTGCGCATCGACGGCGGGGTTCGCGCCACCGGGACGGGCCGCACGAAGAAGGCCGCCGAGCAGGTGGCCGCGTCGCGCGCGCACGACGTGATCGCACGGGATCCGGGCACGGAGTAGCACGGTGCCCGAGCTGCCCGAGGTGGAGACGGTCCGCCGCGGACTCGAGTCGCACGTCGTCGGTCGCGTGATCGAGTCGGTCGAGATCGGCCGGGAGCGGAGCGTGCGCAGGGTCGGCCGGGAGACCGTGGCACACCTGCTGACGGGTGCACGCGTGCTCGATGCGCGCCGGCGCGGCAAGTACCTGCTGTGCAGCCTCGACACCGACGGCGAGCGCGCGGTGATGATGGTGCACCTGCGCATGAGCGGTCGTCTGTTGTTGGCACCGGTCGGCGAACCCCGCCCCGCGCACGCACACGTGGTGCTGCGGCTCTCCGGAGCGCACGAGGAACTGCGCTTCGTGGACCCGCGCACCTTCGGCGAGGTCGTCGTGTGCGAGGCCTCGCGTATCGACGGGGTCATCCCCGAAATCGGTCGCCTCGGGCCCGACCCCATCGTGGACCCTTTCGACCCGGGCATCCTGGCCTCGCGCCTCGCCCGCCGACGCATCCCCATCAAGGGGGCCCTCCTCGACCAGGGCGTGGTGGCGGGCATCGGGAACATCTATGCCGACGAGATCCTCCATCGCGCCCGCATCAAGTGGGACCGCATCGCGTCGCAACTGTCCCGTCCGACGGTCGCGCGCCTGGCGGGCACGATCACCGAGGTGCTCCGGGCAGCCATCGACGCGGGTGGCTCCACACTCGAGGACACCCAGTACGTCGACATGGAGGGCGAAAAGGGGAGTTTTCAGGACTTCCACAGGGTCTATGGACGCGCCGGACAGCCGTGCCTCACCTGCGGGAAAGCGGTGATCCGCCGCACCGTGTCGGCGGGCCGCTCGACGGTGTGGTGTCCCGTCTGTCAGCGTCGCTGAACCGACCCGAGAGACTCACCCGACGAGGGCACGTTCATTACTGTTGGAAGCGCCGTGTTCCTCAAGTCGCTCACCCTCCGGGGCTTCAAGTCCTTTGCCGACTCCACCGTCCTCGAGATGGAGCCCGGGGTGACAGTCGTGGTCGGCCCGAACGGCTCGGGCAAGTCGAACGTGGTGGATGCGATCGCATGGGTGCTCGGTGCCCAGGCCCCGAGCGCCGTGCGCAGCCAGAAGATGGAGGATGTGATCTTCTCGGGCACGAACAAGCGCACGGCACTGGGTCGGGCCGAGGTGATCCTCACGCTCGACAACTCCGCCGGTCTGCTCTCGCTCGACTTCAACGAGATCACGATCGGGCGCACCCTGTTCCGCAACGGCGACTCCGAGTACGCGATCAACGGGGTCGAGTGCCGACTCCTCGACGTGCAGGAACTGCTCTCCGACGCCGGCGTCGGGCGTCAGCAGCACGTGATCATGAGCCAGGGCCAGATCGACAAGGTGCTCACGGCGCGGGCCGAGGAAAGGCGGGAGATCATCGAGGAGGCCGCCGGTGTGCTCAAGTACCGAAAGCGCAAGGAGAAGGCCGAGCGGCGCCTCGAGGCGACCGAGGCCAATCTCCTGCGCGTGCAGGACCTGATCCGCGAGGTGCGCCGGCAGTTGCGCCCGCTCGAGCGCCAAGCCGATGCCGCGCGTCGACACGGCGAGATCGTCGCCGAGTTGCGCGCACTACGGATGTTCCTGTCGGGTCGCGAGGTCGCCTCGTTGCGCACCCAGCTCGCCGCGCTCGCCGGCGACAAGACATCGAACGATGCGGCCGAGCGCGACCTGCGCGACAAGCTCGCGACCCTGGACACCGAAGTCGTCGCCGCCGAGGCCGATCTCTCCGCGCGCGGTCAGTCGGGTCTGTCCGATGAGATGCTGCGAGTCGAGCAGCTCCGCGAGCGCGCCCGGGGACTCCTCGCCCTCATGGCCGAGCGCCGACGGTCGCTCGAGCGCGACCAGGGCCAGATGGTCGCCGATGATGTGGTCGCCGCGATCGAGGCCGATGCCGCCGCGATGCGCGTCGAGCTCGACGAGGTCGAGCGAAACCTGGGGATCGCCCACACCGAGAGCACCGCGCTCTCCGTGGAGGAGTCCGAGTTCGAGCGTGAGCGCACCGAACAGGGACTCCTCCATGTGGTCGACGGCGCCGAGGTCGCCAATGCGGCCGCCGAGGTGCGAGGTGAGCTGCGCTCGATGCGCAACACGCTCGAGGCGGGCGCGGGCGAGTTGCGCCGCCTCACCGAACGCATCGCCGCACTGGAGGTGCGCGAGACCGATCTGGGTCGTGCCGTCGACGACCTCCAGAGAGCACTCGCCGACGCCGAGACCTCGCTCGGCAGCGCGCGCGTTTCGGCCGCGAGTGCCGACGATGCCCGCGATGCGGCCGATGACGCGATGGATCAGGCACACGTGCGGGTCGCCTCGGCGGAGCGCGACCACGCGCGCGCGACCGCGCACGTGGAGCGTGTCGAGGCCGCTGATGCCCCGCAGCGTGCGCGCGCGACCGGGGGGCACCTCGCCGCTGTGGCGGGAGTGGTCGGTGCCTTGATCGACTCGATCGAGATCGAGGAGGGCTGGGATGCCGCGGTGCGTGCCGCGCTCTCGGGCGCGGTGGCGGCGGTGCTCGTCGAGGACTCGGGTGCCGCCGAGCGTGCCCTCGATGCACTGCGCGACGCCTCGCGCAACGGCACCGTCATCCCGCTCGACGCGGCGCGGAGTGCGCCCCTGCACGAGGGATCCGTGCGTGGTCGAGTGCGCAGTGCGCGCACGGACGTCGGCGTCCTCCTCGATGGGTTGCTCGCCGGAGTCGTGGTCGCCGCCGACGCCGCCGAGGCCGCGCGACACCTCGCCGCGGGGGCATCGGCTGTCGTGACCCGTGCCGGTGACCGTTTTTCGCCCGACGGTTGGACAGCCGGTGCGGCCGACGATGCCGGATCTGCCGACGTGGTCGCGGCGGCACGTGACCGTGCGCGTGGGGCCGAGACGGAACTGGCCTCGGCACGCGAGGCCCTTGGCCAGTCCCGACGCGCGCTCGTCTCGGCGAAGACGACCTCGGCCGCCTCTGTCGCCGAGGTGGAGCGCCACGTCACGCACATGGATGCCGTCTCGGAGAGACTGACAGGCGCGGTGGGTGAGCGGCGGGCGGCGATCACCGAGTTGACGATCGCCCGGGAGTCGTTGGAGGGGATCCGTGCGCGCGTCGCCTCGGCGTCCGCCCGCGTCGCCGAACTCGAGACGATCTTGCCGGGGCTGGAGGAGTCCGAAGCCGCCGAGATCGCGGCGGTGCGGGCCCAGACCGAGGCCCGTCATGCGATCGATGCGAAGGCGTCGCACCTCGTGATGCGTCGCCAGGACCTCGAGGTGCGCAGGGCCGGACTCGGTGAGAGGCGCCAATTCCTCGCCGATCGCCTCGCCGAGGCCGAGCGCCGACTCGCCGCCGATTCGGACGCGCGCAACGAGGCCGGTGCTCGGCGCGAGCTCCTCCAGCGTTCGTTCACCGCACTCGATCGCATCGCGACACTTGTCGAGGGCCATCGCAGTGCCGCCGACGCGCGGCTCGGTGAGTTGCAGGACGCGCGCCGTCGCCAGAGTGAGGAGGTGCGCGCGGTCGCTGCGCGCCTCGATGCCTCCCGACGCTCGCGCCACGACACCGAGCGCGAGCTCGAGGTGTTGCGCGAGCGGATCCGCCGCGTCGACATCGGGGAGGCCGAGGCGCGCACGCGCCTCGAGGCTGCGGTCGAGACGATCCGGCGGGACCTCGATGTCGAACCCGAGGAGGCCGAACGCGCACCGGCGCCCGAGACACCCGACGGGTCCTCGCACTCCAACCGCGCGCGTGCCCTCGAGCGCGACATCCGCCTGATGGGGCCGATCAATCCGCTCGCCCTGCAGGAATTCACCGAACTGCAGGCGCGCCACCAGTTCCTCGACGACCAGTTGAACGACGTGCGCAGGACCCGCCGTGAGCTCTCGCAGGTGATCGCCGTGATCGACACCGAGATCAAGTCGGTCTTCGCGGCGGCCTTCGCCGATGTCAGTCGCAACTTCACCGAGTTGTTCCAGTTGCTCTTTCCCGGTGGAAGGGGCCGACTCACCCTCACGAATCCCGACGATCTGCTCTCGACGGGTATCGAGGTCGAGGCGACACCACCGGGCAAGAACCTCAAGAAGCTCTCGCTGCTGTCGGGCGGGGAGAAGTCGCTGACCGCACTGGCCTACCTGTTCGCCGTGTTCCGCAGCCGCCCCTCGCCGTTCTACGTGATGGACGAGGTCGAGGCGGCACTCGACGATCCGAACCTGCACCGGTTCCTCGGGCTGGTCAGGGAGTTCCGTCAGGAGGCACAGCTCATCATCGTGAGCCACCAGAAGCGAACGATGGAGGCCGCCGACTGTCTGATGGGTGTGTCGATGCAGCCGGGCGGATCCTCCAAGGTGGTCGTGGAGCACACGAGCCCCGCGCCCGTGAACTGACGCCGCTGGACCCGATTTCGTGACGCTCGCAGCCTCGACCAACGAGATTGTCCTGTGGGTCGCCGGTGGCGGGGTCGTGTTCGGCACCGGGGTTGTTCTCGCGTCGCGCGTCATCGCACGCCGCGGCGCGTCGCGAACGGGCGACACCGTCGCTCCGGGCGTTGATGTTCCGGCGGCCCCAATCGCTGAGCCGCCCGTCGTGGAGGCGCCCCCGACACCACCGACGGTGCGGGATCGGACCTCGCGCACCCGCGGGCTGTTCGCCAATGCCCTCTCCTCGATTCGTGGCCGGGGTCGGATCGACGGGGAGACCTGGGCCGACCTCGAGGAGCTGTTGCTGCGAGCCGATCTCGGCGTCGGACTCGTCGACGGCCTGATCGCGGACCTGCGCGCGCGTGCCACCGAGTCGCACATGACCGGTGTCGAGGAGTTGATCGCGGGCCTGCGCGAGTCGATGACGGCCCGACTCTCGGGGGCGAATCGGTCGCTCTCCACGGAGTCCCCGTCGGGGCCGGCGGTCTGGCTGTTCGTGGGCGTGAACGGCGTCGGGAAGACCACCACGATCGGCAAGGTCGCCACCGCGCGCGTGGCAGCGGGTGCGAGCGTGGTGCTGGCCGCCGGCGACACATTCCGCGCGGCCGCAGCCGAGCAGTTGCAGATCTGGGCCGAGCGGTCGGGAGCCGGGTTCGTCCGCGGCGCCGAGGGGGCCGATCCGGCATCGGTGATCTTCGACGGCATCGAGAGCGCCGCGGCCAAGAATGCCGATCTGGTCCTCGCCGACACCGCCGGCCGTCTCCAGAACAACACGAACCTCATGGAGGAGTTGCGCAAGGTGCGCCGCGTGGCTGACAAGGCACGTGGCGCGGTGACCGAGGTGCTGCTGGTGGTCGATGCGACCACGGGACAGAACGGCCTCTCCCAGGCGCGCGAGTTCGCCGCCGCGACCGATGTGACCGGGGTTGTTCTCACCAAGCTCGACGGTTCGGCCAAGGGTGGCATCGTGTTCGCGATCGAGACCGAGCTCGGAATCCCGGTCAAGTTGGTGGGATTGGGCGAGGGTGCGCACGACCTGGTGACTTTCAATCCCGGTGATTTCGTGTCAGCCTTGTTCGAGTGAGAGTCCGTCCCCTCGCCGTCGCGCTTCTCGTCATGTCGCTCCCGGCCTGCAGGGGTTCCGACCCCGCCGTGTTGCGGATGCAGATGTCTCTGACCGAGGAGGGGCCAACCAACGCCTCGACTGATTCCAAGATGATGGCGCCGTGGTCGATCGACTACGAACTCGCCGCCGGACTCGAAGAGCCCGCCTCTGAGGCTCGTGCGTGGAAGGCGCTCCTGCCCGGCGATGCACGGACACGGCTCGTGGCGCTCGCGCGAGCGCTCGGGGTCAAGGGCGAGGTCTACGAGCAGGGCACCGACCATGTCGCCGTCGGGTCGCCAAGTGCCGGCAAGGGCAGCACCGAAGCCGCATCGGCCAGTGTGACGATGTGGGTCGGGGGAGGCCCCGGGGCCTGGTCGTACTACCCGCCGACGGCGACATCGTTGTCGGGTGAAGTCGTCGAGCCGTGTGCAGCCGGTGCGCCGGACGCACCGGGCTGTGCGCGCTCGTCGATTGCGACCACCGCGCCGCCGCCGATCCCCGAGCCGAAGAATCTCCCGTCGGAGGCCACGGCACTGCGCACGGCGAGCCAGATCCTCGGCAAGGCCGGATACGACACGGACTCACTCGCCATGACCGTGGCGGCATCGACGTGGTCGACGTTCGTCTCGTTCGAGGAGAAGGTCGACGGACTGCGCACCGGGAACGGCGGCGGCATCGACTTCGGCGAGGATGCCACGGTCCTCGGTGCCTGGGGCCAGTTCGCCGACTATCGGGGAGCCGACACGTATCCGTTGATCGATCTCGGCGATGCGGTGAAACGGATGTCGTCGGGCGTGCGGGGCTCGTGGTCGTCGGCGGCGCCGGGCGCGATGTTCAAGGACGGTGCGTCGTCGACGAGAACCGACTCGGCACCCTCCCCGGAGACCCCGGTGAGCCCCGACGCATCTCCCGGGACGGCGGTGTCCGGTGATCCGACGACGACGATCGCGCCCACGCCGGTGGTGCGGATCACCGGCGTCGAGCTCGCACTTCAGAATTTCCCTGTGAGCCAGGACGAGATGTACCTGGTTCCGTCGTACAGGTTCACCGCGGGTGAGGGCGAGATCGGTGTCGTGTACGCGATCCCCGACAAATATCTCGCCGTGGCCGAACCCCCGATCGCACCCGAGCCCGTTGCACCCGCACCCGATCAACCGGCACCGGTGGGTCCGGGCTCGTCGGGATCGAGCGGAGCAAGCCCGGGCAGCGGTTCGACCGGACAAACCAATCCGGGTGACGCACCGGTGAGCGAGGCGGGGCAGATCTCCGACAAGGAGGCGGCATCGCTCGTAGGGCTGACCGAGACCGAGGCGACGAAGGTGGCGACATCGAAGGGCTGGACCGTGCGGGTCGTCGAGCGTGACGGCGAGCAGTTCATGGTCACTGCTGATTGGCGGGGCGACCGGGTGAATCTCACCGTCAGGGGCGGCAAGGTCACCGACACGAGCGTCGGTTGAGTGCGCGAGGGCGTGCGCGGGTTCGTCGCGGGACGCTCGCGCGACACCACGGATAGCCTTCCGTCGCCATGTTCGATTCACTGAGCGACCGCCTCCAGGGTGTCGTCAGGCGCCTCCGCGGAAAGGGTCGCCTCACCGAGGCCGACGTCGACGAGG
>Ga0163212_1000566_pt1 | contig 16437 bp, 12 predicted proteins | sample Malawi_45m_30L_FD_113532 | JGI IMG/M metagenome (GOLD analysis project Ga0163212, IMG submission 113532) | Freshwater microbial communities from Lake Malawi, Central Region, Malawi to study Microbial Dark Matter (Phase II) - Malawi_45m_30L | ecosystem: Environmental > Aquatic > Freshwater > Lake...
CGAACCTTTGTCTCGCCAACCCCGGGCCACGCACACCACGAACACCTGCTCGGTAAGGATGAACCGGCATGCAAAACAATCATCGATGTGCACCCTGACCAGACCTGACTTCTGACCACATTTCGCCAAAAGACAACACGCAAACAAACTCTGCGCTCACAGGACATTGACCTTTCGTAAATCGCTCCTGTTCAGTACGGTGATAGTTGTTCCTCGATCTGTTCCTGCGGTGGCTGCATTGCTTTGTAGTGATAATGCCTCACACGCTGTTGTATTGGTACTGCATCCTGCATCAGTAAGCCGTGTTTTAGACGGTTCTCAAGCCTCCCTCGAACGACCGAAAAAACCGTTATGCTGCTCTGTCACAACACTCGCACCAATACCCACAACACTGAGGCCCGCGTCTGAACAGCACCGCGAATGCATCTCAGAAAATCTGTCCACGGTGACGATCATCTTGATCCGATTAATCTTGCCGCCTGGCACACTTCGGTAAACAACGGCCCCAGCCAAATCACTTCACGATTTTCTTGCAGGCAACGAGGTTCCTGGGACGGCTTTGACACAACGCAGTGCCCCGGCAGACCACTGCAGATTCGCATCGCACCGCACAATCAGGATTGGATTGCACCTCACTCACTGCTCTTAGCAACACCTGCTGCCGACGGCTGGCACAAAACTCGCATACGCAGATCTCTCGATGCAGTCGCCAGCCACACCAGTTCGGTGCAGGTCAACAACGCGAAGGAGCATCTACTCGTTTTGTTCCGACGCAATCGTCGCCGCAGAGTCAACAACAGCCCTCTGACAGCCGTCGAATTCTGCGAGCCGCGTTTACTGTTGTCAGATGACGAAAAATTTGAAGCTGTGCTCACCAGTACCGGCGCTACCACTATCGGTCAGGTCGAATACGAAAGCGACTGGAAGGATGCACGGCACAAATTCGAGGTTCAGCTGCGGAATGCTGCGTGGGGCCTGTGGGAGATTCAGATTGATGGAAAGCCCATTTGTAAATTCGTGACCGATAATTTCGGCCGTAGTATTTTCGAATTGGATCATGTCGAACATCAGCACGGTGGCAGTGGTACCGTTAATCTGCCGGCGATCAAAGCCGGGATGCTGTTCAGCGTGAACTTTGCCGGCAACCCGGTGAACCCCTCCATCAAACGGATACCTTTCTCAGGCAAACTGACTGCCGAAAATGAAGATGACCGCATCTCTGCTGAACTCGCCGCCAGCGCTGTCACAACCAAACGTGAAATCCCTGAAACAGAATACGAGGTCGAACAGGAAGGCAGCCGTCAGCGACGCAGACTGGAACTGGCCGTCTACAACTTGCAGCCCAACACCTCATACGCCCTGAACATCGCCAGATCTGGTGGCGGTACAATCACCACCAATGCTCTCGGACAGGCAGTCGTCAAATACTCAGACAAACCCCGCGCTGGATACACCGGCTTCCCGACAGGCTTTCCCGCTGTTGTCAGCGGCACAGCAGTCTCAGTCGGATCAGTCCTGTCCTCCATCTTCGCAACACAGACCGGAACTCGCACGCCGCTTAGCGATGCGGGAGTACACCTGAAAATTGCGATCAGCAGTGCCACTGCCACCAGCGGATTTGCCTCATGGGAGGTCTACACTCCGGACGGGTCTCTTTACCAGTGGGACGGAAAAGCCGGTGCAAATGGGCCCCGCGTAGCAGTGCTGGATGACGCATTCTTCGTCAAACCGGAACTGCTTGCCTCAGCCGCCGCCACGCGCGATTCCACAGTCTCTGACGACCTCGTAAAAGCCAGCGCCGCCCGACTTGACCGCAGTCTCGAACTCTCCACTGCTTCGGCCAGTCATAACAACTGAGGTGGCCTCGCAGAAAAATGGTTCGGCGGCAAAGGAAACGAGTGGTATTTCATCACCCCCGATGGCACCCTCACTCGCTGGAACAAATCCCCCGAAGGTACCGGGAAGGTCGTCACACGACTTGATGACCACGACCACGAAAAACCGGCACTGCGGACTGATGCAGAAACTCAGCGTGCCCAGTCCGAACGCGAATACGCGGCCAAGACGTCGCTAAAACTGGCAGAATTCCGGCCTGACACCGAGGGCTGGCCGTTCAGCAGAGCGGAAGTCCGCTGGTACCGCGGATTCGGTAATCGCTGGTACTTCCTCACCAGTTCAGGCGACTACTGCCTCTGGAATGGCAGCAAATCTGCCGCCGGAACTCGCATTACCAGCTTCAATGACCTCTGCAACCTGCCCTACCGGCTGATGAACGCCGCGTCCAGTGCCGATGCCGCTGCACGTTCTGTCCTCGACCATCTGTACACATTACCAGCCTCTTTCTTATGGCCCCGTGGATCAGCCAGCCCGCTGCAGAACAGGGTCCATGTGCCGATCCCCTCCGAGTTCTCCGTTGTCTGTTCCCTGAACAGACGACGGGGAATTTCTTTTGCTCACGATCGACGCCCCCCGGGAATCACTCCACACTCAGCACTCCGGACTGTTGCCGTTCCAGTGTCACTCCTACAATACAACTTGTGAAAAGCGTTCGGCAAACACGCTTCCCTGAAGTTTTCAGTGCAGAACAGGATCGAAACATGAATCCCAAATGGCTATTGGTCGCAACCTTCGTTGTCGGTGCTGCTCTCTCCTGGGGCGTTTACGTACCGCTGGTGCACCTCGCTACAAAAAACATCGGCAGTAATCTGCGTGCCTTTTTGATGGTCGGTGTCGCCTACTTCCTCGTCGCCGTGCTCGTGCCCAGCCTCTTCATCTTTGTTCTGAAGAACGACCCGACTGCCAAACCCAACGTCAACTGGGCCACCGGCAGCCTGCTTTGGGGTCTGCTGGCAGGAATCTCCGGAGCAATCGGCGCTCTCTGTGTGATCTTCGCCACTCGCGATGCTGTTGCACTTGCCGGCCCTATCACCGGTCCGCTGCTGGTGGCACCTCTGGTCTTCGCCGGAGCACCCATTATCAACACCATTGCCTCCATGACCATCTTTGCTCATGGCCAGAAAATCCCGGCACCCGCACCACAGTTCTATGCCGGACTGTGCATGGCTGCCATCGGCATGGCCATGGTCATGGTCTACAAACCTGTTGCTGCCCCATCCCCGGCAGCCGGCAAAAGCCCGGCTGCTGCTGCTCCGGCAACAACACCAGAAAGTCCCGCCAAACCCTGATCAACTTTGGCACCAGTCAGTGCATCGCCCAAAATTCCAATGGCCCGCGTCGAAGTCAAATTCGACGACGGGCCATTTTTTCAGCCATTCGGATCGCCTCCAGCATGCCGGCAGCTGTCGCTGGACGATCCTTTTGCCAGGCACGATCAAACGCCGTACCATGAGTCGGACTGGTGCGAATCAGGGGCAGGCCCAGAGTAATATTCACCGCCGCATCGAAGCCAATCAGCTTGATCGGAATGTGACCCTGATCATGGTACATCGCCACCACACCGTCAAACTCTCCCAGCAGCGCTCGACGCACTAGTGTATCCACCGGTAACGGCCCCGTGACATTCAGCAGGCCACGGCAGCGTGACACAGCCGGCTCAATCACTCGCTGCTCCTCATCGCCAAACAACCCATGTTCGCCACCATGAGGATTCAGTGCGCAAACGCCGATCGCCCGCCGCAGACTGCCCGCTTTCCTCAGAAAATCATCCATCAGCCCGATCTTCTCAGCCACCGCCTCCGACGTCAGCAGACTCGGCACACTGGCAACCGATGTATGCAAAGTCACATGCACGATGCTGACACCATCCGTTTCAACCTCCGCCAGACCCGCGGTACCACGCCCCAGCAGTTCACGGATCGGTCGCAACGCCGGTTCCGGCAGATGCAGCATCATCCCAAAGTCCGCCACACCACACCGTTCTGCCAGAATCTCCGTGTGCCCCGGATACTGATGCCCCGCCAGATGCAGCGATTCCTTATTCAGCGGTGCAGTGACAATCGCATCCACGGCGCCGGACTGAGCCAGTTCCACTGCCTGAATCAAACAGCGAAAGGCCGCATCGCCAGCAGCCGCACTCACTGCTCCTGGCGCTGCATTCTCTGCCCCCACTCGGCAGGGATCGCAGACCGCAGTTTCACCATTAGCCAGCACATCCGTAGCCCACGTTCGTAAACCAGCGCCGCAGCGTTCAGCATCAATCAGCCTGAATCGACGCGAACTCCCGATCAAAGCAGTCGCCCGCCGCAGCACTGGCAGCGATCCAATTACCAGCGGAACTGCGCCTTCCGGAAACTCACGGGACTCCAGAGCCCGGACGACGACCTCCGGACCAATCCCCGCCACATCCCCGATCGTGATCGCCAGCAGACTGCCACTCATACAGTTCCCCGGAACTCTCGTACTCAGTCCTCAGAAAGCACCAGCTGCTCTGCACGAAACACCGGCCCCTCAATGCACGTGCGCCGATAATCCCAGCCACCATCCGGCTGCCGTACCTTCGTAACACAGCTGAAGCACGCACCAAAACCACAGGCCATCGGTGTTTCCATGGACAGCCAGCAAGGTACCCCATAACGCTCACATACCGCCGCTGTCGCGCGCATCATCGGCTCAGGACCACAGCAGTACACATGAGTCTCTGCAGTGCAGGACTGCAGACGCTGTTCCAGTAATGACGTCACGTACCCGCGATGCCCCGACGAACCATCGTCAGTCGCAACACTCACTTCCAGACCCGGCATCCGAAAATCATCCAGACCCGCCAGATAACTGCTGCTGCGAACACCGTACAACAGCGTCGTGCTTTCCGGAGTCTGCGATAAACGGCGCGCCGGACTGCCGTAAACTGCATGTCCCAGTGCCTCCCGAGCCACTGCCAGAAACGGTGTCTGCCCAATGCCACCCGCCACACAAATCAAATGCCGACACTCAGGCACAGGAAAACCATTCCCCAGCGGGCCCCATACACTGACCACATCGCCCTCATCCCAGCCCGACATCAGCGAAGTCAGCTTGCCAACCTTCACAAAGCCAAATTCCACACCAATTGTCTGACCCGCCGCATCACGACACACATCAAACAGAGCAAATGGACGCCCCAGCAGAGGATCACTGCCCTGCTGCGGACGAATCATGAAAAACTGGCCAGGTGTGATATCCCGCCCCAGTTCAGGACAATCCAGCTTCACAGCCCACGTGTCCCGCGCCAGTTGACGAACACCAGCAACCGTTGCCCCATACTGCCGCGCCTGCAGACACTGACCCGGAAAATAATTCTCTGTTCCCATCTCACTCACTCTCCTGCGTTCCGCTGCACCGGCAGCGTCACTTCAAATTCCGTTCCCGATGCATCCGAACGCACCAGTTCGATATCCCCGCCCAGCGAATTCTTTGTGATCTGACGACACACAAACAATCCCAGTCCAGTTCCATGATCTTTCGTCGTGAAATATGGCTGAAAAATCTGTTGCTGTGCGTCTTTCGAGATCCCGTGACCCTCATCCCGGACATTTATCGCCAGACGCTCCGGACGGCCCGACTCGGCAGGCAGAAGCCGAGTTGATATTTCAATCGATGCACCCTCGTGCATTGCATCCAGCGCATTCAGAATCAAGTTCAGCATCACCTGAACCAGCTGATCATGCACAGTCCGGATGTGCGGCAATCCCTCGCCAAATGTCGTCACAACGGTCTTGCCTTTCCAGCGACCGTAGTACTTGGCGATATTCAAAGCATCATTAATCGCCGCATGCACATCGGCTGACGCCAGTTGTTCATTCGCCGGACGGCTGAATCGAGTCAGCTCTTTCAGAATTCGCTGAATCCGCTGCAACTGTCCATCCACCAACTGCAGGCGATCGCCAACCGCACTGTCCGTGTTCTTGCGACTCATCAGCTGCACAATTGAACTGATTGACGCCAGCGGATTACCTACCTCGTGAGCAATCCCGGCAGCCAGCAGTCCAAAAGCTGCCTGCTTTTCCTGCTGCACCAGCATCGCCTGAGATTCCTGCAGCTCGCGAGTCCTTGCAGAAATCCTGCGCTCAAGATGCTGCTGGTTCGACTTTAACTGCTCGTTCAGCAAAGCCAGTCTCTGACCCGCCTTCTTCAGCAATCCCGTCAGCGACACAATCGTCCATGTACCCCAGCCCATAAATACCAGCGTCAAAATCCCCGAAACCAGCTGGTGACTGCCCGCAACCTCATCGGCCAGCGTGCGCGGCTCAGTATTGCTGAATAATCCCAGCAGCAAATAACTGATCGAATGCAGACCAAATGTCGTGTACGTCAGCGATGCCGAATGCCGGATCGCACACACCATCAGTGACAAAAAATAATAAAACCGAAATGGACTGGTCACACCCTCGTCAAAATGACACAGCAGACCAATGAATAACGCCTCCATCAAAGAGATCGCCATCCGGTAATTGGTCAGCAGCAGACGCCCCTTCCAACTCGCAAGCGTATCAATCAGCGCATACGCCGCACCCAGCGTCAGCATCGCGTTTAGCTCACTTTTGCTGCCAATCTGAGTCCCAAAGTTTACATACAAGTATCCAATACCGAGGCCGAACCAGCGGAGCCGCACCGTGATCGACTCGGCCTCTGTCTCTCGCTCTACTGGATCAAACAAACGCCCCGATGCCGCCGCCCGAAAACTGGCCGGTATCCGAAAGATCCCCGAAGGAGATTCCAGCGGAATTCGACCGCCTGGACCAGGATTTTCCACGGAACTCATATCGCCGTCCGGTTCCCTTCTCGAAAATATGCCGCAGTCATCAGCCGCATTTCGCGTATTCTACGCCCTCAACCCGCTCTCCGCACAGTCGCAGACACCGTTTTCCCTGCCAACACACTCAAACTTCGGCCGATTCTGCCGCACCAACTCCCCCCCGGTTCCTGGAATCACTCCCGCAGCACCAGGCCTCACACACGATTCACCGGGTTCCCGCACCCGCCACAACCGATAATCTGTTACAGCAAACTCCACACTCTCACCACGATCTGCGAAGCTGAAAACATGGATACAGCTATTCAGAGATTCCTCGGTTTCCTCAAAATCGAACGAAACTCCTCCGAACTTACCATCAAGTCCTACGCCGATGATCTCAATCACGTCTGCGAATTCCTGCAGGAACACACCGGAAAAATTCCGCACCCCGCACAACTCGATACCGGCATCCTCCGCAGCTACGTTGCCTGGCTACACGAATGTGGCTTCGCACGCACCACCGTCGCCAGAAGACTGGCTTGCCTCCGCAGCTTCTTCCGCTTCTGCAATCGCGAAGGAATCTGCGAAACTAACCCCGCCAAACCCCTGCGTACTCCCCGCAGTGGACGCAAACTCCCACACTTCCTCACCTCAGAACAGATCGGCAGCCTGCTCACCGCACCTCCCCCAAACACAGCCGCAGGAATTCGTGATCGCGCCATACTCGAAACCATTTACTCGGCCGGGCTGCGAGTCTCTGAGCTGGTCGGACTCAATCTCCCCGACTGGGACCGCAGCTCCGGTATCGTGCGAGTCCTCGGGAAAGGACGCAAAGAACGACTCGCACCCATCGGCAGCTACGCTTCCAAAGCTCTCGACCAGTGGCTGGAAGTACGACAAGCTGACCCCCGAGCACCCGAAAAACAACGCTCAGCCATGTTCCTCAATCGTTTCGGTCGCCGCCTGACCACCCGCAGCATCGGCAGACTCCTCGAAAACCATATCACTACCGCCGGACTCTCCCAGCAAACCACACCCCACACACTCCGACACACCTTCGCCACACATCTGCTGGATGGCGGAGCCGATCTCCGCAGCGTCCAGGAACTCCTTGGACACAAAAGCCTCACAACCACCCAGATTTACACCCACGTCAGTACCCGCAGACTGCGGGAAACCTACGAAAAAGCACACCCCCACGCTCCACGCAATCGAGCCTCGTGAAAGAAGGCGTCGAAGGCCTGAGATTTCCGGCCTTCCAGTGTCGCCAGTTGCGATCCTTCTGCTAATATCCGGCCGACGGGCTGCACTCGTCAAAGAACCCCCGGGAAAAGACACGGATGTCGACCCCTAAAAATCCTGCAGGCTGCCCCTTCGCCAGCCGAAATCTCACTGTATTCCCGGCTGCCACCGCAGACTCGGGACACTCCGGCAGCCCTGCGCCCGTCGAATTCGGCTCGCTCCTGCAATTCTCCGATGACCCCATCGCCTGCATGAGAAAACTGCAACAAAAACACGGTGACCTCGCCGTACTTCAGGATGGCGGTCAGAAACTGGCCTTCGTCTTCTCGCCAGATCTCAACAGACAGGTTCTCGCGGACAGCGACTCCTTCCAGTCGCAGTTCTTCGCCGTCCGCGGCAGCCGCAACTCTGCACAGCGGCGAGTCACCTCGGGACTGCTCAGCCAAAATGGAGCAGAACACCGCGATACTCGCCGACTGCTTAAAGATGTCTTCGCCAAAAAGGCACTTCCTGGCTACCACGGCATCATCTGCCGACTCACCAACGAACTCACCGGCCGCTGGAACAGCCAGTCACACGTCGATCTCAACAGCGAAATGGTGCAGTTCATGCTCCGCATGACCAGCGCATTACTGTTCGGTCTCGATGACCCGGAATTTGCCGAACGACTCGGACTGCTCATCGATCGCTGGACACACCGCAATCATGAAGTTGGTATGGGAGCCCTTGTGTCGGCACCACAGTTCGCCCGCGGCTACGAACTGCTGCTGCAACAGGCCGAAGAACTTGAAACTTCCATCCGCGAAATGTTCGCACAACATCGCCGCGGCAGCTCAGATGGACTAAATATTCTGCATCTCCTGATGCAGGCCACCGAATCTGGTGGCTGCATGACCGATGATCGGCTCACCGGACACAGCACACTGCTGTTCGCAGCTGCTCACCTAACTACCGCACACACCTTTAGCTGGACTCTGTTCCTTCTCGCCCTGCATCCCGATGTGCTCGCCAGACTCACTCAGGAATTGCAAACTCACGTTGCCGGTGATGTCCCCACACTCGAAGAACTGGAACACCTGAAATATCTCGATGCCGTCATTCGCGAAAGCATGCGAATCCTGCCGGCCTCCTCGTACTCACAGCGAGTCGCCGCTGCTCCCGTCTCACTCGGACAACTGCAGCTCACACCCGGTACCCCCGTGATATTTAGCCAGTTCATCACGCACCACCGACCCGATCTGTACGAACAACCAGATCGCTTTCTCCCCGAACGCTGGGAACACATCGCCCCCTCGCCCTACGCCTACCTGCCCTTCGGGGCCGGGCCACGAATGTGCATCGGAGCACCGCTCGCCATCGTCGAAATTCGCACTGCACTCGTCATCATGCTGAAGCGATTTCACTTTCAGATCGAATCCGGCAGTACGGTTGATGGACGAGTCATCTCCACAATGCTCGGCCCCACTACTCCCATACCCGCACAACTGCTCGAACCCAGCCAGATGCCGCAAACCGTTCCCGTCGCCGGCAACATCCACTCACTCGTGGAACTGCCGCCCGCCGCCGTCATGACGCCTCAGCGACGAGCCGCCTGATCCGCAATACCCAGCAACAAATGCTCAGGCTGCACGAAACGGCCGAGCGTTCGCGGCCCACTGAATCCACGCCGTGACTGTGGTCAGATCCGGTTGCCCGGCTGACTTCAGCAGATTCTGACCCTCGGCCGACTGCGTCAGCGGCTGCACACTCAGCAAGACCTGTTCAGGGCCGCGTTCAGACAACTCCTCAGGCGTCACTATCCCACAGGCCACCAGAATCTGAGCATCGACCGAACGCAGCTCCGGAATCTGACACATCAACCTCGCCTGAGACTGCCAACGACGCACGATTGTCGCGTTGATCCGAGGAGAATGCAGCTTCTCCGCCACACGCTCCGGAGTCATACTCAGAAATTCCTCCACCGTCCTCAGGCCAGCGGTCTGCAGCAACGCAGCAGTCCGCGGGCCAATTGAAGGAGCCGCCGCCACACTGCTCGTACGACTCAGAAAGAAACGCATGCCGCCCACACGCTCCGCTACCAGCTGACCTCCATCGGCTTCCGCCTGGTCAACTCGATGCTCGCCCGTCAGCTGATCACGTCGCGCAGTCCGCTTCGCACGGCGCGATGCCACACCTGAGTCAGCAGCCACCCGACGACGACGCTTCGTCGTCACCGCCACAGCCGGAATCTCCTCCGCCGCTGACTCCGCCGTACCGGCCCCGCGCGAACCTTCAGTTGCGGCTTTAGAACGCACCCTGCTGCCGGCCGAACCACGCGCCACGGCACGCACCGTCGGCTTCGATACTGTCTTCGCACCAAAACGAGATCGCGTGCTGTAGACGTCATCCAGTGACCGCAAAAACTGACCAAAACGAGCCCAGTTCAGGGCTTGCTGCCGGTCAATCAGATGCCCCGCCCGACGGTAGCGAGCCCCGGCGTCGGAACGCTGAAAACGAGTCACTCGCTCATAAACGGTCTCCGGTCGCAGCCGCGACAGTTCCTCGGCCGAGTGAATACCCGCCGCAAACAATAACGCGGCATCACCACGTCGCAACAAAGGCACTCGCGATGCCAGTTCTGCCTGACCCCACAATGCCTGCAAACGTTCCACCGGAACCACAAAACCCTTCAATCGAATCTTTTCCTCCAGTTGCGGAATCGTCTGCACCAGCAACTCACGAACCGTCAGTACCCCCGTCGTTCGCAATGCCTCCAGTTCACCCAGACTGATCCCCGCCAGATCATCCACACCGTGATCCGCCTCGAGATAAAACAGCCAGTTCGAAGCATGCGGATCCTCAGCCACCGCCTCAGCCTCTTCCCCAACATGCAGCTGCAACGGTTGCGGCGCTGACACCGCAGCATTCTTCTCCGCAACCGGCACCACCTCAGGTGCAGACACAGCAGCCACAGGCTGCTGTTCCGCCGCATCTGCATGCTCTTCAGACCGCACTTCGCTCGCAGTCGCTGCCGGCTGTGCGACCGTCAGCAAAGGCTCCACCACCGGCTGATCTGCCATAACGACCGCCGCCTGCGGAAATGCACGTACGTCCAGCCAGCGGCCCTGACGATCTGACAGATCACAGCTCTCCGTCAAAATCAGTATCTGCTGCCCCCCGGCAGCAAACGACTCAAGCATCGCCACCGTTCCTGCAGACCAGGCGTCGTCAGCATGTAGATACACACCATCCAGTATGACCGGCACAGACGATCCGGACTGAGCACGCAACTGCAGCAATGAAAACCGCAGCACCAGCCCGGTCAGATCCTGCACCGCCGCATCCAGTGTAGCCAGTGACACCGGCAGAGACTGACCGGCCACGGCAACAAGCAGGCCACCATCCGCATCCCACTGCAGGCCCCGCACCTCACTACCCGTCACGGTGCGGAGTGCAGCACCAGCAGTCTCCAGCAAGCTGCTGACAGGTCGATCCGAAAATCGAGCCAGCAACTCGTTCAGAGTCTCCTCCGCCTGATTCAAACGTTTCCGCTGCTCCTCAAGCTGAGCTGTCTCTGTCTCCAGTTCGGCAATCGAGGCCCTCAGCTGATCCAGTGTCTCCAGTGTCAGCGCCGGCTGCAGCTCCGATCGCAGACATTCCAGACTGCTGCCCGTCGTTGCAGCCACAGCCACAAGGCGATCCACTTCCTTTGCAGCAGCATCACGCTCCGCCTGCACAGCGGCCAGTCCGGCCTGCAATTCAGTATCCGCCAGCGAACGCAGTGAATCATCAGTCGACCGCTGCTCCGCAGCCCACTCTGTCAGTGTTCCCAGCTCCGCCTGCAACAGCTCCACCACAGCAGTCGCCTGCTGCAGACACAACTGCATCGCCGCAGCACGCTGACTGAAAATCCGCTCGCCCGCAGCCCACGCGTCAGACTGCAGCAGTTGCAGCGCCTCAGTCGCCAACTGACCGGATTCCTGGCGACGACACACAGACAGCTCTCTGGCCATCAGAGCCGTGATCGCCTTCCACTGCCCCAAAGATTCCGCCGTCTCAGTTGCCGTCGCTCCACTGTTCCGCCCCGCACGAAAACGCAGCGCAGCCTCCAGCTGAGCAACACGGTCCCGCAGACGTGATTCCTCTGTCTCCGCCAGACTTAGCTGCTGCTCCGTCTCAGCACGATGCTGCTCCAGCTCACGAATTCTCACGGCCAGCGACTCCGATGGACGCCGCAACGCCGCAATCCGCCCCTGCAACTCACCCTGCTGCCGTCGCAATTCAGAAATACGATGCACCAGACCACCTGACAAACCATTGCCGTCACGCTCACTTCGAATTCGCTCCAGCCCCTGCTCAGCCTGACGACGCTCTGATGCCAGTGTCAGATACTGATCGCTCTCGCGACACATAGACAATAGTCGCTCAAAATGTCCCGCCTCCGTCAGACCCGGCGTACAAAGCTCGCGAAACACCGTCTCATCAACCCAGCTCGGGAGCAACTCCGCACCAGAACCATCCGCTTGGCTCAGCGTCACCCCGGACTGCAGCTCAATCTCGCCCGCGGAATCCACTGCAGCAGAGCCCCCATGCCACAATTCGGCATTCACATCAGCCCCCCGTCGACTGAATATGTTCCGCACAAACTCCACGAAATCCCGCCGCTCTTCAGCACTTGCGGAATGCAAAATCGTCACGCCCCGTGACAACTGACCGAGCACTCGATCACGCAGAGAACCAAAACCGTGGATTGCTACAGACTGCAGATGCATCGTTGAAGATCCTTCTTCGCTGACCCCATACAGAATACTCAGGCCGCCGGCCAGAGCACCCTCAGTGTTTCCGGTACTTCACTGCCCGCCCCTAACGGCAGACCCGCCTGCGGAAAACCAGCAGACTGCGCTGCCTGCCTCCGCACATGTCGTCGCTGCACCGCCTCCGCCAGCTCACGACTCAGCACTTCCAGCCCCGCTTCCAGCGCTAATTCACTGCGGTCCGAGAAGCGAATTCGAGCCGGCCAGGCTCCGGCATGACCCGCACGCAACCTCGCTCGCAGATCACGCAACAGCTCAGCCTCACACAGACGAGCCCCGCTGCTGCCGGCAACCGACAGCCGCCCGTCAATCTCCCACTCCACTACCGTCGTGCCACGCGAACCCCCCAGACTGCGACTGGCAGCTTGCAGCAGAGACAGCAGCTCTTCCGGAGTCGTACCATCCGGACAACTCAGCCGCTCTCTCGCAAAACGCAGGACCTCCACCGCACAAGGCCTGACAGACAACTGCTGCCGACCCGGATCAGCCTCGCAAATCACTCCACCACAACCAGACTCCGCTGCCGACAATGGCTGCAAAGGAGCAGCACACAGCGATGAATCAAAACAGATCGTTCCAGAATGTTGCTGCACGCCAGCCGCCGAAAAACACAATGACCCCGCGGGAACCACAGCCGCCGATGTCGTCGAAAAACGCAAATCGTCCGCCGCCGGCTGCACAACCAGATGCTCGCCGCAAGGCACCACGAGGGCCGACAAACCACCAGCCGAACACGCAGCCACCGCATCCGGTCCCGCCAGTACCAGCCGCACTCCCGCTGACTGCAGACGCGACTGCTGACCCGCCAGCCATAAAGACGCCAGATACAGATCCTCCGGCTGCTCAGTCAGCCGACCCGCGACGTACACAAACTGACATCCCGCCGCCACAGCCGCATCAAACAAACGAATCACAGACTGCCGCACCGCTGAAACAGCGATTCGTCTGAGCCATTCCGGACTGTCTGTCAACCCGAGAATCGGGCTGCCCAGACGCAGCGCTCCGGCATGCACAAACCGCACCAGCGACATCCCAGGCCTCCCTGCCACAAAACACGATCCCACACACCGCTGCAGACGCCATTCTGCAACTGAAACTGCCAATCTAGGCAAATTCACAGGATCGCTCCAGACCAAATCAGCAGAAACTGCCGCAGCCGGCACTTCTCAGGGACTTAGCCCACCTGCCTGACTCGCCCTCCCCCCGGGACTCGCCCCAAATCTCAGGACACTGGCAGCAATTCAGCAATCGGCTCGCCAAATGGCAAAATCGGCATCGGACGACCACTGTAGTCCGGGAACGACTGAGTCCAGTCGATCCCCAGATGCCGGTATACCGTCGCCCACAGATCATTCGGCGTAAGCGGACGCTCCTTCGGCTCCTCACCCTTCGAATTCGTGCTGCCAATCACCTGCCCGGTTCGCATGCCGCCACCAGCCACCAGCATCGACATCGCCTGCGGCCAGTGATCCCGACCAGGCTGCATCACACCCGTCTGACTGCCCACCGTGGAATTGATTCTGGGAGTCCGACCGAACTCTCCTGTCACAACCAGCAGCACGCGACGGTCCAGACCGCGCGCATACAAATCCTCAACCAGCGCCGTCACGGCCTGGTCGTAAATTGGAAACCGGACCAGCGCATCATCAAACAAATGACAATTTACAGCATGCGAATCCCAGTTGTATGTGCCGTTCTTCAGCCACGGGACACCCGACTGATACGGATTCTCCATCACCATCGTCACAAAACTGCACCCGGCCTCCACCAGACGCCGCGACAGTAACGCCCGCTGACCCCAGCAGTGACGCCCATAGCGGTCCCGCAACTCCGCAGGCTCTTCAGACAAATCAAATGCCCGACGAGCGGCATCGCTGGTCAGCATCGATACCGCCTGGCGATTGAACTGATCCATCGCCTGCATCACACCACTCTCGTCAATGCCTTGCCGCAGACGATCAAAACCACTCAATAACTGCACTCGGTCACCCAGCCGACCGGCTGCCGACTGGTCCACCGAAAGATTCTTCACACTGAAGCCCGCCTCGCCCGGATCACCCGGAACGTTGAACGGAGTATAAGACGGGCCAAGATAAGCTGCCCCAAAACTGTATACGTCAACACCGGCTCGACCCGGTTCGGTGCCCGAAATGTAATTCGGCAACGACGTTGATAACCGTTCACGACAACGAGCCACAATCGATCCGACCGCAGGAGCATCATTCACGAAACCCGTCGGTGTGGCCGGCATCCGACCCGTCAAAAATCGCTTGTGACCGCCACCATGGTCCGCGAACTCATGAGCCACCGATCGAATGATCGTGTAACGATCCGCACACTGCGCATGCCGCGGCATCAACTCGCAAACCTGCAGCCCCGGCACGTTCGTCGCAATCGGGGAAAACAAACCTCGATACTCCGCCGGCGCCTCCGGTTTCATATCGTACATCTCCATATGCGGAGGACCGCCAGGCAGCCAAATAAAGATGACCGACGTGTCCGGTAACGCAGCCCCCCCAGTCGGATCCGCTGCTCGCAACTTCAAATAATCACCCAGACCCAACATCCCCAGCCCCAGGGAACCCGCCTCCAGAAAACTGCGTCTGGAAACAGGCCCCGGACACAACGATGCCGTGATGCGAGATGCCACAGTGCGAGCCGCCAGCATAAAATGCTCCTTTCGCGTCTTATCTTCCAGGCACCAGTGGTGATCGTCAACGCCCAGTCACCGCCAAACTCCTGCACCCCTCCATAAATTTTCGACAGCCCAGCGGATCATCCTGTACCACACAGCGCGAAAAAAACGTCCTCCGGCGAGTACGTCAGATGTGCGGGGAGTGAACTTTTGAAAGCTGGGGAGGTCGATCAGGCTGGGTCACCAGATCAACAATGGCTCAGTAGTTCAGCGCGTCTGACGATCGTCGGAGGACGTTCGATTCTTCCCTGCTTGAGCAGATCCCGTGCCAAACAGAAAAAAAGCAGCGTCGACAGCCCAGCCCCTTAGATTTTGCTGGTTGGAGCGAATTTTCAACCAATCGCTGGCTTTTTGCAAGCCATCTGCTACGGTTCCGGCGCCGATCACCCGCTGATTGCTGTCCGTTCTCGGCGCCGAAAAGCGATTTCTTTTCTGGAATTGGGCGCCGAGGGATTCTAGCGAGTGTGTTTTTCGGCGCCGTAGGAGCCATATGAGCGTCATGAGCGTCAGATCACGAAGTGCAGCCGGAACAACCTCCGATGGCCGGTGGCTGGTTGCCTCGTTCCTCGGTTGCACCGTCTTCTACTGCGTTGTAACGCTCTGGTACGTCGCCACTTTCCCCGATGCCGGGCTCCGCTGCCTCTTGCCCGAATCCAGCCGATCAGGACCGGGCATCGAAATCCAGGAATACCTCGACGTTTCCGGGCCCGTCACTGACCCCGCCCCCAAACCCGGTGACCGTCTGCTGCGTCTGAATGGCCGCTCTGTCTCTACCTTCCTCGACTTCGTACAGTCACTGCAAAGCCTGCGATTCGCCCAAATTCCTCCCGGTGGGCAACTGGCACCAGGCTCGGATCCCGTTGAACTGAAGGTCCCGCCACTCGTCGAAGTCTACTCACGTGACCCCGGGACCCCGCCCGTTCGACTCGTAGCCGTGGAATACCAGCGGAAGGATGCGATTGCCGACTCTGCTGGTAAAACGCTGACGCAAACCGCCTTTCTGCCGGTGCGGCCCGTCACCACCACCGAAATCGGTC
>Ga0163212_1000574_pt1 | contig 16345 bp, 15 predicted proteins | sample Malawi_45m_30L_FD_113532 | JGI IMG/M metagenome (GOLD analysis project Ga0163212, IMG submission 113532) | Freshwater microbial communities from Lake Malawi, Central Region, Malawi to study Microbial Dark Matter (Phase II) - Malawi_45m_30L | ecosystem: Environmental > Aquatic > Freshwater > Lake...
ATCGACTTCATCGACATGGAGATCAAGGACAACCGCCGCAAGGTCGTCGACTCGTTCCGTCAGGCCCTGTCGCGTGACAAGACGCGTACCCAGGTCTTCGACATCTCAGAGCTCGGGCTCGTCGAGATGACCCGCAAGCGGATCGGCGAGGGACTCATCACGGCCTTCTCCGGGGAGTGCCCCGAGTGCGCCGGACGCGGCGTGAAGGTCGACTTCAGCCTGCTCGACTGAGCCGGCGGTTCCCCTCGGCGCGAGGGGTGTGCGTCGTGGAGGCCCGATGGCGGTGGGTGTCCCTCGGGAGCGGATCCCGGTGGGGATCGCCGGGGGCACGGATAGTGTTGGAGACCGCTATGTACGCAGTGATCGCTTCCGGTGGCAAGCAGACCAAGGTCGCCCAGGGCGAGACCATCCGGGTCGAGTTGCTCGGCGTCGAAGACGGTGCCGAGGTCTCGCTGACCCCGGTGCTGGTGGTCGATGGGCCCACCATCTTGTCCACCCCCGACCAGTTGAAGGGCGCCTCGGTGAGGGGCCGCGTGATCGGCACCGCCAAGGGCGTCAAGATCGACGGCTTCACCTACAAGCGCCGCACCAACCAGCGTCGGCGCTTCGGCCACCGCCAGCAGTACTCGGTCGTCGAGATCGTCTCCATCGCGAAAGGCTGACCTGACATGTCGAAGACAAAAGGTGGCGGGTCAACCCGCAACGGGCGCGACTCGAACGCGCAGCGCCTCGGCGTGAAAGTGTTCGACGGCACCAAGATCACCGCCGGAACGATCCTCGTGCGCCAGCGCGGGACGCGCACGCACCCGGGCAAGAACGTCGGCAAGGGCAAGGACGACACGTTGTTCGCCCTCGTGGATGGCTCGGTGAAGTTCGGCGAGCGCAACGGGCGCAAGATCGTCGACGTCCTTCCCGTCGACTGACGCACCCGATCGCGCACTCTGCGTCCGGGCGCCCGAATTGTGGGTGGCGCTCAGGCTCCGGTCAGTGGCGCTGGCCGGGGATCGTGTCGATGCCACGCGGCAGACGACTCTCCGGGTAGCCGACCAGTCTCACGGCCTGCTCGCAGGCGTACCTGTCGGTCATTCCCCCCACGTAGGTGACCACCTCGCGCACCGCGCGCTCTGTCCCCGCATCGAAGGGATCCTCGGCGTGGGCCGGGATCGCCTCGGGATGCACCAGGTAGTGGTCGACGAGTGCGCGCAACATGTCGATCACCGCGGTCGCCTGGGCCCGTGACTCGGGCCGTTGGTAGATGCGCTCGTAGTTGAATCGCCGGAACTCCGCGAGAGCCTGGGCGCTGTCGGGCACCATGCCGATGCGACCGGTTCGCGCGGTGGCCGCGATCATCCCGTTGATGAAGGTGCTCAACTGCTCGCGACGGCTGGTGCCGCACCGCTCGCGCACGAGAGCGGGGAGATCCCCCGGGGCGACCACGCCCGCATAGACGGCGTCCTCGAAGTCGTGGCACACATAGGCGATCCGATCGGCCCACGAGACGATCTCGCCCTCGGGCGTGCGCGGTGCGGGACGCGACCACGAGTGGTTGCGGATACCGTCGAGCGTCTCGTCGCACAGATTGAGCGGGGACAGGACCGCATCGGCACCCCAGACCGCGTGGTCGTACCCCCCGTCGACATACGGCGACAGTGCATCCTCGCTCGCGTGTCCACCGGGGCCGTGCCCGCAATCGTGGCCGAGCGCGATCGCCTCGGTGAGCGCGACGTTCAGGCGGAGCACCCGCGCCACCGACACCGCCACCTGGGCGACCTCGAGCGCATGCGTGAGCCGGGTGCGCTGGTGGTCGTCGGGGAAGACGAACACCTGGGTCTTGCCCGCGAGACGTCGGAACGCCGGTGCGTGCAGGATCCGGTCCCGGTCGCGCTCGAAGCAGGTGCGGAACGGGTCCGCCTCCTCGGCGAGGGCGCGGATGCCGGCTCCGGTCGCACGCGTGGCGAGAGGAGCCAACTCGACAACGTGGTGAGCCTCGCGATCGTGCCGGTCGGCGAGCTCGGTGGTGCCGATGCCGGCCCAGGAATCGGCGTGCGCCAGGGTGATGCCGTCTCGTGCGGCGTTGCCACTCATCGTGGACACCCAGATGTCGTCGCGTTCCGTGCGTTCGTCCTCCACGCAACCACGATAGGTGGGGGATGTGACGCGATCGGTGCGATCCGTGCCGCGGGTGCCCGGTTCCGATCCACCGGGCCGGTCGGGGTGCGCCGGTAGCCTTCGGGGGTTCTCTATGAGCGCATTCGTCGACGAAGCACAGCTCAACGTGCGCGGCGGTGACGGTGGGGCAGGGTGCGTCAGTTTCCGCCGGGAGGGGCCCGTCGCCTACGGCGGGCCAAACGGCGGCGACGGTGGCAAGGGTGGGGATGTCTGGATCGTGGCGGACCGCAACGTCGCCTCGCTTCTGGCCTTCCGGGACCACCCGCACCGGCGCGCAGCCGATGGTGTCCACGGCAAGGGCAAGGACCTCCACGGTCGTCGGGGCGAGGATCTCATCGTGTACGTCCCCGAGGGGACGCTCGCGCGTGACATGTACACCGGCGAGGTGCTGGCCGATCTCGTGAATCACGGCGACAAGTGGCTCGCCACCGAGGGCGGCCGCGGCGGCCGCGGCAACGCCAAGTTCCTGAACAATCGGCGGCGCGCGCCCTCCTTCGCCGAGCAGGGCGAGGTGGGACGCGAGCGGTGGCTGAGGCTCGAATTGAAACTGATGGCCGATGTCGCGCTCGTGGGTTTCCCGAACGTCGGAAAGAGCACCTTCATCAGTGCGGTGTCGGCCGCCAAACCCAGGATCGCGAACTACCCGTTCACCACGCTCGAGCCACACCTCGGTGTGGTGCGCATCGATGACGAGACCGAGTTCGTCATGGCCGACATTCCCGGTCTGATCGAGGGTGCGAGCGAGGGCCGGGGACTGGGGCACCAGTTCCTGCGCCATGTCGAGCGCGCTCGGGTGCTGTGCTTCCTCATCGATCTCGCCGCACTCGACGGCGTCGAGCCCGACGACCAGCTCGCCACTCTGCGGCGCGAACTGGGCAACTACCGCCCCGAGCTCCTCGAGCGTCCCGCGCTCGTCGTGGGCACCAAGACCGACAGTGCGACCGCCGATGCGGTGGCCGCGTGGCCCCACCTGTCGATGAGCGCGGTGACGATGCTCAACGTGCGCACGGTGACTGGCTCGCTCGCCAGGCTCGTGGCCAAGGCACGCGACACCGAGCCGTTGGAGGAGGCGACTGTCATCGTGCGCCCCGAACCCGAGCACGCATGGGTCGAGCAGATCGGGGAGGGGGAGTACCGCGTCCACGGCCGCGCCGCGGAGCGCGCGGTGGCGCTCAACGATGTGAGCTCGCCCGAGTCGCTCTCCTACATCGACGAGCGGCTCGCGAAGCTGGGTGTCCCCCGGATGCTCGCCCGGGCCGGCGCAATGGAGGGCGATGTGGTGTGGATCGCCGAATTCTCTTTCGAGTACGCACCGGACCTGTGATGCTCTCGGGCATGGGCAAGTGTCGGAGCACGCAGCGATGAGGGTCGTGGTCAAGATCGGCACGTCCTCGCTCACCGACGAGGCCGGGGTCCTCCAGCCAACCGTCATCAGCTCGGTGGCCGACCAGATCGCCGCTGCCAGGGCCGCCGGCCACGAGGTCCTGCTGGTCACCTCGGGTGCGGTCGCCTCTGGGGTCGCCAGTCTCGGGCTCGCATCGCGCCCCGCAGATGTCCTGTCGTTGCAGGCGCTCTCGGCGGTGGGGCAGCCGCGCTTGATGGCGGCCTACGACGCGGCGTTCTCGCGCCACGGTGTGGTCGCGGCCCAGGTGCTGCTCGTGCCGCACGACTTCGTGGACCGTCGCCAGTACCTGCACGCCCGTGACACGCTCCTGCGCCTGCTCGAGTTGGGGTGCGTCCCGATCATCAACGAGAACGATGCGATCGCCAACAACGAGATCCGCTACGGCGACAACGACCATCTCTCGGCCCTCCTCGCCCATCTGGTGCGAGCCGACATGCTGGTGCTGCTCACCGACACCGACGGGCTGCACACCGCCGATCCCCGCACGAATCTCGATGCGCGCCGCATCGAGAGGGTGGGTGCCGATGATCCGCTCCTCTCGGTGTCGACCACCGGCTCGGGAACCGATCGCGGCAGCGGTGGCATGTCGTCCAAGCTCGCGTCCGCGCGCATCGCGTCATGGTCGGGAGTCGTGGCGGTGATCGCGGCCGCCTCCTCCGAGGGTGCGGTGATGGGGGCGATAGCGGGCGAGAGCGTGGGCACGCGCTTCGAGCCCCACGATCGTCACCTGCCCGCGCGCAAGCTCTGGATCGCCTTTGCGGCCGACGTGGAGGGGACGATCTCGGTGGACGCCGGCGCCCGGGATGCACTCACCGGGCGGGGAACCTCCCTCCTGCCCGCCGGGGTGGTCGGATGCGGGGGCACCTTTGCCGTCGGTGCGGTGATCGAGATCCTCGGACCCGACGGTGCTCTCGTGGCGCGCGGCATGAGCGCGATGGACGCCGACGTGGTGCGATCGAGCATGGGCCGGCGCACGGACGATCTCCCCGGCGGTGGTGAAGTCGTGCACCGCGACGATCTGGTGGTGCTCGCCGGAGCCTGACGCGACCCCGTGCGCCCGGTGGTCACTCGAGAGGACGGCCGACGTCGGTTCCGCGTCGCGGCAACAGCGAGCGGAGATCGGATATCTCGGGAACCCGCAGGATCAACAGCAACACCGTGTAGGCGACCACACCACCACCGACGGTGAGGAACAGCTCGGCCAGGCGCGACAGGCCCGATTGTGGCTCGAGGAGAGTCTCGACACGCCACAGCCCGAGACCCATGACACCACTGGCGGTCACCACGCGCCACAACGACGAGACCATCGCGAGCCAGCGCACCGCGTGGAACTGCTGGTGCAGCAGCGCCAGCACCACGATGGAGGCGATCAGGTACGACAGGCCGAAGGCGAGCCCCAAACCGAGCACGCCGTGGCGTTCCACGAGCACGAGGGCCAGCACGATGTTCACCGCGTTCTGGAAGAGATTGACCAGGAACGGGGTGCGCGTGTCCTCGTGGGCATAGAAGCCGCGAAGGCAGAAGATGTAGAGGGAGAATCCGAGGAGCCCCACGGAGAACCCCATCAGGGCCCGGGCGGTGTTCTCGGAGGCGACCGAGGTGAAGTTGCCGTACTCGAGGAGCGAGGTGATGATCGGTCGCGCGAGGACCCAGATCCCCACCGAGGAGGGAATGGTCAACAGCGCGATCCATCGGATGCCCGATGTGGTCCAGTTGGCGAAGCCCTCGCCGTCGCCGGCCCGCACCCTGCGCACCAATTCGGGGACGAAGGTCGTCGCGATCGAGATCGCGAGCAGACCGTGGGGGAGCATGAAGAAGATGAAGGCCTTCGAGTAGGCGTCCTGGTTGCCGCTCCCGGGTTCGGCGAGGTTCTTGATGACCACGAGCGCAACCTGGTTGGTCACCACGTAGCCGAAGGTCCACGACGACAGCCGCACCATCTGGCGCACCGCCGGATGGCCGAAGTTCGGTGTGAAGCCGAATCTGAACGGGATCTGCGCCCGACGCAGTGCGGGAACGAGCACCAGACCCATCGCCGTCACCCCGCCGGTCGCAGACAGGGTGAGCAGCCAGAAGAACGACGAGCCGTACGAGATGTCGGCCAGATCGGGAGTGCCGTCGCGGGTGAAGGGGATGATGAGAAGGAGCGTGATCGTGATCACATTCGAGAGCACAGGTGACCATGCCGCGGCGAAGAAGTGGCGCCGTGCATTCAGCAGCGCCGACCCGATCGCGGACAGGCCGTAGAAGAAGATCTGGATCAGGCAGATCCGGGCCATCATCGTGCCCGCCGCGCGGAACTCGTCGGCATCAACCAGCGCGCTCGGCTGGAGCGAGTACAGGCCGAACACGAGCGGGGCGAGTGCGATTGCGAGCACCGTGGCCACCACCAGGATGAAGAGCGAGCTCGACACGACGGTCTGGGCCGACTCCACGTCGTCGTCCTCGGCGAAGCGCGTGAACATCGGCACGAGGCTGGCGGCGAGCAGGCCGCCCACGAGCAGTTCGTAGATCGAGTTCGGACTGTTGTTGGCCCCGTCGAAGGCGTCGGCGAGGGCGGTCTGGCCGACGATGATGCCGAACACCATCACCCTCAGCAGTCCGGTGAGGCGGGACATCGCGGTGCCGATCGCAACAACGATCGTGTCCCTGAACATGGGCCAACACTAGGAGCCGACGACCCGCGCGGACCGGGAGCAAACGCACCCGGGTGCGTCCGCCGGGCGGTCGGGGAGTAGCGTGAGAGCCTTATGGCGCATCGCTTCGATTCCGTGCAGGAGGTCCGCGAGGGTCTCAGGAGTGTCAATTACCTCGCCGACGACGGAATCGCCGGTGTGGTGTTCCTCGCGGACCGACTGGGCAAGCCCGTGTTGGTGGAGGGCCCGGCCGGGACGGGCAAGACACAGCTCGCAAAGAGCGTGGCCGAGATGACCGGCGCGCGCCTCATCCGTCTGCAGTGCTACGAGGGCCTCGACGAGTCCAAGGCGCTGTACGAGTGGAACTACAAGAAGCAGCTCCTGCGCATCCAGGCGGACCGCAACTCCGGCTCCTGGTCCGAGGTCAACGACGACATCTTCGGCGACGAGTTCCTGCTGACACGACCGCTCTTGGAGGCGATCACCGCTGACGAGCCGGTGGTGCTGCTGATCGACGAGGTGGACCGCGTCGAGGTCGAGACCGAGGCGCTGCTGCTCGAGATCCTCTCGGAGTACCAGGTCTCGATCCCCGAGCTCGGAACGATCACCGCCAAGCAGGTGCCGCTCGTGTTCCTCACCTCGAACAACACGCGCGAGCTGTCCGAGGCGCTCAAGCGCCGCTGTCTGTTCCTCCATGTCGACTACCCGCAGATGGAGCGCGAGAAGGAGATCGTGGTGACCAAGGTCGAGGGCATCACCGAGATGCTCGCCGACCAGGTGGCCCGCATCGTTCGCAGCATCCGCCAGCTCGACCTCAAGAAGTCGCCGTCGGTCAGCGAGACCCTCGACTGGGCGCGCACGCTGGTGCTCCTCGGGCTCGACACGATCGAAGCGGAGCAGGCCAAGGAGACACTCCACATCCTGCTCAAGTACCAGTCCGACATCACCAAGGCCGCCAAGGAACTGGCCGTCGACTGAGGGGGCTCGCGTGCTCGATCTTCTCTCCGGGTTCATCACAGAACTGAGGAATGCGGGCCTGCCCGTGAGCCTCACCGAGAACCTCGACGCCATGGAGGCGATCCAGCACATCCCGCTCGAGGATCGTGAGGCCTTCAAGTACGCCCTCGGCGCGACGCTGGTGAAGAACAACGCGCACTGGCGCTCCTTCGAGACCGTCTTCGAGGTCTACTTCAGTCTCCGGGGTCCCGAGTACAAGATCGACGGCACCGAGAGCGACCTCGACGATTTCTTCCGCGAGATGCAGGAACAGATGGATCAGATGCGCCAGGGTCCCGGCGAGGGCAGCGGTGGTGCGATGGAGCAGCTCACTGCCGAGGAGCTCATGAGCATCCTGATGAGCGCACTCATGAACGGCGACCAGGCCATGATGCGCGCCCTCGCACGCCAGGCGGTCCAGCGCTTCGCGGGCATGGAGCCCGGCCGGCCGGTGGGTGGCACCTACTACCTGTACCGGACGCTGCGGAACCTCGATCTGGACGGGATGCTCGAGAAGTTGATGGAACAGAGTCGCCAGCAGGTGGGGGGCGATCTCACCTCGCTGGAGGAGCGCCTCGAGCGCGACGAGTATCAGGACCGCATAGAGAAGTTCAAGCAGGAGGTCGAGGCCGAGATCCGCAGGCGCCTCGTGGCCGACCGTGGCGCCGAGGCGATGGCAAAGACGCTCCGCAAGCCGCTCCCAGAGGACGTCGAGTTCATGCACGCGAGCCGCGACGAGATGCAGAACCTGAAGAAGGCCCTCCAGCCCCTCACCCGCAAACTGGCTGCGCGTCTCGCGCGCAAGCGCCGCCACGGTCGCAAGGGCCCGCTCGACTTCCGCAACACCGTGCGCCACAGCCTGGCCTACGGCGGCGTGCCGGCCGAGCCGAAGTTCAAGTATCCGCGGCCCGCCAAGCCCGAGCTTGTGGTCGTGGCCGACATCTCCGGCAGTGTCGCTGCCTTCGCGCGGTTCACCCTGATGCTGGTGTACGCGATCTCGAACCAGTTCTCGAAGGTGCGCGCGTTCGTGTTCATCGACGGCATCGACGAGGTGACTGACTACTTCAAGAAGACCGAGGACATCTCCGAGGCCATCCACCGCATCAACACCGAGGCCGACGTCGTGTGGGTTGACGGCCACAGCGACTACGGGCACGCCTTCGAGGTGTTCTGGGACCGGTGGGGCAAGGAGATCGGCCCGAAGTCCACGGTGATCCTCCTGGGCGATGCGCGGAACAACTACCACGCGTCGCAGTCGTGGGTCGTCAGGGAGATGAGCCACAAGGCGCGGCACGTCTACTGGTTGAATCCCGAGCCGCGTTCGTACTGGAACACCGGCGACTCGATCGTGGGCGAGTACGGCACCTTCACCGACGGCGTCTTCGAGTGCCGCAATCTCCGGCAGCTGGAGGCCTTCGTCGAGATGCTGGCCTGAGCCGTCGTGGTCGGGCACGCACCCAGCACGCGTCCACCGGTGGTGGTCGTCGGCGGGGGGACCGCCGGATCGACGGTGGTCGCCCACCTCGCGCACGCCACCGACCGCGAGATCATCCTCGTCGAGCCCGGCGCGTCCAGTCCCATGGACGACGAGCCGAGGTTCATGGACGTCCTCGCCGCCACCGACACGTGGTCTCTCGAGGGCTACACCCAACCCCGCGTGCTGGGTGGTGGCAGCGCGGTGAACGGTCTCGTGCTCTCGGGCGATCCGCCCTTGCACGTGGCAGAACTCACGCGTGATGCCGACGAAGACGAGATGGGACCCGCGTCGCTCGCGCTCCTCGGCGCTGGCGGGCGCAGGGTGCGCCTGTGGTGGAACGGGGGACGGTGGAATCCGGGACGGGTCGCATCGCACCTCGTGGAGGAGGGGCGCATCGAGCACCGCCGGACCACCGCAGAGAGGCTCGTGATCCGCGATGGCGCGGCCGCGGCCGTGGTCACCGCGACCGGTGAGATCGAGTGCTCGTCTGTGGTGGTGTGTGCCGGAGCGATCCTCACACCCGTGTTGCTCCTGCGGTCCGGGCTCGACCGCCTGGTGCCGCACATCGGCGAGGGGCTCCAGAACCATCCGACGCTCGCGCTCGTGTTCCATGCACTCGCCGGGGAGGGTCGCTTCGATGCGGCAGTCGTGCACGAGGCACGGACCACGAACGGCCGCGCGGTGCTGACCATCGTCTACGAGCGCGCATCGGCCCACGACAGCGACATTGGCTTGATGATGTCGTCCCTGATGGAGGTCGAGTCGCGTGGTCGTGTGGTGCTCGATGACGGACGCATCGCGTTCCACTTCGGCGATCTCTCCACGCCGGGGGATCGCATCGCCCACACCGAGATGAGCGCGATGCTCGACCGGCTCGCCGACGCGTGCGGTTTCATCGCCCACGGTCTCCCGGCGCCCGCCCTGGTGTCGCACGCGACCTCGTCGTGCGCGATGTCCGTCGATGGCGAGGGCCGGTTGCTCGGCGTGGGGGGAGTCCGGATCGCCGACGCGTCCGTGCTGGCCGGTGTCCCGGCCGTGACCCCGGCGGCGCCTGTCACAATGGAGGCGTTGCGGATCGCCACCGCGATGGGGGAAGAGATGCGATGACCTACACACTGGGACTGCACGAACTGGCCGAGGGGTGCCACGCATATCTCCAGCCCGACGGTGGATGGGGGTGGTCGAACGCGGGGCTCGTCGTCGGGGACGGTCAATCGCTTCTCGTCGACACGCTGTTCGACCTCAAGATCACGCGACGGATGCTCGATGCGATGGGTGGTGCCACCCGAACCGCGCCGATCTCGACGGTGGTCAACACGCACGCGAACGGGGACCACTGCTACGGCAACCAACTCGTGCGCGACGCCGAGATCATCGCCTCCGATGCCACCGCGCACGAGATGGCCGAGGTGCCCCCGGCGATGCTGGCTGCGCTCAACAAGGCACCGGGCGAGGTGGGTGATCTGTTCCGCGGCTTCTTCGGCGAGTTCGACTTCGAGGGCATCGAGCCGGTGCTCCCGACCCGCACATTCACGGGTCGGTTCGAGTTCGAGGTGGGTGGTCGGCAGGTCGAACTGGTCGAGGTGGGGCCGGCCCACACGCGCGGCGACACGCTTGTGTTCGTGCCCGACGCCAAGGTGGTCTACAGCGGTGACATCCTCTTCATCGGTGGCACACCCATCGTGTGGGTGGGGCCACTCGAGAACTGGATCGCGGCGTGCGACCTGATCTGTGCGTCCGATGTCGACCACATCGTGCCCGGGCACGGCCCGCTCACCGACAAGGCCGGCGTCGTGGCGATCCGCGACTACCTGGCCTTCGTGGTGCACGAGGCGACCGACCGGTTCCACGGTGGGATGGACGCGTGGGATGCCGCGCGCGACATCGCCCTCAACGGGTTCTCCGAGTGGGGAGAGCACGGCCGACTCGCGGTGAACGTCGACACCGTGTACCGCACGCTCGACCCCGCCCACAAGAGTCCCGATGTGGTCGAGCAGTTCCGACGCATGCGCGCCATGGAGACGCCGGGCTAGTCGGTCGATGGTCCGGTCGGCTCGCGCTCGACCGTGCCGGTTGCATCCGGCGCGCGGAGCGACCTCCGGACCGCGACCAGCCATCCGGCCACGGCGACGAGGGAGAAGAAGAACCACTGGAACGCGTACGACAGGTGTGGACCCTCGTCCGGTTCGGGCAACGGGATCGCCGCCGGCCAGTCGCTCATCGTCCGTGGTGACTGATCAGCCAGTTGCACCCACATCGGAACCGCATCGGCGCCGAGGAGCCGGGCAATGAGGGAGATGTCGAGCCTCTGGAACTCGGTCGTGGTGGTGTCACTGGAGTCGACCACCCCGAGCGGGCCGCGCCGCTCGGACGGGCGCAGATAGCCCGCGACGGTCACCGCGCCGCGGGGGGTCGTGACGGTCTCCGTGAGGGGAACAAAGCCGCGGTTCACGAGGAGGATGCGATCGTCCCCGAGGAGCACCGGAACGATCGAGTGCGTCCCGGCCACTCCGTCGGCCGACCGGTTCAGCACGGTGACGGCCCCGTCGGGAACCCATGTGCCCGCAGCCGTGACGCGCCGCCACTCGAGCGACTCGTCGGGTCCGGCTCCCGGCGCCAGCACCGTGGCGAGATCGGCAACCGGGGCCGCACCACGGGCCGCGACCGCGGCGTTCACCTCACGCTTGGTCTCGAGCCGGTCGAGCTGCCAGAACCCGAGGTTGACCATCAGCACCGCGAGCCCCGCCACGAGCACATGCACCAAGAGCCATCGGGGGGTGGCGAGGCGCTTCATCGATTCGAACGCTACCGGCGGTCGTTCGGGCACTACCGTCGCATCCATGGGGGCGGCGGTCTACGACATCGCATCGCTGGACGACGCGTGGTGGAGCGAGATCTTCGCGACGCCGGTCACGGCGGGGGAGCCGACGCGCATCGGGGACGGCCTCGTGGGGATGAACCTGCGGTACCGACTCCGGGGGGAGGGTGTTCCCGGGAGCGTGGTGGTGAAACTCGCCTCGGAGGATGCGACCAGCCGCTCCACCGGAATCTCACTGGGCAACTACGAGCGCGAGGTGAAGTTCTACCTCGAGATCGCGGGCACGGTCGATGTGCGCGCGCCGCGGTGTCACTTCGCCGACCGGCACGCGGCCGCGGGGGACTTCGTGATCGTTCTCGAGGACATGGCGCCCGCCGAACAGGGAAACCAGATCACCGGTTGCTCGATTGATCATGCGCGAATCGCCGTCGCCGAACTCGCTCGACTCCACGGTCCCCGTTGGAACGACCCTTCCCTCTGGGACGTGGACTGGCTGCAGCGCCGCAGCGAGACCGACGGGGCTGCGCAGTTGAAGTTCATCTACCAGATGGTCAAGCCGGGGTTCCTCGCCACTTTCGGTGCATCCTTGCGCGAGGCGGCCGGCGATGCCGGTCCCGCGCTCATCGACGAGTTGGAGCAATCACTCGACGGATTCATCGCCGCCAAGGATGAGCCGTTCACGGTGACCCACGGCGACTACCGGCTCGACAACATGTTGTTCGCATCGGGGACCGGTGGCGTGCCGTGCGCGGTGGTCGATTGGCAGACGCCCGGGCACGGCAACGGCATCGTGGATCTCGCGTACTTCATCGGTGCCGGTCTCCTGCCGCAGGAGCGCCGGCGCCACGAGTGGGATCTCGTCGATCTCTACATCGATGGTGTCGAGGCCTACGGTCACCGGCTCGACCGTGACTGGGTGCGCACGCACTACCGGCGCGAGGCCCTCTCGGGGGTCGTGATGGCCGTGGTGGCCTCACAGATCGTGCAGCGCACCGATCGGGGCGACCAGATGTTCACAGCGATGGCGACGCGCCACGCGCTCCAGGCCCTCGACCACGACTCGATCGCATTGTGCCGCTGACCACCGCCCAGCTCAGGTGTCGATGCGGGAACCGGTGGGCGGGGTGAGTCCGCGCCACTCGATCAGGTCCTTCAGCAAGCAATCTCGTTCGAGTTGCGTCATCGTCGGCACGCAGACACGCAGGTCATCCGGTGCTCCGACAATCAGGAGAGCCGCGAGCAGAGCGTGGACGGGTTCGTCGTCGTAGGCCGACACGAGCACCTCGACGTCCTTCTTGGTCAGGTATCTCCCGTGCGGGGCCACCCCTGAACGCCCAACTGAATCTGGCTGCTCGCCCGAATCTGGCTGCCCGCCGGAAGATTCGGGGACACGCGACATGATCAACTCCAACTCCGCCCGCTGGATACCGTCACACCGTAGCGATGGCCCGGGGCGACGGCAACCCCCGGTTCGGTGCGTGTCCGCACCTGTCCGGGACGGCTCGCGGTTGCTACCGTCGGGCGACATCGATCGGGGAGGGGACCTGGGATGACGTGGAACTACGGCGTGCTGTGGAAGGGAATCGCCGAGGTGGACCCGGGACGACCGGCGCTCATGCACGGCGAACTCGTCCGCTCGTGGGGCCAGTTCCACTCGAGATCTAACGCGCTCGCCGCCGACATGCTGGCCGCGGGCCTGGGCCCCGACTCCAAGGTCGCCCAGTATCTCTACAACTGCCCCGAGTACAGCGAGTCGATCTTCGCCTCGTTCCTCTCGGGCTTCGTGCCCGTCAACACCAACTACCGGTACGGGCCGGAGGAGATCGTCTATCTCTTCGACAACGCCGATGCCGAGGCGGTGGTGTTCCACGGTGTGTTCGCCAAGTTGATCGACGGTGTGCGTGGGCGTCTCCCGCAGGTGAAGCGGTGGTACATGGTCGCCGACGAGGTGACCGAGGTTCCCGGGTGGGCCGTGGACTACGAGGCGGTGGTGGCGGTGCCCGTGGCCGACATCGTGCCCCCACGGGCGTTGTCGGGTGACGACATGTTGTTCCTCTACACCGGTGGCACCACAGGCATGCCCAAGGGCGTGATGTGGCGACTGGACGACCTCGCCGCGGTGCTCGGGTTCGGCGCCAACCCGCTGATGGGCGTCCCTCCGGCAGAGAGCGTGGCCGAGATCATCGCGCGCGTCGAGACCGGTGGCGAGGGACCGAGGAGCCTGGTCTGTTGTCCGCTGATGCACGGCACCGGTCAGTTCTCATCCTTCATCAATTTCGCCAACGCGGGTTGCGTGATCACCCTGCCGAACCGCAACCTGGACCCCGGGGTGATCTGGTCGACCACACAGAACCGCCGCGTGAACACGATCGTGGTCGTGGGGCAGGCCTTCACCGGTCCGATGCTCGACCACCTGAACGACAACCCCGGCGCATACGACCTCTCGAGCGTGGTGCAGATGGGTTCCTCGGGGGTGATGTGGAGCCAGGAGAACAAGGAGGGTCTCCTCGAGCACATTCCCCAGATGGTGATCACCGACTCGTTCGGGTCTTCCGAGGCCGTCGGCATGGGCGCATCGGTCTCCACCAAAGGTGCGCCGGCCAGGACCGCCCAGTTCGCGCTCGGGCCGAACTGCGTCGTCTTCACCGAGGACGGCCGTCGCGTCGAGCCCGGCTCGGGCGAGCGCGGACTCGTCGCGGTGGGAGGCGCGATCCCCCTCGGCTACTACAAGGACGAGGTCAAGACCGCCGCGACGTTCCGCACCTTCGAGGGTCGTCGCTGGACGGTGCCCGGGGATTGGGCCGAGGTGAATCCAGACGGCACCCTGCACCTGCTCGGTCGGGGGTCGGTGTGCATCAACACCGGCGGCGAGAAGGTCTTCCCCGAGGAGGTCGAGGAGACCTTGAAGCGCCACCCGGCCGTGCGTGACGCGGTGGCGGTGGGCATTCCCGATCCGCGCTGGGTGGAGACGATCTGTGCGGTGGTGGAGACCGAGGGCGCGGTGAGCCCGACGCTCGAGGAACTCTCCGAGCACGTCAAGAGCCACCTCGCGGCCTACAAGTCGCCCCGACACCTCGTGATCGTGCCCACGATCGGGCGCGCACCGAACGGCAAGGTGGATTACAAGCGGCTCAAGCAGCACGCGATGGACACCCTCGGCGTGAAGTGAACCGTGCAGACGCGCTCCGGGCGCGCATCGCAGCCGCGCCCGTGCTGATGCCGGGTGTGTGGGATCCGCTCTCGGCGCTCCTCGCGCGCGACGCCGGGTTCGACACCGTGTTCCTCTCGGGGTTCGCTCTCGCGGGCACTCACCTCGGGGAACCCGACATCGGCATCCTCGGCCGCGACCAGGTGGCCGATGCGGCGCGGCGAGTGTGCGCGCAGGTGCCCGACGTCTCGGTCGTGGTGGATGCAGACACCGGGTACGGCGGCCCCGGCGAGGTTGCGCGCACGGTCGAGTTGTGGGAGGAAGCCGGCGCGACCGGGATGTTCCTCGAGGATCAGGTGTGGCCGAAGAAGTGCGGTCACATGGCCGACAAACAGGTGATCGCAGCCGATGAGTGGCTCGACAAGTTGCGCGCGGCACTCGCGCGGCGACACGACCTCTTCGTGACCGCACGCACTGATGCGCGCGCCGTGCACGGGTTGGGTGATGCGATCGAACGCGCCAAGATGGCCCGCGATCTCGGAGTCGATGCGGTCTTCGTGGAGGCACCCCAATCGGTGGGGGATCTCGAGGCGATCGCGGCCGCCCTGCCCGACGCGGTGCTCGTGGCGAACATGGTCGAGAAGGGCAAGACTCCGTTGCTTGCGCCGGACGAGTTGGCCGGCCTGGGCTTCCGGCTCGTGGTCTCGCCTCTCTCGGGGCTGTTGTGGGCGACGCACGCCCTCGCCGAGGGGTACCGGCACCTGCACACCGCTGGCACGATGCGCTCCGTGCTGGATCGGGTCACCGGTTTCGACGAGTTCACCGACCTCGTGGGCCTCCCCAAACACCTCGCCAGCGACGCCGAGAACCGCTAGATTCCAAGCAACGCATTAGGAGAGACCTTTTGGTCCGGCAACCGGGGTGACAGCCGCACGGTGCCTCTCCGCCACGAGGCGGAGGATGTGGTCCCGCGAGGGGCAACAGGCCGAATGATCCCGCCCGGTGCGCAACGATCCGCGAGCCGAGAGGAGGGACGCGCAATGTACGAACCGTTCCACGGCGACGGCCCCTATCCCGCCTCGGGTGCATGGGTGCCCGGCGACGCCGCCGGCAACCGCAGGTTCTTCACCTTCGCCGTCGATCGTCCGTTCTCGCTCGAGTGCGGCGAGCGCCTGTCCGAGGTGACCATGGCCTACGAGACATGGGGCGAGCTGAACGATGACGCCTCGAATGCGGTGCTCGTGTGCCACGCGTGGACGGGGGACAGTCACGCTGCCGGACCGGCCGGACGCGGACACCCGACACCGGGCTGGTGGGACGGTGTCGTGGGTCCCGGTCACGCGGTCGACTCGTCGCGCCACTTCGTGGTGTGTGTGAACGTGCTCGGTGGCTGTCAGGGCTCGACGGGTCCCGCCTCGCCGCACCCGGTGGACGGTCGGCCCTACGCGCTCCGGTTCCCGGTGGTGACGATTCGCGACATGGTGCGCGCCCAGGCCCTGCTCGCCGATCATCTCGGTGTCGCGCGCTGGCACGCCGTCGTCGGGGGGTCGATGGGCGGCATGCAGGCGCTCGAGTGGGCGATCATGTTCCCGCGTCGCGTCGGTGGACTGGCGGCGATCGCCACCAACGCCGAGGCGAGCGCCCAGCAGATCGCATGGGGCGCGATCGGTCGGCGCGCGCTGTGGATGGATCCGAA
>Ga0163212_1000581_pt1 | contig 16203 bp, 10 predicted proteins | sample Malawi_45m_30L_FD_113532 | JGI IMG/M metagenome (GOLD analysis project Ga0163212, IMG submission 113532) | Freshwater microbial communities from Lake Malawi, Central Region, Malawi to study Microbial Dark Matter (Phase II) - Malawi_45m_30L | ecosystem: Environmental > Aquatic > Freshwater > Lake...
ATATTGAAGAAAGTCAACTCTCCGGCAATTATGGCAATTGACTTCGGCCTGGGTGTAGGGGGCTTGGCGACGGCACTGCGCCTTTGGCTATCACTTGAGCGTGGTTCGTACTTCGAGGAGGAACTATGAGAATCCCTCAACTGGACCGCCGTGTCCTCTACATGATGCTCGCGGTTGTCGTAGCGATTCCCCTATTGGTGAGTGTCCCATTGCCTCCACCAGCGATTACTCCTCCTACCCGTTCGTTCTACGAGACCATTGAAGAGGTTTCCGCAGATGCCAAGACGAAGGACAAACTTGTCATCGTGTCCTGCAACTTTGGCTCGGGAACACTAGCTGAAAATCTTAGCCAGCTAGAAGCGACCTTGAATCACATCGTTTCCAAGCGGATGAAGTTTGCAATCTTCGCCTTCAACGACCCGCAGGGCCGTGACCTTGGCGGTTCAACTGCACAGCGTATTGCTGACAAGGCTGGGTATAAGTATGGTGAGGACTGGGTGAACTGGGGCTTTCGTCCCCCGCAGGGTATACAGTCACTTATGAAGGCAATGGTTAATGACCTTCATGGAGCGATTGGAACGGATGTAAAAGGCACCAAGGTGTCGACCATACCTGTGATGGCGAATTACAAGAAGGCCGATGATGTTGGCCTGATTATTGAGTTCGCAGCAGCAGCAACTCATGTGTATTGGATTCAGTTTTTTCAGCGTGCTGGTTCTAGCCCAATTGCAACGCTGTTTTGTCCAACGTCGGTAATGGCGACTGAGGCTTATCCGATGCTTGAAACGGGACAGCTTCAGGGAATGCTAGTGGGTCTCAAGGGAGCTAATGAGTACGAAACAGTGATGCAGCGCCCTGGCTTTGCAACACGAGCCAGTGCGTCTCTTTCCTATTCTCACTTGCTCATTATTTTTCTGATTGTCCTCGGAAACATCGGAATGATTCAGGACAGAAAACGGCAACAAGGAGCGACAAAGTGAAGGAAGAAACAGTAAAGCTCATTGTCATCCTTCTGGGTGTTGCCAGTACATTAGGCATTTACTCAATTCTGTACAAAGAGAACAAGGTTTTCCGCTTCTTCGAGCACCTTTACCTTGGCCTTGCAGCTGGATACTCGATTTCTGCCGCATGGAATGACATCCTGCGCCCACAGTGGTGGACATTAATGATGGTCGAGGGTCGATGGTGGATGTTGTTTGCCATCCCAGCTGCACTGATGTTCTACATGATTTATTCAAAGCAGAACTCCTGGATGAGTCGTCTGATATTCGGACTGTTTCTTGGTGCCACGGCTGGCCAGACCTTTCAGGCGTTTGCTGCCGATTATTTCCCGAAGATTAGAACAGCCGCAAGCAAGGCAGTGATGGACCTCCCCGAGGTAAGCCAGCCAGGTGCTTACGGACTGACACCATTTAGCTCTGCGCTGAACAACATACTCTTCATGGTCATTCTTGCATCGGTGATGACCTATTTCTTCTTCTCCTTTGAGCAGAAGGGCAAAGTTATCCCAACGGTTAGTAAGTTTGGACGCTATACCCTGATGGTCGCCTTCGGTGCGCTGTTTGGGTCAACGATCATGGCAAGAATGTCATTGCTAATCGGCCGGATGTACTTCCTGATACATGACTTTGTTCAGGTACAGCTATTACATATGCAGTAGACATAGCGTATTGACGACAACAGCCTGTCAGACTATTGACAGGCTGTTGTCGTTTCTGAACTACATGGATGACCTCTGATATTTCCGAGTAGGATTGCCTTATGGTAGATGTAGCACAGCCGCCACTTACAGTAACTGTAATGCAGTGTTAGGAAGAACCAACCGCCTGAACAATCACTGACAGCCTGTTTGCACATGACCACGTTCGCACAGCGTCCTAGCCGACCTTAATCTAGAAATAGAGGTATGACAAAGAATAAGTCCCAGTACACCGGGGCTGCATCTCTTCATTCAGACGCACGGTCAGGAAATGACTTCCTTAATAGCGTTCGTATGTTCTACTCCAACAAGCTTTTGGTTGAGTCCACCGTAGAAGAAAGAAAGCCGGTTAGAATCAAAGCCAAGCTGATTGAGCATCGTCGCATGCAGGTGCTTGACCTGATATGGACTCTCTACTGCCTTGCTTCCAAGCTCATCCGTTTGACCAACAGAAACTCCTCCCTTGATTCCACCACCTGCCATCCACATCGTGAAGCCGTACGCATTGTGATCACGCCCGGTTCCCCGCTCGTACTCTGCTACCGGCTGTCGTCCAAATTCACCACCCCAAACAATAAGTGTGGAATCCAAAAGGCCACGTTGCTTCAGGTCCTCAAGAAGACCGGCAATCGGTTTATCTGTCTCGCCGGCATGGAGGGTGTGATTGTCAAAGAGGTCACCATGGGCATCCCAGTTGGCATCATTATGGTTGCCACCAGAATAGATCTGGATAAAGCGAACTCCACGTTCCACAAGTCGTCGTGCCATCAGACACTGACGTCCAAACGGTGCACTACGTGGGTTGTCCAGTCCGTACATCTTTTGGATGTGCTCAGGTTCTTTGCTCAAGTCCGTTGCTTCCGGTGCACTTGACTGCATTTTGTATGCAAGCTCATAGGATGCTATGCGCGCCTTGAGGTTTGAGTTGTCGCCGCGAAGGATTTCGTGTTCATCGTTGTACTGACGCAGCGTGTCAAGCATTTGCCGTTGCGACTCAGCGGCAACGGATTGTGGGCGTTTGAGATCCAAGATTGGGTTGTTGGCCGCTGAAATGACCGTTGCCTGATAGGTAGCGGGCATGTACCCAGCAGACCAGTTCTTAGGACCAGAGATCGGGCCACCGCGAGGGTCAAGCATGACAACAAACCCAGGGAGGTTTTCGTTTACGGTTCCAAGGCCATAGTTGATCCACGACCCCATACAAGGCGAGCCACTGAGAATCTTCCCGCTGTTCATTTGCAGCATCGCTGAGCCGTGAATGGGAGAGTCTGCTGTCATCGAATGAAGAAATGCGATGTCATCCACATGCTTGGCCACATTAGGAAAGAGGTCACTGACCCACTTACCACATTGACCGTATTGTTTAAACTTCCAGCGGGGTTCAACAATGCGTCCAATGTTTCGGCGTCCGCCGCGCCCAAAGGTTTTCACCTCAATCGTTTGATTGTCACGACCATACATCGTTGGTTTGTAATCAAACGTATCAATGTGGCTTGGGCCACCATACATGTAGAGGAATATTACGGCTTTCGCCTTGGCGGGGAAGTGTGGGGCCTTTGGTGCGAGAGGATTCTTGAACGCTGTTTTTCCATCAGCTGCGTATGCCTGTTTCCCGAAAAAATCATTATCAAGCATCGCAGCAAGGGCTACACCACTAAATCCAGCACCGACCTCCCAAAGGAATTGACGACGTGTTCGTCCACAGAACGTACTTGACATTGTGGTCTCCTAATCGATGTAAATGAACTCGTTGAGGTTTAGCGCAATCATGCAGTATTGCTTTAGTGCATCCAATTGGTTTTGACCGTTGGATGTCATTGCTTTTGCCATGAAGTTTGTTCCGCGCGTCACTTCGGCAGACGTTGGCTTTCTCTGTAGGACGCGCCAGAGAACATCCGTAACCTGATCATCCGGCCGACTTGATTTTGCCGCGACAGACTTCGCGAAGACTCCAGCCTGTTCTTGCACGAACTGTGAGTTCAGCAAGGACAGCGCCTGCGTTGGCACGACAGTCGTGTTTCGCACCGGACATGCCGTGTCCGTATCAGCGGCATCAAATGCAGCAAATATTGGAACCATTAGTGACCGCTTTACCTTGACGTAAACACTTCTCCGTGCCTGCTCATCCGGGCTTGAAAGCCCCCATCCGGCCCCAGGGACACTCTGGCCAGCAAGAACCTCATCAGGAATGCGAACTAGTACACTCGGTCCACCAATATTCAGATTTAGCTGACCAGAAACGCTGAGAATCGAGTCACGGATTGCTTCCGCTTCCAAACGCTGCATGTCAACACGCCACAGAAGGTCGTTTTCAGGGTCTTTCTTCAGGGCTCCCGCGTTTGGCGCGCTCGACATCTGGTAGGTATTGCTTAACAGGATTTCCCTGTGCAGCGCCTTGAACTTCCATCCGCCGGCGACAAACCGACTTGCAAGGTAGTCAAGCAACTCCGGATGTGTAGGCTTGGTTCCTGCGTAGCCAAAGTTACTTGTCGTCCGAACGATGCCGCGTCCAAAGTGGTGTTGGAACACCCGGTTCACGATAACCCGGCTGGTCAATGGATTTGACGGCTGGGTTACCCATGCTGCGAACTGCGTCCGCAGTCCCGTCGTTGGGGAACCATCAGGATTGATTTCAACCGGGGCATCGAGGGCAACCAAAACACTTGGAAAGCCTGGTTCGACTTTATCCGTCGGGGCAGCGGCAGAACCTCGGGCTAGAACGAATGTGTCTTTAGGCTTTGCACCCTTCTCAGTAACACACAAAGCCGTCTCGAGGCCAGGAGGTGGGTTGTCTCGTGTCTCTTGGCGTTCCTTTAGCAAAAGAATATAGTCATCATACTCACTCAATGAAATGACAGTTGGCACACGGAGTTTCAGAAGTCCCGGCCGCTTGAACTCATCACGGAACTCCTGATGTTCAACTGGAATGAATGTCTTTTGTGCTTTCTGTTCGATACCACGGATGGTTCGATCGAGCTGCTGCAGCTTTTCGCGGTGAGCACGAACATCCGCCTGATACTTTGTTACGACATCTTTCGGGGCGATTGGCCGCAGTGAGTGTTCCATCACACTCTCATGCGAGCGTAAGCCATACCGGTTGATGTTGGTAAAGAATGCAACCATGCGGTAGTAATCGCGCTGCGGCAGCGGATCTACCTTGCTGTCGTGGCAACGAGCGCAGTTCACATTGAGACCCAGAACAGATTGTCCTGTAGTCGTTACAATGTCATCCAGCTCATCAAAGCGCGCCTGTTCAGGATCGACAGGCTCATCATCCCATTGGCCAAGACGGTAATAACCCGTAGCAATAAGGCCATCGGTACCTGCGTCTGAAAGCTCGTCACCAGCTAGTTGTTCTTTGATGAATCGATCATACGGCTTGTCCTCGTTGAACGACTTAATGACATAATCGCGGTACCGCCACACGTCAGGCTTGTCGCCATCCCGTTCGAACGAGTTCGTCTCAGCGTACCGAACGAGGTCGAGCCAATGGCGTCCCCACCTCTCACCATAGTTTGGACTCGCGAGCAAGCGGTCAACTACTTTCGCATAGGCATTCGGAGATTTGTCTTTTACAAATGCTTCAACTTCCGCCTTAGTCGGAGGCAACCCAATAAGGTCGTAGGTAACACGCCGCAACAGCTGTACGCGATTCAGCGGCGCATTTGGTTTCAGACCATTTTGCTCCAGTTTTGCCAGAACCAAGCGATCAATTGGCGTCTTCGCCCACGTTGTATCCTTGACAACTGGAAGCGAAACTGGGCGAACCGGCTTGAATGACCACCAGTTACGGGCATAGTCATCGACCTGTGGAGGACCAGATTTGACAACGACACCGGTATCTGCCCACGGACTTCCCGATGCCATCCACTTTGCCACAGTATCTGTATCAGCCGAACTTACTTTCGAGGACGGCGGCATTGAACGGCCATCATGTCGCATGGCACGAATCAGCAGACTTACTTCGGGTTTTGCTTTATTGACCGATGGGCCACTGCTACCGCCACGAAGAAGGGCTGCACGGGATGAGAGATCAAGTTTGCCTGATGAGTTCGCTCCAGTGTGACACGCTACGCAATTCTCCTGCAGGATTTTCACAGCAGCTTTCGCAAGAGCTCCCCCGTGTCCGGTGCCAGCCTTACCCACTGCTGGCGGTGCGGGTCGTGCCGATATCGCACCAGCCGCCACCGTCACGACAGATGCCAACATGAGCGTTGTCCGTCCAACGTGAACCTTCATGCAATCCTCCAAGCTACCATCGCATGGCAGCATCAATTTCCAATGCAATATTCTGGCATATTCACTGAGCGGCTTGCCTTGAATGATATTCCGATGGGTTGTATCTTGCCCCACCGCTTCGCCGCATTCCATATTCTACGAGGATAGTCCGTCGTTTTGCTGAAGCATCCATCGTTGTCAGGGCTACAGAAAAAGCTACAACCATATACTGAGCCCGTTGCATTGCTACATCATCTCAGGGTGCGTTCTTTGACATATCTACCGACAACGTTCCAATCATCAAAGCCTTTCGGCTAAAAGCCACTCAGGCTCGACAGTCGTCCCGTGAATGGTGATATCAAAAACGAAACACATACCCGAAACCGTTGGATTAAACGCAAACCAGGTAAGCTCCGCACCAGCCTGAACGGCTCTCTCTGCCCACGTATCAAGGACGTAAGCACAATCAGACCATGGCGTATGAACACGTATGCGATCCGTCCAACATTTCCCGACCGCACTTGCAGACCAAGGGTTGGAAGACATTAGCCTGTCCCAATGTCGATTTTGGTCAAGCGTCTGGTCCTGCACAGCGCCATGTTTCTGAAGGATTGCAGCGATCAATTGAAAGCGCGCTGTTTCGAGGTGTGTTTCTCCCTCTACGATGACCGTGATTGCGCCGCTGTAGTCAACGCTTATATGCGCAGGCACCAGCCGAGCCGTCGCGATATGTCTTATCGCCGCAAAAGCATCGTCTGCACCATCAAACCGCGCAACGGCCCTGCCATCCGGGCACAGCCATAACGGAAGTCGAACAGACAGGAATGTTGGTGATGTTGACTTGACAAGTCCAGGTGCTGTGACCCACAAAGGTTCACCTAATGAATCAACAACTTCTGCTGCCGTAATGGCATCCCTTAAGGTTCCATACCTGCCCGTGAGGATTCCCATCGCGTTCGTAACTATCGATCCACCGATGGTAGCCGTTGCGCCGCTCCCGATCCACTGTCCAAGCGTCCACCCTCTCTCTGCTACAAAAGCTTCTGCAGCATCAGTTGCTACACCGGCACCAACGATAAGTTCCTGCGCAATTTCATCGATGATTAGCGTATCCAGACATTGGGTTTCGACTTGCACCCCTACGCCGGATGGCTTGGCTGTCGAAGTACCCCCACCGACTAGCTCATAGGGAATACTTTCATCACGACACCGCTGTATTGCCCACAAAAACGCCCCCTTGTCACGCGGCGTAACAATGGTTACATCCTGTGGACTTGGCTGATGATGGTGCCATGCAGACCATCCCCGAGACTTTCGGACATCGATGCCGATATCACCAGACGCAATCCGCTCGTGCAAAATGTTCGCAATATTCACTTACATCAATCCTACCGAATACCCGGTCGCATCCAAAGTGCAAACATGTGTTTGCTGCGGATAAACTACTACTGTGTTCTTTACTTCTTCTAACGAAAACCGTACGCAGATTGCCCATGACCTCCTCACGGGACTAAACGATTCCCAGCAGGAAGCCGTTCTTCACGGAAATGGTCCGCTCCTCGTGTTCGCGGGAGCTGGTTCTGGAAAGACACGGACCGTAACCCACAGAATCGCCTATTTGATTCAAGTACAGGGTGTCCGCCCTTGGCAGATTCTTGCGGTTACATTCACGAATAAGGCAGCCGGCGAGCTTCGAGAGCGGCTGGAACATCTCCTCGGGGATGGCATCTCACGCGACATGTGGGTCGGTACGTTTCACGCGATGTGCGCGCGGATGTTACGTGAAAAGGGTACTTCGATTGGCCTATCGCGCGATTTCCTCGTCTACGATGCCGATGATCAGGTCTCCGTGGTCAAGGAATGCCTCCGTGAGCTTAGTCTGGATGAAAAGAAGGTGCAGCCGCGTGTCATACTTGGAATGATTTCCCGTGCCAAAGAGGAACTGGTTTCACCAGAGGGGTTCTCAACACATTTTCACGGACAGCTGGAATCCGTCGCAGGCAGTGTCTACCGCAAATATGAGGAGCGCCTTACCCGTAACCGAGCTTTAGACTTTGACGATCTGATATTGAAGGCCATCCGGATGCTGCAAGAGCGTGAGGATGTCCGGAGTCACTATCAATCCCGTTTTTTACATGTGCTTGTAGATGAATATCAGGATGTCAACCGTTCTCAGTACCTTTTGACCAGATTGCTTGCATCCAATGACGGTACTCCAAACGACGTGAACGCAAACCTATGTGTAGTCGGTGATGATGATCAGGGGATTTATCGGTGGCGCGGAGCCGATGTGCGTATTATCTATCCCGAGTTTGCTCAGGATCATCCTGGGTGCCGGCTTGTTCGTTTGGAGCAGAATTATCGATCGACAAAGAATATTCTTGACGCTGCAAATGCCGTCGTTCGCAGAAACGCTGAACGTCAGCCAAAGCAGCTTTGGACAGACAACGCAGAAGGATCACCTATTACCTGGTACGAAGCCGGTGATGAAGTCGAAGAAGCCTTTTGGGTTGCACAGACCATCCAACGTCAGATTGGAACAGGGCGAAGCCCAAGCGATATTGCGATTTTGTACCGCACGAATGCCCAGTCACGGGCGATGGAAGAACTGTTGCTTCAATTCCAAATTCCATACCAAATGATTGGTGGAATGAAATTTTACGAACGTGCAGAGGTAAAGGACCTCCTCGGATATCTTCGCTTAATAGTGAATCCATACGACTCCGTTTCCCTAAAGCGCGTCATCAACACCCCAACACGTGGGATTGGAAATTCAACTATTGCCGCATTGGAAGCACATTCGATTGATCAGGCAATCAGTTTATGGGATGCAGCCAAGGATCTATGTGCAGCATCAACGCTTCGCCCTGCAGCTCGCACAGCGCTCCATAGGTTTATCACGATGATTGAACAGTTCCAGAGCAAGCTGGTGACAATGCACGTGAGCGCGTTGGTTGAAATGGTCCTCGAGCAATCCACATTGCGCAGGCACTACGAAGACCAAAAGTCTATTGACGCCGAATCGAAGCTCGAAAACCTTCGGGAATTTCTTACGGCAGTGCAGCGTTTTGAAGCGCGTAGCGAAGATGTCAGCCTCCGTGCATTTCTTGAAGAAACAGCGCTCATTGCCGATGTTGACACAGTAAACAGCACAGGACGTCTCGTTACATTAATGACGCTACACAGTGCGAAAGGGCTTGAATTCCCAGTGGTATACATGATTGGCATGGAGGATGGAATATTCCCCCATGCACGTAGTCTTGGCGACAGTAACTTAGCCGAGGCTCTTGCCGAAGAACGGCGCCTGGCTTATGTCGGTATCACGCGCGCTCGAGAATATCTGGCCATGACCTGTGCGGCACGGCGCTCTATCTTTGGGATGACACAGATGAACCCTGTATCCCGCTTTGTCAAGGACATCCCACAACATTTGCTATCAACTCCAAGCGGACGACTCCCAAGTTTTGTCCCACGGCAGCGACAGACGCAGCATGGCTTTGTGCCGGCAGCCAGATCAGCAGCACCGAGCTGGTCGGATGCCCGTTCAGCAACCGAATCTGTGACTAAAGCCATAGATGAAACGCCTCCCTACCGTGCTGGCGAGAAGGTCACCCATGGTGTCTTCGGAACCGGCGTCGTCGTGGCTTGTACTGGCGGAGCTGATGGCGTTGTTCAGGTCGCGTTCCCAAACCTTGGCGTCAAGAAACTCGCGTTATCACACGCTAAACTTGACCGTGTTTAGTGATGACTACTTACATGGGAATTGACAGTTAATCCACAAGACTGCTTCACTAAACCGGTAGAAGCCCAAGCCCAGGCAGTTCTGTGGATGCATCGCCAAAGGACCGGATATTAATGCCCATCCTGCGAGCAAGTCCAACATAAAGACCGCAGAGTGGAGTCTGTGGCGCAAGTTTCAAATGACGACCCGTTTGCAATGTTCCGCCTGCTCGCCCAGCTAGCACGATTGGCAGGTTATACGGAGAGTGCGCATTGCCGTCACGCATCCCACCGGCAAACATCACCATACTGCTGTCCAACACCGTGCCATCACCTTCCCGAAACGACATGAGGCGATTCAATAGATAGGCATACTGTTCCACGTGCCAGACATTGATTCGTTGATATTGCGCAAGCTTTTCTTCATGGTTTTCATGATGGCTAAGTTCATGATGACTTCCGCTAACACCAGGCAGAAAGCTAAAGTTACGTCCCGAAACCTCGTTCGCAAACATAAATGTTGCGACACGCGTGGAGTCCGACCAAAAAGCCAGCGCCATGATGTCGAGCATCAGGCGGACCTGCTCGGTGTGGTCAATACCCCGCTTTTCACTCCTAACAGCGTACCAATCAGTGATCCTGCGGCCAAGCGCATCGACTTCAGACTTTAAGACTCCGCCATCAAGAATGCTCCCCTTGCGACGGGCAAGGTCATAGGCGATGCGCTTCTCGACCGAACGTACTGCATCGAGGTATTCATCCACCTTTTGCCGATCATCCGCGCCGAGGCGTTTGCGTAGTCCGGATGCATCCGCAAGTACTGTGTCCAGAATGCTCTTGTCCGTCGCATTGAAAACGGGTGCTGATCCGGATGTCGACCGGAATACCCTGTCAAAAGCGAGTCGGGGATTCAGTTCACGGGTAACAGGGGTCGTAGGTGTCGACCAAGAGACGTGGCTTCCATACAGGGTCGTAAGGCCAACATTAGTATCGACATACGCGGTCGGAGGCTCGATTGCGAGCTCCAAGCTTGGAAGCGGAGTCGCACTTCCACTGTGTTGCGCCATAAGCTGATCAAGCGAGACACCCCCAGATCGCACATCCCGCCCTGTTGTCTTTGTGATAGCGGTGCCACATAAGATTGGAGCCACTTTATAGTAGTGGCCATCCCCTTCGATACTGTTGCGGTTCATCAGATTTTCGAAGGTAAGAATGTCGCCTTGCAGACTCTCCAGCGGCTTAAGCGTCCCGGAAAATGGTGAACCGTCAGGTGTCCATTTTTTGGGATGAACACCATTGGCGAAATAGAGGAAGCCGAACCGAGTGGGAGGTTTGACAGCCTGACGTGAAGATGCTTGCGCCTGCATTGATTCAAGCCAAGGAAGCGCAAGCGCTACGCCGGCTCCCCTGAGTACTGTTCGTCTAGTCACGTCTTTTCTCCCACTCGCAAGCACTACTTTAGTTCCCTAACATAGACATTTTTGAAGTAGATCGGGTTTCCATGATGTTGCAGCTCAATCTGACCCGTAGGGAAGATTGCGAGCTTACGGTCCCAGTAGTTCTCAAGCGTTACATTATGAACAACGAGGACCCCATTTAGATAAATTGTCACCTTTTCACCCTGCATCAGGATCACGAAACGATTCCACTCACCGATTGGATTGTCCGCGATGCTGGATGGCTGGCTTGGATTTTTCTGATTGTTGTAGAGTCCGCCCGAGCCGATTTTCCAGTACTTTGGGTCCCAAATTTGGACTTGTGGGGATCCTCGTAGGTAGATACCTGAGTCTCCATTGTCGCCTATCTTCCAGTCGACGTGCAGCTCAAAGTCTTTGTAATCCCGAGCAGTAGCCAGACTGTCATTCTTTCCATCATAGGTGATGACGCCATCCACAACCGACCAGTGTTTCAGTGCTTCCAGCGTTGCTTTGTCTTCGGCAGCTTTCAACTCAGATGGAGACATCTTCGCGCGAGTTATCGGGTTTCCGACAAGTCCTTTCCATCCGGAAAGGTCTTTGCCATTGAAGAGAGCCGTAAAGCCTTGTGGTGCCTTGTTGTCCGCAGGAGCCTTCGCAAGGTCAACCGCCTCGATGTTTCGGAAGCGGACGTGCGTGCCGTGACCTAGGAAGCCGATATGCCCCGTTGTGCGTAGAAGGCCAGGATGTTCAGCGAGAATCGCAGGGTCGGTAATGCCGTTGATGTCACCATCCACGATAACCGTTCCGTTAAGCGTGATTTTGACGCGTCGTCCGATGACCTCTATGGTTTCCTTGTTCCACTCACCAAGAGGCTTCAAGAATCCGCGTTTTGCAGGAAACACCTTGTAGATCGAACCATGGTACTGACCAGGCAGGAGATTCTTATAGACGTCTGCTGTGTCATCAAGAACCTGACTCTCCATCCCGACATATGCGGCATCGCCTGACAATGGAGCCCGAAGTCCTATTCCATTGTTCGCACCGGATGTCAGTTTGAATTCAAATCGGAACTTGAAGTCAGAGTATTCCTTGTCGGTAAACAGATTGCCGCCGCCATCGGCTGGGCAAACCAGCTCTCCATTTTCAACAACATAACCTCGCCCCCCCTTACCAATAAGGGTCCAGCCGGAAAGCGTCTTACCATCGAAGATTTTTTCCCAACGGTCCTTAGCCATGGCCGGTGTAGCGATTGCGGTCAATGTGATTGCCGCGACTGCTCCCATCACCCATTTCTTCATCCGTAACTCCTCACTTTGTTGCAGCAGCAGCAGCTGCTGCAGAAACCGGGGTAGCCCGGCGCTTGTATCGGAATGGTAGAGATTGAACCACACCGGTCATCAAATCCTGCATACGATAGCCGCCTGGCTTACATTGCCTCGCGATTGCAGAAACACTGGGCAGGTCCTCAGGCTCGAGTCCACGTCCCAAAGCATAAGCCATTAAGCGCTCGATAACGTTCTTTGCAATGTCATCTTCGCGGGCCAACAGTATGGAACGCATCCCTTTGATGCCATCAAAGGTCTCTCCGGATGCCAGCTCACCGCGTGCATCTACGGCAACACCACCAATTTCTGTGCGCCACCTGCCAACTGCATCGTAATTTTCAAGTGCAAAACCCATTGGGTCGATGCGCTGATGGCACCCCTTACATTTAGGTTTGTTCCGATGGGCTTCCAGCCGTTGCCGTAGCGTCTGTCCCTGCTGCGGACGTTCATCAGCGGGAAGAGTATTCACCACCGGCGGCGGTGGAGGAGGCGGCGCTCCCAGTATCTCGGCCATGACCCACTTACCGCGCAGTACCGGGCTTGTTCTTTGCGAATAACTTGTGACTGTCAAAAGAGCTCCCATCCCAAGCAGTCCCCCCCGTTGGACCCCATCGGTTGCCACACGTCGCATATCGGGTCCAACGATTCCTGGCAAGCCGTAATGCTTTGCAAGTTCTTCATTGACAAATGTGAAATCACTCGCGATAAATGCCTTGACAGGCAAGTTCTCGTTCACCGTGGTTGACACAAACAACGCGACTTCATCGAACATCGCTGCCCTGAGCGACTTTGTGAACATCGGGTACTTGCCAGGGTCGGGCTGCGCCGTTTGCAGGACTTCTTTTGAGCGCAACCATTGGCCACCAAATAGTTCTCCAAAAGACTTCGTTTTTGGTGACTTGAGCATCCGGCGAAGCTGGGCAGTCTGTACGTCAGGTTTAAGAAGCGAACCATTTGCCGCCGAAGCGATCAGGGGCTCGTCGGGCATAGATGCCCATAGAAAGTAAGACATCCGACTTGCGATTGTGTAAGCATCTAACGCCTGCGGTCCTGACTTTGCAGGTAACGCTTCATCAATACGGAACAGAAACCCCGGAGACACAAGCACAGCCTTCGTGGCAACGCGTAATGCAGCCGTGTACGACGCCCCACCTTGTCGTTGTCGTTGAAACAGAGTGACAAGTCCGGCAAGCTCAACAGGACGCACGGGACGTCTAAACGCCCTTGAAGCAAAGGACTTGAGCGAAGCCTGAGCTGCTTCCAACGCAGATATAGACCTTGCTGGCTTTGCCAGTTGCCAAGTCTCTGGTTTGGCTGCATCCAGTATCTGATCAGCGGCTACAAGATAGCGTTCAAGAAGTACAGGTGGAAGGTAGAGCGTGTCCGCATTGTTATCAAATCCTCCACCTCCGCCACTATCTACCGGAAAGTCATCAGCAGGCGAAATCGTAATCGCAAACAGATCTTGTACCGTATTGTTGTATTCTGTCCGGTTTAGGCGCCGAGGCGCGACTCGACCTGGATCGGTAGGTTTTGCTGCCAGATCTAACGCATCCAGCGCTCGACCAAGCGTGTCCACAGCTGCTGTCCTACGCTGTGCATTTGGCATCGGTGAACCGGATGGAGGCATGGAACGCTCTCGCACAACGCGATGAATACGCCGATACAGGTCACGGTCTGTCTTCAGACTGTCTATGCTTAGTCCGGTCGGTATACGGATTCCGGCACTGGGAGAATCGCCTGCGTGGCACGGTTGACAATAACGAGTGATGAGTGGTGTGACATCACGGGAGAGGTCAAGGTTCGTCACAGCGTCCTGTGCTCTATGAGAAGATGCTCCACCTGCAAATGCGAGTAAAGACGTGGCGACTGTGGTGATGCCAGTCATATAAACCTGAATGCTGCCTTTCCGTGACACGTACATCATCCTCGATCAGCCTCGCTATCTATTCGACCAGCCGAATGAGCACCATGGATCCATTGCTTTGCATGATCCCAAAGGACATCGGATCCCGTCGCGATGCTTTCATTTCTACGCATCACCTGCTCTACGGTAACTTTATGCTCATTCCATGTACCACCGTTGTTCGCGGCATTAGGAAGCATCCCGGCCAGCCGATCCAATGCGCTGGCGTACTTTGCCTCTGGAGTCTCACGCGCCTCGAACTCGTGCCATAGAGCGAACACTTCATCCCGTTGATCATCCGGCAACAGGCCAAATATCCGCTGCGCCGCCAGCTGCTCGCGCTCAGCTTTCCCGACCATTGCGACTGAATCGTACACAAAAGTGTCTCCGGCATCTACTTCAACGATGTCATGGATGAGAATCATTTGCAGAACTCTCGCCAAATCAACGGGTTCATTCGCGTGCTCTACGAGGAGCATCGCCATTAGGGCTAAATGCCAACTATGTTCAGCCGAGTTCTCTCGTCTGGATGTTTCTCCGGTGCGTTGTATGAGGCGCGTCATCCGCTCGACACGTTTTAGAGCATCGACAACGCGCAGAAACTCCAGCTGCTGCTCAAGGCGACTCACCCCTACGCCTCCCGGTCACGGTTTCGGTAAACACGGAGACGACGTCTTGGTTCAACGCCTACGGACTCAGAAAGGAGTCCCGCCACCTCTATAACTTGATGCTGAAGTCTACGGACGTAGGCGTTCCGTGGGGGCAGTTCAACCATTTCTCCGGTTTCGGCAACGCTTGCGACGGCTTCCTCTGCCTCAGCGATGGCATCGTCTTCCTCACTTGGTGCAACCGAATGTGGGATTCCAAAGAGGTCTCGTACAAGATTTTCGATTTGGATGTACGTGTTGCTTTTGACCACGACAACACTGGCACCACGGGAACGGGCATCGTGCATCTTGGCCGGATCGCGCCGGAAGGTCGCCTTTAGGGCAACGACGACATCTGCATCGGTGAAGTCCCGCACGATCATCGCCGGCACTCTCGCCTGCATGATTGCTCGGTCGAGCCTAGATTTCGAGACGCCGTACGGGAAGAGCTTCAGGAACTTTTGTTTGTTCGATCCGCCATCCCCTTCCGCGTGACGTTCATCGGTAAGGTCATCCGAGCGACCAAAATCGCTGGAGTAACGATTTTCAATCGGATCGTACGTTACTCCGTAGGTTCCGCCCGTCACTTCACCGGGGCGGTCAGGTGGTAAGACACGCGCTTGAACAACTTCAACGGTGCCATCCTGTGCCCGCTGACGAACTTCTGGACGCGGCTGTTGCCCACGTAGGAGTTTGTCAACCACCTTCGCAACGTCATGGTGGATTGCCAGCTTGTTCACATCCAATATTTCGATAACGACATCGAATGTAGGCGGAGCCTTCCGTTCGAGAACGCTTTTTTGAGTTCCGCGTCGCTTCGCTTCTTCATCGCCGAGAGTTACGGTTTGGATGCCTCCAACCAAATCACTAAGCGTCGGGTTTAGCATCAGGTTTTCGAGGGTGTTTCCGTGAGCGGTACCTACGAGTTGTACGCCGCGCTCAGCAATCGTTCGAGCGGCAAAGGCTTCCTGCTCGGTGCCGATTTCATCGATAACCACAACTTGTGGCATGTGGTTTTCGACGGCTTCAATCATCACGGCATGTTGTTCGCTCGGGCGTTGCACTTGCATGCGCCGCGCGCGACCGATGCCTGCATGGGGAATATCGCCGTCGCCTGCGATTTCGTTGGAGGTATCGACGATAATCACGCGTTTACGCACGTCGTCGGCGAGCACGCGGGCTGTTTCGCGGAGCATGGTTGTTTTGCCGACGCCGGGGCGACCCAAGAGGAGCACACTGCGCCCCGACTCAATTAAGTCGCGGATGATGC
>Ga0163212_1000589_pt1 | contig 16089 bp, 14 predicted proteins | sample Malawi_45m_30L_FD_113532 | JGI IMG/M metagenome (GOLD analysis project Ga0163212, IMG submission 113532) | Freshwater microbial communities from Lake Malawi, Central Region, Malawi to study Microbial Dark Matter (Phase II) - Malawi_45m_30L | ecosystem: Environmental > Aquatic > Freshwater > Lake...
CTCCCCGCCCCGCCGCCGCTCCCGCGGCGTGAGCAAACCTGATGGAACTCTTAGGCTTCGAGTTCCAGCACCCTTGGGCCCTGCTCCTGCTCACGCTCGTGCCGGTCTACGCGTGGCTGCGGGGCCGCATCGGCCGGGCGGCCGCGATCCTCTACCCGGACACGACGCTGCTCGGCGCGACCGCCCGGCCCGTCCGCGAACGCGCCGGCCGGCTCCGCCTCTTCCTTCGCCTGCTCACGGCGATCCTGCTCGTCATCGCCATCGCCGGCCCGCGCACCGCGAACAAGGAGGTCGAACGAGAGACGGAAGGCGTCGACATCATGCTCGTCGTGGACCTCTCGTGGTCGATGATGGCCCTGGACATGAGCACGTCGCGCGACGAGATGACGCGCTGGCAGGCCAGCCAGAAGGTGATCTACGACTTCCTCGCGCGCCGGCCCGACGACCGCCTCGGCGCCGTGGTCTTCTCGGGCAAGCCCTACCTGCTGAGCCCGCTCACGATCAACAAGATCTGGGTCGAAAAAGGCATCAATCGCATGCACATCGGGAGCATCCAGGAGACCGGCACCGCGATCGGCGAAGGCCTCGCCATGGCCGTCGACCGCATGAAGAACATCAAGGGCCGGCGCTCGAAGGTCATCATCCTGCTGACCGACGGCGACGACAACATGAGCAAGGCCATCCTGCCCGTGCCCGCCGCCGAACTCGCGGCCGCCCTCGGCATCCGCCTCTATTGCGTCGGCCTCGGCAAGGACGAGCCGACCGTCCTGCCGCGTTTCGACACGCGCACGGGCCAGCTCTACCGCGACGCCATGGGCCGGACGATCCCGATGCAGACCATCAACCCGGCGAACTACCTGATGCTCGCCAAGATGGCCAAGATCACCGACGGCCGCTTCTACCGCGCGCTCGACCAGGACCAGCTCGGTCGCGTCTATGAGGAGATCGACCGCCTTGAACGCACCGAGGTGCGCCTCCGCGAATCCGTCGTCTACGAGAGCCACCGACTCATCTGGGTCGGCCTCGCCGCCCTCCTCCTCCTCGCCGAGATCGGCTGGGCCGTCCTGCGGCCCCGCGCCCCCTGAACCATGGACTTCACCGACCCGCATTTCGAGGATCCGCGCCTGCTGGCGGTCGCCGCCGTCGCGGGCGTGGCGGTCTTCGTCGGGTTGCGCTGGACGGAGCACCGCCGTCGCAAGGGGCTCACCGGCTTCGCCTCCGCGACGCTGCTCGGCCGGCTGCTGTCCGGCTTCTCCGCCGCGCGCCGGCTCACGAAGGACCTCGCGGTCGCGACCGCCTTCGCCCTCCTCGCGGCCTGCTTCGCCGGCCCGCGCTGGGGCGTCGAGGAAATCCAGCAGAAAGGGGCGACCGAGGACGTGGTCTTCGCGCTCGACGTCTCGAAGTCGATGCTGGTCGCCGACATGAGCCCGACGCGGCTCGCCCGCGCAAAGGTCGCGGTCGCCGGCTTCGTCCGCCGCAAGGGCACCGGCAACGTGGGGCTGATCGCCTTCGCGGGGCAGGCCTTCCTGCAGTGCCCGCTCACCCGGGACTACGACGCCTTCTACCGCACGCTCGAGGAGACCGACACGTCCAGCATCCAGGTGAGCGGCACCGACCTCGGCCGCGCGGTCGAGGAAGCCGAACTGGCGTTCTTCTCCAACCGCAACCGCAAGCTCCTCATCCTGCTGACGGACGGCGAGGACCTCGAGTCCGGCGGCGTCGAGATGGCGAAGAAGCTCAAGCGCAAGGGCCTCGTCGTCCACGCCGTGGGCGTCGGCACGCCCTTGGGCGGCCCGATCCGCGTCATCGGCGAGACCGGCTCGGTCGAGACCCTCAAGGACGCGGCCGGCGAGGACGTGCTCAGCCGCCTCGACGAGAAGACCCTCGGCGAGATCGCCGAGGCCACCGGCGGACGCTTCGTCCGGCTCGGCCAAGCCGGCGAAGGCATGGAAGCCCTCCGCCTCGCCATCCAGGCGGGCACCGACGAACGCGGCACCGGTCGCCAAGGCGTCCCCCGCGAGGAGTGGTTCCTGGGGCTGGCCCTCTTCCTGCTGGTCGCCGAATCCCTCTTTTCCACCCGCCGCCACCCGACCAAGCCATGAGATCCCTGCTCGCCCTCCTGCTGCTCGCATCCTCCGCTCCAGCCGCCGAGAAAGCCGTCGACCCGCTCGCCGGCCTCGACGCGCGCGAACTGCACAACCGCGGCACGCGACGCCTCGCTGAAGGCGACCTCGCGGGCGCCGAGGAGGCCCTCCGCGCCGCGCTCGCCCGCGACGACGACGCCCTCCGCCCGCCGGCCCTCCACAACCTCGGGCACGTGCGCTTCGGCAAGGGCAAGGAAGGCCTCGGCGGCCGCACCGCCGGCGACGTGACCGAACTCTCCATCGCGCGCTCCTACCTGGAAGCGGCCGACGCCGAAATCTCGGACATGAAGGACCAGATCGAGCTGCTCGACAAGGCCAAGGCCGAAGGCCGCGAGCCGGACTACGTGCCCGCGACCACCGCGCTCGGCGGCGGCATCAGCACCTACCGCACCATCCGGAAACTGATCCCCAAGGAGGAGGCGATGGTCACCAAGCGCGCCGGCGTCATCGCCCTCTGGACGCGTTCGGTCGGCGACTTCCGCGGGGCGCACGAGCTCGACGCCGCCGACGCGCAGGGCAAAGCCAACGCCGACGCCGTCGAGGAGCTGCTCCGCGCCCTGCGCCGGGAGACGACCGCCCTCGACGAGGCGATCGAGGCCCAGCGCAAGAAGCTCGAGGAGCTCCGCGACGTGATCCGCGAGCTGATCAAGCGCATCCCCGACGACAAGCTGCCGCCCGAGGCGGAGGGCGGCGAGGAGGACGAAGAAGAGGATTTCCTGCCGCCCGAGCGCCGCAAGCCGAAGCCCCGCTCCGGCAGCGATAAAAAGGGCGAGGAAGGCAAGGAAGCGAAGATGACCGAGCAGGAGGCCCGCGGCTCGCTCGAAGGCCTCAAGAACGAGTTCGGCCGCAAGATGCCCGCCGCCCCGCAAGACGGCAACGGCGGCAACGGCGGCCGGCCCAAGGACAAGAAAGGCAAGGACTACTGAGATGGGCCGCCTCCTCGCCGTCTGCGTCGGACTTGCCCTCGGGCTCCTCGCCCGCGCGGAAGACCGCGTCAGCTGGGAGATCACCCCGCGCGTGACCGCGCCGGGCCAGCCCTTCCGCCTCCAGATCGTGGTCGAGTCCGACGTCGTGCTCGGCGCGGGTCAGTTCATCAGCCGCGAGATCAAGCCGCCGCGCGGCATGGCCCTGCGGCTGTCCGGCCAGATCATCCGGCCCGACTCCAACGAAGCCACCTTCAATTTTTCGGGGGTCGCGCCCGAGCAGCTCGGCGAACACGTCATCCCGACGTTCAACCTGCGCTTCACCCGCAAGGCCGTGGTCGTGCCGGAGATCCGCCTGCGCGTCAGCGACCAGGTGACCTACCGCCGCGAAGCCCAGGCCCGCGCCGAACTCGTGCTGCCCGACCGCGTCCTCTTCGTGGGCGAACTCGTCCGCGGCGCCATCCGCATGCGCGGCGGCGAGGACGAGACCGTCGTCGCGAGCTACGGGCTGGAGTCGCTGGCCGAAGGCTTCTCGATGGCCGTGACCGCCGAACGCCAGTCGCTGCCCGACGAACTCGGCCAGGGCCTCCAGACGACCTTCGACCTGACCCCGATCCGCGAGGGCGTCGGCGAGTTCTCCCTCAACGGGATCATGCTGGTGCAGCCCGGCGAAGCTTGGTTGAAGATGCCGGAACCCGGCACCTTAAACCAAGGCGGCCGCGACCGGCCGTTCACCTTCCGCCGCCTCCTGACCGTCGCGCACGTGCCGGAACGCGGCCGGCCGCCCGAATGGAACGGCGCCATCGGCCGCTTCGTGGCCGAAGGCCTGCAGGTCTCGAAGGAAGAACCGGAAGTCGGCGAACCCATCCGCCTGCGCGCGATCCTGATCGGCGAAGGCAACCTGGACCGCATCCTGCCGCCGGACGTGCGCGGCGACGAGACCTGGGACGTCCTCCCGGCCACCGAACGCCGCCAGAACCGCGCGGAGGACCAGCGCATGTTCGTCTACACGCTCGTGCCGCGCCTGCCCGGCAAGCTGCGCACCCCGCCCGTGCGCCTCGCCGCTTTCGATCCCACGACCAAGACCTTCAGCCGCCTGGAGTTCACCCCGCTCGAGCTCACCGTGACCGGCAACGCGCCGGCGCAGGTCGACCTCGTGACGGCCGACCCCGCCGCGCCCGCCGCCGGCCAGCCGAAGCCGGTCACCGGCCTCGCGACGCCCGCGCCGAACCGCTCCTCGCCCTTCTTCCGCGGTTCGCCCGCCACCTCGCTCGGCGACGCGGCGGGGTTCTGGCCGGCCAACGCGGCCGCGCTCGGCCTGGTCGTGGCCGCGATGACCGTCACCGGCGTCCTCGGCTACCTCGCCGCGCACCCGGAGATCCGCCGGCGCCGCCGCGCCCGCGCCGCCATGCGCGCGGCGCTGGCGGAGGCCGAAGCCTGCCGCGGGCGCGGGGACGCGCGCGGATTCGCCGTCGCCGTGGTCCGCGGTCTGCAAGCGGGAGTGGCCGCGCGCCTCGTCGCCGAGGAGCAGGCCATGACCCAGAGCGACGTCGAACGCGTCCTGCCGGGCGCGGACCGCGCGCGGCTCGATGACCTGTTCCTGCGCGCGCACGCCGACCGCTTCGCGCCGGCCGCGCCGGCCGCCGGCGCAGGGGACGCCGCCGCCGACCTCGCGCTCCTGCGCCGCCTGCTCGCCACGCGATGAAGACCTTCGCCCTGCTCCTCTTCTGCTGGCTCGCGCCGCTCGCCGCGGCCGGGACGGCCGCCTCCGCCGAGCAGGCTTACGCCCGCGGCGATTACGCGGAGGCCGTCGAACGCTGGAGCGCCGAGATCCGGAGCGAAGGCGTGACCGCGGCCCGGCTGGCGGCGCTCGGCAACGCGGAATGGCGCCTGGGGCGGAAAGGCCGCGCGATGGTCTGCTGGGAACGCGCGCGGCTGATCGACCCCCGTGATCCGGTCGCGCTCGCCGGCCTCCGGCACGCCCATGACGTCGGCGGCGTCGAACGGCCGCAGGCTTCGGCCGTCGAGGAATACGCCGCGTTCCTGACCGCCGACCTCTGGCTCCTGCTGTCCGTCGCCGCCTTCTGGACGACCGTGCTCTGCGTGGCCGTACCGCGCCTGCGTCGCCGCCCCGCCGGGGAGGTCAACCAGTGGACGCGCGTGGGCGCGCTCACCGTGCTCGCCCTCTGCGCCCCCGGGCTCTGGGGCGGCCGCGTGCTCGACGCCCGCGCCGTGGTCCGCCGTCCCGATGTCTCGCTCCGGCTCACGCCGACGCAGTTCGGAGAACCGCTGCGCGGCGTGGCCGAAGGAGACGTCGTAAGGACCGAACGCCCGTTCAACGGACACATGCGCGTGCGCACCGCCGACGGCAAGACCGGCTGGTTGCGCGCGGGCGAGATCGAGACCGTCCGCGGACCGGGGTTGCCGGCCGACCTGGACCAGAAGGCGGCGCCCTGAGCCTTTCGCCTTGGAGAGGAGGGCGCGGTCGGCTTGGATGCTGAGGTGCGCCTCCTCGACCGCCACGTCCTGACCGAAACCGCCGTCGCCGGCGGGGGCGCCACGGCCGCGTTCGTGTTCGTGCTCGTCGCCGGCAACGTGCTCAACCAGGTCTCGGGCGCCGTCGCCTCCGGCCGCGTGAACGGCTGGGAAGGCCTCGAGCTGATCGCCTTGCTCATCCCGGGCGTCCTGCCCTACGCCCTTCCGCTCGGACTGCTCACGGGGGTGCTGCTGGCCTTCGGCCGCATGGGCTCGCAGCAGGAGATCACCGCCATGAAGGCGGGCGGCCTCAGCCTCGGACGCATCGCCCGCCCGGCCCTGCTCCTCGCCGCCGCCGGCGCGCTGCTCTCGGCCTGGCTCAACCTCGAAGTGTCGCCCGCCGCCAACACCGAATACCGCCGCCTGCTGGTGGGCTCCGCCAAGGACAATCCCGCCTCGGTCATCGTGCCGGGGCAGCTCAACCGCCAGTTCCCCGGGATGGTCATCCGCGCCGCCGCGCGCGAGGGCGAAGTCCTCCGCGACTTCTGGCTCTGGCGCGTCGACGACCGCGGACGCCTCGTCCAGACCATCCACGCGCGCGAGGCGCGGCTGGCCCGCACGGTGGCCAAGTCCGGCGAAGGCGTGCTCCGCATCACGCTCACCGAAGCGCGCCTGGATTCCCGGCCCACCGGCGATCAGGCCTTCCTGCAGCCTTCTTCCTTCGCCACCGCGGGCACCTCGACGCTCGAGTTCCCGGCCGCGGGCGTCTTCAAGGACGGCGACAACTTCCAGCGCAAGCTCCGCTGGCTGACGACGGCGGAACTGCTGGTCGCCATCGAGAAGGGTTGGGAAGTGCCGCCCGGGGCGGATGCCGCGACCCGCGAACGCGGCCGCATGGTCGCGATGACCCAGCTGATGGCGCACCTGGCGAGCGCGTTCTCCGTCTTCTCGCTGGCTTTCCTCGCCGTGCCCCTCGCCGTCCGCGTCGGCCGGTCGGAGACCTTCGTCAACGCGACCGTCGCCCTCGCGGTCGCGCTCACCTACTACCTGCTGAGCTCGATGGCCGGCTACGTGAAGGACCCGGCGCTCCGCCCCGACCTGCTCGTCTGGCTGCCGAACCTGACGGTCCTCGCGCTCGGCTGGTTCCTCCTCCGCCGCGCTTCACGCCACTGAGGCGGCTCACTTCTCGCGCTGGTACCACGCGAAGAAGGCGTAGCCCATGCAGCCGAGGGCGAAGACCTCGTTGAAGCCCTTCATCACCACCGCCCCGAGGATCATGTCCGCGGCGGCGGAAAGCTCGCTCACGCGCGGCGCCAGGCGGTACGTCTCGTAGATCGGATGGTCGCCGAAGATCAGCACCGCCCAGAGGGGGAGGTCGGCGATCATCAGACCGAAGGAGTAGAAGATCGCCATCCCGTAGCCGATCCGGGGCAGGCGCCGGGAAAGCGAGAACAGCGGCCACACCATCAGGACCGCCGGCAGGAACATCGACCAGTGCTCGACCACGTGGAGCGGGCGGCTGCGCAAGGCGGCCTCGTAGAGCTCGGGGAAGTGCCATATCGAGAAGCACAGCGTGAAAATCAGCCCGCCGGAGACCGGATGGGTCAGGAACGCCAGCAGACGCGTGAGCCACGGCCGTTTTTCGAGGAAGCCGTCGACGAGCTCAGGCGGCAGGCCCGTGACGATGAGCGGGGCGGAGACGTAGATGAGCAGCATGTGCTGCAGCATGTGCGCCCAGAACAGGAAGCTTTCGCCGAGCTGGTCCAAGGGTGACCCGACCGCGACATAACCGACCAGGACGCCGAGATGGAACCGCACGGCGTGCCAGACGGGATACTCCGCCCGGGCCGGCAGCCAGCGCGCGCGGTACGGCCCGCAGACCAGGGCGTGCGCCCAGGATGCGCCGACGACCAGGAGCAGCAGGAGCGGCTCCGTGTGCCAGTGCAGGGGGATGTTCATCGCCGATGATATGAAGCGCACGCCGTCCGGCCCGCAAGCGTCGGGCATGGAAAAGACCTCCGCATCGGGCGGAGGGCTCCGCCGGGCGGCTCAGCTGAACCAGCGCGTGTCGATCCGGTCCACGCTGAACAGCATCAGCAACGCGGCGTAGGTCGAGAAGGCGAGCACCAGGCCGGCGAGGAAGCACCAGAAGAGCAGGCGCTTGTCGTAGATCAGGTGCATGAACCACAGGATGACCGCGAAGAACTTGCCGGCGGACATCAGGGTCAGGGCCGTGAAGATGACGGCGGTCGGCAACGGCAGGTAGATCAGGACGATCTCAGCGCCGGTGACGACGGCCAGCCAGAGGGCCAGCACGATGAAGTGATGGTAGCGGCGGACTTCCTCGGCGAGGAAAGCCCGGCTCGGAGCGGCTTCGTGGGAAGAGGACATGGACAATGAGGAGCGTTATTTGACGACGACGGGCAGGCCCGAACCCCAGATGCCGGAGGGCCCGAGGTATTCGACGAGGTAGACGGCCGTGAAGATGATGATCCAGACGATGTCGACGAAGTGCCAGTAGAGGCCCGCGACTTCGACGTCGAGGGCGCCCATGTGCCCGCCGAGCTTGCCGGTGAAGCTGTAGAAATAGAGCAGGACCAACCAGAGCACGCCGATGGCCACGTGGGTGCCGTGCGTGCCGGTGAGCACGTAGAACGTCGAGCCGAGGACGCTGTTCTGGATGGTCAGGCCCTTGTGGTAGAAGTGCGTGAACTCGAAGACCTGGCAGCCCAGGAAGATCAGGCCGAAGACGATCACGCCGAGCACGTTGCGGCGGAAGGACTTCAGCTGGCCCTTGTGCATCGCCGAGACGGCGAGCGCCATCAGGAACGACGACATCAGCAGGATGAACGTCGAGAACGACGTCAGCTCGATGGAGAACAAGTCCTGGATGAAGCGCTGGTGGCCCTCCGCGTCGGTGAAACCGGCGGGGAAGAGCTTGCGGTACAGCAGGTGGGTCGAGATCAGCGTGCCGAAGAACATGCAGTCCGACGCCAGGAAGAGCCACATGATGAGCTTCTTGTGGTCGATCCCGGTGGAGGTGGGCGCTTCGTGCGCGACGGCGTGGTCAGACATGGAGGTCAGGATTCAAGATGAGGAGGAAGGTCGGCTCAGCGGGCGACGGTCTCGGCGGGAGCCGGGGCGCCGGCCGGGGCCGGGGTCTTGAGCATGTAACCGCCCGGACCTTCGAGGGCCCAGAGCCAGATGCCGAGGAAGAGGACGCCGAGGCCGGAGATGACGAGCCAGCCCGCGTGGGGGATGCCCATGGCCATCATCGGCATGCCGAAACCGATGAAGAAGAAGCCCGCGGAGGCCAGCATCGGCATCCAGGACTGGCTCGGCATGTGGACGCCGGCATCGCCGCCGTCGTTCTCGAAGCCGATCTTCCTGGCGCCGTGCTTGTGCTCGAAGAAGGCGTCGCGGGTGGTGACGACCGGAGCCTGGGCGAAGTTATAGTCCGGCACCGGGGAGGGCAGCGACCACTCGAGGGTGCGGCCGTCCCACGGATCGTCGCCGCATTTCTTGCCGCGGAACGCGGTCCAGACGAGGTTGCCGAAGACGATCACGACGCCGATGCCGAGGATGTAGGCGCCGATGGTGGCGACGTAATTCCAGGTCTCCCAGCCGTTGCCGGCGTGGTAGGTGTGCGTGCGGCGCGGCTGTCCGACGAGGCCGAGGTAGTGCATCGGGCCGAAGGCGAGGTTGAAGCCGAGGATGACGAGCGCGGAGCCTAAGTACGCGACCGGCGCGTTGGGCATGCGGCCGAAGATCTTCGGGAACCAGAAGTAGAGGCCGGCCATCAGGCCGAGGAGCACGCCGCCGAGGAGCACGTAGTGGAAGTGCGCGATGACGAAGTAGCTGTCCTGCTGCTGGGAGTCGGCGGGGGCCGAGGAGTGCATGATGCCCGAGAAGCCGCCGCACATGAACATCCAGATGAAGCCGAGGGCGAGCACCATGGGCGGGGTGAAGCGGATGCGGCCGCCCCAGATCGTGCCCACCCAGTTGAAGATCTTCACGCCCGTCGGGACGGCGATGGCCATCGTGAGGAGCGAGAAGGCGGCGGTCGGCACGGGGCCGAGGCCGGTGGTGAACATATGGTGGCTCCAGACGGCGAAGCCGAGGAAGCCGATGACGGCGCCGGAGAAGACGACGATCGGATAGCCGAAGAGGGACTTGCCGGAGAACGTCGGGAGGACTTCCGAGACGATGCCCATCGCCGGGAGGACGAGGATGTACACCTCGGGGTGTCCGAAGATCCAGAAGAGGTGCTGCCAGAGCACGGGCTGGCCGCCGGCGGAGGGATTGAAGAAGTTGGCGCCGAAGGCGCGGTCGAACATGAGCTCGATGAGCGCCACGGTGATGGCCGGGAAGGCCAGGATGATCAGCACGGAGGTGACGAGGGCCATCCAGGTGAAGGCCGGCAGGCGCATCATGGTCATGCCCTTGGCGCGCATGTTGATGATGGTGCAGATGAAGTTGAACGAGGCCGCGAGCGAGGCGATGCCGAGCACCTGGATGCCGATGATCCAGAAGTCGGTGCCGACGCCGGTGAAGCGGAGGGCCTGGCCGTTGGCGCCGAAGGTGCCGGCGAGCGGCGCGTAGCTGAACCAGCCGTTGGCCGGGGCGAAGTCGGTGTAGACGAGCGCCTTGTGCCAGGCGAAGGAGTCGAACCAGCCGGCGAGGTGGCCGAACTCGAAGAGCCAGGAGGCGTTGAGCACGAACGCGCCGAAGACGAAGGTCCAGAGCGAGAACGCGTTGAGCCGCGGGAAGGCGACGTCGCGGGCGCCGATCTGCAGCGGCACGAGGAAGTTGAAGAACGCGGCCGACAGCGGCATGACCCCGAGGAAGATCATCGTGGTGCCGTGCATGGTGAAGAGCTGGTTGTACATGCGCGCCGTGACGAAGTCGTTGTCCGGGCGGGCCAGCTGCGTGCGGATGGCGAGGGCCTCGGCGCCGCCGATGAGGAAGTACAGCATCGCGAAGGCGCCGTACAGGATGCCGATCTTCTTGTGGTCGACGGTGGTCAGCCAGTCGGTCCAGCCGGTGGCGCGGTCCGGACGGTACAGGCCGAGGTCGTTGCGCTCAGGAGCCAGCTCCGTCTTGCAGGCGACGGGGGCGTGATGGGTGTCTTGGGACATGGTCGGAAAACTCGGGACTCGGTTTACTTCAGGGTGAGGAGGTATTCGGCGAGATGGTCGAGTTCCTCGGCGGTGAACTGCTGGTTGGTCTCGCGGAGGCCCGCGACGTTGAACATCTTGTAGTAATGCATGCGGTTGCCGGGCTTGACGTCCTTGGTCGCCTGGCCGTCGACGCCGTGCGCGACGCCGGAGGAACCGATCCACTTGATGAGGTTGGCCTTGAGCACGGCCAGGTCGACGGGGACGGACGCCTCGGTGTTGCCGGTCGATTTCTCGAGGGCGCGCTGCTGGGCGAGGTCGCGGTTGTCGAGCCACGCGCCGGCGAGGGACTTGCGCGAGGCGACGTGCGTGAGGTCCGGACCGAAGGCGCCGGCGCCGAAGTGGCCGCCGACGTTATGGCACATGACGCAGCTCTTGGCGGCGAAGAGGGTCTTGCCCATCTCGGCCTTGGAGCCGGCGGCGACGGGCGCGGCCTCGGCCTTCTGCTTCTGCACCCATTTGGCGAATTCGGCGGGCTCGACGACTTCGACACGGAAGAGCATGTAGGCGTGCGAGTCGCCGCAGAACTCGGCGCACTGGCCGTAGTAGTGGCCGGTCTGGTCGCCCTGGATCCACATGTGGTTCTTACGACCAGGCATGAGGTCGACCTTGCCGGCGATCTTGGGGACCCAGAAGGAGTGGATGACGTCCTCGGAACGGAGGTTGATCCGGACGGCCTTGCCCTTCGGGATGACGAGCTCGTTCGGGACGGAGTGCTTGGCGTCGTTGGTGAGGCCGAGCTGCGGGTATTCGAAACGGAACCACCACTGCTTGCCGACCACGTCGACTTCCAGCACCTGGTCTTCGACGGTCTGGGCGTAGTTCTCGCGGGCGCCTTCGACGCGCGGATACCAAGCGGAGAGCTTGGAGGCCGGGATGGCCTCGGCCGGGACGTCGTCCGTGTACCAGATGGCGCTCAGGGTCGGGATCGCGATGACGACGAGCGCGCCGATCGAAGCGGTGATGAGGGCGATCTCGATGAGGGGATTGCCGTGGCCGTCCTCGACGATGGCGGGCTTGTTCTCATCGCCCGGACGCGAGCGGAACTTGATGACGGCCAAGACGAGCATGCCGCCGACCAAGGCGAAGAGGACCACGACCAGCCAGACGGTGTCCATGAAGACATCGAACTGGACCTGCGCGACCGGACCCTTCGGATCCAGGGTCGACTGACGGACGGTCAGCTCTTCCTTGGAGCAACCAGCCATGACGAAAGCCAAAAGGGGGGCGGCGAGCAGACCGACCCAGCTGAGGATACGTGAAAACATAAAGGAAGAGTTTCGGACTCGGAAAAGTCCGCAGAAGTGTGTCCATTTGCAAGCCCCAGCAGGCTTAATCCCCCGTCAATAACCTGGCTCAGGGCTGGTGCCGAAAAAATATTATATAAATCGTTGTCAGTCAAGTGTTTGTGTTTAATTATGCCTCATCATTCTCTCTAATAAGTGAAGGCGCCACCAAAACATCCCTATCCCCCTCTAGGGTTGCACCCTCCGAAGCCGCCCCCTAACCCCGACCCAATGTCCTGGACGAGCCCTCATGGCACCCCCCTGCCCGACTGGCGTCGGCGCACGCTGATCATGGGAATCATGAACCTGACGCCGGACTCTTTCTCCGACGGGGGCGAACTGCCAGGCGCGGACGACGCGCTCCGTCGCGCCGAAGCCTTGCTGAACGACGGCGCCGACGTGCTTGACTTGGGCGCAGAATCGACGCGACCAGGCGCCACGTCCGTCGACGCCGAGGTCGAACGCGCCCGGTTGCTGCCGGTCGTGCAGGCCTTGCGCCGACGCTTCCCGCAAGCCGTGCTCTCGGTCGATACTTACAAGCCCGACGTCGCCGCCGCCGCCGTGGCCGCCGGCGCGGACCTCGTCAACGACGTGGAAGGTGGTCGCTTCGGAGCCCGCGGAGACGCCTCGCCGATGGGCGCGGTCTGCGCCGCGGCCCGCTGTCCGCTCATCCTGATGCACCGCCGGCGTGAAGCGCACTACCACGATTTCTGGCCTGAGATGCTGGCCGACCTGCGCGGCTCTTTGCGCGCCGCCCAGGCCGCCGGCATGGCTCCGGAACAGCTCTGGACCGACCCCGGCTTCGGCTTCGGCAAGACGCCGGCCCAAAACCTCCGGCTCGTGCGCGATCTCGCCAAGGTCGCCGCGCTCGGCCACCCGGTCCTGCTCGGAACGAGCCGGAAATCGACCCTCGGCCTCGTGCTCGAAGAGCCCGACCCGTTGCGCCGGACGGCAGGCAATGACGTGACGGCCGCCTGGGGCATCGCTCAAGGTTGTTCGATGGTGCGGGTCCACGACGTCGCCGCGATCCGTCCGGTCGTCAGGATGGCCGACGCCCTCCGCCGAGGAGCCTGGCCTGGCTGAAAAGACCGACTTAAGCCCTTTTTCCCGAAAAACCGGCGGAAAGGGGAGCCAGCAGTCGGACTCGAACCGACGACCTGCCGCTTACAAGGCGGCTGCTCTACCAACTGAGCTACGCTGGCTTTCTCCCTCGCTCACAGGGTTGTTCACAGAGGGTCGATGTCAATCCCACCCTCCTCCGCAACTATTAGGGGTTGAAACCGAGCTCATTTTGGACGCAATCAACAGACCCCAAGCCCCGTCTCATGCGTATCCACGTTTCCCTCCTCGCCTTTTGCGTTGCTCTCGCCGGCTGCAAGTCCTCGGTCGACTCGGCCAACATCGACTTGGTCATTGTGTCCTCCAACCCGACCGCCGCCGCGGTCCGCCTCAACGGCGGTGCCGTCGGTCGCACGCCGACCACCATCAGGCTCGACCGCACCAAGAATTACGAACTTCAGGTCGGCAAGGGCGGCTACCTGACCGAGACCTCCGAACTCAAGCCTCGCCTCATCACGACCAGCGAAGGCATCGAGTTCGGCTTCCCCGCCGCCGTGAAGGTCAACCTCACCAAGGTGCCCGCCGCCGGCGAAGCCGGCGTCCCGCCCGCCGATAATCCGGAATTCAAGAGGCTCTCGAGGATGGCGCTTGGCGATGAAGCCGCCGCCAAGGAGAGCATGCAGGCCGACATCGCGGCGACGAAGGAAGCCGCCGTGAAGATCCAGGCCGCGCTCGCCGCCCGGGAAGCCGCCGCGCAGGCCCGCCTCGCCGACATCGCCAGGAGCATCACCGAAGCCAAGGCCGCCAAGGGCGGCGACAAAGCCGCCAAGGCGAAGCTCGCCGAAGCCGAACTCGCCCTTGCGCAGGCCACCGCCGAAGCAGAGGCCGTCCGCGCTTCCGCCGAGAAAAACCTCAAGCTCGTCGATGCCCGCCGCGCCGCCCTCGCCGGCTCCGAGACCAAGGTCGCCCAAGCGAATGAGGTCGTGGTCAAGGCCAAGGCCGCCTTTCAGTCCGGCGACGATCGCCTCGCCAAGCTCGAGCAGAGCTACTCCGCCGAGATGAAGGCGCTCAAGGAGTCCCAGACCAACGCCTCCGTCGCCATCAAGACCCTCGCCGCCCGCGCCGAAGAACTGAACCGCGTCGCCACCCAGGATCTGCAGGCCCAGCAGTCCGAAGACTCCCGCAAGCTCGCCGAAGCCAACAAGGCCCTCGAAGCCCAGAAGGCCGCCACCGCCAAGGCCAACGAGGCCATCGCCAAGGCCAAAGCCGAGGCCGCCGAGAACTCCGCCGTCGCCGCCGAGAAGGCCGCCGCCAAGGCCCAAGCCGAAGTCGAGGCCATGCAGGCCAAGCTCGCCGAAGCCAACAAGGCCGCTGAGAAGGCCGTCGCCCAGGCCGAAGCCAAGCTCGCCGAAGCCAACAAGGCCGCTGAGAAGGCCGTCGCCGACGCCCGCCTCGACGCCGAAGCCAAGCTCGCCGAGGCCAACAAGGCCGCTGAGAAGGCCGTCGCCGACGCCCGCCTCGACGCCGAAGCCAAGCTCGCCGAGGCCAACAAGGCCGCCGCCACCGCCCGCGCCCAGGCCGAAGCCCTCAAGTATTCCGAGTTCTCTTCGCGCTACGCCCTCCTTGAGAGCAAGCGTCGCTCCAAGGCCATCTCGGAAGAAGAATTCAAGGCCGCCCTCGCCGCGCTCCGCAAGGAGCTCGGCCTCTGAGCCGGCCACCGCTCCGCGAAGCCCGGCCGCACGGCCGGGCTTTTTTGTTGGAAGAAAACCCGGAGGCCGCACCTTGACCTGACCATGTCGGCCCCGCTCTCCCGTACGCCCCTCTTCGCCCTGCACGTCGAACTCGGGGCCCGCATCGTCCCCTTCGCCGGCTGGGAGATGCCGGTGCAATACGCGGGCATCATCGAGGAGCACATGGCGGTCCGCCAGGCGGCCGGCCTCTTCGACGTCTCGCACATGGGCGAGGCCCGCGTCCGCGGCCGGGACGCCGCGCAGTTCCTCGACGGCGTCATGACCAACGAGATGGCCACGATCAAGGTCGGCATGGCCCGCTACACGGTGATGTGCCAGCCCGACGGCGGCTGCGTCGACGACCTGATCGTCTACCGCCTCGCCGCGGACGAATTCCTCATCTGCCTCAACGCCTCCAACGCGCCGAAGGACCTCGCCTGGATGCGCGCCCACGTCGGCTCCCATCAGGTCGAGGTGCGCGACGAGTGCGCCGCCTGGGCCCAGCTCGCCCTCCAAGGTCCGCGTGCCGAGGCCATCCTCGCGCTCGTCACCGCGACCCCGCTCGCGCCGATTCGGCGCTTCGGCTTCGCGTTCGGCGAAGTGGCCGGCGTCGCCGGTTGCCTGATCTCCCGCACCGGCTACACGGGTTCGCCCGGCTTCGAACTCTACCTGCCCGCGGCCGCCGCCGAGCAGGTCGCCCGGGCGCTCCTCGCCGCCGGCAAGCCCCACGGCCTCGTGCCCGCCGGCCTCGGCGCCCGCGACTCGCTCCGCCTCGAGGCGAACTACCCGCTCTACGGCCACGAGATCTCGGAGAAGATCTCGCCCATCCAGGCCGGCCTCGGCTGGACGGTGAAGTTCGCCAAGCCCGCTTTCATCGGCCGCGAGGCGCTCCACCGCCAGGCCCAGGGCGGCCCGGTCTCCTCGGTGGTCCTCTTCTCCCTTGAGGACCGTCGCATCGCCCGTCAGGGCGCGGTGGTCTACTCGGGCGAGACGCCGGTCGGCGAAGTGCTCTCGGGCACGCAGTCCCCCGTCCTCGGCAAGCCGATCGGCACGGCCCTCGTCGCCGCCGGCCACGCGGCCTCCGCGACGCTGACGGTCGACATCCGCGGCCACCGCCTCCCGCTGCGCCTCGCCACCGAGCCTTTCGTGAAGTGAAGGGTTGAAATAATCTCCGCCCGCTTTACCCAGAACCCATGAGCAACGTCCCGGCCGACCTCCATTACACCAAGGACCACGAGTGGATCAAGGTCGCCGCCGACGGCACCGCCGTCATCGGCATCACCGACCACGCGCAG